>Ga0265780_10011652_pt1 | contig 10378 bp, 10 predicted proteins | sample P1T30metagenome_FD_192432 | JGI IMG/M metagenome (GOLD analysis project Ga0265780, IMG submission 192432) | Plant litter microbial communities from East Loma Ridge, Irvine, California - P1 T30 | ecosystem: Environmental > Terrestrial > Plant litter > Unclassified | place: USA: California... | reverse complement strand
CCGGTGGGCGGCCAATCACGGCCTTGTCGCCAACGACGAAAATCGGGCGTTCGATCAACTTGGGATGCGCCGCCAGCGCAGCGATCAGTTGTTCTTCGCTGAGGCCGGTGTCGGCCAGATTGAGGGTTTTGTACTCCTCCTCACCGGTGCGCATCAGTGCACGCGCGCCAATGCCGAGCTTGCTCAGCAGGTCGCGCAATTGCGCCGCGTCGGGAGGGGTTTCCAGGTAACGGATGAGGGTCGGCGTCAGGCCGCGGGCTTCGAGCAATTCCAGCGCGCCACGGGATTTGCTGCAACGCGGGTTGTGGTAGAGCGTCAGTTCGGTCATTTGCAGGTCGCATCTTGCCTGAGGTGGCGGCTATTCTACCTTCGTCACGGCAATGACCGGTATCGAGCGTTGAACGATGCACAACCGGCACCGCGAAGAGCCGGAATAAACAGCACGCAGAAGGAAACGGCATCATGGCAAGGCGATTGGCAGCGGTAGCAGCGCTGGTGGGAAGTCTGTTGCTCAGCGGCTGCGGCGTGGACCTGGGCACAGACCAGAACGGCCAGAAGGTGGCCAGCAACCGCATCGACAAGCACTGGCTGGTGGTCAATTACTGGGCCGAATGGTGCGGCCCTTGCCGGACGGAAATCCCCGAACTGAACCGGCTGTCCGAGCAATTGAAAGATCAGAACGTCAGCGTCTTCGGTGTCAATTTCGACAACCTGCAAGGTGAAGACCTCAAGAGCGCCAGCAAGGCACTCGGCATCACATTCACTGTGCTGGCCCAAGACCCCGCCGAGCATTACGACCTCCCCAAAAGCGAAGCCCTCCCGGTGACCTACATCATCGACGACAAGGGCAAGGTGCGCGAGCAACTGATGGGCGAGCAGACGGCAGCGGGCGTCATGCAGAAACTGGCGGAGCTGAAGGGCAGGGGGTGAGGCGGTATTGCTGCGGGACTGCCATTGTTGCAGCCTCGTCCTTTATTTTCGAACGGGGTGAGGCATGGACTGGAGTGACATGCGGGTGTTTCTGGCGATTGCCCGCAGCGGCTCGCTGGGTGGCGCCGCCCGGCAGTTGGGGGTCAGTCACCCGACGGTGGGGCGACGCCTGCAAGTGCTTGAGCAAACCAGCGGGCAGCCGTTTTTTCTGCGCACTGCCCAAGGGCTGGTACTCACCGACAGCGGCGAGAAGATTCTCAGTCTGGCGCAGGACATGGAACACAGCGCCCTGGCCATCGAACGTCGTCTGGCAGGGCATGGCGATCAGCCGGAAGGGCTGTTGCGCATCTCCTCAGCGGACTGGTTCGCCTGCCACGTGCTGTCGCCGGTCCTCAGCGAACTGGTGCGGCGGTATCCGCTGATCGTTCCTGAGGTCATCGCCGGGCATCGGTTGTTTGACCTTGCCCGCCGGGACGCCGACATTGCCTTCCGGATCGTCCCTTTTACCGAACCTGACATCGTCCATCGCAAGCTGACCACATTGCCCTACGGACTTTACGCCGCGCTGCATGCCCCGGCGCCGAATACTGACGGCGAGGGCCTGGGCCTGATTCTCATGAATGTCGCCCAGGCTCACTACCCTGACGTGCAATGGCTGCAGCAGCGTTATCCGCTCGCACGCACCGTGTTCACCAGCAGTAGCCGAACGGTTCAGGCGCGAATGTGTGCGAAAGGTCTGGGCGTCGCCGTCTTGCCCCGGGTGCTGGGCGACTCGGAGCCGGGGCTGCGACGGTTGGATGAGGACGAGCCGCCACCGGGACGAGACATCTGGATGGGCTATCACCAGGACATGCGCCAGATGGATCGGTTGCGTGCGCTGGCCGACCTTGCCTCAAGCATGATCGGCGCAGGGTAGAGCGGGAGGGTCGTCGTTTCTCAGGTCGAGCGCGCAGCCGAGGTTTCCGTTATCTGCACAGGCTGGCGGACCAGACTCAGGCTCAGCGCAACACCTGCCGCCAGGCAGACGGCGATGCACAGAACAGAGACCGTGAAGGCGTGAGTAATGCTGACTGTCGTTGCCTGTTCCCCTTGCAGCGTATAGAACACGCCGCCAATCAGGGCGACGCTCAGCGATGTGCTGATCTGCAATGTGGCGCTGGTGATGCCTGCGATCATGCCGGCATACGCTGGCGCGACTCGGCCCGTCACCATGCGAATCAAGGTCGGCAGCGCCAGCCCTTGCCCCAATCCGATCAGAAACAGAATGACGGCCAGGGAACTGAAGGGTGGTGCGATCGCGGCCGGGGTTGATGACACCAGCCAGCCGAGCCATAGAAAGCCGATGACTTCCAGTCCCATGCCAGCGGGATTCACGTAGTCTCCAAGGATGCGCCTGAGTGCAGGAACCGACAGGGGACCGAGCAGAAATCCCGCTCCAAAGGGCAAAAAGATCAGCCCGGCGTCCAGTGCGCTCATCTGCAGCGCGCCTTGGACGTACACCGAAAAAATCAGAAAAAACACGCCGACCGCGTAGAAACACAGCGCGACCAGTAAAGCTCGGCCGAGACCAGGCGCCTTTAGCGCAGCCGGGTCGAGGAGGGGCGTGCCGCCGGCCAGGTGCAGGCGGGTTTCATAGCGCCAGAACAGCGCGGCCAGCACGGGCGCTGCGGCCAGAGATAACCATGCCCACAGCGGCCATCCTGCTGCGCGCCCCTCAATCAAGGGCACCACCAGCGCAGTCAGTGTCAGCATCGACAATGCCGTGCCCACCAGGTCGAGCTTGCTGGCGCGCCGCGCACGGGTTTCCTTGAGCACCGGAAGGCCGAACGCGATGACCAGCAATGCCACCGGCAGATTGACCAGAAAAATCGCACGCCAGCCCATGCCCATCACGTCGACCGCAATCAAAAAGCCACCCAGCGCTTGGCCGATCACGGACGCGAGCCCGAATACAGCCCCATACAGACTTAATGCCAGTGGTCTTTGCGACGCCGGGAAGATCGCCTGCACCGAGGCGAGGGCCTGAGGCGCCATGACGGCGGCGGTCACGCCCTGCAAGGCGCGTCCCAGGATGAGCATCCCGGGTGACGCCGCCAGGCCGCACATCAGCGACGCCGCGGCGAAGCCCAGCAGACCCAGGAAAAACATCCGCCCCCGCCCGTACAGATCGCCAAGCCGCCCACCGGTTATCAGGGTCACGGCATAAAGCGTCGCATAAGAGGAGATCACCAACTGCTCGGCCGAGGACCCGGTGCCCAGGTCCTGCTGGATCGACGGCAGCGCGACGTTAACGATAAAAAAATCCAGAGGCGGGAGAAACGCCCCTACCAGCAATATGGCGAACATCAACCAGCGCCGAGGGTCGGGCGCGTCGATTTCAATTTCGGTTCGGGACATGACAGACATCCTGTGCGGAACTCAGGGTTCGCAGCGAGAGAAAGACAGAGATTAAAGACCCGGCCGTTTGGAACAGGCGTCTCGCCCGGCCGGCCAGACCGCTGCGCCCCAACTTAGGCGAATGCTGCCGCCTTTTCGCCTTACAAAACTGCACGGTGGTCGTTCATTCGTGTCAGTGCCGCGCGGCTGCCGTGACGCTCATCATTGGGCGAGGTCGTTCCAGACCACCTCCAATATCCACAACCAGGAAGTCAGACATGTCAGGTAAATTCGCCCAGCAGGTGGCCGTCGTAACAGGCGGGTCCACGGGGATCGGTTTTTCCATCGCACAAGGCTTGATCGCCGAGGGAGCGAAACGCGTTTACATCACCGGACGGGGAGCAGACACGCTGGGCGCGGCGGCTGACAGGCTCGGCGACAAGGCCGTTGCGGTGATCTCCAATGTGTCGTGCCAGGCGGATCTGGATGCGCTCAAGACCACAATTGAAAGGCAGGGCGACCGGCTGGACGCCGTGTTCGCGAACGCCGGAATATGCGAGAAAAATCCGCTGGGAAAAACCAGCGAGGCCGCTTACTACGGCATGTTTGACGTTAACGTCAAAGGCGTTTTCTTCAGCGTCCAGACGCTTCTTCCCCTGATGAAGGACGCTTCCTCCATCATCCTGACCGCCTCGATTTGCTCCAGCAACGGCATGGAAGGATTGAGCCTGTACAACGCGTCCAAGGCGGCAGTGCGATCTTTTGCGCGCACGTGGGCCAATGAGCTCAAGGACCGTAGAATCCGCGCGAACGTTTTGAGCCCTGGCTTCACCCGCACGCCACTAATGGACAACGGCCTCAACATGAGCGAGAGCGACATCGCTGCATTGCGCCAGCACGTCGAGCGGATCACGCCCCTGGGCTACATGGCAGAGCCCGAAGAAATCGCCAGTGCGGCGCTGTTCCTGGCATCTGAAGACGCCAGATACGTGAACGGCGTGGAATTGATGGTGGATGGAGGCTTGTCGCAAATCTGACGCACCGTGAAACTTGTTGTGACTCTTTTCGAATTTGTGTGTAATCCGCGCACTTCTTCAGGGATGAAGGCCGCTTGATCACACCGATGTGCTGATCCATCCCTGCAGATTTCTCTTTTACGCCAGAGGACTGTGCGATGGATCTTGCAAAAAAAACCGCTGCCGCGTTGCTCGTATTGAGCATTGGTTTTTCATCCGGTTGCGCCACGTCGGGTCCCGACTGGGCTAACAAGGAAAACATCGGCACGGTCATTGGCGGCGCCGCTGGCGTACTAATCGGCAGCCGCATTGGCTCGGGCGGCGGGCGAACCGCCGCGATGTTGATCGGTGGCCTGGGCGGCGCATTGCTGGGTAAAACCATCGGCGCGAAGATGGATGAGGCTGACCGTGCGGCGCTCGCCGTCCAGACCCAGCAAGTGCTCAGCAGAAACCAGGACGGGCAGGCCAGCAGCTGGCAGTCCGATCACAGCGGCAGCACCGCACAAATTACCCCGGTAAGTACCGAGACCCAGGCGCGCCAGGTAGCGGTCAAGCGCCTGCCGAAGATCCAGCCGGTCACCGACATGACCGTGTTGAACAAACCCTACCGGACCATCAAATCGGCCAACCTGCGCAGCGCGCCGGACAGCAATGCCGAGAAAGTGGGTGGGTTACCGCCGAGCTCGACCTTCACGGCGTTGGGCCGCACCCACAACGACTGGATCATGGTCGGCCGCCGCGGCGTGACCGTAGGCTACGTGTACGCCCCACTGGTGGAAGCCGTGGCGCCCAAGCCTGTCATGGTTGCCGCCAATGCTGCCAAACAGGCGCCTGCCGACAGCGCCACCGATCTGGACAACCTCGACGCTGCCAGCGCCGCCAAACAGGGCGTAGATCTTGATGCCATCGATGCCAAGCCGGTGGAAGACAAGCTCACTGCACAAACCACCTGCCGCACGATTACCTACGACGTCAAAGCCAAGGACAGTCAAGCCGAGAAGCAGACTGTCAAGGCCTGCCAGGCGGGCGACGGCGCCTGGGAACTGATTTGATGAAAAACCTGAGTAAACAATTGCCGCTGGCCCTCCTGGGGCTCGCCGTCTGCGCGAACGTCCATGCGGCCGCGTACCGACTGGCGTTTTCCAAGGGCGAAAACGTCGAAGTGTTCGTTGACCATGCCGACAACCAGCCGTGGTGCACCAACCCGCTTGCGTTGCGCTTTGCCTTCGCAGGCTCGCCGGATAACGCAGCGGTGGCACGCCTGCTGCCTAAACTGGGCGGCCTGCTTGCCAGCCAGTGCCCGAGCGCTGCGACGGTGATCTGGAAAAGCTACAACGCCCAAGGTCAGCTTGTTGCCAATGGCGCGGCCGCGAAGGCTGAAGATTGGTCCAGCCACGTAGCGGCGAGCCCTGCGTCGGCTGCATCGGGCTCTGAAAGCGCTGCCGCACGTGTGCCTGAGCCAAACCCGACCTCCGCACCCGTTGTTCCTGCACCTGCACCTGCAGCTGTACCCGCTGTACCCGCTGCGGCTACGGCGGCAAATCCGGTGCCTGCACCTGCACCTGCAGCCTCTGCGGCTTCAGATCCAGTTCCGCCACCTGCGCCTGCAGTGGCTGCAGCCCCAGCCCCAGCTCCAGCTCCAGCCCCTGCACCGCCTGCAGCCGCACCCGCTGCTGCAACGCCACAAGCGGCTGATCCGATTGCGCTGCCCGAATCACCTGCGCCCGCGACGAACGCCCGTGTGGCGCCGGCTTTTGCGGTGTCCGGCTGGACGCCGCCCGCCGAGGCCGATGCGATCAAGGCTGCGACGTTTTTCTACGAGCTCAAAGACCAGAACGGCTGCCTGTTTCGGACCACCTACAAGCCGGACGGTGACGCCAACTTTGTCAGTGCCAAATCCACCGGTGTGACCTGTGGCTCCGATGGCTACGCCACAGGCGAAGGGGCAGTGGTGCTCATGCGCGCAGACGGGGTGAAGCTGAAGGAATATGAGGGCAGCTTCCATAAGGGCATTGCGTTCAATCGCCAGGCGCCGGCGCTGCCAATCGTGGGTTTCGACAACCAGAAGAACGCCCTGATGCTGCTTGCCAGCGACCCGGCCAGCCGCATTCATTACCTGCTGCGAGCGTCTTACAGCTGGAGTGGCTCTTGGGATACACGCAACCCGGCGCTGGTGGCTGTCGCTGAGAATCAGGAGCTTTTCCGCCAGCTTGAAACCATTAAAACCACTGTGTTCAGTGCGCTGAGCGCGCTGGACCAGGTTCAGCCGAAGACCTCAGGCGTTAACTTCATCGCCGTTCGGGATCTATCGCAGGGCCTGCTGAAAAATGACCGCGACAGCTGGCTTTACGAAATCAATATCAACCGTAGCTGGAGCACCAAAGGCTGGCAGTTCAACCCGCAAAACGCCAACAACTACCTCTTCATGCATGAGGCGCAGATGGCCGAGCGACAACGTGCTGCCGAAAATCAGCGCCAGTTTGAAGAACAGCTCAAGCTTCAGCAGGCTGGCTACCAGGCGCAGACTCAACTTGAGCAATTTGCCCGGCTGAAAACCGAAACCAAAGACCTTAAAAAGATCCAGTCTCGACTGCTGAACGACGTCAGTTATTCACCCATGTCGGGAGGAGGGTATGCCCGCCTGGCGGCCGGCGGCAAAGCCGACTACAGCCAGATTGTGCACATAAGCGGCAAGTCGGACGGACGGTGGGAAACCGACTATCCCTATGAATCTCAGCTGGACATCGTGGGCGCCAATTCAAAACCCGAGAAGGGTTGGTTTCTGGCCAAAGGCAACGTCACGCTGGATCCGGTCAAGCGAGACGGGGAAGACCTGCCACTGACCCTGGTCGCTGTCAGTTACCTTCAGCCGTGCGCCGAAGAGGGCTGCAGCGATCTGCGTGATCCACTGAAACTCATGCGCATGCAGTTGGGCGACGACAACTGGACACCCGACGCGGCGCGCCAGGTATTCAAACAGGCCTGGCCTGACCGCAGTATCGAGGGGGATGTGCAATGATCCAGAAAAAACTGCTTGTCCCTGCTGCCGCTGTGGTGATTCTCGCAGCGGGTTATTTTGGTCTCTGTGCCTATGCCAGCAAGCAGGCCGAGAAGCGCCTGGACGACTTTGTGTACGACAACCATCTCAATGACAGCCTCAGTTGGGCGTCGGTGAGCTCGTCGCCCTTCGGCGGCAAGGTCGTGATCAAAGGCGTCGAGTTTGGTAACGGCAAGTCCGGCGGTGTACATGCCGACACCGTCACGTTGACCGATCTGATCAACAGCGACAGTCGTTCCCGTGTTCGCCTGGAAGCCGCCGGTATTCAGGCTTCTGACGCCTCGCTGCGGAGCCTCAAGGACCTGGGTGCCATGGCGAGCATGATGGGCGCAGGCTTCATGGGCATGAATGGTTTTGGCCCTCTGTTGAGCAGCGGGCGCAATCAACTCAAACCGTTCGACCTCACGCTGTTCCTTGACCTGGATGACGACGCCACCCGGGCGACGGGCGAAACCTTCGTAGACATGCCTGACCTGTTCACCTTCAGTGCCAGCTATCGCATGGACAACGTCAAGGACCTTCACCGTACGGTCAACGACTTGCAACGCGGCAGCAGGACGGACGCCTATGCGGTACTCGGCGGCGCAGCCCAGGGTTTGCAAGGCGCATTCGCCAGGGCTGAGTTGAGCGAGCTGAAAGTCAGCTTCCAGGACAAGGGGATGGTCAAGCGCAGTGCGCTGCTGCAGCAGCGTTACGCAACGCCATTGGACCCGCTTGCCGGCAGCGCCGATAAACAGCGTCAGGCCTGGTTTGAAACAAGCCTGGATAACTGGCAGAAGAACTGTGAAAGCGGCATGCGGCAGAATGCGCCGATGCTCAGTGATGGCTGCGAGCTGATGGTCAAGCTGTTCAAGGGCAAAAACGACGGCATCCAGTTGAGCATTGACCCGAAAGACCCGGTACGGGTCATGGACCTGATGAGTGTGTTTGGAGGAGGCAATAGCAGGCGCGTGCTGGAGCGGTTGAATCCCGAGGTGAGTTCACTGTAGGTCTGGCGCCGGCAGGCTCAAACCCGCACATATCGAAGTCCTCTCCCCATGGGGGAGGGGCCTTCAACAGGCCTTGACCTCACTTCATCACACGTCTTCGACCACTTCCCTTGCGCAAAATCAATGCTGGGCTATCGTCTGGCCTGAGGTATTAACGCGGCCGAACCCGATGGGTTGCTTTAGGCGCTTTCGAGCGATAGCAACTGATCGGGGATTCGTATGCAAGAGGTGAGACGATTTCACGCGCTGGACAGCCTGCGCGGTATTTGCGCGATAGCGGTTGTGCTCTACCACACTCACCTGGTCGGCAGCGTCACGGAGTGGGCCTTCTTCTCCAACGCCGACCTGTTCGTCGAGTTCTTCTTCGTCCTCAGCGGCTTCGTCATGGCTCATGCCTACGGCAGCAAGCCGCAACTGGATTTCAACCACTTTCTGGTGTCACGCACTTTTCGCCTTTTGCCCCTGCATGCCGTCATGCTCGCGGTGTTCGTCGGCCTGGAGTTCATCAAGTACGCCGCCTACCAACACGGATTCGGCTTCAATCAAACGCCGTTCACCGGCATCTACGCGCCCTCGCAGATTCTGCCCAATCTCCTGCTGCTGCAAAGCTGGACACACCTGACGGAAAACCTGTCATTCAATACCCCGGCCTGGAGCATCAGCATCGAGTACTGGACCTACATGGTCTTCGCCGCAACCATGCTCACCGCGTCCGCGGGCCGCTACCTGCTGTGGGCCGTTATTGCCCTCAGCGGATTCGCGCTGTTCTACAGCCAGGCGGACGTGCTGACCAGTTACGCGCAAAAGGGTCTGGGTTGTTTTTTCGCCGGAACCCTGGCTTACGTGTGCTTTAACCATCTCAGACGCAGGATAGCGCCGGGCTTTGCGCTGCTCAGCGTGCTGGAAGCGCTGGCAGCCATTGCGATCTGGGCGGTGCTGACCAGTCAGTTGCAGCAAAAATCATTGGCCGCCAGCGCAGTGTTCTGCGTGACCATCGTGTTGTTTGCCTTCGATGGCGGCGCGCTGTCGCGGGTGCTCAGGTACGAATTCTTCGCCCGTCTGGGGCGCTGGTCCTACTCGATCTATCTGACCCATCTGGCCGTGCTGTTCTTCGTCATTTCGGGGTTTATGGTGGTGCAGAAGAAAACCGGCCTGGAAGCCGCGCCCATGATCGGGGATATCCGTTACCTGGACACAGGGCATGTCTGGTCGAATAACGTCGTGGTGCTGCTGATTCTGGCGGTGGTGGTGACGGTTTCCTGCGCCACTTACCACTACGTCGAGCTCAAAGGGCAGGCGTTGGGCAGGCAGTTGCTACGGCGCAGGATGGTGCCCGCGGGTTAACGCAGTGAGTACCCTTCTACCGCCGTTACGCCGATAACCAGGCCAGCGTCAATATTTGTTAATTTATCAAGCACATAGCCAGAACCAATTCAGGAATAACGGGCTCGGACCGTAGGCTTTGACTCTCAGAACAACCAAAACAGAGAGAGTCCACGATGTACTTACCCCGCTCCCCTATCGCCGCCAGCCTGATTGGCGCGAGCCTGATGGTCAGTTCTGCCGCTTATGCAGACACCCTGACCCGCGACAACGGCGCCGCCGTCGGCGATAACCAGAACTCCCAAACCGCCGGCCCCAACGGCCCGGTCCTGTTGCAAGACGTGCAATTGCTGCAAAAACTCCAGCGCTTTGATCGCGAACGCATTCCCGAGCGCGTCGTGCATGCGCGTGGGACGGGCGTACACGGCGAATTCGTCGCCTCCGACGACGCCTCTGACCTGAGCAAAGCGAAGGTCTTCAGCAAAGGCGAGCACACTCCGGTATTCGTGCGGTTCTCGGCCGTTGTTCACGGCAACCACTCCCCTGAAACCCTGCGCGACCCTCGTGGATTCGCCACCAAGTTCTACACGGCCGATGGCAACTGGGACCTGGTCGGCAATAACTTCCCGACCTTTTTCATCCGTGACGCGATCAAGTTCCCGGACATGGTCCACGCTTTCAAACCT
>Ga0265780_10011651_pt1 | contig 10378 bp, 12 predicted proteins | sample P1T30metagenome_FD_192432 | JGI IMG/M metagenome (GOLD analysis project Ga0265780, IMG submission 192432) | Plant litter microbial communities from East Loma Ridge, Irvine, California - P1 T30 | ecosystem: Environmental > Terrestrial > Plant litter > Unclassified | place: USA: California... | reverse complement strand
AGGCGTTACTTCTTCAGGCCCACGCGACGACCCCAGGCGCAGTGCTGGGGTGAGATCGACGACAAGATCATCGGCGAAAAGCGCTTTCCTCTACACAGCTGAAGATCCAAAGGCTCTTATGTGCATGGATCCGTGCTGCTGCTATGAAATGGGTGCCATGGCCGGTAATCGAAAGTCTAACAGTCGCAACTGTAAGCGCTTCCCCTGCATCTGCCTGCATGAAGTGTGGCAGGCTATTTATCTGGTTGGATGTGAAGAAGCCGGAAGCGCGAAGCCCAAATCTCTCTCGCGTCCGTCCAACCCCCCGTTTGCAGTTCAGATTCCCTAGAATGAATGTGCATATTCGATCATGGGTGACAATGCATTATGTGGCTGTGGCATATCCGCAGCGCAGCAAACTCGCCACTGATTCTGCATTACCGTGCGACAGATGACTCAAGCCGCACATTACTGCGCAGCTGCGCATGAATCCCCGGAAGATCGAGGCGCCTCGTATGCAGTTCTATTCTGCCGCGTTTCTTCAAGACCGTGGTGCTTCAGCTCTGCTGGTAAGGCTCCGCGGAGAGTGTCTGAGCTAAGTTTGCGGTGTTGTTTACGCTGGCAGCAGCGTAGGAGGAATAGTACCTCAAATCCGAAGAGGCTTGGTGTGTTTCGAATCTTATTGAAATCTCAACTGGCAGACAGGGATATGGCCATTGCTGTATGATTAGCTGGCCGAATGCAGCAACGGAGCGAGGTTTCTCAACTGGCGCGCGTTTTCTTTACACACCGCTATATCAAGCCAAGGATCTAAGCGTCGTTGAACAGCCTTCTGCGTGTTGGCTAGGCCTGTGCAGTCGACGCTAGATCACCGGGCTGACCATAACCGGACATTTCGTGGAATCTGTCTGCCACGTGCTGTACGATGTAAGACGGAGCTGAAGGTGAGATTGAAGATTTGACATTGTAATGCGGAGATGCAATATCTTCCCCTATGACCAGCATCGCGTTGCGGTTGCGATACTCGCCATGAACTATGGTGTTCTTGTCCCGACCTTCAATATAACCAGCTGCTCGTAGTTAATGCAAACCTCATGGTGTATGCGTGTTAGTCTGCATCTCGAACCGAAGATCTATGTTCATCAAACTGGCGACGTGGGAGTATCCAAGTTGGATCGTCAAGGCGTCCATGGCTGAAAGCACACACAGTCCACGGAGACTTGGTAAGTGCCGTACCTGGACGCGCTTGCCATTGGGCTCGGGCTACTTCCGCTCCGTCCGTACAAGAGCTGTTAGGCTACAGTTAGCAGAGTGGAGACTACGCCTGTCGTTCGACCAGCCTGGCGGCAATGGCGCAGTCTGTGGGTAGTAAGCTCGTCTGTGCTGGTTGTGGTGGCGGCGTCGTTGATGTGCAGCAAGGAACCCATGTATGCTAGCGAAATCAAGGCATCGCTTAGCATGGGAGGTGACGATTGGTGAAATATCTCCCAAATAGGATGTAGTCGGGCGGGAGAAGTGTAGTAATACATGGTAAAGTACAAAATTCGGTAACAGCTGCTGCACCGGTTGAAGAAAGAAAAAGTTGTCCCAATAAGAAAACGACGCATCTGCAGTGAATTCAGGGAGAAGGCTTTCCCGGAAGTCACGGATGCGAGGTTCACCAAGCTGATGACAGGATGCTTTCCCAGTTGTCAATCCGCTTGCGCTTTGCTTATCGTTCCCCGGATGTGTTTGTAGTAGCGGCGATCTTTGAAGCTCGAACGATGGTGTCGATCTCGCGAGCCATGTTGTCCCCTCTGATCCCCCTAGCAGATGCACACGTGCAACCACAACTCGCTGAAGTACCAGTAGACCAGTCTTGCGTCAAGCATGACGGTGGGACGTATTGGAGCATCTGGCGAGAGAATGTCGCTGAATGCGAGCCAGGTTGCTGAGGACGGGGACCAAGCACAGCCGCATGATACGTGCATGGCGCATCTGAGGGCAACCTCCGTATTACGTTCGTGGCCGGACAGGACAGGCCTTGGTTGTAGAATTTGAGAGAAAAGGCATCGTTCCGATCGTTGCTGTCCATCTTTACACAGGACGAGTGTTGCGTTGAGCGTGTTGGGGTAATGTACTGGATGTGATACTTTGAGCGAGTATCTCCGGAGGTACGAAAGAGTTCTCGAATTGTTGGTGCTGGTGTCAATATCACAGTGGCAATGGGCCTGTTTATATGCACACCCTCCTCATGTTTTCCAAGCGGCGCACCGACCTCGCAAAACGCTGATCTCTAGCTTCTCCCTCTGCTGACACCAGGTCATGGCCAGTTGCGGCAACATGAAGCATGGGACTTCACTAGTCGTCGCGGTTTGGGCCAGAGCAGCGAAGGGCCGGGGCAAGGTACAAGGATGTGACAGCAATTGAGTGGCGTTCTTATTCTCCACAGCGATGTCGACGAAGGAGCTCGCATCGTTCTGTTTTGCACTTCTTTGGCATGGCGTCCGCATGCTGTCAACAAGAGTCTCAAGCTCCTACCCCTGTCATGAAGATCACTGCGGATGTTTTCTGCCTGTGTGAAGTTGTCAGTACAAGATTCATCAAATCAAACTTCTCTCATACTGGTCGATAAAGCAGAAGTCTCTGACTTATCCGAGCATATCTGGTTTCATGATGCGAAGATCCAGTGAAAGGGGAATACAGGGACAGGGACAAGGGTTGTAGGGCTAGCATACACACTGAGGACAAGCATCGGCTGATCCAGGTACTATACGTACGAAAGCGGGCACGCGCATCGCGTATCTTGTCAGCGTCAACCTGCAAGGCCCTGATCGCCTCCATGATGCCGGAATGCTAGGATGGCGCGTGCCAAACACATCCATCCCATACTATGGCCTGAAAGCGTGGGGAACATGAAAGTGTGGTGGGTGCAACCTGCATGCGCTTTGCACGCATGTAAGACATGCAAAAGAGTACGAAGATCTGCGACACCAGACCACGCCTGCACGCTCAGCAATATGCCCAGAGCTGCGTCGAGACAGCATCCGGTTTCTTTGGCAACACCTCGGCATGGCTCGGCCTCAGACTTGCGTTTGCGTTGAACAAAGCTGCAGTCAATCTTAGCGATACCCCTGGGAGGCTGACTGTAGGCCCGACCATAGACCCGATGGCGGAGTCGTAAAACGCATGGTGATCTGGTTTAGTGGCCTGAGACCATACGAGTGTTCGCGCGTCATTACCCCGGGTAGCGGTCAAGTGACAGATGCAAGAAAGGCTAATGCAGGTACCAATCTTCCACACATCCATGTACCTGGAGCAGACAGAGCGAACTCGAGGGTCGGTTTGGGTGTGGGTCGGGTGGAGCAAGCTCGCCTGGATACCTGGTTTACGATGGCCCCTCTAGTGTCGTGTATTGAAAATACCCGACTACAGTTGGTTTCTTGACAGAGAATGTACAATTATACACATGTTAAGCTCATTCGAGGCCGGTGTTACTCAATGGAGGACGTTCTCAAAGCTTCAGCGTAGGCGGCCATGGCAATCCTCGAGGTTTCAAGATTCTCAGATGGACCAAGCAGGCTGGAGGAGCGAAATGGGCAGGATCGTCCACAAAGTTCCACGTGCAGGTGTGGTGGAATTCGACGCTAGGAAGGCAGGCAGACATCGGCGCCACCGCGTAAACTTCTGAGGGAGCATCTGATCCTGACGCCCATTCGCGACAGGAGTGAGATCGTTCCTGCACCCAAATCTTGCCACGAGGGTTGTAATCGACACCCCAATTTGCCCGAGCGCTAGTGGTGTATATCAAGTACTCTTCGCAATCTCCTGAGACGAACTATCGAAGGACAAACGTAGAAGGCCAGACGATAGAGTGGCAAGTGCTCGATACTGAGGAGTGTGCAAGGACCAGGCGCTACCCCCATCAGGGATAGGCGGGGCATGCGCTGGCCATTGTCTACACACCATTAGCTTAGATGCGAACGACCCTGGCAGACCGGTGAATTTGGCCCCAAGGCAGAGTGCCGGTCGCAGCGCTGAAACTCGAAGTCGAGGCAATAGTAGGGAGATGTCTTGGCCGCTCTTTCCCTTCCTAAGCTCCGTGTTGCGTCCGCATGTCGCGTGCCTTCACCGCCCGGATTCTTCGTGGTCGTGGCATAACGGGGATGAAACTGTTGAGTTCGCGTAGCTGTAGTACAGCTGCGAGGGCTGCTGAGAGTCGAGGCGTAGTCCGAAATTATTGGGTGCCTGGGCGCGTAGTTGACGCCTCCGCATATGCGCGACGTAGACACCCCAAGGCCTTATTCGAGTGACGTATGCAACGCCCCGGCAGCCTGGTGAGTCGATGGAAGGATGAAAGCCAAACTGGAAATACGCGGATCGGACGTGATGATGGCTCCACAGTCGATGGAGGTGCTGTGGTGTTTGGGGTGGGGAACCGCGACCTTTTCGTGATGCGCTATTGTATCGGAACTTGCCGCTGCCAAACATCGCATGAGGGCGCGGGGAAACCGACACCTCCGGCGAGAATTATTAGGAGCCTGCAATAGCCGCAAACCTCAATTTTTGCACAATTTCGGTATTTACGGTTGGTGAGAACACCTACCATAACGATCACGACGCGATGAACGGCACGAAGGGTGCCAATGGCACACCGACAGGCCCCAAGCTTCTCTGGAAGCACTCCTCGCCCGAGACGACACCCATGTACCAATTCTTGCAGTCAGTGAACAAGACACACAACCTGCAATTGTCCGACTACTCGCAACTACACAAATGGAGCATCGACAACATCAACGAATTCTGGCAAAGAACGTGGGAATTTGTGGGTGTCCGACACCAGGGAGCCTTCACATCAGTCAGTCATCGTAGATCCATCCATGTAGCCTCTACTTACAGACGATAGGCCGTAAATGAAGAATTGCCCATGTTTCCCCGTCCGGCTTTCTTCTCGGGAGCGACATTGAACTTCGCTGAGAATCTCCTCTTCCCGACCGCCGAAGTCAACCCCGAATCACCCGCCGTCATCGCCGCTACAGAGACTACACGCGAAACAGTGACATGGAAGGAACTCAGGGATAGAGTGAAGCTATGTCAGGCCGGCATGATACATTTGGGTCTCAAAGAAGGCGATCGAGTAGCTGGCTATGTTGCAAACCACACCAACGCGTTGGTAGCAATGTTGGCCGCGTCGTCGCTGGGGGCAGTATGGACCGCAGTAAGCCCAGACACTGGCGTCCATGCCGTTCTCGATCGACTACGCCAGATTGAGCCAACCCTGCTCTTTGCAGACAATGCGGCCTTCTATAATGGTCGGAGTCATCCAGTACTTCCCAAGGTTAATGAAATCGTCAGGGATCTCCCATCGCTCGAAGCCGTCGTCATCTTTCCTACTGTAGCTGCAGTAGAATTCGACGTCACCTCTATCCCGGTACAGTCTGGCAAAGCCTACGACTACGCAACATTCGCATCACTCAAGGCCACGTCAGAACTCACCTTCAAGCAATTGCCGCCAGATCATCCAGTTTATATCCTTTACTCGAGTGGCACGACAGGTGCACCCAAATGTATCGTACATGGGGCCATCGGTACGCTGCTCCAACACAAAAAGGAACACATCATTCACTGCTCCATAAAACCTAGCTCACGACTCTTTTACTTTACCACATGTACTTGGATGATGTGGCATTGGCTGGTCAGCGGGCTCGCCTCGGGCGCTACATTAGTACTCTACGACGGTTCTCCGTTTCGATATATAGACAGTTCGGACTCATCGACGTCCGTCCCAGACGATCTAGCAATGCATCGTCTGATAGACGAGTTTGACATCACGCACTTCGGCACGTCCGCAAAGTACCTTTCTATCCTGGAGCAGAAGTCCATCGATCCATCTGCTGCGGGGCTAGCGATGAACAAGCTCGTAGCGATCTACTCGACAGGCTCACCGCTCGCACCTTCCACGTTCTCTTACGTCTATTCCACCTTCCCTTCGACCATCAATCTCGGCAGCATCACCGGTGGCACAGACATCATCTCACTCTTTGGTGCACCCAATCCACTTCTACCCGTTTATGAAGGCGAAATCCAAGGCGCTGGTTTAGGTATGGCAATCGCGGCGTATGACTACACGGGTGCCGATGTCTCGATGTCAGGCGAACCAGGAGATCTAGTCTGCACTAAGCCCTTCATCTGCCAGCCAGTAGCATTTTGGGGCCCTGAAGGGGAGTCAAAGTACCGGAAGTCGTACTTTGACAAATTCACGAACGAGAAGAATCAGCCAATCTGGCATCACGGCGATTTCGTGCGATTCAATCCCGAAACTGGTGGACTGTGGATGCTTGGACGTAGCGACGGCATACTCAAACCTGCTGGCGTACGCTTCGGATCGGCGGAGATATACAACGTGGTACTTGAACATTTCCCCGAAGACGTCGCGGACGCGCTTTGCATCGGCCGAAGGAGAGAGACTGACACGGATGAGACTGTCGTGCTCTTTCTGAAGATGGCGGAGGGTCGCCAGATCTCTACTGATCTCGTTGGAAGGATCAAGACAACGATCAAGCAAGCGCTTAGCGCACGTCATGTTCCAGCTGTAGTGGATGAGTGTCCAGAGATACCTGTCACTACCAACGGCAAAAAGGTTGAAGGTGCTGTCAAGCAGATACTTTGCGGACTCAACGTCAAGACGAGCGCGAGTGTTGCAAACGCCGAATGCCTAGACTTCTATCGAGAGTGGGCGAGGACGCATTGAGCGCTCAGTTCGGGTTGTTGCGCAAGATTCTGGATCATGCGACCTACTCCGCTCACTAATCAGTCGTTCGCTGGGCTAAGTACTAAGCAGCCGCAAACATCGACAGCCCATTCAGATGTGGCCCACGAGTCAGACACCTAGCTTGAGCCATGTCTGGGGGTCTCGGACTAGCAAGCCCCACTTTTGCTGCAACCAGATTATCCCGTCACACCTCAGGAGCTGGGACATGAGCTTAATTCCACGACATTATAAGGAGTGGGTAAAACAATCGTGGTACTAGAACTCTTCAGCCACAGTGGGCATCTCGTAAAATCCCAACCACTGAGGAGCTCATGCTTTCGCCTGCTTTTGCCAATCGCTCCCTGCCCACCAACATCACTACCGTCTGATCACAACCGTTGCTGCATCTTTCAGAAGCTCGCAGCAAGCATCTCGTCAACTTTCGTACACAGTGCGTCAACGACACTGACACCAGCGTCGAACGTAGCTTTGACAACGCCCGTAGTACCCTCCGGATAGCGTGCAAGAACAGCAATCGCACCACCCGTTTTTGCCACTCCGTCTCCCGTCCAACCTCTCATCACCACGAAGATATCGGAGGCGTTGATCGTCTGCTCGGTGTTTGCAATGTTGTTGTGTGCGAGGAATGAGATATTCTCTGGCCACATTTCAGTTAAAAAGCTAAGCGCGAGACAAATGGGCCTTGGACGTACGAGCTAGAACGAGGATCCTGCGTTCGAGTTTGACAGCGCGATGGGCGGCGGCGACTTGATCGACAGTGTCGGGCGCTTCATAACATTCGTTGCGGAATGGGCGCATGAGATCATAGATGCGCTGTTCGGGCGCGTTTGCCGGCTGGGGCGCAGACATTGGCAAGAAGGCTTGTTTGAGTTGACGTCGGGAGGTTGGTTATCGTCTGCGGGTTTGTAGAAGGAGAAAGGAGCGTGGAATGATGGCAACTGCCAATGACGAGAACGCCAAGACACTGTGGTTGCACTGAATCTATAGACTGAAAGCTCGAATCCTCACCCTCACCGCTCATATAATTGCCGATAGTGCTTCAAGATCTTCCTCCCTCCCTTCGCCGGTCTTCGCTCTAGTCCGATAGCACAGTGACTGCCTTCGCGCTTGCCCATCACTCTCATTGTGACTCCACCTTCACTTCGGGAAAGAAGTTCGCCAGCGCCCTGTCGCACTCCTCCGTCAGAATCTCAATCACGCTTTTCCCGTCTTCCTTCCTTGCCCAGCAGCGCATGACGGTGTGTGTATATCCGTTCCCGTTGACGAAGATTCCCATTCCAGCTATCACCCCGCTGCCTTTGATCATAGCAGACCAGTTGCGAGAGCCGACAGAGATATCGATTGGAACAATGATTTTGCCATACGAAGACTGGTTGTGACGGATTATGAATGATATGTTCTCTGTGGGAAGGAGTCAGGCCTGAGTAGAAGTGAAGTTGAAGCGGGTAAAATGTCTACGTACCACAGAGGATGAGAAGCACGCGTTCTTCTTCTATTGCCGGTGCGGTATTGGGAGCATTCTTGTAGCACTCCTCGCGGTAAGGCTGTAGGAGATCGTAGAGCCGCTGTTCGAGCGAATCAGTTGACATGATGAGGTGATTGGTCGCGGCTTGATTGGTATATCGCAAAGTGGGGAGGATAAAGTGGATAGTATTAAACGCAGCGGATTCTACGTAGGAGGTGAGGTGGGCCTGGAGTGTTTGCACTAAGAACACAGTCTGCGTCACTGTGCAAGCAGCTGTTGATGGTCAAGTTTACGTGAGCCATGGAGGGGCGTGCGTGACTGCGCTTTTCAGACGCCTCTGACAGTGAAACACGTTTGGTCAGCCCACACGATCTCTTTCCGAAACCCTCATTCTCTGCTCTCAGTGACTGGCACCGTGGTATTTATGCCTCAAGGTCTCCTGATCCATCATCCTCCCGATGAGCAAGGACATCTTTGACGACCTTGTCTACCTTGTCAGACAACGCATTCATCAACTCCTCCTTCCCTCTGACCTGCGCCCAGAGCACGACTGTGAAGTCACCTCGTCCTCGGTGGATACAGATGGTAGCCTTGCGACCGGTGTTGTTGCGAAGAGGGCCGCGGACATCCAGAACAGGGATGGAGATTTGGGACGCGAGTATGCCCGGGCCAGCGGTAAACTTGATGAGGAAAGCGATGTTGTCTGATGGAAGTAGGTCAGCTTCGTTCGGAGGAAGAAACGAGAGGGGAGGCAGACTAGACATGCTCTCGATGATATGTGAAGGAACAGCGCCGCGGCGGGGGCTCAGGGTGTTGAAGATGTGCTGTTGCACCGGGTCGATAGGAGACGAGGTCATCGTTCGTTGCTGTGAGGAAGCTAATATTGACGTCGCAGAGGTCTAGTGAAGGTTTGGTGTCAAAGTCGAGGCCGCAATTCTGAGAACACGGTGCCCGTGAGAGCGCACTGACTTCGCTACTCACCTTCACCATTTGCGGCCCTGCATCACGCTCCAAGGCTTTTTCGTGCATCAAAACGACTACCCGCGTATTCCACGTGGTGATCGAAATACGCAGGCGCTTTCCCGGAGAACAGGGTTTAAAACAATGCTGGTATAGATTTCGTGTGGCGTCGTTATGATACCGATATAATGCTAAATCGCCTGTCGCAAACATCCACCACCCCGAGCCAGCCCACTGCTCCTTCTGATGCATGCCCACGCGTGTACAGTTGGAAAGATACAATACCCAATGCTGATGATAATACACAATAGAGCCACCACATTACCCACCAATGATACAGTAAAGATACATGCAATACCTATTAAACACCTTCCTGTCCCGCACGCCAGCGCCTAACCGCGGCGCGATTTGACATCTACAAGCCTTGTCACCTGCCTTCCTTGATCTTCACACAATCAGCGAACGCGGGAAAGTTGCCTCTGAAACTGGGGCCCAGTGTCCAATTGTTCAGGTCGCGGAGATGCGTCTCAAAAGCGGGGTTGATAAGCCACTGATCGTCTTCCTTGGGTAGCGGACCCATGGATGTGATACCGGCGGAGGTATGCGCCGCAGGAGGCTGTGGGGTGGAAGGATCTTGCGGCGAGCCGGCGTTGACATGTGTGGAGAAAGGCGAAGAGACCGAGACGGAGGAGGTCGTCGAGAGAGCTGAGGTATGGACTTTCGAAGCAGGGAGGAGACAGTCGCGGGGCTCATAAGGCCAGTTCAGGGAAATGGTAGTTGTGAAGGGTATGAAGAAGTTCTCGAAGGATACTGGCGGGTGGCCAGCCACGAGTTTGTCGCGAAGGCGAGGCCTAGAATAGGTGAGTCATTATGTGTTTTCAAACGAGTTAAGAAGCGGATATTAGTACATACCATGGGAGATGATCGATCCATAACGCGTGAGCAGTGAACAGCTGAGAAGGTCGTGGCGTAGCCCAGTGTGGCAGCCGATCGTAGTTCTCCTGCGTAGGTTCGATCTGCCAACGCATGATCAGGAACATGATGAATACTATCGCAACCTGTTCCGGTCTGCCGCAGATGTCCGGAAACGTGCGCAAGATGTCTGTGAAGAGCTTTGACAGGGGGTGTGCATCTACTGCGCGCTCGGGATACGCTAGAGACGTGAAGTTGGGGTAGTGTGGTCCAACCAGGGTCTTCATAGGTACGCCCTCGGCAGCCCGATT
>Ga0265780_10011650_pt1 | contig 10379 bp, 9 predicted proteins | sample P1T30metagenome_FD_192432 | JGI IMG/M metagenome (GOLD analysis project Ga0265780, IMG submission 192432) | Plant litter microbial communities from East Loma Ridge, Irvine, California - P1 T30 | ecosystem: Environmental > Terrestrial > Plant litter > Unclassified | place: USA: California... | reverse complement strand
AGTGCCGCCTTCGTTGAGTGCTTCGTAATTCCTTGTGAGAATGTTCTTGTAGTACTCCAGCTGGATGTCTGACAGCTCAACGCGAAGAATCTTCTCAGACTTGGGAGGCAGGTCGTTCTCAACCTTTTCCTTGGTGCGTCGGATCATGTATGGCTGAATTGCCTCACTGAGCTCAGCGAGCTTATAGCTAGCATCTTCCGAGGCCATGTCAACGTTTTCGTCGACAGTGATCTTGCCAGGCATGAGGAAGTCCATCAGAGCAGACAACTCGCCCAGGGTATTCTGGATCGGAGTACCTGTGATGAGGAGACGGCTTGGAGCGTTGAACTGTAGCAGCCGCTCGTATAGCTGCGACTCTCGGTTCTTTAGTCGATGGGCTTCATCAACAGCGAGGAACTGCCACTTGATGCTGGAAAGGAATTGCCAATCCGCCAGGACGTATTCGTACGTGGTCAACAAGACGTTGAACTTGATCTTCCTCGGGTTGCCGTCGACCAACAGCTCCTTGTCACGGATCGTGCTTCGCGCGTCTTCCCTGCCGGTGTAGATGACATAGTTGACATCAGGCGTCCAGTTGTTGAAGGTGTCTGCCCAAGCTGGCATGGTCGATAGCGGGACAACGCATATGAATGGTCCGTCCTGCCGGCGGTCATGTCGGAGCCAATTCATGAACGACACCGTCTGGACCGTCTTACCGAGACCCATCTCATCAGCCAGGATGACGTTGGTGCCTCTACACCAGTTGTGGGCAAGGAAATTGACACCCTGGAGTTGGAAAGCTCTCAGCTTCCCGTACTTGATGTAGTCAGGCTGTTCGTCAAGCTTAACAAACTTGCGACGGGTGTTAAGGTTAGTCTCGCGAAGATCCGACGAAGGACGGTTGGACGAGCGGTCGAGGAAACGGTCGATTTCGGTCTGCGACAGCCGACTTATAAGGGATGCAGGTTCCCAAGTACAGAATTCGTAGGTCAAGCCCTTCCCTATTCATGGTTAGGTAATCCACCGAGGGGTTCGAAGGTTGTGAAGACTTACATTTGACCAAATACTCAGTCTCATCTTCACCGTGCTTAGAGTCAATCACGCGCTCGACTACGTGGAAGTCTAGCTGACTTTCGCGCTCTGCTTCTCGGGCGACCATGTGCTGCTCGAACTCCTCGGGCTCCTTCTTCTTGCGCCCGTGATAGTACATTTCCGTCATGATGGGACCCTTGAAGTAGTTGTCTAGCTTCCGCCAGCCCTTGTGTGAGGCCGCCGTCTGGTAGTCCTCCCATGTCGAGTGGTAGTGGGCTTTGTCTTGCCATTTAATCTAATGAGTTAGCATGAACACCAAGTCGTCAGGATAGAGATGGGGCGCGCTTACCAGATACTCGAAATCCTTCTTCTGAGCATAGAATGGATCCAACTCTGTATGTTGTTAGCATGCGCTGTGATACTATGTTTTGTCAACATACCTGTGCCGTCCTTGGGCCGGTGATCGAGGATCTTGTCGATGATAGGTCCAGTGTCCTCTTCTGCGGCGGCCCAGTAGTTCGGTGTCTGCCCATCGTCGGACTCTTCGAACTCATCCTCTCCTTCCTCGTTGTAGTTCGTGACTTGTGCTGAGCGACGGGCAGAGAAGCGGACCTCCGCGTGTGAGGGAGGCAGGCGCCCCTCTGCTACGAGCAGTTGCCGATGGCGCTCCTTCTTGGTAGGGATATTCTTCTTAGCGTTGACGTAGCCATCTGATTCCGAGTCGGAGCCTGCAGGTCGGTAGACAGGAGTCGGCTGGTTTGAGGCTAAGGGACATGTCAGTGTGATGGTCATGGACAAGTGATGGTTTTCCTGACCTTTACGCGAGGCTGTACGCTGGCGCTTACGGGGCTGGTCGGAGCCTGAATCGTCGTCTTCGTCATCACTATCAACCTGGAATGGGTGAGTACTTGTCTGATCTATGCAATGAAGGTAACTTACGATGCGACGGCTGGGACGGGCACGACCCTGGAGTTCGGTCAGCAAATTTTCACGTAGAGGACGGCTCGCACATACACTGCGACGCAGACCATACAGCTCCGGATTCTGTGTCATGTAATCATCCTTATCTGAACTAGCCTTGCGCTTGTTGGGCCTCGAAGACTCTTGTGACGACACACTTTGGGCGCGGCTGCTTGGGGCATGCTCAGATGGCGGTGAGTCAGAGTCGTAGTCTGCGTCAGGCTCGCCCTCCGCATCTACGTCCTCGGAAGAGTCTGAGTCGGCGGCCATAGGCTCATCATCGTCGTCGTCGTCTCCGGGCGCGTCGACATCGGAGGAGGCCTCTGCTACGGCGGGTGGTTGAGTATCGGACAGATGGCTGTCACTGTGTTGTGAAGGGCTCTGCGCTGGCGCCGCATGCACCGCGAGAGGTGTGGTATGGCCGTTTGTATATGGTAATGAGTCCCTGTGACCCGAGGGAGAGGGCATCATGATGGACGTGGCTGTGAGAGATGGTCAGCACGATATTTCGATCATCTGAAGGCTCCAGTGTGCGCGAGCAGGTGCGTTGGGTAGAGCGAGTTTACGCGACTCGGAATAAACACAAAGCGACTGGAAACGTTTGGAGCGACCTGGGCAATGGAGGTATGATGGCAGATGTCGAAGGCTGATGGGCGTTTGATGGAAGACGGGCGGTGGAGCGGTGGGCGCCCGGACAGGCTGCGAGCGACTCGAAACGGTGATAGAGGACTTGTATAGCGACCAAGACGCGGTATACGGCAGTACTATAGACAGGAGACAGGCGCCTGGATGTTTCGACGCGAGATGGTGATGGGAGAGATGGACTTGCACGAGCTCGGCCGCACGCAGATTGCCGCAGGTTTGCGGCGCGGTGACAGGAAGAATCAAACGTCAGAGGATGAATACTCACAGTCCATGTCCGATTTCCCCCACTACAGGCGGCGGGAAGAGTGTGGGTGGTGTTGATGTGGTCGTGTTGTCGAGAGTGTGGAGTTTCCTGAAGGCGGACTGGGGCTCGCTCCAAGGCCCCGGGCGAGAGAAGAAGGCGCAACCGATGGTCTTGGCACTGCCGCTCCCGCCGCCAATCAGCGCCCGCTCAGATCGCTTACCGTGCGTGAATGCTCCAACGTCAGTCTTGAGCCAGTTTTTGAGTTGTTACCACGGTTCACTTGCGCTGCGCCGATTCACCTATTCACTGCGAGCCCCGTCTAGAGCCAACTTTTGGTGGCCGACTCCCGACGTGCGCCTATCACGACTACCCTCCCGCCGCTGGACTCCCGCGGACGCACTTGCGACCCTCCAAATCCAAAATCCCGCCAGTGTTCGGTGCGCGTTCCTTTGACCGTCACTACACCACTTGAACCGTCGCCAACATGTCTGACAAGCTCACCCGGTATGCTGCCGCTCTCTTGGATATGCCAAAGTCACATAGACTAACTTTTGCAGTATTGCCATTGTCAACTCGGACAAGGTACATGCCCCGCTACCCCTCCACGCAAATTTCGGGAATGCTAACGTGAGGATGTTCGCCACAACAGTGCAAGCCCAAGGCAAGTACACCCTCTCAAAGCGTGGCTCGGGGTCTAACAAGCGCAGAAATGCCGACAAGAATGCAAAAAGTCGTGTCCCGTGGTCCGCACGGGCAAGCTGTGCATCGAGGTCGACAACATGTCCAAGATCGCCTTCATCTCCGAGCGCCTCTGTATCGGTTGCGGTATCTGTCCCAAGAAATGCCCCTTCGACGCCATCAACATTATCAACTTGCCCACCAACCTCGAGACCCAAGTCACGCATCGATACTCGGCCAACAGCTTCAAGCTGCACAGGCTGCCTATGCCCCGCCCGGGCCAGGTATTGGGACTCGTGGGCACAAACGGTATCGGCAAGAGTACCGCGTTGAAAATCCTCAGTGGCAAGCTGAAGCCTAACCTGGGCCGCTTCGATAACCCGCCGGACTGGGAGGAGATCCTGAAGTACTTCCGTGGTTCTGAGCTTCAGAGTGAGCCATCTCTACCAAACTCTGTGCACTCTGCTGACCACTAGCAGATTATTTTACCAAGGTCCTCGAAGACAACCTCAAGGCAGTTGTCAAGCCACAGTATGTCGACCAGATTCCCAAGGCCATCAAGGGCGCCGACCGGACTGTTGGTTCGCTCATCAAAGCACGTGCGCAAATGGAGAACTTCGAGGAGATAATCGACGAGCTCGAGCTGCGACACATTTTCGACCGTGAGGTCAACCTGCTCTCTGGTGGTGAGCTGCAGCGTTTCGCCATCGCGCTTGTCTGCGTCCAGCAAGCCGACGTGTACATGTTTGATGAGCCATCTTCCTTCCTTGATGTCAAGCAGCGTCTGGCCGCCGCCCGTAGGATTCGCAGCCTGCTACGACCGGACGACTACGTCATTGTCGTCGAGCACGATTTGTCTGTTCTAGACTATCTTTCCGACTTCATCTGTGTCCTTTACGGCAAGCCAGCTGTGTATGGTGTCGTCACCCTACCTGCATCTGTCCGAGAAGGTATCAACATCTTCCTTGACGGTAACATCCCCACCGAGAACTTGCGTTTCCGTGAAGAATCTCTGCAGTTCCGTATCGCTGAAGCTGGCGACGAATACCTGAACGACAACTCGCGCGACTACACCTACCCCAAGATGGAAAAGACGCTTGGCACTTTCAACCTCAACATTGAGTCAGGGTCCTTTACGGACTCTGAAATTATTGTCATGATGGGAGAGAACGGAACAGGAAAGACCACGTTCTGTAAAATGCTTGCCGGCGCTCTGAAGCCTGACGGCACTACCTCCGTACCCAAGATGAGCATTAGCATGAAGCCTCAGACCATTACCCCCAAGTTCCAGGGAACTGTCCGACAACTCTTCTTCAAGAAGATCAAGGCTGCCTTCCTCAGCCCGCAGTTCCAGACCGACGTCTACAAGCCTCTGAAGATGGACGACTTCATTGATCAGGAGGTGCAGAACCTGTCTGGTGGTGAATTGCAGCGTGTTGCCATTGTGTTGGCTTTGGGTATCCCGGCCGACATCTACCTCATCGACGAGCCCAGTGCCTACCTCGACTCTGAGCAACGTATTGTTGCTTCCCGTGTCATCAAGCGATTCATCATGCACGCCAAGAAGACCGCCTTCGTCGTCGAGCACGATTTCATCATGGCTACCTACCTTGCCGACCGAGTCATTGTGTTCGACGGTCAACCCGGTGTCAAGTCCCGCGCCAGGAAGCCTGAGTCTCTCCTCACCGGCTGCAACTCTTTCCTGAAGAACCTCGATGTCACCTTCCGTCGCGACCCCAACTCATACCGACCCCGTATCAACAAGGACAAGTCCCAGCTCGACCAGGAGCAGAAGTTGAGCGGAAACTTCTTCTTCTTGGAGGATGATAGTTGAAGTGGTTTTTGATCAGAAGTACACGCCTCACTCCCAGCGCCGCCCGAATGGGCACGTGAAGAAGGGGTCGACCAAGAGGGGCAACAAGAAGCGTGGTCTAAGGGATCGACCAGTCGGATCGCTTGATGTGGAGGACGCGTCTGATGACGATGATGAAGAAGATGACTGGCCCTTCGCGGCGGCCGACCTCCTGCTATGACTGACTGACGCAGCCTTGGGGCAACATTCCGTGAAGCGTAGAACAGTCATAGTGGGTCAAGATAGGTGACCGTCGCAGCCTCTGGCGAGGCATGTAGCGATGCAAAAGTTGGTAGGATTTAGCAAGTAGATGACCAAATCAATTCAAAAACATAAAGACCTCACGCCGTTAGACAACAAACAAGCATGCTTATGTTCAAGTCCATGGTTCATTCTAGCGAAATGTCGATTTCTCAATCTACTCAAAACTCGCTCGCTTGCGACAAAGGAAAGTGGAAAGTGGAAAGTGGAAAGTGGAAAGTGGAAAGTGGAAAGCAAAAGCAGAGAGGGGTATCAATGTCCCGTTCCATCCATCCATCCATGCAATCTCCCTCGCTCACCCACTCACCCAAGAAAAAGGAAAGAAAAAAAAAAGGGGGGGGGGGTATATGATGTGTATGCCATTTCCAAAGCCCAAGAGATTCCCGCGCGCGCCAAACGATGCATGCAATCGCGTCAAACAAGCGACGGAGACAAAAGGAGAAGAAGAAGAAAAAAAACATGCAGCGCAGTGCAGCGCTCACCCGCGCCAGAGACATTCTTCCTCCATGGGCATGGGCGTGCGCTCGACCAGATCCAGACTCTTGAGCACGTCGTCTGCGTCCTCGACGTCTTCGCTGCGCTTGCTTGCGCTGCTGAGCGGGGTGCGCATGGGGCTTGTGCGCATGCTGAGGCCGGCGTCGAGGGAGGCGGAGATACTTTTTGCATCGACATCTTCCTCCTCTTCTTCTTCTTCGATTTCTTCTTGGACCGCGGGTGTAGATGTGTTCAAACCCGCCCTCTTCTTCGCGCGCTCCTGGCGCATTTCCTCTCTCTGGCGCATGAGTTCTTGCTCGTTTGCGACGGCTTTGGCGCGGCGCTCCTCGACGTCCTTGCGCTTGATGACTTTGCCGAGGGCGTCGGAGGCCTGGATGAGGCCGTCGATGCTGATGGCGTGGTTGGTCATTTGATGGTTGATGTAGTGGTACACGCCGGCGGGGGCGTCGCATTGCAGGAGAGCTTTCTCGTTGAGTTTGAGCAGCGCGAGGGCGACTTGGAAGAGGAACGTCGAGCCGTCGTGCATGCATAGAACGACGTCCCAGACGCGGAAGAGGGCTTCGGCGGAGAGGCAGTCGGTGAAGACGGAGAGGAACCATTGGAAGGTGAGGGCCTCGAGCTCGATTTCTAATTCGTCGAGATGTGCGGAGAGACGTGGGAGGAGTTCGACGACGTAGGAGCGGAGGACTGATTGATCCGCCCGCGAGGTGAGGAGGTGCGCGTCGTAGTAGTTTTGTGGCAAGATGTTTTCGATCATCGTTGCGAGGACCCAGAATGCGTCTTCGGCGGTAGGTAGTATCAGAAGCAAGCAGGCGGTGATGAGGTTCATGCCCTGGCAGTATCCGACCTCGGGATTGCGGCGCGAGTACGCAAGCAAGACCTCGTTGAGCTTCTGGACACCGGGGCCAGTGCGGAAGAAGATGTTATCCGTCAAGGTACGTGTAATGTCCATCTGGATCTGTGTCGCAATGGTAGGCTCGTCTTCGCCGTTGCTGACGATATCTTCATAATATCCAGGTACGCGAAGCGCAGATGCACCACTGCATTCAGCCCAGACCTTGGCGCGGAGTGCCACAGGAATGCCCCCAAGAACCAGACGACGGAACTCCTGCCACTTTGCACGTCCGACACTGCCTTTGTTGCCCAAGCTGGCGATGCCAACCATCTCGCCGTCAGCTAGGAAAGTCTCGGGGGCTACGTAGCCCTTTGAGCTACCGTCACCAGTGCTGGCTGCGACACCTTCACGCTTGTTACCCGCGCGGACCTTCCGCAAGAACTCGTTCCATCTCACGCTCTTCTCTCTTTGCAAATTATCATGCAGGTCGCTCATCTGATCCAGAAGTGACTTAACAGGATCAACCTGAGGCGGATAGGGGCTGATCGGCGTAGACGGTCCCGAAGACGGAGTAGTGACCGAGAGCTCTGCGTTGCTGGATACTATTCGTGACGGTGAAGGCTCAGGGTTGGTGCTTGATGTTGGCAGAGATCCTCGCTTCGTCAAGGTAATCTGGCTCATCTTGGGTCCTGAGAACTCGGCCTCTGCAGACTGAACCGATGTGATGGGCGCTGCGGACGGCGTGTGAGAGAGCAGCTCAGTGGGATGTGTTGCCAATTTGAGATAGTCCGCCCACGTCTTCGTCATTGTCTTTCCATTCTGGTCTTCAGAGCTGGAGCTTGAGGGTCGATTGGCAACGCCGTTTGCGCCTGCTGCGGTGGCAGCCTCGTCTGTTTCTTCTTCGTGGATGCCCAATTTATTCAGCATACCTCTAGTATCTCCTAGAGACTCCACGTTGCTGTTTCGCTTCTGCTTGGCGAGCTCTGCCGCGGCCTCGCTCTGCCTCTTCTTACGGCGCTGATCATAGATAAAGCCGAAGCGATCGGTAAGATATTCACTGCTTCCAACAAACCTGTTGTGGTGTTGGACCAGTGTCGGTGGCCGCGACTCCTCAGGTAAGATCCTGTCCATCTCCACAGGCCCAAGGTTGCTCAGGCCACGGTTGGGAGGATTGGGAGCGTTGCTGTTAGACCCAGTCTTCGCCGGTTCTGTAGAGATGCTCTTGATAGTACCATTTGGACCGAGGGTACGCCCACGTCGTTGAGCATTGGCCAAGGCAGATCTTGCAGACTGTGTCGTCCTAGCTGAGTCAATGGAAGGTGTGCGGTCGGCTGCGTCGGACGAGGCGTGCTTGCGACCTCTGACAGTGGCCGACTTCGCGCTGCTCGCCTGGTTGTTCCCTGCTACCATTTTCAACGCCCAGCTGGCGAGCGAGACAGACGAAGATCGACGAGTCTCCAGACCGATGCTCTGGTCCTGACTGTGGAGTCTGCGCAAGGCCGGGACCGCGCCACCGGCTTGCTCGTTCCTCGGAGGTACAAAAAGATCGTTGGGGAGACCTTTCCGCGCTTTCGCTCCACTGTCAGCTCGCGACCTTGATCGTGATGGCATGGTCTCTGCCTCTCTGTCAATCATACTGGCAACCGAAGGAGCCCTGCTGCTCTTCCTACTAGTGCCATTCCAGATATAGTTCTTCCATCCGGCGCGGCCTGTGTCGCGTGTAGCATCTGATGCTACGGAATGAATCGATCGAACCTCAGCCGGCAGTTTGGTCCCAGAGTCGAAACCCAATGCGTCGGGATGCTCGGCCACTTCGTCCTCCATAGCTCTCGCCAGGCGATCCTCCATGGGGTCGTCGGGGTGTAGGCCAGATGGGTCGCTTTGTCCCCTCGTCTTGACCTTGGCAAGGCCACTGGGCGACTCCTTGCTCTTCTCCAGCTCTCGCAGCCTGCTCTCAATGTCCATGTTGGAGACCTCGCACTCCTGCAGCATCTTGCGCAGGATCCTCTCCCGCTCCTCGGCTCGTCTCCTCAGCGCCGTGACCTGGGCGTCTCGCTGTGCCAGGTCCCCTGCTAGCTGCCTCACTAGGGCGACAGCACCCATCTGGCCTATTGCATCCTTGATGTTCTGGTCGGTTGAGTAGTGGAGGTTGCCCACCACCTTGGCCTGCTCCTGCGGGGCATCGTCGAACAGTGCCGACCGCTCACGTGTCGACGAGGTGGCTACCAAGCTGCCCACGATCTGCTGTGTCGACTTGGTGACCTTCCGGACCGTGTTCGAGGGCGCTGCTACATTCTTGGCAAAGTCTGGCGGGGGAATGGCAATGACGGTATCCGGGGACGCCGTGGGCTTGTTCTCGCTGCTCTTGACAGTCTCGGCGGGGTTGGGGTTGGGCGTGGAGCGGAACCAGCCGTTGATGCGGGACTGCACCGGCGAGGCATCGGGACTGGGCGAGAGGGAGGGGAACGACGTGAGGCTCTTGGTGTCTTCGCAGGGCGAGGCAGCACGGCTACGACTCCGACTCAGCGAGGCATTGGAGCTGCGCTTCGACGGACGTATGCGGGCGATGCTGCGGTTTCTGGGGTTCGACAGGCTCGAGTTCTGTGACGCGGTGCGCACAAGATCAGCGGGCCCCGGGGTGTCCATGGCCGCCATGTCAGTCACTGTCTATGGGGCTGCACATCCGTGTGGCGGCAGTGCGGCAGACACGTGAGGGCGGCGGTGGAGCTGCGTGTGTTGGGGTGAAAGCTGGCGGCGCGTTGGTGGCAGTCGTCGTGTTTGTGTGCATCTGCCCGACATGTGGGACAGGGCTGCGTCATATGCTGATCAAGACGGGGAATGTTCCAGTGGCGCAACCTTCCATGTAATGTTTATTTGTTGACGGTTGCACGACGAATAGATGGTCTTTCCCTCGCGCTTGGGGTCACTAACGGGCAAAGCAGCAAAGTGGCATTTCAACGGGCAGCAAGGGGTTTCAGTTGGGTGTCGCCGTGGTTAAGGGCTCTTGGACCATGTCTCTCGTGGCTAACAAGCAATCATTCCGCACCGCGCTAGAGACGGCCCGACCTTCCCATGCAGCCCTACGCCCAACTTCGAGAAGCTCTTTAATGCTCCGAGAACAGTGAGAACCACCGTCAAGCCGCGGAGAATGAGTCGCCGCCCACATGATCACCGACGAGGATGCTGCCTTGCACGCCATCGCGACGCTGGCCGAGCTGTCTCCTGAACAGCAAGACGCCTTGAAAGCAGTCAACACCATCATCCACAATGGCGAGCCCTTCGTCGACGTCCACGAGCTATTCGCACACTACAACGTGCTGTACTTCAGGCAGCTCCTCCTCCCTCGCGTCGAAGTACTCTGGTCCCCCCGCCTAACTCTGTAAACACACACACCTCCC
>Ga0265780_10011648_pt1 | contig 10380 bp, 9 predicted proteins | sample P1T30metagenome_FD_192432 | JGI IMG/M metagenome (GOLD analysis project Ga0265780, IMG submission 192432) | Plant litter microbial communities from East Loma Ridge, Irvine, California - P1 T30 | ecosystem: Environmental > Terrestrial > Plant litter > Unclassified | place: USA: California... | reverse complement strand
GTGCTTGAGCTCTCCGGCGGCGAATCCCTCGGCGTGGATGTAGGCGAGCTCCTTGAGCTTGAGCGCGCCTTCCATGGCGACGGGGAACCCGACGTGGCGGCCGAGGAACAGCACGGAGGAGGTGTCGGCCATCCAGCGGGCGATCTCGCGGACGCGGCCGCCGCGGTCGATGACCTCCTGGATCTTGCCGGGCATGTCGCGGAGCTCGTCGTAGATCTTGGCGATCTCGTCGGGGAACATGTTGCCGCGCAGCTGGGCGAGGTAGAGGCCGAGGAGGTACGCGGCGGTGATCTGGGAGAGGAACGCCTTGGTGGAGGCGACGGCGATCTCGGGGCCGGCGTGGGTGTAGAGGACGGCGTCGGACTCGCGGGGGATGGTGGACCCGTGGGTGTTGACGATGGAGATGACCTTGGCGCCCTGCTCGCGGGCGTGGCGGACGGCCATGAGGGTGTCCATGGTCTCGCCGGACTGGGTGATGGCGACGACGAGGGTCTTCTCGTTGACGACGGGGTCGCGGTAGCGGAACTCGTGGGCGAGCTCGACCTCGACGGGGATGCGGCACCAGTGCTCGATGGCGTACTTGGCGACGTGGCCGGCGTACGCGGCGGTGCCGCAGGCGATGACGACGATCTTGTCGACGGTGCGGAGCACGGCCTCGTCGATGCGGAGGTCGTCGAGGACGAGGCGCCCTTCGAGGTCGGTGCGTCCGAGGAGGGTGTCGCCGACCGCCTGGGGCTGGTCGTGGATCTCCTTGTCCATGAAGGAGGCGAAGCCACCCTTCTCGGCGGCGTCGGCGTCCCAGTCGACGGTGAAGCGGCGGGGCTCGACGGTGGTGCCGTCGAAGTCGATGACGGAGACGGCGTCGGGGGTGATCGTGGCGATCTGGTCCTGGCCGAGCTCGAGGGCCTCGCGGGTGAACGCGATGAAGGCGGCGACGTCGGAGCCGAGGAAGTTCTCGCCCTCGCCGAGGCCGACGACGAGCGGGGAGTCGTGGCGTGCGCCGACGACGGTGTCGGGCCGGTCGGCGTGCACGGCGAGGAGGGTGAAGGTCCCCTCGAGGCGGACGGCGGTGCGGCGCATGGCCTCGGTGAGGTCGCCGGCTGCGGCGAGCTCCTTGGCGAGGAGGTGGGCGGCGACCTCGGTGTCGGTCTCGGAGAGGAAGGTCACGCCGTCGGCGGCGAGCTCGAGGCGCAGGGCGGCGAAGTTCTCGACGATGCCGTTGTGGATGACGGCGAGGCGTCCGCCGTCGGCGAGGTGGGGGTGGGCGTTGAGGTCGTTGGGCGCACCGTGGGTGGCCCAGCGGGTGTGGCCGATCGACGCGGTGGCCTCGGGCAGGGGGTGCGCCTCGAGCTCGGCCGTGAGGTTGACCAGCTTTCCGGCCTTCTTGGTCGACATGACGTGCTCGGCGCCGGGGGTGACCAGGGCGATGCCCGCTGAGTCGTACCCGCGGTACTCGAGCCGCTTGAGACCGTTGAGCGCCACCTCGAGGGGGCGCGAGGAGGGGGCTTGCGAGCCGACGTAACCAACAATTCCGCACATGGTCCCAGAGTCTAGACGACGCGCACCGCTCGGCGATCAGGCAGAATCGTCTGGTGGTCGCCCAGAACATCGTCCCTGCGTCTCCCTACGTCGATCTCGACAGGGCTGCGTGGTACCGGCTCTCCGAGTCGACGCCTCTCCCGCTGACCGACGACGACGTCGACCGGTTGCGTGGTCTCGGCGACCCGGTCGACCTGGCGGAGGTGGACGCGGTGTACCGCCCGTTGTCGCGCCTGCTGAACCTGTACGTGTCGACGGCGGCGAGCCTGCACCAGGCGACGTCGACGTTCTTGCGTGAGGACTCGGGCCGGACGCCGTACGTCATCGGCGTGGCGGGCTCGGTCGCGGTCGGCAAGTCGACGACGGCGCGGGTGCTGCGCGAGATGATGGCGCGCTGGCCGGACACGCCGCGTGTGGAGCTGGTCACGACGGACGGCTTCTTGTACCCGAACGCAGAGCTGGAGCGCCGTGGCCTCATGGAGCGCAAGGGGTTCCCGGAGTCGTACGACCGCCGGGCGCTGATCCGGTTCTTGTCGAAGGTCAAGGCGGGGCGCCCTGAGGTGCGGGCTCCGGTGTACGACCACCTGACGTACGACATCGTGCCGGGCGCGGAGACGGTGGTGCACCGTCCGGACGTGCTCATCGTCGAGGGCCTGAACGTCCTGCAGCCGGCGCGGGCGACGCAGTCGGGGTCTGACCTGTCGGTGAGCGACTTCTTCGACTTCTCGATCTACGTGGACGCGCGGACGAGCGACGTGCGCCAGTGGTACGTGGACCGCTTCTTGTCCTTGCGCTCGACAGCCTTCGCACGGCCGGAGTCGTACTTCCACCGGTACGCGACGTTGTCGGACGACGAGGCGGCTGCGCGTGCGGAGCACATCTGGGACACGATCAACGAGCCGAACCTGCTGCAGAACGTGGCTCCGACGCGCAGCCGCGCGACGCTGGTGCTGCACAAGGGTGCGGACCACTCGGTCGAGCGGGTCAGGCTCCGGAAGATCTGAGGAGCACCGGGACCGGGGTCTCCGGGGCGGGCGCGAGGTCTGACCCGGTGTCGGGGCGCCCGGCAGGGCCGGGGAGCCCGGCACCGCCGAGGAGCCGTCCGACGACGAGGTCGACGACGTACCCGAGGGCGATGCCACCGACGATCCCGACGGCCATGGCGAGCAGGGGTCGGTCGCCGAGCCAGACGCCGGACCCGACGCCGATGACGGTCGAGTAGACCGCCCAGGTGACGCCGCCCAGGCCGGCGAGGGCGAGGAACCGCGGGACGGGGATGCGGATCGCCCCGGCGGTCATGTTGACGGCGACGCGCCCGACGGGCACGTAGCGCGCGGAGATGATGAAGCGTGCCGGTCGCGCGGCGAGGGACCGTTCCGCCCAGTCGAAGGCGGTCTGGACGCGCCGCGCCCGGAGCAGCCGCCACCCACGGATGTCGAGGCGCCGGCCGAGGAGGTAGGCGACCGTGTCACCGACGACCGCTCCGACGGCGGCGGTGGCGACGATGGCCCAGAGGGGCGGTCCGCCGGTCGACACGGCGTACGCGGCGACGGCGATCACGAGCGTCTCGCTGGGCACCGGCGGGAAGAACGCGTCGACGACCACGAACACGAACAGGACGACGAAGACCCAGGGTGAGGCGGCGAGCCCGACGGCCCACGTCTCGACGGTGTGCAGCACGCTCTCGGCCAGCTCCAGCACGTGCTCGGTCCCCTCGTCGTCCCTGCGATGATCTGCTAGGACCAGCGTAGGAACGCGGGACCTGCGACCGCATCGGGGGTGACCCCGACCTGTCCCTGACAGTTCAGCACGGGGTCTCAGGGGCCGGCATCGGCCGTGAGGATGATCAGGCGAGCGGGAAGATGAGACTCTCGGATGCCTCGGTCAGTCCAGAAGGACCAGACCAGAGGGTGCCGAGGTTGTCGTTCGTCGCGAGCGAGCGGGTCTCGGCGTGGTCGATGTACAGCTGTCCGCGCAGGTGGTCGGTCTCGTGCTGGACGATCCGCGCGGGCCACCCGGTGAGCTGCTCGTCGAGCGCTCGTCCGGTCTCGTCCTGCCCGGTGAGCCGCACGGTGCGGTGCCGGGCGACGACGGCCTGGTAGCCCTCGACGCTGAGGCAGCCCTCGTAGAACGAGCGGACGTCGTCACCGACGCCCTCGTAGGACGGGTTGACGAGCACGCGGTGCTCGAGCGGGGTGCGCTCGCGCGGGTCCTCGGGGTCGGTCGACCCGGCGTCGTGCAGGACGGCGATCTGGAGCCCGATGCCGATCTGCGGCGCTGCGAGGCCGACCCCGGGGGCGTCGACCATGGTGAGGCGCATGGAGTCGAGGAGCGCGGGGAGCAGGTCGCCGAGCTGGCCGTCGTAGGCGGCGGCCGGCTGGCGCAGCACGGGGTGCCCGGCCTGGACGATCGGCAGCACACCGCGGTCGAAGGTGTCGAGGTAGCGCTCGACGGCGTCGCGGAAGGACGTCGAGGTGGTCATCTCTGGTGCTCCTGGGTCAGCGGTGGCGAAGTTCGACGCGGGTCATTCGTGCGCGCGGGTGCGCCGGGCGAGGTTCGCACCCCGCCCGGCACGGACGTTACAGGGCGAGGCGCTCACGGACGACGTCGGCGAGGGCGTTGGCGACCGTGTCGGCCTGCTCCTGGGTCGCGGCCTCGACCATGACGCGGACGAGCGACTCGGTCCCGGAGGGGCGGAGCAGGACGCGTCCGGTCTCGCCGAGCCCGGCCTCTGCCTCGGCGACGGCCGCGAGGACGTCGGGGTCGGCGCTGGCGCGGCTCTTGTCGACGCCCTTGACGTTGACGAGGGCCTGGGGCAGGCGACCGATGACGGAGGCCAGCTCGGACATCGTCTTCTTGGTCTCGGCCAGGCGGCTCAGCAGGTGCAGGGCGGTGAGCGTCCCGTCACCAGTGGTGGCGTAGTCGGTGAGCAGCACGTGGCCGGACTGCTCTCCGCCGACGGAGTAGCCGCTGCGGCGCATCTCCTCGAGGACGTAGCGGTCGCCGACCGCGGTCTCGACCGTGCGGATGCCGGACTTCTGCATCGCGAGCCTGAGCCCGAGGTTCGACATCACTGTCGTGACCAGGGTGCCGTTGGTGAGGGTGCCGCGCTCGGCGTGCGCCTGCGCGAGGATCCCCATGATCTGGTCGCCGTCGACGATGTTGCCGTCCTCGTCGGCGGCGATGCAGCGGTCGGCGTCGCCGTCGAAGGAGACGCCCGCGTGGGCCCAGTGGCCGACGGTCGCAGCGGCCATGCGACGCGGGTGGGTGGCCCCGTAGCCCGAGTTGATGTTGATGCCGTCGGGGTACGAGCCGATGACGACGACCTCGGCGCCCGCGCGGCGCAAGGCCTCGGGGCCGACCTCGCTGGCCGCGCCGTTGGCGGAGTCGACGACGACCTTGAGGCCGTCGAGGCGGTGCGGGACGGTCGAGACGAGGAAGTCGACGTAGCGCCAGACGGCGGTGTAGTCCTGCGTCATGCGGCCCACGTCGGCGCCGAGCGGGCGGTCCCAGTCGGCGCGCAGGCGGGCCTCGATCTGGTCCTCGACCTCGTCGGCCAGCTTGTAGCCGGAACGGTCGAAGAACTTGATCCCGTTGTCTTCCATCGGGTTGTGCGACGCCGAGAGCATGACGCCGAGGTCGACGTCCATGCTGTGGGTCAGGTACGCCACCGCAGGGGTGGGCACGACGCCGACGTCGACGACGTCGACACCGGCGCTCGCGAGCCCGGCGCACACGGCGGCCGAGAGGAACTCGCCCGAGGCGCGCGGGTCGCGACCGACGACGGCCTTGGGGCGGTGGCCCGAGAAGACGCCGCGCTGGCCGAGGACGTGCGCGGCGGCGACTGCGAGGTCGAGAGCGATCTCGGCCGTGACGTCACGGTTCGCGAGTCCGCGCACACCGTCTGTTCCGAAGATACGAGCCATCTGCTGGTACACCCCTGTGAGAAGAGAGAGTTCACGACGACGGGGGTACGCAGCCCGCCGGTCACACGGCGAACGGCCCCGATGGGGTCACCATCGGGGCCGTCGCGGAGCGCGAGAGATCAGCGCTTGGAGTACTGAGGTGCCTTGCGGGCCTTCTTGAGACCGGCCTTCTTGCGCTCGACGACGCGTGCGTCGCGAGTGAGGAAGCCAGCCTTCTTGAGGGTCGCGCGGTTGTGCTCCTCGTCGATCTCGTTGAGGGCACGGGCGATGCCGAGGCGCAGTGCGCCGGCCTGGCCGGACGTGCCGCCACCGACGATGCGGGCGATGACGTCGAAGCGACCCTCGACGTCGACCAGCTTCAGCGGGGAGTTGACGAGCTGCTGGTGGACCTTGTTCGGGAAGTAGCCCTCGAGCGTGCGGCCGTTGATCTTCCACTGTCCGGTGCCGGGGACGAGACGCACGCGTGCGACCGCCTCCTTACGACGTCCCAGAGCCTGGGCCGGCGCGGTGATGCTCTGGCCACGGCCCGCGGGGGCGGTGGTCTCAGAGGTGTAGGTGCTGGGTGCTTCTTCGTCCAGCGCGTCGATGTCGACGGTGGTCTCCGCCACGGTGATGTCCTCGCGTCCTTGGTATGTCTGCTCAGCAGGCGCGGGGCCTACTGGGCGACCTGGGTGATCTCGAACGGCTTCGGCTGCTGCGCAGCGTGGGGGTGCTCAGTGCCACGGTAGACCTTGAGCTTGCCCAGCTGGTTGCGGCCGAGGGTGGTCTTCGGGAGCATGCCGCGGACGGCCTTCTCCACTGCGCGCTCCGGGTGCTTCTCGAGCAGGTCGGAGTACGCGACAGCACGCAGACCACCCGGGTAGCCGGAGTGGGTGTAGGCCAGCTTCTGCTCGCGCTTGTTGCCGGTCAGGGCGACCTTGTCCGCGTTGATGACGATGACGAAGTCACCGCCGTCGACGTGCGGAGCGAAGGTGGCCTTGTGCTTGCCACGGAGCAGAGTCGCCACGTGGGTAGCGAGGCGGCCCAGGACGACATCGGTCGCGTCGATGACGTACCAGTCACTCTGGACGTCGCCGGGCTTCGGGGTGTACGTACGCACGGTCGTAGCCTTCGTTTCGTATCGTGTTCTTGCCAGACGCAGAGTTCTGCGGCCGGCGAGGTCGGCGAGCGCTCCGTCTCAGACCTAGCGAGTGGGCGCACCGGTCACGTATGGAAGCACAACGACTAGTCACACTATCTGCTCCACGGGTCGCCGGTCAAAACCGACTACGTCACAGCGGAGCGCCGCGGAAGTCCGCGGAACCCCTCGCCAGACCCTCGGGCCCGGGCCCGCGGCACGAGGCCGACGGGGGACGGTGTCAGAAGCATGGAGCAGATGGTGGTCCAGCCGCAGCAGATACTACCCGAGAGCCGCGCGGGCGAGGTCAGGTCAGGCCGAGACCGGCTCCGGCGCGACCTCGGACGCGACGCACGCGGGGCACACCTGCGCCCGCGCGTCCTCGGCGCACCCGGCGCACACGACCCGCAGCGTCGTGCAGGCCGGCGACGCGCAGTTCTCGTAGGAGGCCGTCGCCGCCGAGCACAGCACGCAGCTCCCCAGCGGCACGGTCTGGGGGTCGAAGTCGACGTGCATCCGCTCGTCGAACACGTAGAGCGAGCCCTCCCAGAGGCTGGAGGTCCCGAAGGTCTCGCCGTACCGGACGATCCCCCCGTCGACCTGGTAGACCTCGCCGAACCCTCGCGCCGTCATGAGTGCCGACAGCACCTCGCAGCGCACGCCCCCGGTGCAGTACGTGACGACCGGGCGGCCCTTGAGGTCGTCGTAGCGGCCCGAGTCGAGCTCGGCCACGAAGTCGCGCGTGGTCCGGACGTCGGGGACCACGGCGCCCTTGAAGCGTCCGATCTCGGCCTCGAAGGCGTTGCGCCCGTCGAAGAACACGACCTCGTCGCCGCGCGCCGCGACCAGGTCGTCGACCTCCTGGGGGCTCAGGTGCGTCCCACCCCCGACGATCCCGTCGGGGCCGACCTCGAGCTCGTCGGGAGCACCGAAGCTCACCAGCTCGGGGCGGACCTTGACGCTCAGCCGCGGGAAGTCCGCACCGGTCCCGTCGGACCACTTGACGTCCATGTCGGCGAAGCCGGGGTACCGGCGCGTCGTCTTCACGTACTGCTTGAGGTCCTCGACCGTCCCGCCGAGGGTGGCGTTGATGCCGTGCTGCGACACGATGACCCGGCCCGTGAGGTTCCAGCGCTCCGCGAGCGCCGTCTGCCACAGCTGGAGCGCGAGCGGGTCGGGCACCGGGGTGAAGGCGTAGAAGAGGACGATCTTGTGGACAGCCATGCCTCCAGGATAGGCGGGGCGGGCACCGAGGTGCTGGTGCCCGCCCCACGTCCGGCTCAGCGGTCCCGACGGACCCGCTAGACGTCCCACACGGGCTCCTGGGTCGCCTGGACCTGGCCGTCGCCGCCGAACACGAGGAACCGTTCGAAGCCCCGGGCGAACCAGCGGTCGTGCGTGACCGCCACGACGGTGCCCTCGAACTGCGCGAGGCCCGCCTCGAGCGCCTCGGCGGAGTGCAGGTCGAGGTTGTCGGTCGGCTCGTCGAGGAGCAGCAGGGTCGCTCCCCCGAGCTCGAGCAGCAGGATCTGGAACCGCGCCTGCTGGCCGCCCGAGAGCGTCTCGAAGCGCTGCTCGGCCTGACCTGCGAGCTCGTAGCGGTCGAGCGCCTTGCTCGCGGGCTCGCGGCTCATGCCGTCCCGGCTGCCCTCGCCCCGGTGCAGGATGTCGAGGAGCGTGCGCCCGTCCCACTCGGGGTGCACGTGGTTCTGCGCGAACCACCCGGGCCGCACGCGCGACCCGAGCGTCACCGTCCCGGTGTGCGCGACAGGGTCCCCCGAGGCCGGCATGCCTTCGACCACGGGGGCGTGGTCGGCCGGGTCGGAGCCGCCGGCGGCGAGCAGGCGCATGAAGTGCGACTTGCCCGAGCCGTTGGACCCGAGCACGGCTACACGGTCACCGAACCAGATCTCGGTGTCGAAGGGCTTCATCAGCCCGGTGAGCTCGAGCCTCTCGGCCACGACGGCGCGCTTGGCGGTCCGCCCACCGGTCAGCCGCACCCGGACGTTCTGCTCGCGGGCGACGACCTCGGGCGGCCCGGCCTCCTCGAACTTGCGCAGGCGGGTCTGGGCGGCCTGGTACCGGCTCGCGAGCCCGTCGTTGAAGGCGGCGCGCGTCTTGAGACCGTTGACGAGGTCCTTGAGCTTGGTGTGCTCCTCGTCCCAGCGGCGGCGCAGCTCCTCGAGCCGGCTCATGCGGTCCTCGCGGGCGGCAGCGTACGTGGCGAAGCCCCCGCCGTGCACCCACACCGAGGAGCCGGACGCCCCGGGCTCGAGGTAGGCGACCTGGGTCGCGGTCCGTGAGAGCAGCTCGCGGTCGTGGCTGATGAACAGGACCGTCTTGCGGCTCGCGGCGAGCTGCTCCTCGAGCCACCGCTTGGTGGGCACGTCGAGGAAGTTGTCGGGCTCGTCGAGGAGCAGGACCTCGTCGGGTCCGCGCAGGAGCGAGGTGATGACCAGACGCTTCTGCTCACCACCAGAGAGCGTGCGCATCTGCCGGTGCTGCGCGGAGTCGAAGGGGATGGACAGGACCTCGTCGGTCACGTGGTCCCAGTCGTTCTCGGCGTCGTAGCCGCCCGCGTCGGCCCAGTCGGAGAGCGCCTGCGCGTAGCGCATCTGCGTGGGCTCGTCGTCGACGGTCATCATCAGCAGCTCGGACTCGGCCAGCTCGAGGCCGGCGGCGCGCACGGCGGGCGAGGCGAGGTCGACGAGGACGTCGCGGATGCTGCGGTCGTCGTCGATGCGGCCGACGAGCTGGCGCATGACGCCCAGGCCGCCGCTGCGGTTGACGCGGCCCTCGTGCGCGTCGAGGTCGCCCGAGACGATCCGCATGAGCGTCGTCTTCCCGGCGCCGTTAGGGCCGACGAGCGCGACCTTGGCGCCGTCGCCGACCCGGAGGTCGACCCCCGACAGCAACGGACGCCCGTCGGGGAGGAAGTAGCTGACGTCGTTGATGTCGATGTGTCCCACCGCCCTAGTGTGCCGCCTCGCGGACGTCCCGGGCGAGCTCTTTACCTCCGGTGACCTCCGACGACGGTCGGTCGTCCCTCGCACGGCCCGTTCCGGGTGCGAGAGAGACCCGACGGTGCCACGGTGGAGAGATGAGCGAAGACACACCGGCAACCAGCACCGACGCGGCCCTCGGCTCGGAGGGCGACACCGACCAGCTGCCCAAGGAGGACACCCTCACCGAGCGCGGCGTCGACGACCTCCTCGACGAGGGCTACTCCCCGCCCGAGCGCCCCCGGTCCAACCACTTCGGCGAGACCGCGCTCGAGGAGATCCAGGGCGAGTCCCTCGACCAGCGCCTCGCGGAGGAGGAGCCCGAGGTCTTCGACGAGCCCGACCGCGAGGCGTCGCAGCCCGACCGGGCGGGACGTCTCGTCGCAGACCCCGACGCGCTCGACGGCCGCGTCAACGACACCTTCGCGGACGACGCGGGGGTCGCCGGCGGGGCCGCGAGCGCCGAGGAGGCCGCGGTGCACGTCGTCGACGAGCCCTGACCCGCCCCCTGGTCGACAGACCTCCCCGAGGAGCACGTCCGGCGCCGGCTGCGGTCAGCGCCAGACGTGCTCTTCGACGCGTCGGGCCCGGGACCGCTCGGCCTGCAGCGCGACCTCGGCGTCGTCGGGGTACTCGACCTCCTCGAGCGTGAGCCCGTGCGGGGGCACGACCCCGGCGAGCGGGTCCCGCTCTCCCCGGCGGAGGACCTCCGCGGGCCAGCCGACCGGACGCTGCCCGTGGCCGACCGCCATGGACGCGCCGACGAGGGCACGCACCATGTTGTGGCAGAACGCGT
>Ga0265780_10011647_pt1 | contig 10380 bp, 9 predicted proteins | sample P1T30metagenome_FD_192432 | JGI IMG/M metagenome (GOLD analysis project Ga0265780, IMG submission 192432) | Plant litter microbial communities from East Loma Ridge, Irvine, California - P1 T30 | ecosystem: Environmental > Terrestrial > Plant litter > Unclassified | place: USA: California... | reverse complement strand
CCGAACGCAGCGTGGTCTGGGCCAGCTGGGTAATCGCCTGGATATAGTTCGACGAGCCGTACGAAGCGCGCATGGCGTCGGTCACCTGGAAGTACAGGATGCCGTCCACCTGCAACTGCGTGTTGTAGCGCGTGATGCAAACCTGGGGCGGCACGTCGAGCGGGATCTCTTTCAGGCTGTGCTTGTAGGCGACGCGGTCGACGAACGGCACCACGATATTCAGGCCCGGGGCCAGGGTGGCGTGGTATTTACCGAGGCGTTCGACCACCCAGGCGTTCTGCTGCGGCACCACGTTGATGGTTTTGAAGACGAAGACGAGGGCGATCGCGAAAATCACGATGGCCACCACGCTGAAAGACAGTTCCATGTGCATCCCTTGTCGTTACAGTTGTTATCGTTGTTGTAGTTGTTTTAGGTGACCAGCTCAGTGCTGCGCCACGATCAGGCGATTGCCCTGGATCTCGACGATCTCGAACTCGCCCGGCTGCGGCTCGACGCCAGCGCGCAGCTCGACATCCCAGAGTGCGCCGCGGTACATCACGCGCGCGCGCCGCTCCTGCCACTGGGGCACGGTGACGCGCTGGCCGATGTCGAGGTTGATGCTCGGGTCGTTCGCCGCTTGCCCACGGCCGCCCCGCGCATAGCGGGTGCGGCGCAGAACCATCGTGGCGGCGATGCCGACCAGCGCCGCCACCAGCGTCTGCAGCGCGCCGCCGGCCCCAAGCCAGGCGGCGACGGCGCCAAACAGCAGGCCGACCGCAATCATCAGCAGATAGAACGTGCCGATGAATAGTTCGGCCACTACCAGGATGCCGGCCCCAATCAGCCAGTACGTCCAGTCAGACATGTCTACATCTCCTTCCTGCTATAAAAGTGAACAGCCAAAGTAAAAAACCCTCGCTACCCGAGATGGGTAAGGAGGGTTTTGCGTGACCGCGCTGAGATACGACGGTCATTCTTGAGGGCTTGGAAAGCGATCATTCCTGCCAGTGTAGCACCGGCATGCCCTGCGGTGAAAGGACCGGATCAGGCCTTGGCCAGCTTCTGCCAGGTCTCGATCACCGAGTCCGGATTCAGCGACATCGATTCGATGCCCTGCTCCACCAGCCACTCGGCGAAGTCGGGATTGTCCGATGGGCCCTGGCCGCAGATGCCGATGTACTTGCCCTGCGCCAGGCAGGCCTTGATCGCCAGCGACAGCAGCGCCTTGACGGCCGGGTCGCGTTCATCGAAGTCCTTGGCCAGCAGTTCCATGCCGGAGTCGCGGTCCAGGCCCAGCGTGAGCTGGGTCAGGTCGTTCGAACCGATCGAGAAGCCGTCGAAGTACTCCAGGAACTGATCGGCCAGGATGGCGTTGGACGGCACTTCGCACATCATGATCAGGCGCAGGCCGTTCTCGCCGCGCTTGAGGCCATTCTGCGCCAGCAGGTCGACGACCTTCTCGGCCTGGCCCAGGGTGCGCACGAACGGCACCATCAGTTCGACGTTGGTCAGGCCCATCTCATTGCGCACGCGCTTCATGGCCGCGCATTCCATCGCGAACGACTCGGCAAAGTCTTCCGCCAGGTAGCGCGCCGCGCCGCGGAAGCCCAGCATCGGGTTTTCTTCGTCCGGTTCGTAGCGCGAACCGCCGATCAGCTTCTTGTACTCGTTCGACTTGAAGTCGGACAGGCGCACGATCACGGTCTTTGGCCAGAAGGCGGCGGCGATGGTCGCCACGCCTTCGACCAGCTTGTCGACATAGAAGGCGCGTGGCGAAGCGTGGCCGCGGGCGACCGACTCCACCGCCTTTTTCAGGTCGGCGTCGATGTTCGGGTACTCGAGGATGGCCTTCGGGTGCACGCCGATATTGTTATTGATGATGAACTCGAGACGCGCCAGGCCAACACCGTTATTCGGCACCGACTGGAAGTCGAAAGCCAGCTGCGGATTGCCGACGTTGAGCATGATCTTGGTCTTGATCGGCGGCAGTTCGCCGCGCGCGACTTCGGTCACCTCGGTTTCGAGCAGGCCGTCGTAGATCATGCCTTCGTCGCCTTCGGCGCACGAGACGGTGACCAGGGTGCCGTCCTTGAGCACATCGGTCGCGTCGCCGCAGCCGACGACGGCCGGCACGCCCAGCTCACGCGCGATGATCGCCGCGTGGCAGGTGCGGCCACCGCGGTTGGTGACGATTGCCGAGGCGCGCTTCATGACCGGTTCCCAGTTCGGGTCGGTCATGTCGGCCACCAGCACGTCGCCCGGCTGCACGCGTTCCATCTCGGACGGGTCGGTGATCACGCGCACGCGGCCGGCGCCGATCTTCTGGCCGATCGCGCGGCCGTGGGTCAGCACGGTGCCGGAGCCCTTCAGGTGGAAGCGCTGCTGGGCGTCGCTCGCCTTCTCTTGCGATTTCACGGTTTCAGGACGCGCCTGCAGGATGTACAGCTTGCCGTCGCGGCCATCCTTGCCCCACTCGATGTCCATCGGACGGCCGTAGTGGTTCTCGATGATCATCGCGTACTTGGCCAGCTCGATGACTTCTTCTTCGACCAGCGAGTAGCGGTTACGCAGCTCGATCGGCACGTCGACGGTCTTGACCGAGCGGCCGGCCTTGGCTTCGCTGGTGAATTCCATCTTGATCAGCTTGGAGCCGATATTGCGGCGGATGACGGCCGACTTGCCCTGCGCGAGCATCGGCTTGTGGACGTAGAACTCGTCCGGATTGACGGCGCCCTGCACGACGGTCTCGCCCAGGCCGTAGCTCGAGGTGATGAACACCACGTCCTTGAAGCCCGACTCGGTGTCGATGGTGAACATGACGCCGGCGGCGCCGGTGTCCGAACGCACCATGCGCTGCACGCCGGCCGACAGCGCGACCTCGGCGTGGGTGAAGCCCTTGTGCACGCGGTAGGAGATCGCGCGGTCATTGTAGAGCGAGGCGAACACGTGCTTCATCGCCTCGAGGATGTTGTCGATGCCGACCACGTTCAGGAACGACTCCTGCTGGCCTGCGAACGACGCATCCGGCAGATCCTCGGCGGTGGCCGAGGAACGCACGGCGAACGAGACTTCGGTTTCCGAGCCGGCGACCAGGTTCTCGTAGAAGGTGCGGATGTCCTGTTCCAGGCGCGGCTGGAACGGGGTGGCGACGATCCATTCGCGGATCTCGAGGCCGGCCGCGGCCAGCGAGCGCACATCGTCGACGTCGAGGTTGTCGAGGCGGCGCGCGATGCGCTCGCCCAGCGAGGCGCCGCCGTCGACGCTGTGGTCGAGGAAGTCGCGGAAGGCATCGGCCGTGGTGGCGAAGCCGGTCGGCACGCGCACGCCGGCGCCGGCCAGCTGGCTGATCATCTCGCCGAGCGAGGCGTTCTTGCCGCCGACCGACTCGACGTCGGTCATGCGCAGGTCCTCGAACGAGGCCACGTAGACGCGGTTGGCCGCGTCGGGCTTCAGTGCTGGAGTAGCTAGGTTAGTCATGATAAAACACCCTTACTTGATGATGGAAACCTGGTGGGCCTGCGCGCAGGCGCGCGGCAAGGCAGCGGGGGCGTACATGACGTGTTCTTGTTATTCTGGCCCGCGTGCAGCACAATGCAAAACCCGTTGCCGAGCATTTTACCCCGCGACAGGGTGAAGTGCCGCGCACTTTTGATGCAACTTTGTCAGCAAAGCATACCTGATCCCGATACCATGACTGAAGATTCCCTGCCCTCCCAGGCCCCCTCGCCGCGCACCGTGTTCTTCGTGTCGGACGGCACCGGCATCACGGCGGAGACCTTCGGCCACGCGGTGCTGAGCCAGTTCGAGATGCGTTTCCGCCAGATCCGCCTGCCCTTCGTCGACTCGATCGAGAAAGCGCACGACGCCGCGCGCCGCATCAACGACAGTTTCGCGCTGCACGGACAGCGCCCGATCGTGTTCTCGACGCTGGTCAAGCACGACCTGTCGAGCGTGATCCGCTCGGCGAACGGCATGCACATGGACCTGTTCCAGACCTTCGTCGCGCCGCTCGAGCAGGAACTCGAGGTCAAGTCGACGCACACGATCGGCCGCATCCACAATGCGGTGGACACCGAGGAATACAAGAACCGCATCGAGGCCATCAACTTCTCGCTGGCGCATGACGATGGCCAGTCGCACAAGAACCTGGCCGAGGCGGACGTGATCCTGGTGGGCGTCTCGCGCTCGGGCAAGACCCCGACCAGCCTGTACCTGGCCATGCAATACGGCCTGAAGGCGGCGAACTACCCGCTGATCCCGGACGACTTCGAACGCGGCAAACTGCCGAGCAACCTGCCGCCGTTCAAGGCGAAACTGTTCGGCCTGACGATCACGCCCGAGCGCCTGTCGCAGATCCGCAATGAGCGCCGCGCCGGCAGCAAATACGCCTCGCTCGAAAACTGCCGCTACGAAGTCAACGAAGCCGAACACCTGATGCGCCGCGAAGGCATCCGCTGGCTCTCGTCGACCACGAAATCCATCGAAGAAATCGCGACAACCATCCTGCAAGAAATCGCCCCCGACCGCCGCGAGTACTAATCCGACACCCGATCAGACAACTTCCAATTAGGGTCAGAGTAGAATTAATTTGCAAGATTGGCTAGATTCCATTGCGCGCCTTCCAGACCCACGCGACTTACTTCGAAGCTCTTTCAAATTAATTAGGGTCAGAGTCGAATTGTTTGACAACTTTGGGGAATCAAATTAATTAGGGTCAGAGTCGAATTGTTTGACAACTTTGGGGAATTGCGCAGCAATTCGACTCTGACCCTCACTATTCCTGGCAGCTTTGCGGGCCGAAAGCGTGCACTCCGCAAATACATTAATGCCGAGAACCGATCTTCGAAATTGTTAGCGCTAAACCGTAGAAAATAAATAAGGGTCGGAGTCGAATTGTTTGGCAACTCTGAGGAATTGCCCAATAATTCTACTCTGACCCTAATTATCTTTTCGTAAAGCTGAGATGGGGAAATAGCGGCGAAAGAAGGTGAGCGAGCGGTTAGAGGAAATTGCTTATTAATTCTACTCTGACCCTCATTCATGCGGTGAATCGTATTGATGGGTGATGGGTTAGAAGAAGAGGCGCCAGTCTTCGAGCCAGGCGGGGAAGGCGGTGGCTTCCATCGGGTTGGCGATGTGGTAGCCTTGGGCGTAGGTGCAGCCGAGGGATTGCAGGAAGTCCCAGTCCTGGCGGGTTTCGACGCCGACGGCGACCGATTTGCGCTCCAGGCTGTGAGCCAGGTTAAGGCACGAGCGCAGGACGGTGCCCAGCGGCAGGCGCTTGCTGGCGCCGTCGACGAAGCTGCGGTCGATTTTCAGCTCGGTGAACGGGATTCGCGCCAGCAGTTGCAGGTTCGAGCGGCCGGTGCCGTAGTCGTCGATGGCCAGGCCGAAACCCATCATCCGCAGGCGCACCAGGCGCTCGATGAAATCAGGGTCGGTGTTCAGCACCGACGACTCGGGCATCTCGAACGTCACGTAGTCGGGCAGGACCTGGTGGCGCTCGAGGCAGGCCACGACCTGGCGCACGAAATCCGGATGGGCCAGGGTTTCCGGCGCCAGGTTCAGGGAGATCGGGAGCGGGATGCCCTGGTCGTGCAGCCAGCGGCAGCGCTGCACCGACTGCTCGATCATGCTCCAGTCGAGGAAATCGACCCGGCCGCTCTCTTGCAGCGCATCCATGAACGACACCGGCCCCAGCACCCCATGCTCGGGATGGCGCCAGCGGGCGAAGGTTTCCAGGCCATGCACCTGGCCGGTCGCGAGCTCGATCTTTGGCTGGAAGAACGGTTCGAACTCGCGCTGCTGCAGGCCGCTGGCGACCTGCTCGAACGAGAAGCGCGGCCCGCCCGGCGCCCGCTGCGGCCGCGCCAGCGGCGTGTAGTTGTCGAGCAGGGGCTTGAGCCCGGCGGCGGTGACCGGACTGGCGACGGTGCCCAGCAGCTCCACGCCCAAGGCCTGGGCCAGGGTCTCGACCGAGAACAGCACGTCGGCCGGCTGCGCGCCGCTGACGATCAGGCGCGCGCGCGACTTGCTCGCGCCGAGCTGGCGGATCAGCTCCAGGCCATCCATGCCCGGCAGCCCAAGGTCGACGATGGCGACATGCACCGCCGGCCCGATGCCGGCCTGCTGCGCCGCGTCCAGCATCTGCAGCGCCAGATGGCCGTCAGGGACATCCGTCACCCGGCTCGCGCCCAGCTGCCCGAGCACCGCGACCAGCGCGCGGCGCTGGGCCGTGTCGGCGTGCGCCACCAGAAAATGCAAATGCGCGATGTCCATCGTTACTCCACTATTCCAAAGCGCCAGCGTACGCAAGGGCGCCCATGCCGTCCACGCCGTCGACGCAGGCGCACGATTCCCTACGCCTGTTGCTGGCGCAGACCCTCGAAGAAGCAGACCGCGGCGCAGGCCGCCACGTTCAGCGACTCCACCTGGCCCGCATGCGGCACCGCCACCCGGTGCGTCGCCAGCGCCAGCAATTCGGCCGAGACGCCCTGCCCTTCGTGACCGAGCACCCATGCTACCGGATTGCGCAAATCCAGCGCGTACAGCCGCTCGGCCGCGTAGCCGCTGGTGGCCAGCACCGGCACCTTGGCCGCCTTCACCAGCGGCGCCAGCGCGATGTGCTCGAAAATCTCCAGCACGAAATGCGCGCCCATCGCCGCGCGCAGCACCTTGGGCGACCAGCAGAAGGCGGTGCCCGGGCTGCAGTAGACCTGCTTGATGCCGGCCGCCGCCGCGCTGCGCAGGATCGAGCCGACGTTGCCGGGATCCTGGACGCCGTCCAGCAGCACGCTCGGGGCCACCAGCGCCGGCGCGGCCGACGGCTGCGGCGAGTCGATCACGAACAGCAGGTGCACCCCGTGCTCGACCTGGCTGACGGCATTGAACAGCGCATCCGGCAGCGCCGTGACCGGGGCGCCCAGCGCGTCGCAGCGCGCGGCGATGGCCTGCACTTCCGGATTGCCGAGCGCGCCCTCCGACACCACGCAGTGGCGCGGCGCCGCGCGCAGGTCGAGCCAGGTCTGGCACAGGTGCACGCCGTCGAGCAGGCTCTGGCCGGCCTTGCGGCGCGCCTGCGAACTGGTGGCCAGTCCCTTCAGGTCTTTATAGAACGCGTTATCGCGCGAGGTGATGGTTTTCATGCGTGGAGAAAGGACAAACGGTCAGGCGGGCGGTCAGGCGAACAGGTCGACCTGCAGCAGGTTGCGCACCGGCGCGAACGAGCGCCGGTGCGCCGGCGACGGGCCATGCGCGCGCAGGCGCTCCAGGTGCAGCGCGGTGCCATAGCCCTTGTGCTGGTCGAAGCAGTACTGCGGGTACAGGTCGTGCAGGCGCACCAGCGCCGCGTCGCGCGCGGTCTTGGCCAGGATCGAGGCGGCCGAGATCGCGTTGACCTTGTCGTCGCCCTCCACGATTGCATGCGCGCGCACGTCCATCTGCGGGCAGCGGTTGCCGTCGATCAGGGCCAGCGTCGGCACCGTCTGCAGCGCCTCCACCGCGCGCCGCATGGCCAGCATGGTCGCCTGCAGGATGTTGATGCTATCGATCTCTTCGCACGAGCACTCGGCGATGGCCCAGGCCAGCGCATGCTCGCGGATCAGCGGCGCCAGGTGGTCGCGCTTGGCTTCGGAGAGCTTCTTGGAGTCGCGCAGGCCGTCGATCGGGCGGCGCGGATCCAGGATCACGGCGGCCGCGAACACGGGACCGGCGAGCGGACCGCGGCCCGCCTCGTCGACGCCGCACACGATGTCGAGATCGGTGAACGGCCGGCCGTTCTTCGGCAGGCCGGGGTACAGGTTGACTTTCTTCTTGCTCATCTCAGGCCAGGCGACCCACGGGTTCGCGTCCAATCACGTTCAATACCGCTTCGGCGCTCAGGCGCGCACTGTCGCGCAGCAGGCCGTGGTGCATGTCGAGGAAGCGCGCCGCCAGGCGCTCGCGCCCCGCCGTATCCTGCAGCTGGGCCCACACGGCGTCGGCCAGCGCCTCGGGCGTGGCGGCATGCTGGATCAGTTCGGGCACGACGAATTCGCGCGCCAGGATGTTCGGCAGGCCGATCCACGGCTGGTATCCCATATGCCGCATGATCGCATACGAGGCCGCCATCACCTTGTAGGCGATCACCATCGGCTTCTTGAACAGCGCCACTTCGAGCGTCGCCGTGCCCGATGCCACCAGCACCGCGTCGGCCGCCGCGATCGCCGTGTGCGAGCCGGCGGCGGTGACCGTCAGCTCGACATCCTGCAACCCGGCCTTGACCACCAGCTCGTCGAAATAGGCGCGCTGGCGCTCGCCCACCATCGGCACCACGAAGTGCAGGCCGGGATCGCGTCCGGCCAGCAGCTTGACGGCGCGGATGAACGGCTCGGCCAGGTATTTCAGCTCGCCCATGCGGCTGCCCGGCATCACGGTGACGACGCGCGCATCCGGCGCCAGCCCGAGCGCGCGGCGCGCAGCCGCCACGTCGGGCGCCAGCGGAATCGTTTCGGCCAGCGGATGGCCGATATACGTCACCGGCACGCCGGCCTCGCGATAGATCGCTTCCTCGAACGGGAAGATCACCAGCATGTGCGACACCGCGCGCTGGATCTTCTTGATGCGCCCTCCCCGCCAGGCCCAGATCTGCGGCCCGATGAAGTGCACGGTCGGGATGCCGGCCGCACGCAACTGCTCCTCCAGGCCGAGATTGAAGCCCGGGTAGTCGGCGCCGACGAAGGCGTCCGGCCGCTCGGCCAGGAGCCGGTCGCGCAGGCGGTTCTGGATGCCCTTGAGCTCGCGGTAGCGCGGAATGACTTCGAACAGGCCGCGCACCGTCAGCGTGTCGAGGGGCACATCGCTGACCAGCCCCTGCTCGATCATGCGCGGCCCGCCGATGCCGTGGAAACGCGCATCCGGCGCCTGCGGGCGCAGGCCGGCCAGCAGGCGCGCGGCCAGCATGTCGCCGGACGCCTCGCCGGCTACCAGGGCCAGGGAAACCGGTTTAGCGGACGATGCCACGGCTGGCGGTGCCGAGGAAGTCGCGCAGCAGGCGGATGTCGCCGGCGGCCGCAGGCAGGCGCTCTTCTTCGGCCTGCAGGGCCGCCTTGGCTTCTTCAAGCGTCAGGCTGGAGCGGTACAGCAGCTTGTAGGCGCCGCGGATGCCGTCGAGCTGCTCGCGCGAGAAGCCGCGGCGCTTCAGGCCTTCGAGGTTGACGCCGCGGGCGCCGGCCGGGTTGCCCGACACCAGCACGTACGGCGGCACGTCTTGCGTGAGGCTGGTGTACATGCCGATGAAGGCATGCGCGCCGATCTTGCAGAACTGGTGCACGCCGACGTAGCCGGACAGGATCGCCCAGTCGCCCACCTGCACATGGCCCGCTAGCTGGGCGTTGTTCGAGAAAATCGTGTTGCTGCCCACCTGGCAGTCGTGCGCCACGTGGACGTAGGCCGAGATCCAGTTGTCGCTGCCGACGCGCGTCACGCCTTCGTCCTGCACCGTGCCCAGGTTGAAGGTCACGAATTCGCGGACCGTGTTGCGGTCGCCCACCTCGAGACGGGTCGGCTCGCCGGCCCATTTCTTGTCCTGCGGCGCGCCGCCGATCGAACAGAACTGGAAGAACCGGTTGTCCTTGCCGATCGTGGTGTGGCCTTCGATGACCACGTGAGGACCGACCGTGGTGCCGGCGTCGATGCGCACATGCGGGCCGATGATCGAGTACGGGCCGACCTCGACCGAGCTGTCCAGCTCCGCCTTCGGGTCGACGATCGCGGTCGAATGGATCTTGCTCATCTTGATAACCTTCCCTGTTACTCGGCCGCGGCGTCCGCGCCTTTCATCGGCGCCTCGGCGGCGCCGCGGATGGTGCACATCAATTCGCCCTCGACCGCGACCTTGCCGTCGACGGTGGCGACCGCCTTGTATTTCCAGATGCCGCGCGAGACGCGCAGGATCTCGACTTCCATCCTGAGCTGGTCGCCCGGCTCGACCGGGCGCTTGAAGCGCGCGTTGTCGATGCCGACGAAGTACACGACCGAATTCTCGTCGGGCTTGACGTTCATGGTCATGAACGACAGGATGGCGGCGGTCTGCGCCATCGCTTCGATCATCAGGACGCCCGGCATCACCGGCTTGTGCGGGAAGTGGCCGTTGAAGAATTCTTCGTTGACGGTGACGTTCTTGATGGCGGTGATGCGCTTGCCCAGTTCGACGTCCAGCACGCGGTCGACCAGCAGCAGCGGATAGCGGTGCGGCAGGTATTCCTTGATCTGGTTGATGTCGAGGGTCTTCAGTTCCGGAGTGGTCATTTTTCTTCTGTCAGTGTTTTGATGGTTTTCTCGAGCGTGCGGATCTTGGCGCGCATCGAATCGAGGTTGCGCACGATCGCGGCGCTGCGCTCCCATTCGGCATTCTTGGCC
>Ga0265780_10011643_pt1 | contig 10383 bp, 7 predicted proteins | sample P1T30metagenome_FD_192432 | JGI IMG/M metagenome (GOLD analysis project Ga0265780, IMG submission 192432) | Plant litter microbial communities from East Loma Ridge, Irvine, California - P1 T30 | ecosystem: Environmental > Terrestrial > Plant litter > Unclassified | place: USA: California... | reverse complement strand
GCATTATGGCAAAGAATTTAGTGATAGTTGAGTCGCCTGCGAAGGCAAAAACCATAGAAAAATTTTTAGGAAGCGATTACCAAGTAGAGTCCAGTTATGGGCACATTGCGGATCTGCCTTCCAAGGAAATTGGGGTGGATGTATTGAATGGTTTTAAGCCGAAATATGAAGTTTCCCCTGATAAAAAAGCGTTGGTGACGAAACTAAAAGGACTAGCGAAAAAAGCCGAAATGGTTTGGTTGGCTAGTGATGAGGACCGCGAGGGTGAGGCGATTTCGTGGCACTTGGCGGAAGAATTAAATTTGAAGCCAGAAAATACTAAAAGAATCGTTTTTCACGAAATTACCAAAACGGCGATTTTAAAAGCGATTGATAATCCGAGAGGCATTAATTATGACTTGGTAAACGCGCAGCAGGCGAGAAGAGTTTTGGATAGATTGGTGGGTTATGAGCTTTCTCCGGTTCTTTGGAGAAAAATCAAAGGCGGTTTGTCTGCAGGAAGAGTGCAGTCTGTTTCGGTGCGATTGATTGTGGAAAGAGAAAGAGAAATCCAGAATTTTAATGCGGTAGCAAGTTATTCTGTTGTGGCTGAATTTGCTAACGAAGCTGGAAAAACGTTCAAGGCGAAATTGCCAAAGAATTTCAATACTAAGAAAGAAGCTGAAGATTTTTTAAATAAAAATATTGGCTCTATATATAAGGTAGCGGATCTGGAAACAAAACCGACCAAAAAGTCTCCTGCAGCGCCATTTACCACTTCAACTTTGCAGCAGGAAGCAGCTCGTAAATTGTATCTTCCGGTTGGAATCACGATGCAGTTGGCACAAAGATTATACGAAGCCGGTTTGATTACCTATATGAGAACGGACAGTGTGAATCTTTCAAACGATGCGATGACAGCGGCGGAAGCTGAAATTATCAAATCGTATGGCAAGGAATTTTCGAAACCTAGAAATTTTACGACAAAAAGCAAGGGAGCTCAAGAAGCGCACGAGGCGATTCGTCCAACGGATATGTCGCGTCACACTGTAAATATTGACAGAGATCAAGCTCGTTTGTATGATTTGATTTGGAAAAGAACGCTGGCTTCTCAAATGAGTGATGCGCAATTGGAAAGAACAAATGTAAAAATTGAAGCAAATAATCACAGTGAATTATTTTCTGCGACTGGAGAAGTTTTGCTTTTTGAAGGTTTCTTGAAAGTCTATCTGGAAGGTCATGATGACGAAGATGAAGAGCAAGAAGGAATGTTGCCTGCGATGAAAGTCAACGAGAAATTACAGAACAATTATATTACGGCAACTGAAAGATATTCAAGACCTCCTGCGAGATATACCGAAGCTTCTTTGGTTAAGAAATTGGAGGAACTTGGAATTGGCCGTCCGTCGACGTATGCTCCAACAATTTCTACAATTATCAATAGAAACTATGTTGAGAAAGGAAATTTAGAAGGAAACGAACGAAATTATACCCAGTTGACTTTGCAATCTGGAAAGCTTGGCGAGAAATTGCTAAAAGAGAATACCGGTTCTGATAAAGGAAAATTGGTTCCGACGGATATCGGGACGATTGTTACGGATTTCTTGGTTAAGAATTTTGAAAAAATATTAGATTATAATTTCACCGCAAAAGTGGAACAGGATTTTGACGAAATTGCCGAAGGAAATGTGAATTGGGCAAAAATGATGCAGGAATTCTACGATCAGTTTCACCCAAATGTGAAAGATGTGGAAGCGAATGCAGAGAGAGAATCTGGAGAAAGAATTTTAGGAAAAGATCCGAAAACAGGAAAACCGGTGAGCGTTCGTTTAGGAAAATTTGGCCCAATGGCTCAGATTGGAGATGCTGAAGACGAGGAAAAGCAGTTTGCCAGCTTGATGAACGATCAAAATATCGGGAATATTACGTTAGAAGAAGCATTGAAATTATTCTTGCTTCCAAAAAACCTCGGAACACATAAAGACGAAGAAGTAGAAGTGAACAATGGCCGTTTTGGTCCGTATGTACGCTTCGGAAAAATGTTTATTTCGCTTCCAAAAGGAGAAGATCCGTTAGATGTGACTTTTGAAAGAGCCAAAGAGCTTATCGCTGAAAAAGAAGAAGCTGATGCTCCAATCGCAAATTACAAAGGCGAGCCTGTTCAAAAAGGAGTGGGGCGTTTTGGGCCTTTCTTAAAATGGAACGGCGTTTTTATCAATGTAAGCAAGAAATATAATTTTGACAATCTCTCGCAGTCAGATATCGTCGAATTGATTGAAGATAAAATCCAGAAGGACATTGACAAAGTCCTTCACCATTGGGAAGAAGAAGGAATCAAGGTGGAAAAAGCACGCTGGGGCCGTTCAGTGATTACCAAAGGAAAAATCAAGATTGAATTGAGCAAAGATGTTGATGCCTCAAAAATGACTTTGGCAGATGTGCAAGAACTGATTGAGAAAAAATCGCCTGCCAAAAAGACGGCGGCTAAGAAAACTACAGCAACTAAAAAACCAGCTGCAAAAAAAGCAGTCGCAAAAAAGAAATAATATGGAGTTTGATTTCCTGTCGCCCTTAGATGATGAAATCTTAGAATTTATAAACGGCCTTACTTCTCAAAATCTGGGCAGTAAGGTCGTTTTGCATACGAAAGAAGATTTTCCGGATCTAAATAAAATTACGCTTGCGATTATTGGCGTTAAAGAAAATCGCGGTGCGCATATTGAAATTGAGAACACAAAGCTAAGCCATATCCGTAAAGAGCTTTACGGACTGTTTCCTGGCAACTGGGAGGCTTCTATTGCTGATTTAGGGAATATTTTGGCAGGTGCTGCTATCGAAGACACTTATTTCGCTTTGCGTAAAGTCGTCGCGTCATTGCTGAAGATGAAAATTATCCCGATAATAATTGGGGGCTCTCAAGATCTGACTTATCCGCTGTACCGAGCTTATGATGAGCTGGAACAGATGGTTAATCTGGTTTCGATTGACAGCAAGTTTGACTTTGGAGATGCCAGCAAGCCGCTTTCTGCCAATTCTTATCTTACAAAAATGATTGTTGAGGAGCCAAACAACCTTTTTAACTATAGTAATTTGGGGTATCAAACCTATTATAACTCGCAAGAAGAGATTGATTTGGTCGAAAAATTATTTTTTGATGCCTATCGGCTTGGAGAGGTTTCCAATAATATATCGATTGCGGAGCCTGTTTTTAGAGATGCTGATATTGTAAGTGTAGATTTAACATCTGTAAAATCTTGTGATTCCGGTAATTTTATTACATTTACACCCAACGGATTTAACGGTAAAGAGATATGTTCTCTTTCAAGATATGCTGGAATTAGCGATAAAGTGTCAATATTTGGGATATTTAATCACAATAATTCAAAACAAGAGGCTGTTTTGGTTGCTCAAGTAGTATGGTACTTCATTGAAGGCTTCCATTATCGTTCAAAAGAGTATCCTTTTGGAAGCAAAGAAAACTACTTGAAGTACATCGTTCCTCTTGAAGATGAAGAGCTTGTGTTTTATAAAAGTCATAAAACAGATAGATGGTGGATCGAAATACCATTTATTTCAAATGTTAATAATAAATTAAAAAGAAATACGTTATTACCGTGTACTTATGAAGATTATCTGGGTGCTAGTGCCAGTGAAATACCTGAAAGGTGGTGGAAAGCACAACGCAAAAATATCATATAATCAATGTATTGCGAATAATGTTTAGTCAATTGGAATTAAACTTTGAAATTGTTTAAGGTTTTTTTAATAAAAAAATTGTTTTTTAGAAAAATAATAGATAGGTTTACGCCCTTAAAAATAAGAATATATCATAACCCAAATTTATATGAAGAAGTTCATTGCATTTGCAGTAGTAGTATCAGTTTTAACTAGCTGCGGTTCGAGCGATAAAGGGGAGTTAGTAGGTGTTAAAGGTAAGAAATGGCACCCAGAGAAACCTTACGGTATGACTCTGGTTCCAGGAGGCGCTTATATCATGGGTAAATCAGATGATGATTTAGCTAACGTACAAGATGCTCCAACCAAAACAGTTACCGTTCGTTCTTTTTATATGGATGAGACAGAAATTACGAACAGCGAATACAAACAGTTTGTGAACTGGGTAAAAGATTCGACTATCAGAATGCGTCTTGCTATTTTGGCAGAAGATGTAGGTCAGACTAAGGGAACTGGCGGTATCGGAGACTTTGCCTTTGACGATACTGATCCTGCAACCATGTCTCCTTATGACAAATATATGTATGAAAATTACTATAGCGTAGGAACAGATGATGATCCATATGCAGGCAGAAAACTTAACAAGAAAGTAAAATTGATTACTGATCCACAGAAATATCCTGATGAATATTATGTTGAGGTTATGGATTCAATGTATCTTCCTGCTGCAGAATCTTACAATGGATTGAGAACTATTGATGTTTCTAAATTGAAATTCCGTTATTCTGAAGCGAATCTTAATGAAGCTGTGAAGAAAAAAGGAAGAAAAGATTTTTATAAAAAAACGGATCCAGTAGCTATCTATCCTGATACAACAACATGGATTAAAGATTTCGCTTATTCTTATAATGAGCCAATGCACAATGATTATTTCTGGCACCAGGCTTATGATGATTATCCGGTTGTAGGAGTTAGCTGGAAACAAGCTAAAGCATTCTGTGCTTGGAGAACGTTATACAAAAATGCTTTCTTGAAAAAGAAAAAAGGAAGAAATCAAATTAACTCTTTCCGTCTTCCAACAGAAGCAGAATGGGAATATGCGGCAAGAGGCGGACTAGAATCAGGAACTTTTCCATGGGGTGGTCCTTACGCTAAAAACGACAGAGGTTGTTTCTTGGCTAACTTTAAGCCAAACAGAGGTGATTATGCGGCTGACGGTGCTTTGTATACTGTAGAAGCTAAGTCATATGATCCAAATGATTACAATCTTTACAACATGTCTGGAAACGTTGCTGAATGGACAAATTCTTCTTATGATGCAAGTTCTTATGAATATGTTTCAACGATGAATCCAAACGTGCCAGATGCTAAAAATGAGCGCAAAGTAATTCGTGGCGGTTCTTGGAAAGATGTTTCTTATTTCCTTCAAGTAGGAACAAGAGATTTCGAATATGCGGACTCTGCAAGAAGCTTTATCGGTTTCAGAACAGTTCAGGATTACATGGGAGTTCAAAATACAGGAAACGCTCCTCGATAAAAATTAAACCAACTTTATTATTATTTTATATTACTTAACTATCTAAAAACTATTTATTATTATGGCAATTTTAAGCAAAAAAGCAATGAATTTCGCTTACGGTATGGGAGCAGCGGTTGTAATCATTGGAGCATTATTCAAAATTACTCACTTCGAAATAGGACCACTTACCGGAACATTAATGCTTTCTATCGGTTTGATTACTGAAGCTCTGATCTTTGCGTTATCTGCTTTTGAACCTGTTGACAATGAAATCGACTGGACATTGGTCTATCCTGAATTAGCTGGTGGAGAGGCTAAAAAGAAAGAAATTAAAAAAGAAACTCCAACAGAAGCACAAGGGTTGTTGTCTCAGAAATTAGACAACTTATTAAGAGAAGCTAAAATCGACGGAGATTTAATGGCTAGCTTGGGTAACTCAATCAAAAATTTTGAAGGAGCTGCTAAAAACATGGCGCCAACTGTTGATGCTATCGCTTCACAAAGAAAATATGCTGACGAAATGACAAGTGCTGCCACATCACTTGAAACATTGAACAGCTTATACAAAGTACAATTAGAAAGCGCTTCTAGAAATGCTGAGGCAAACAAAGAAATCGCTGATAACGCTACTAAATTAAAAGAACAAATGCAATCTATGACTGCAAACATTGCTTCATTGAACAATGTTTACGGAGGTATGCTTTCTGCAATGAGTAACAAAGGATAATTAGTTTAACACTATATTTTCATTAACAAAATAAAACTAAACTAATTAGAAAAAATGGCAGGAGGAAAATTAACCCCTAGACAGAAGATGATTAACCTGATGTATCTGGTTTTCATCGCAATGTTGGCAATGAATATGTCCAAAGAAGTATTATCTGCTTTTGGATTGATGAATGAAAAATTTGAAACAGCAAACAAATCTGCAACGGAAACCAACCAAGGCATGATGCAGGCACTTGATGCTAAAGCTAGCGAAGCTGGTGGAGAATTTGCTGGCGCTGCTGCAACCGCGCACAAAGTAGAAGTGGCAACAAAAAAGTTCTATGATTTCTTGGGAGGCTTAAAAGCCGAAGCTTCGAAAGGTACAGCAACTGAAGACGCTACGAATTACGAAATACAAGACAAAGCAGATAACCTAGACAACAGTTTATTTGTTGGCGAAGGCTACACTCCAAGAGGAAATGCAGTTATTGCTGCAATGGAAGCTTACAAAACGGAGATGAAAGCGGCTTTGGGTACTGAAAAGAAATACAGTGCTATCTTGAACCAAGTTAATACGGCGTTCAATACAGCAGACGTAAAAAACAAAGAAGGTGTCTCAATCAAGTTTTTGGATTACCACTTTAAAGGTTTCCCGCAGATTGCTTCTGTAGCTAAAATTTCTGCTTGGCAGAATGATGCTAAAAAAGCAGAATCTGACGTAATCAGTGCAGCTTTAGGAAAAGCGGCTGTTCAAGCAGCTTCTTACAGCAATTATCAAGCAATTGTGGTTTTGGATAAGAATGCATTCTTCCAAGGCGAACAAGTTACAGGTAAAGTAGTTTTGGGTCGTTATGATGAAAACACAAAACCTGCTGGAATTACTGGTCCTGGTAGACTCGATCCAGCTACAGGGCAAGCAAAAATTACCATGACTGCTGGTGGAGTTGGTGAGCAAAAATTCGGAGGGGAGTTTAAATTTGTCGAAGATGGTAAGCCAATCAATTTAAAATATGAAGGTAACTACGTTGTAGTTCCAAGACCAAATTCAGCAACAATTTCAGCAGATAAAATGAACGTAGTATATCGAGGTTTGCCAAATCCGATGTCTATTTCTTTTGCTGGTATTGGTGACAACAACGTAAACGCTTCAGCGCCTGGTTTAACAAAAGCAGGTAATGGAAAGTATAACTTGAAGCCGGGTTCAGGAAATGAGGTTACAGTAAGTGTAACTGGTAAAATGGCTGATGGTAAATCTGTAAATGATAAGAAAACGTTCAGAATTAAAAATATTCCTGCTCCAATGGGTGCCATCGCTGGTACTACTGGAAATGTTAAAGGTCAAAAATCACGTCTTGAAGTTTCTCAGGTTTCTGCAGTACTACCAGACTTTTTATATGATCTGCAATTTCAAGTTACTCAATTTGCATTCAAAGTACAAGGTCAGCCTGTTGTAATTGTAAATGGAGACCGAGTGAATGCACAGTGTAAAGCTGCTTTGGCAAAAGCTGGAAGAGGTGATCAAGTTGTTATTTCTGATATTAAAACTAGAATTATTGGAGTGGATGCAAATGTTATCCCAGGTAAAACAGCTCCTGTAGTTTACGAAATACAATAACCATTTTAAGTTAGACGTTATCTACTTAAATACTATAAATTATTAACATGAAATTGAGAAACATTTTATTTGTTGTTTTTGCTTTGGGAATTAGCCTTAACGCTTCTGCCCAGTCAAATTTATTGAATGCAAAGACTCCTGACCAGATTGGTAAAAAAACGGAAGCTGAATTAAAAGCAGACAACGATAAGCCATTACCTTATGGATATGTGCATGATCGCGATGTTTTAATGGGAAAAACAGTATGGGAAATCATCGATTTAGATGAAAGAATTAACTTTCCGCTATATTTTCCTGTTGATACTGCTAATATCGGCAAAGACAGACGTTCTTTATTTAATGTTTTGATTAAAGGTATTAAAGAAGGTAGAATTACGGAAGTTTACGGTGATGATTATTTCAACACTAAAAAAAGCTTGGCGGATATGGGTTCTACATTTACTTATATCGATACAATCCAAGCTGGTCGTGATGAAATCAATACCTACTATGATGATTACATGTCTGGAAAAAGAGTGCTAGATCCTCAGTATATCGATAAAAGAGAACTAACAGCTCAGGATATTTCAGGATTTAAAATCAAAGGACTTTGGTATTTTGACAAACGTCAAGGTGAATTAAAGTATAGAATGCTTGGTATTTGCCCAGTAGCTCCTGAAGCTAGAGAAATTGGTAATGAGAATCCAGACGTTATTGAGTTGTTTTGGGTTTATTTCCCTGCAATTCGTGATGTTCTTCATGAGTCTAAAGCTTTCAATGACAGAAACTCTGCTATGCCAATTACATACGATCATCTTTTAAATTCACGACGTTTTAATGCCGTGATTTACAAAGAGGAAAATGTTATGGGTGATAGAAAGATTGATGAATATATGAAAGACAATGCTCAGAACCAGTTATTAGAATCGGAAAGAGTCAAAGATAAAATTCGTAATTTCGAACAAGATATGTGGAATTACTAGTTAAAATTCTTCAATACAAATCAAACTCCTGCCTTTATTGGCAGGAGTTTTTTTTATTTTTGCCTTATGATTGATTATATTATTATTGGAAGCGGTTTGGCCGGAATCGCTTTTGCGGAAACGGCACTGCAAAACAACAAATCCGTTTTGGTTTTTGAAGACGATTCACAGCAATCGTCCACAGTTGCCGGCGGACTTTATAACCCCGTTATTTTAAAACGCTTCAGTGAAGTCTGGAAAGCACAAGAACAACTTGAACTGCTTGAAAATTTTTACGGCTCAATTGAGCGAAAATTAAATGAAAAATTTGATTTTAGAATTCCGATTTATCGTAAATTATTTTCAGTAGAGGAACAAAACAATTGGTTTGCGGCAACAGATAAAATAGGACTTGCTCCATTTCTTTCATCGCAGTTAGTGCATAAGAAGTACAACGAAATTGATTCGCCATTTGGATATGGTGAGGTGCTTCAAACAGGATATGTTGATACGAAAAAACTTCTTGCGAAATACCAAGCCTATCTTTTTTCGAAAGATTGGCTTATCAAAGAGTCGTTTGACTATTCTTTATTAGAAATTTTTCCTGAGTTTATAAGCTACAAAGGCATGCAAGGTCGGCATATAATTTTCGCCGAAGGTTTTGGAATGCTGAAAAATCCGTTTTTCAAAAATGTTCCCATGGATGGCTCTAAAGGCGAATTGCTGATCATAAATGCGCCTGATTTAGATTTGGACGCAGTGATTAAGACTTCGGTTTTTATACTTCCGTTAGGAAATAACTTATACAAAATTGGCGCCACATACAATAAATTTGATAAAACGGGAACGCCCACAGACGACGGAAAAAAAGAACTGCTTGAAAATATCAGGGAAATTTTGAAGTGTGATTTTGAAATCGTGCAACATCTGGCCGGTATTCGACCGACTATTCAGGACAGAAAGCCGATTATTGGAACGCATCCGAAACATCCAAGGCTTCATCTTTTGAACGGATTGGGAACCAGAGGCGTTATGCTGGGTCCAGCAATGGCGAAATCTTTATTTGAAAATATTGAATTTGGAAGCGAAATTGAACCGCAAGCCTCTATCAAAAGATTTAAAAAAGTTAACTGGGATTAGCTTTCCTGTCTGCGTTTTTATCATAGCTGATGAACATGTTGATCCAGATGTTTCGGGAAACACGCATAATGTAGGGCATAAAAATAACGAGCGCCACAATGATGGAAATAAAAGATGTCATCAAGGAACTTCCGAAAAAGAAATAGGAAATAATAAAAGCTGCTACGCCAAAAGCGATGCCCACGCCATAGCTGACATACATTGCACCAAAGAAAAACGACGGTTCGATCTTGTATTTTAAGCCGCAGTGGCTGCATTTTTCATGCATGTCAAATACTTTCAACAGATTATAGGCGTTTTTATCGACGTACATGCTCTCGTTTTGGCATTTGGGACAAGTTCCTGTTAAAATGCTATATAATTTGGATCCTTTTTTTAACATTTGCAAAAGATTTGGTAGCCTGAAATGGCTATGCAAATTTACGCATTCAATTACAATAAAATATACATAAATGCTTAATATACATAATTTGTCGGTCTCCTTTGGAGGAACCTATCTTTTCGAAGAAGTAACCTTTAGAATGGGAGCTGGCGATAGGGTGGGACTTGTCGGAAAAAATGGTGCTGGAAAATCGACCATGTTAAAGATTTTGGCGAAAGATTTCGCCCCAGATTCGGGAAGTATTGCGACTGAAAAAGAAGTTAGAATCGGTTTTTTGCGCCAGGATATTGATTTTGAGCAAGGAAGAACAGTTCTTGAAGAAGCTTATGAAGCTTTTACTGAAATTAAGATCGTAGAGAAAAAGCTCGAAGAAATCAATCACCAGCTAGTTACCAGAACAGATTATGAAAGTGACGAGTACAGC
>Ga0265780_10011640_pt1 | contig 10383 bp, 9 predicted proteins | sample P1T30metagenome_FD_192432 | JGI IMG/M metagenome (GOLD analysis project Ga0265780, IMG submission 192432) | Plant litter microbial communities from East Loma Ridge, Irvine, California - P1 T30 | ecosystem: Environmental > Terrestrial > Plant litter > Unclassified | place: USA: California... | reverse complement strand
CGTATTGAAAGCTGATGGCCTTGCCGCAGGTAAAGGTGTCCTGATCTGTCAGACTGTAGCCGAGGCGCAGGAAGAACTGGGCCTGATGCTGGGCGGTAAGTTTGGAACTGCGGGTTCTTTGGTTGTGATCGAAGAATATCTGACCGGAATTGAACTTTCTGTGTTTGTGCTGACAGATGGCGACAGTTATGTCATCCTTCCGGAAGCAAAAGACTACAAGAAGATCGGACAAGGAGATACCGGACTGAATACTGGTGGCATGGGCTCTGTTTCACCTGTTCCCTTTGCGGATGAAAAGTTCCTTAAAGAAGTAGAAAACAGCATCATCATTCCTACCATTGAAGGATTGAAAAAAGATCAAATTGATTATACAGGATTCATCTTCTTTGGCTTGTTCAAAGTTGGCGACAAACCGATGATCATCGAATACAACTGCCGCATGGGCGATCCGGAAACGGAGAGTGTCATCCCTAGAATTGAAAATGACCTGGTAGAACTGTTCCTCGCCAGCAGCAGAAAAGAACTGAAAGATTATCAATTGCGGATCAGTCCCAAGAACGCAGCAACCGTAATGATTGTAGCCGGTGGTTATCCCGGCGAATACGAAAAAGGCAAATCTATATCCGGGATCGACAATGTGCGCCAGTCGCTGGTTTTCCACGCAGGCACCTCATTGGAAGGCGGCATTGTGAAAACCAATGGCGGGCGTGTACTTGCAGTAACCAGTCTGCAGGACGGGCAGTTTGAAGCCCTGCAATCCGCCACAGCGGATGCAGCACGGATTTATTTTGACGGTAAATATTTTAGAGAAGACATTGGGTTTGACCTGATGTAATTCAACATTTCCGGTTTTCCGGAGACCATTTCCCGGCCAAAAAAAGCTTATCTTGACCAGATAATAGCAGAATATGAGCTTTTTAACTTTTGGAGAAATAATGCTTCGGCTGACACCGGTAGAAAGGGCGGCCAAACTAGATGGAAGTCCTGCATTTGCCGTTAACTATGCCGGATCGGAGTCCAATGTCGCCACCTCGCTCGCCACCCTTGGCAATGCGGTACAATTTATCACAAAATTACCTGACAATCCAATCGGAGATGGCGCTATAAAGTCACTAAGGGGCCATGGTGTTGACACCAGCAAGATCATAAGAGGCGGCGACCGCATCGGCACTTATTTCATCGAACTAGGCGCTTCCATCAGACCCTCCCGTGTCGTTTATGACCGGCAGCATTCGGCTTTCAGTGAAATGGAGCCAGGGGAATTCAACTGGACAGCACTGCTGGAAGGCAAAAAATGGGTATTTGTGTCAGGCATCACTGCTGCATTGTCTGATCATTGTGCTGCGGCGGCCATGGCGCTGGTAAAGGAAGCAAGGCGATTGAACGTGAAGGTTGCCTTTGATTTCAATTACCGCAGAACGCTTTGGAAGGATGCTTCGGACGCGCGAAAAATCTTTGACCAAATACTGGCCAATACAGACCTGCTGCTGGGCAATGCCGGCAGTTTATCAGATGTGTACGGCATGGAATTTAAAGGTAGCAGCGAAACAGAACGCACACTTCAGGCAATGGAACTCGCCAGCACGCAGTTTGGTCTTTCCCAGGTTGCGTTTACCATCCGGGACCATACCTCTGCCTCAACAAACCAGCTTGGGGCAGCTTTTCTGGACCAGGGCCAGACGGCAATATCCAGCAGTTACACAGTAGACATTTTAGACCGCTTCGGTACGGGTGATGCATTTGCGGCAGGATTATTACATGCACTTTACCAGGACTGGGCACCACAACAAGCCGTTGAATTTGCCGCAGCGGCATTTGCTTTAAAACATACCATCAACGGCGACCACCACTCCAGCAAAGAACAAGAAATTACATCCATTATGGAGGGCAATACCTCAGGTCATGTCATCAGATGAAAGCTACCATCATTCAAAAAATAGAAGCCGCTAAAGTGGTGGCCATCATCCGGTCTGAAAACAACCTGGATGTGCGCCCTGTTATAGAAATCCTGATTAAATCGGGAATCCAAGCTTTAGAAATCACTTCAAACACCCCCGACTTTTGTGAACACATCAGCTGGGCGAGGGAACAATTTCCTGAGATCCTAACCGGGGCGGGAACCATCATCTCCGAAGCACTTGCTGAAGAGGCCTGCCGTGCTGGCGCACAATTTCTGGTCACTCCAAATATGGATCCCGAAGTGATTGCTATCGCAAAAAAAGCAGGAATCGCAACCTTAATGGGCGCCATGACCCCAACTGAAATAGCAACAGGAATAAAGCATGGTGCAGATTTCATTAAAATCTTTCCGGCGGGCAGCCTGGGCACATCCTATTTTAAAGCATTGCTGGGTCCTTTCAGAGGTACAAAATTTATTGCCGTCGGCGGAATAAACGCGACTAACGCTGCCGAATGGCTGGCTGCCGGAGCAATGGGGATCGGTGTAGGCGGTTCACTGACCTCAGGAAAACCCAGCACTATAGAAAAAGCCGTTAAAGAACTTTTAGCACAAATCCAATAACCTGTATTAGGAAAAATCAACTCTCTGCAGATTAGTCAGTTCAGAAGTTGCACGATTTTTGTTTAAATTGCAGCTATGAATTTCATTCTGCAATTGCTGCTGAACGCGGCCATCTTGCTGGGCATGACTTATATCCTGCCCACTGTTAAGATCAAAAACTTTACAACGGCCATCCTGGTAGCCCTGGTCATTGGTATTTTAAACGCCACATTAGGCTGGTTTCTCCGCTTTCCGTTAAACCTCGTCACACTATGGCTGTTGTCTTTCGTCGTACATCTGGTCGTTACCGCTGTGATGATCAAAATAGCCGACATCCTATTTTCTGATTTTTCCATCAAAGGCTTTACCCCCGCCGTGATTATTGCCGTAGTCATGGCAATTGCCGGAAGCCTCTTCACTTTCTTTTAAAAACCAATTACGATAACCATGAGAATACTTGCAACCATTTGTGCATGCACACTAATTTTTATCTCCTGCTCCTCTGTGAAGCAGCCCAAAGCTGGTCAGTGGGTCAGCCTGTTTGACGGCAAAACCCTGGACGGCTGGAAGAAGAACCAGAACCCGCAGACCTTCAGCGTCGAAGACGGTGCCATTAAGGTGGCGGGACCAATCTCCCATTTGTTTTACGATGGGCCTGTGAACAACCATGTTTTCAAAAACTTTGAATTTAAAGCACAGGTCATGACCAAGCCAAACGCCAATTCCGGTATTTACTTCCATACCGCTTTTCAGCAGGAAGGCTTTCCGGACAAAGGTTACGAGGTGCAGGTCAACAACTCCCACTCCGACTGGAGAAGGACCGGCAGTTTATACAGCATTCAGGATGTAAAAGAAACCTACGTGAAAGACAACGAATGGTATGAAGAATACATCATGGTGCAGGGTAAGAAGATCACGATCAAAATCAATGGCAAGACTGTGGTGGAATATACTGAACCAGAGAATGTAGGCAAAGAAAACGCAGGTGGCCGCGCCATCGCCGACGGAACTTTCGCCCTTCAGGGCCATGATCCGGGCAGCGTAGTCTTTTACAAAGACCTCAAAGTACGGGTATTGCCTAACTAATCTGCTACTGTTTCTTCTTGCCCCCTTCATAGCCCTCTCTTGGGGGTCCCTAGGGGGTTGCAAGGCCTCTTTACCCCATCAACCCCTTTATTGGGGTTTTGTGGAGCCCTCTCTGATAGCCGGAGGGAACAGTAGATGAACAGTACTACAACAAAAGAAAAACACCAGTTATAAGGAAGAGGTTGTCTTAAAACAACGACGTTAGACATACGCCTGTAAAGCGGTAGTAGAACAATAGGTTTGTGTTAATTAACGACTAATTAAGTTCTCCGAAAAATAGCACTTAAAAAAAGCGAGGCTGCCTCAATATCTTGAGGCAGCCTCGCTTTCATAAAAGTATGCGTTTAACGGTACAGTTTACTTTGTTTTACTGCCCAGAATCTCAGCTAGTTTTTTCTGTAGCTCCTCGCCCCTGATGTCTTTTGCAATGATTTTACCTGTTGGATCAATCAGGAAATTGGCAGGAATGCTCTGAATGCCGTATTTCTTAGACGCAGCATTGTCCCACCATTTCAAATCAGAAACATGTGTCCATGTCAGGCCGTCTTTTTCAATGGCTGCAAGCCAGTCGGCTTTTTTGCCTGGTCTGTCCAAAGATACGCCAAGTACTGTAAAGTTTTTGTCTTTATAGGTATTGAATGCTTTTACCACATTTGGATTTTCTCCGCGGCATGGACCGCACCAGGAAGCCCAGAAATCAAGCAGCACATACTTTCCTTTGAAGTCAGAAAGCTTAACTGGTTTGTCATTGACATCATTCTGTGTGAAATCCATAGCCATGGAGCCAACACCGGTACTTTTAGCTGCGACAAAGCGTTGTGCAAGGTCTTTACCAGCCTGGGTAGTTTTTAGGGACGGGGCAAGGGCTGTATAAGCCTTTTCTGCCTCGGCCATCTTATCAGGATCTCCGGCCAGCTGACCGATAGCGGACAAACTAATGTAAGACTTCGGATTAGCCTTCGCGTAGGTCAAATAGATCGGACCGAGACCTTTTGAAGCTGCTTCATAGCGGTCTTGCAATGGCTGTACTACGGCTCTGTCTTTTTTCTGCTCTGCCGACAGTTTTCCGTATTCCATGTCGATGGCATTTAGCTGGTCTGTTACCGGCTTGGTCAGGGCTTTCAGTTTGTTGTCCTGATCGTTCACTGCTGAGCCAACAACGGTCACTTTTTTTAAGGAATCCGCTGCGGTTACTTTGATCGCTGCCGGCTCAATATAAAGCGTGGCCATGTCCAGTGTTTCTCCAGGCAGAGGGCGGGAAACGTAAGGATTCTTGTTCAGAAACAAGTTTGCCCTTGCAGGGTCTTTCAGAACTCCTTTAAAGGCGAAAGTCCCGTTGCTGACCATAGCAGAATCGGTAACATTATCTCCGTTTGCTTTATAAATCAGATAGATTTTGTCGCCTGTTTTTAAGCCCTTGATATTGCCGGTTACGCTAAAAGGCTTTTGTGCGAGTACTGCCAAGGGCAACAATGCCACAGCAGTAAAGAGTAATTTTTTCATTAATTGATATAGTTAGTTTTTACCTGAATCAAATGTACTAGTATTCAGCATACATAACGATGCTTTTTACGTAAAATTATAGTAGCTTTTGATAGGTACGCCACCAAAGATCAGGCATTTCGCCATTTACAGCTGTGGTATAGTCCTCATAACGGCACGGAACGAGATGATAGCGCTCGTTTTTTGAAATTCCGGTAGGATAAGGCACCTGCATCCACCACCTGTCGGACTTCTTACTCTTTACAAACAACATTTCTCCGGTGCCGTCACTCAGGCTGGCCCTGTAAATCAGGTAGTGCGATTTTGGGGTCAGTGGAAAGTCTTTCTTGCGGTTATAAAAGCCATCTATAAAATACCAAACCATTTGTGCAAGCAGCATGGCAGTCTGTCCGTTACTGTCAAACGCCGGGTTGAATTCATAAAATCCGATGGAACTCAGTTTATCGCTCATTCCGGCATAACGGGCTATGCGGCAGGCTTGTTCTCCATAAAACCCATTGGGGCCTGCATTGGCATTGGCCGCTGCGTCAGATGAACGGATTGCGCCAATGTCAAAACTGATCATATTCGCATTGCGGATGATGGGCTCGGAAACAGACATGTCTGATGAAAACTCTCCAAGACGGTGCGCGTCGAAATAGAGCTTGCTCATGACCCGGAGACTGTCCTGGTTCACAAAATAGGTCTGGTAGCCAATGTTGCTGAAGTTGAACAGGTAATTGGGCTGGTGCAATAAAATCTTGTTCAAATAGGTATCTGAGCGTGCTGAAAGTCCTTCCTGGTCGTCTTCGTCCAGATCAAACTTACTGTCCACCACCACCAGATCAACTTTCTGTTCCAGCGCTTCGTAACCCAGGTATTGCGCATAAGTGAGGTCTTGTCCCCCTCCTATAATGACTGGCAGGATATTGAGTTTTAAAAGCTCCGTAACAACCGTTCTAACCGCGACATAAGTATCGGAGATGCTCGCACCTGCTTTGATATTGCCCAGATCGACGATCTTTGTGGTATAGGAACCTTCGTTCAGGCTATAAAATTGGTTGCGGAAGTATTCAGGTCCTAAAGCACAGCCCTCGTTATTTACAGCGGCGCGGTCGTCCTGAACACCAATAATGGCGATATCATAGCCATTTTCTTCGAGTTCGGGAAATTCTCCTTCATAAAATACAGCTTTTAAACCCATCTGACTGTTTAGAAAACCGGCTTTTGGACTGAGGTTATTGACATCCAGAGGTGAAAAAAAATCTGATAAAGACATATCTTACTAAAATGTATGGCCTCAAATATCTATTTTTGAGCGCATATTTTGATTAACCATGCTAAAAAAAATGAAATGATATTGGTTACCGGTGCTACTGGATTTCTAGGGGCAGAATTAATACATCAGTTGACCAGCCAGGGTAAGAAAGTAAGGGCATTGAAACGGGAATCTTCTGTAATTCCTGTGCTTCTGGAAAACAACGGTCGAATAGAATGGGTGACCGGTGACATCAACGACATTTCTGCACTTGAAGATGCCTTTGATGGTGCCAGCCAGGTTTACCACTGTGCCGCATTCATTTCATTTGACCCGAAGGATAAGTCAAAACTTTTCCTGGTCAATATTGAGGGGACTGGCAACGTCACCAACCTGTGTGCCGAAAAAGGCATCAGGCTGCTCCATGTCAGTTCCGTAGCCGCTCTTGGCGATTCAAAAAAAGGTGAACCAATCACTGAGAAACATTTTTGGGACTACGATGCCAAGACGCACAACTACGCCCTCTCAAAATATGAAGGCGAAATGGAAGTCTGGCGCGGCATTGCAGAAGGCCTGGACGCCGTTATTGTAAATCCTTCGGTGATTATCGGTGCAGGGGCAGGTTACTCAGGCAGCGGTGCTATTTTTAAACTGGTCGGGGATGGCCTTTCCTATTATACCAAAGGCGCTACCGGAATTGTCGATGTGCAGGATGTGGCAAAAGCGATGATCGCTTTGATGGATAGCGGTGAAACGGCAGAACGTTATATCCTGTCTTCAGAAAATTACCATTACCAGCAGTTTTTTGCAGAGATTGCCAAAGGTCTTGGGGTGAAAGCCCCTTCAAAAGAAGCAAAACCCTGGATGCTCGGTATTGCCTGGAGGGCCGCTAAACTGGCCTCCTTATTTACAGGAAAACCAGCAGCGCTGACCAGTGACGCGGCAAAGAGCAGCCTGAATGAAAGTCTATACAGCAACGAAAAAATAAAACAAACGATCGGCATACAATTTAAACCCCTGGACCAAAGCATTGCTGAGGTCTGCCAGGGATTAGTAACACTAACCAAATGAAGCAGCAAAAGAATTTTTACATCATTGACTTTGACAGCACGTTTACCCAGGTGGAAGCACTGGACGAACTGGCGAGGATCTCATTGGCCAAACATCCGGACAGAGAGGCAATTTTTCAGAAGATTGAAGACCTGACCAACCTGGCCATGGAGGGCAAGCTGTCGTTTAGCGAGAGCCTGGCCCAGCGCGTAAAACTACTGGAAGCTACGGAAGATCACCTGAAACAGTTGATTACACGGTTGAAGAAAAAGGTATCCGCTTCTTTTTCCCGCAACGCGGAATTCTTCAAAAAGCACAATGATGAGGTACTGATCGTTTCAGGTGGTTTTAAAGAATTCATTACACCGGTGGTAAGCCGCTACCACATTAAGAAAGAAAACATCTATGCCAATACTTTTGTAACCACAGGAGATGGTAAAATCATCGACTATGACCACGCCAATCCACTGAGCGAGGAAGGCGGCAAGGTTAAGCTGATGCAACAGATGAACCTGGAAGGAAACCTGTATGGCATTGGCGACGGCTACTCCGATTTCCAGTTGCGCGAGAGCGGGCTGATTAAAAAGTTCTATGCTTTTACAGAAAATATATCCAGGGAAAGTATTGTTAAAAAAGCCGACCATGTGACGCCTAGTTTTGATGAATTCCTGTACGTCAATGACCTGCCGCGCGCGATCTCTTACCCTAAAAACAGGATCCTTTGCCTGGTGGTCGGCGAGGTTGACCCAAAGAGCATTGAGATGCTGAAAAAGGATGGCTTCTCCATCCGCCATAAAACAAGCTTTGAAGAGAAGTATGTGGCAGACGTACACATGATGCTCCTTGCTGACGGCGAAAAAATCGACCAGGAGAAATTAAAAAAGGCAGTTAAGCTTAAGACGCTTGGCTACCTGGGCAGTGCGAAACAGCATGTGGACATCAAAACTTGTACAGAACAGGGCATCGTGGTATTTGACGATGTAAAACACAACCCGCATAACTTGACCTTCATTCCAAAAAGGATGATTGACTTTATGAATACAGGGATGACTTACCTCAGTTCGAATTTCCCGAACCTGCAGCTGCCAAGGATTGAGCGGTCACACCGCCTGATCCACATCCACAAGAACGTACCGGGCATCATGGCCAAAGTCAATACCATCTTCGCCAAACACGACATCAATATTGTGGGCCAGTTTCTGATGACCAATGCCAGTATCGGATATGTGATCACAGACATCAACGCCCAGTATGACAAGCAACTGTTCAAGTCGCTCAAAAAAATTGAACATACGATCAAATTCAGGGTGCTGTATTAAGCACCCAATTGAAATTCAGGGCAATTATTTTTTAGGATTTAAAGGAATGGCCTTACTATTCTGTGGAATCTGTTAGATTTGCAACATGGAACTAACGCCAAAAATCATAGAAAAGCTGGATCAGCTGCAGGAAAAGTATGCCGCAATGGGTCAGGATATGTCCGCCTATCTCGACGGTTTACTGTATGCTGATTTTCTGACCTACTGGGATTACATCCACCTGGATACGCTGCTGAGTCTCCAAAGTCCGAAGACCCCTTTTCCGGACGAGGAAATCTTTATCATGTACCACCAGATTACGGAGCTGTACTTCAAACTTTCCCTGCACGAGTTCAGACAGATCGCCGAACAGGAATCGCTAACTGCGAAATTCTTTACGGACCGGGTGAAAAGGATCAATGCTTATTTCAATGCATTGGTCTCCTCATTTGAAGTGATGGTCAACGGCATGGAAAAAGAACAGTTCCTGAAATTCAGGATGTCCCTGCTGCCCGCCAGCGGCTTCCAGTCCGGACAATACCGGATGATTGAAATCTGTGCCACCGACTTCGGAAGGCTGATCGACAAAAGCAAGCGGGAGGAACTGGCGAATGCTACTATTGAGGAACAGTTTGAGCACATCTACTGGAAATTTGGGGCTACAGAACTGGCTAGTGGCAAGCAAACCTTAACTTTAAAACAGTTTATCCATAAATATGCGGCGCAGTTTTTGCAACTGGTAAAAGACCGTAAAGACAGCAATTTTACGGCATTGTACCATAAACTGGCCGAAGAAGGGCAGGACGTATCGGCCCTGGCTGAAGAATTGCGAAAACTGGACCTGTATGTCAACGTAGAATGGCCGCTTTCCCATTATAAATCTGCCGTAAGATACCTGGAAAGAGACCCGGTGGACATCGCTGCGACCGGAGGTACGAACTGGCAGAAATACCTGCCTCCGCGTTTTCAGAAAAGGATCTTTTATCCCTTTTTATGGACGGAAGAACAGATGGAAGAATGGGGCAAAGGTTGGGTGCTTAGTGTACTCAAAACACTTAGAAATGAGGCTTAAGCGCATGCTTATTACAAAATAAAAACTGATATACACACCAATTATTGTTATTTTTACCACCATATATTTTTTACTCAAATGAACGAGACGTTGGACATTACGATCACTAAAGCTGATCAAAGCAGATTAACGGTAACCGATTTTTCACAGTTGCCTTTCGGAAAAGTATTTTCCGATCACATGTTTATTGCAGAATATGATAATGAGGAATGGTCGAACCTGCAGGTCGTCCCTTATGGCCCTATTCCGATGAGCCCTGCAATTTCTGCCCTGCATTATGGACAAGCGATCTTTGAGGGACTAAAAGCATATCGCCAGGCTGATGGCTCAATCAGCGTGTTCAGAGCGGATAGAAACTTTGAACGTTTCAACAAATCGGCATCCCGTATGTCGATGCCCGCTATTCCTAAGGATATTTTTATGCAGGGTATCGCCGCACTGATCGAGATTGACGAAAGATGGATCCCTGCGCAGGACGGTTATTCACTGTACATCCGTCCGGTGATGTTTGCTACTGATCCTTATTTGGGGGTGAAACCATCCGACAAATATACTTTTGCCTTATTGACCACGCCTACCGGTCACTATTATAACAAGGCGCTTAAAGTGAAGATAGAAACGGAATTTACCCGTGCAG
>Ga0265780_10011639_pt1 | contig 10384 bp, 10 predicted proteins | sample P1T30metagenome_FD_192432 | JGI IMG/M metagenome (GOLD analysis project Ga0265780, IMG submission 192432) | Plant litter microbial communities from East Loma Ridge, Irvine, California - P1 T30 | ecosystem: Environmental > Terrestrial > Plant litter > Unclassified | place: USA: California... | reverse complement strand
CGTGGCTTCGACCCGATGCCGCCCCGTGGCGGCGCTGCGGCTTTACTCTTTCGAGCCGCCGCGGTTGCCGCCCTGTGCGCTGCGGCCACCCTTGCTCGACGCGGCGCGCGACGGGCCGCCCGAGCCTGCGCTGGCCGACTGGCGATTGCCATGGCTCATGCTGCCGGCACGACGCGCCTCTTCCGAGGTGAATTCGTGGGCAGTGCCTTTGGCGTGTGCCGCCTTGCCGCCCTGGCTGGCGATTTCACGCTGGCGGGCCGGATCCATCGAAGCGAAACCGCGATTGCGGGTGCCGCTGCTCTGGCTGTTGCCGCCCTGGTTGCTGCCCTGCTTGTTACCTTGGTTACTTGATGCCATGATAAGCTTCTCCCTGATTCACTTATAAACCGCCGCGTCCTGCGGCAGGCTGTTCCGACACGCTTCTCGATGAGTGAGCGCGATTCATCTTAGGCAGCGCGATTGGATGAGGGTATAGGACCATTTCAGATGACTTTGTAGGACATCGCGCGACAGAAAATGCACAAATGAAAGTGTACTTCCAGTCGACAACAAAGCCATCAGTAACAGTCCTACATGGCACCCCTACGTCTTCCTATACATGAAGCGACGCGAGGCGCGCATCATGGCACTATCAGGCGGCACACGCGCGCCTCGACATGCAATGAAAGGAGTCGACATGGACGCGAACCAACGCAGCGAAGTGAACAACCAGACCAATAACGGCGCCAACGAAAAATGGACGCCTGGCGCCAAGGGCAACACCGGCAGCGGCCCCCTTGACCATACCTATCCCGCGTCAGGCGAGCAGCATCGGATGGTCGGCAGCGAGACCCGACTCGAAGGAACCAACGATCCCGCGATTATTGGCCAGCAGGAAACGGCAGCCGAGGACGGAGGCCGCGCCGAGGGCGAGACCAGCCTTCCCCACGCGGTACCGGGCGACCTGCGCGGCGGCTCGCTGCAAAGCCAGCAGACCGGCGGCTCCGGCCCGCAGCAGGGCATCACCGACAGCCACCAGCGCCAGATGGAACAGCATTCCGGGGCCTGGGGCCTGCTGGAACAGCCGGTCGGCCACCGCGACAGCCATTCGGGCACCGACGTGCATCCCCACACCGGCAACACCGAGGCATCCCAATCGATGAATCGGCAGAACACCGCCCAACCCGAGCTGCAAGGTGGCTCGCTGGGCCGCCACCACGACGTGCCGGCCGGGACCTATCAAGCGCAGGACGGCAACCGCCAGAGCGACACCCATGGCGAAGGTACCGGCATGGCCATCGGTCCGAACGTGAAAAGGAGCGCACCATGAGCCAGCAAGATCACGCAAGCCCGTCGAGCACCGACCGCGCAGGCTCGCAGACCGACGCCGCCGCCCGTGAAGGCAAGGCCCCGGTGCCCGACACGCCGGTGGTGCACGAGTCGAACGACGTCAGCGGCGGCCTGCCGCGCAGCCCGGGCAACAGCGGCCCGCGCGCCGACAACCCGGGCTGGCAGCCGGCGCAAAGCGTGGATGCGGAAAAGAATCCGGTCCACGAATCGAACGACCTGGGCGGCGGCCTGCCGAAGAGCCCGGCCGGCGCCAACCGCCTGGCGGGCGACCGCAAGATGGACGACGACACCGGTTTTTCGCGCGGCTGACGGCACCCTCGTGGCGAGCCCGGCTCGCCACGCTTGATCCAGCTCCAAGCGGCATCCAGCAAGCGGAACCCGACCGTCCAGCCTCCACTCCAACCGCACTCAACACGCCTCCTTGCCGGCAGCGCCGCGTCGCACGAAGCGACCCGCGGCCCGGGCTCGGCGGCGTTACCAACGCGGAGGTGGAGATGCCTGCAACGGATGACGCAACGCTCGCGGTTTCGGTAGTCGTGCCCGCCTGCGGGCGTATGGACCTGCTCGATCGCAACCTGGACGCCCTGATGCGCCAGGGGCTCGACCCGCAGCGCTTCGAGATCGTCGTCGTCGACGACGAACCCAATCACAACACCCTGCATCTGGTCGCCGGCTGGCGCACCCGCACCATCGAGCGCGGGCCGCGCCTGTCCTATGTCGCCAACCCGGGGCCGAGCGGGCCGGCGGCGGCGCGCAACCGCGGCTGGCGCGCCGCACGCGCGTCCATCGTCGCCTTCACCACGGACGACGCGGTGCCCGAGCCCACCTGGCTGGCCGAAGGCCTGGCCGCCTGCCGCGACAGCGTCGACGTGGTCTGCGGCCGCATCCGCACGCCGGTGCCGGCCCGTCCCACCGAGCCGCAGCGCAGCGCGCGCGTGCACGAAGACGCCGACTTCACCAGCGCCAACTGCTTCTTCCGCAAACCGGTACTGGAGCGCCTGGAGGGCTTCGACGAGCGCTTCAGCGTGCCCCGCGGCAGCGACGCCGACATGCATTTTCGTTTGCTCGAGCACGGCATCGCCATCGCCCGTGCCCCGCGCGCGCTGGTGGTCCACCCGCTGCGGCCGGCGCCCTGGGGCGCCAGCCTGCTGCAGATCCGCCACGCGGTGTTCGACGCGCTGCTGTACAAGAAGCACCCCGCCCTGTACCGCCAGAAGATCGAACCGCGTCCGCGCTGGGACCATTACGCCATCGTCGCCGTGCTGCTGCTGGGGCTGGCCTGCCTGCTGATGGGCCTTACCATCTTCGCCACGCTGGCGTTTGCCGCCTGGCTGCTGCTCACTATCCGCCTGTGCGCGCACCGGCTGCGTGGCGTCGCGCACACGCCGGCGCACGTGGCCGACCTGGTCCTCACCTCGGCGCTGCTGCCGCCGCTGGCGGTGTTCTGGCGCCTGATGGGCGCGCTGCGCTACCGCGTCCGATTCGCCTGAGGCCGCCATGTCCGTCGCAGCGCTGGCCACCCGCAGCCCGGACGATCCCGCGCGTCTGCGCATCGCCATGCTCACCGGCACGGCCAGCGCCGCGCACGATCAGGACGCCGATGCCGGCGTGCACCTGGGCCGGCTCGCTTTCCAGCTCACGCGCATGGGGCACAGCGTCGACCTGGGCGCGCACGATCCCGCGCCGGGCCTGGTGTGCGCTACACGCCGCATCCCGAGCCACGACATCGCCCACGCCCTGTCGCTGCGCGCCGGGCCGGCCGCCCTGCGCCTGCAGCAGCTGGCCGGCATCCCCTTCGTGCTGTCGCTGGACCTGCACGGCGCCACGCCCCACTGGCTGCGATCCACGGCCGACGCCTGCATCGAAGCCGATGCCCCTGCCCTGCGCGCCGCCAGCCGCATCCTGTCGTCAAGCCCGCAGCACAGCTGCCAGCTGGAGCGCCAGTTGCGCATCGCGCCGGCGCGCATCGAGCCCGCCCTGCGCGGCTTCGCACCCGAAGAGCTGTGGCCGCTGCCGATGGCGGAGGCGCGCACCCGGCTCGGCCTGCCCCAGGAACGCTTCCTGATCCTGCACCTGGGACGCATCGCACCGCGCAAGGGCATCGACACGCTGATCCAGGGCATTGCGCTGCTGCGCCGCCGGCACGCCGTCGATGCCGGTCTGCTGGTTGTCGGCGGCGCTCCCGGGGAATCGGTCGAGCCGGCCCGCCTCGCCCACCTTGCTGCCGAACTGGGCGTCGGCGCCCACGTGCAGTTCGCCGGCCCGCAGCCGCGCGCCACCCTGCGCGACTACTACGCCGCCGCCAACGTCTTCGCCGCCACGCCCTGGTACGAGCCCTTCGGCCTCGCGCCGCTGGAGGCCATGGCCTGCGCCCGCCCGGTCGTCGCATCCGAACTTGGCGGCATCGGCGAGCTGGTCGACGAGGGCAGGACCGGCTTTCTGATCCCGTCGCGCGATCCCGAAGCGCTGGCCGAGCGGCTGGCGCGGCTGCACCGGCATCCGCCGCTGGCGCGCGCCATGGGCGAGGCCGGCCGCCGCCGCGCCTGCGAACACCATACGTGGCAGCGCCAGGCCGCCCGTCTGCTCGCCCTGTATCGCGCGGTGCTGCGCGACGCCCGCCAATCCGCCGAACCACTCGCTTCCTGACACGAGGACCCTTGCCATGTCCCCTGCGGCACCCGCCTTCCAGCCCATGCCCGCGCCGCTGCCCTTCCTGCCCGAAAGCCCGCAAGGAGTAGCGGGATGAAAGCCATCTTCCTCGACAAGGACGGCACCTTGGTCGATGACCTGCCCTTCAACGTCGAGCCGCGCCGCATCCGCCTCGTCAGCGGCGCCGGCGCGGCGCTGCGCCTGCTGGCCCGGCTCGACTACCGCTTCTTCGTCGTCACCAACCAGTCCGGCATCGCCCACGGCTGCTTCGACGAAGACGCGATGGGGCCGGTGGCCGACCGCCTGGCCGACCTGCTGTTTCGCGAACACCTCGCGATGGACGGCTTCTACTATTGCCCGCACCACCCGCTCGGCACCATCGGCGCCTACGCCATGGTCTGCGCCTGCCGCAAGCCCTCGCCCGGCATGCTGATCAAGGCCGCCCACGAACACGGCATCGACCTGCGCGCCTCCTGGATGGTGGGCGACATCCTGCACGACGTCGAAGCCGGCAACCGCGCCGGCTGCCGCACCCTCCTGATCGACAACGGCAACGAGACCGAATGGCGCCTCGGGCCACGCCGCGTCCCCACCCGCATGGCGCCGGACCTGTATGCGGCTGCGGTGCTCATTGCCAGTCATGAAGAAGACCGGTGAAACATTGGATGGGCACGCACCTAATGTCATGCGAGCCTTACCTATCTAAAATCAAATCCAATGATGTCGAAGAATTTTACATCTCGTGCCTAGCGAAAACTTAAGTCCATGACTGGAAACAACATTTCCTGATGGCACATTAATTGCTTTATTTAATTTTCAATATTTTTTATCTTATTTTTATGAAAACATTCTTTCAAACTTGTTTGTTGATTGGCGCTGTGACCTTCTCTAATTTTGCAAGCGCGATCGTAATCGGTGGCGGCACGAATCAGAGTGACGCATGCATGCCGTTTGGTTGCGCAACGGGTAGCGGAAATTACCAGCAGGTCTATCACATCAGCAAATTCTCATACCCGATAAAAATTGGGGGGATGCGTATTTTCGGGGCTGACTATCCGTTCTGGGAAAACGGGGATCGCCCAAGCTTAGGTCACTTTACAATTACTCTTTCGTCCTCGCAAACATGGGGTGCCCCTTTTGAAGATAATATCGGATACGATAGCGTAGTGGTATTTGATGGTGAATTGCCGAACTTAGATGCCAACGGCAATTTAACATTTAATTTTACAAACATATTTTCTTATAACCCAGATCCTCGCCGAGATTTAGACCTTCATATGGATATCAAATGGCGGGACGCATATGCACCTCAACGACCGTTTGTCTTCTATACTGACGATAGTTCGTGGAGCCAGAAAGATGGGGCAGATGGCTTTATTCGCTACAGTGGCGCCATCACCGAATTTCTTGAGGTACCTGAGCCGGGTTCAGTCGCGCTACTTTCAATCGGTTTAGCTGGCCTTGTCGCCCGTCGGCGCAAGCGTACCTAAGGTAGAAAAGCAGACTGCCTCTGTCACGGCAGTCTTCCAATTTTGAATTAGCGTCGATTCTATTCGATACGCATGCCTCACGTCGCTTTCGCATCTTTCCACCCGCCGCAGCAAGTGAAATCGGACGACTCCTTCCAGCTCGCAGAGCGCACCAGCAACCCTTTTGGCTTCGATAGCTCTATATTAGCCCAGCTTACGGCTGGCACCTCGAGAGCAGATGCAATCGAGTTTCTCAGCGAGCTGCGGGACGTTGCAGGACTCGCAGCCGCTAACTAGCCAGAGTGCATAACGAACTTAGGATCGTGACGTATATCGAGTGCGCTGCGCCAATATGCCAATTGTGCCGGACATTGCGTTCAGCCGCGCGAAAGTCCATGTGTTGACTATCTTGGTAAGAAAAGAAGTGATGAGCGGAGGCTGTGAACTCCTCGCTTGCATTCCCCGGGGTAAGATAACCATCGTTTTTCGAACGCTAACAGCACCTCGGCGGACGAATTTAAGCATTAGCGACAGGCCAGCACTTGGTGTAGGGGTAGAAATTTTCCCACCCACCCCATACATCCCCAATGGCAAAGCTGACACATAGACCAATTGAGGCGATTTGATCGGATCAAGCCGCCACAATATTGCGTGATGAGGCGGCTTGCTCGACCGCGTGCGAGTTAAAGCTACAGACGGGATCACCGTTTCATTTTACTAGCGGTACCGCTTCGACGGGAGATCAGAGGACTACTCCTGCGGAACCTAGCCAGCCGACAGCTTGACAACGATCCGGGCAGCGCGTAATGGCGCGCGAACGAAGGTAGCCGCCAGAATCGATCCGAATGCCGACAAGAAGGTGGCGCGACGAGCAGCAGCAAGCCATCGCCGCTAAGCTCGTCGAGATCGAGGTTGCGCGTACTAGCGAGCTTACTGTTCAAGATATGTTCGATGCGTAGGCGAAGGGTGGCGTGCGGCGGAGGGATGGGAAGTTACACGTAAAGCTCCACGAGATTGGCTACTTGGTAGATGCCAGTCTCGTGAGGTCTGAAACTTAGGTGGAGCGCCGTCCCCATTTGGAGACGCCTCCGTGCGAACCCCAAGGCAATCTGCCAGGTGGGCCGCAGACAAAAAAGCCCAGCTTTGTAGCACGGGCTTTTTGGAGTTCTATTCGGTGGGGGTGACGGGACTCGAACCCGTAGTGGCTTTCGCCGGCAGTTTTACAGACTGTTGTGTTTACCAATTACACCACACCCACTGAACTGTCCGACCTTTCTCTAGACGAGCAAAGACATCCAGTGAGCACAGTTTACGCAAAATACAGCCGAGTTGCAACGTTCGTCCGCAGCTTTTATTCGGCTCCTCTCGGGCCTCGGAAAGCACGGTCGCGTGGTCGGCATTTGGGAAGCGCCACACGATGGAGATACCTTGCATTTGTAGATGGCCCAGCCGTCACCCATACGTAGGCTATCCACTATTGCAGCGCCTCAAGGCATTCCGATACATCGCATACGGTCGAATTCAAGGGGTAATTTGTAGAGGTACAAGCTGTAGGGTAAATGTAGGGATAACAGAGGCAAAAAAGAAAAAAGGCCAATCCGGAGATTAGCCTAAGTTCTTGAATTTGTTGGTCGGGGCGAGAGGATTCGAACCTCCGACCCCGTGCACCCCATGCACGTACGCTACCAGGCTGCGCTACGCCCCGACGAACTCCGAAATTATAACAGAGCTCGGCGGAAAGCTTTGGTTTTTGTTAGTGATTGCGCATGTTTTCTTGCGATATCGCGTGTGATAGCAGCAGCCGGGAGAGCCAAGTCGAACAGTCGGCTTAGTGTCGAGAATGCTATCCTGAAGTCTCTACTGTTACGGATTTCAACTATGCAAATGGCCGTCCTGTCCCTCCTATGCTCACTTCTCACCGTCTGGACTGGCTGGCTGCTACTGCCGATGTTCGTGTTTGGTCCGCTCGCTATCTACCTTGGCTGGAAATCGTATAAGCAAGCCAGAGCGCGCGCGCCTCTCATGGGGGCTGGCAGACGGGTGCTGGCGCTAATGCCCATGCTGATCGGTATCACGGCGATTCCTGGGGCGTTGGCGTTCTTGAATGTTACTTATCGGGCTTGAGGCAAGGGGCGGGCCGGGACACGTGGTTTGAACGCGTGGGCGGAGGACCGCCCACCCTACGAAAATCCCGAGACGCCCTACTTCCAGTCGCCGCGCAGGGACAGCACCTGCTGCTGCAGATACTCGGGCGACGCGACTTCCGGCGCCACCGGCACGCCGACTGCCAGCGCCAGCTTCGAGCGGATGCCGCGCGCGAACGAGCGCTCGAAGATGTTGGACGGGTCGCGCGTGAACACGCTGCCCCACAGGCCGCTCAGCGCCATCGGGATCACCGGCACCTTGCTGCGTTCGACGATCTTCGAAATCCCGCCGCGGAACTCGTTGATCTCGCCGGTATGGGTCAGCTTCCCCTCCGGGAAGATGCAGACCAGCTCGCCCTCATGCAGTGCTTGGGCGATGTCGATGAAGGCGCGTTCCATCAGGAAGGGGTCGTCCTTCGCGGGCGCGATCGGGATCGCCTTGGCTGCCCGGAACAGCCAGCCCAGGAACGGCGTCTTGAAGATGCGGTGGTCCATCACGAAGCGGATCGGGCGCGGGCTGGCGGCGCCGATCACCAGCGCGTCGACGTAGGACACGTGGTTGCAGACCAGCACCGCCGGGCCTTCGTCCGGAATGCGGTCGGCGTCGACCGTGCGCACGCGGTAGCCGGTATGGATCAGCATCCAGGCCAGGAAGCGGATCAGGAATTCCGGCACCAGTGAGAAGATATAGACCGCCACGCAGGCATTCAGCAGCGCGGTGATCAGGAACAGTTCGGGAATGGTGAACCCCTGCCCCAGCAGCACGATCGCCACGCCCGCGGCGGCCACCATGAAGATCGCGTTCAGGATGTTCATGCCGGCGATGGTGCGCGAGACGTGCTGCGGGTCGCAGCGGGTCTGGATCAGGGCGAACAGCGGCACGATGAACAGGCCGCCGAACACGCCGATCAGCACCAGGTCGAGCATGATGCGCCACACCCCCGGCAGGGTGACGAGGGTCATCGCACCCACGGTAGCGGTATTGGTGTAGGCGACGCTGGCGAAATACAGGTCGATGCCGAAGACCGACAGGCCGATCGCGCCGAACGGCACCAGGCCGATCTCGACCTTGTGGCCAGAGAGCTTTTCGCACAGCAGCGAGCCGGCGCCGATCCCCAGCGAGAACACGGTCAGCAGCAGCATGATGACGCTGTGGTCGCCGTGCAGGTAATCCTTGGCGTAGAGCGGGAATTGCGACAGCACCAGTGCGCCGTAGAACCAGAACCAGGAATTGCCCAGCATCGACAGGAACACCGTGCGGTTCTTGCTCGAGAACTTCAGGTTGCGGATCGATTCGACGAAGGGATTCAGGCTGACTTTCAGATCGGGCACCGGCGCCGGCGAAGCCGGGATGCGCCAGCTCGCCGCCAGCCCCAGCAGCGCGCACAGGATGGTGCCGCCGACCACCAGCTCGATGCCCCAGGGTTTATAACCCACCAGCAGGGTGCCCACCACCTCGCCCAGCAGGATGCCGACGAACGTGCCCATCTCGATCACGCCATTGCCGCCGACCAGTTCTTCGGGTTTCAGCTGCTGCGGCAAGTAGGCGTACTTGACCGGCCCGAACAGGGTCGAGTGCAGGCCCATGCCGACCACGGCGGCGATCAGCACCCACAGCGTGTGGGTCAGCCAGCCGATGGCCGCGACCGCCATGATGCCGATCTCGAGCATCTTGACGAAGCGCGCCATGCTGCCCTTGTCGAACTTGTCGGCGATCTGGCCGGCGGTTGCCGAGAACAGTACGAAGGGCAAGATGAAGAGCCCGGCCACCAGGTTGTTCATCAGCGCCGGGTCTTGCGTGGTCCAGCTGGCCGTGTCGAAGGTCAGCGCCACCAGCAGCGCGGTCTTGAACAGGTTGTCGTTGAAGGCGCCGAAGAACTGGGTCCAGAAGAACGGGCCGAAGCGGCGTTGCGTCAGCAGGGAAAACTGGCTCGGTTTGCTCATGCGAATGGGCTCGTCTAGAAGGTGGAATCGGTACTCTACAACAGGGTGCAGCGCAGACTGCCCTGCTTTATTCTTGCGTCGCAGATACTAAACCGGAAAGTCGCGGCTGGCGATACCGGATGGGTAAAAAGCATAGACCGCAGGGTCGTACAAGCGGCGTCCCGCGTAAATCGGGGGCATCAAGAAGCGCCGTTGAAGCCGCTCAATCGACATTGCAGTCGCATGAATTGTGCAGCGCAGCGCAGGTAGAATCCGCGGATGACTTCTTCCAACTTCCTCCTCTGCTACGCCAGCGTGACAACCTCGCTGTTCGACCAGGTCGAACACGATATGCAGGCGCTGGCCTCCGCCTTCATCGACGACGACGATTATTCCGTCGGAATACCCTGCGAGCTCATGACAGCGAGCACTCTACGCCCGCTGGACATGCCGATATCATAAGCACGAAGCGATGTTCAGCTCAGCGTTTCCAGACGGATGCGCGTCACTTTGCCGATCACCGCCGGCAGCGCCTCGATTTTCGCAATCGCGGCATCGATGTTCTTCTCGCGGGTCTGGTGGGTGAGCATGATGATGTCGAGATTCACCTGATTGCCCGGCTCCTTCTGCAGCACGGCATCGATCGAGATGCCGGCGTCGGCCAGGGTGCGGGTCAGGTCGGCCATCACGCCGAGCTGGTCCTTCACATACACGCGCAGGTAGTAGCTGGTGGTGATCTCGGCCATCGGCACGATGGCGACGTCGGTCATCTGGTTCGGCTGGAAGGCCAGGTGCGGCACGCGGCAATACGGATCGACCGTGGCCAGGCGGGTCACGTCGACCAGGTCGGCGATCACGCTGGAGGCGGTC
>Ga0265780_10011636_pt1 | contig 10386 bp, 8 predicted proteins | sample P1T30metagenome_FD_192432 | JGI IMG/M metagenome (GOLD analysis project Ga0265780, IMG submission 192432) | Plant litter microbial communities from East Loma Ridge, Irvine, California - P1 T30 | ecosystem: Environmental > Terrestrial > Plant litter > Unclassified | place: USA: California... | reverse complement strand
AGAAAGGGCCTTATGCACACAGCATAAGGCCCTTTCTGGTATAGAGGCACGCATAGTTGCGGTCAATCAATTAAGCGTAGGGTTCTCGTCGATACCCAGACGAGGTAAGGCCGGGTTCAGCACCCGTGGCACCACTTTGACGCGGAAAACCCGTGCATTGGCTACGTCGAAGTCGCAGTTATAAAACCCGCGCTGTTTTACACCCCGGTACACAGCGGTATAGTTCACTTTAGGTGGCCAGTTGTTCATCGCTAACTCGGCCGTGACAGAATCAACCGCCTTTCTCAGGTTGGAGAAATAGATAATACTAGGCTCCCTCTCCCGAATTGTGTTCAGTGTGCCAACGTATTGCAGGCTGACTTCATAAATAACGCGACCAGTTGGCCGAATCAGTAACTCCCTGCGCTGGGTTTCTGTGTAATTCTGCATACCTACAGATTACTGGAAAAATTGTGCCACTATTTTTCGGATTCTGGATAAAAACAGGCTTTTAGATCTTCTTGAGGCATATAAGCAAAAAAAGTAGCCGATCAATAAATAATCGGCTACTTTTTTCAGAGGTTAGCAAAATTACCGGTAGGCGTGCCAGAAATCCGGTAGTTTATGCTTTTTCAAAAACGTTTATTTCTTGTACATAACAGCTTCAACAGCCTGCAACGTGCGTTTTACGTTTGGCAAGATCGCTTCGATCAGAGTTGGCGCGTAAGGAAGGGGTAAATCCAGGCTATTGACCCGCACAACCGGCGAATCCAGGTAATCGAAGGCATTCCGTTGGATATTATAGGTCAGTTCCGACGAGATTGCCGCCAGTGGCCATGCTTCTTCAACGATTACGCAACGGTTCGTTTTCTTCACCGAATTGATAATGGTCGCATAGTCGATTGGGCGAACCGAACGCAGGTCGATTACTTCGGCCGAAACACCATTCTTCGCCAGCTCATCGGCAGCCGCCAGGGCCACTTTCATGATTTTTCCAAACGATACAATCGTTACGTCGTTGCCTTCGCGTACTACGTTAGCTTGGCCGATCGGAATCAGGTACTCCTCTTCGGGAACCTGGCCTTTGTCGCCGTACATCAGCTCCGATTCCATGAAAATGACCGGGTCATTATCGCGGATACAGGATTTAAGCAGTCCTTTGGCGTCATAGGGGTTTGACGGAACAACAACCTTCAGACCAGACGTATTGGCGAACCAGTTCTCAAAGTTTTGTGAGTGTTGCGACGACAGCATGCCCGCGTTTCCGGTTGGTCCCCGGAAAACGATAGGACAGGAGTATTGCCCACCCGACATCGACATGATTTTAGCGGCCGAGTTGATGATCTGGTCGATGGCAACCAGGGAGAAGTTGAAGGTCATGAACTCGATAATCGGGCGCAGACCGTTCATGGCTGATCCAACGCCGATACCAGCAAAACCTAACTCGGCAATGGGCGTATCAATGACCCGTTCCGCACCAAATTCGTCCAGCATTCCCTGGCTAACTTTATACGCCCCGTTATATTCGGCTACTTCTTCGCCCATCAGATAGACCAGCGGGTCCCGGCGCATTTCTTCCGACATGGCCTCCCGCAGGGCTTCACGGAACTGTATTTCTCTCATGCTGAGTGCGTTGCTTGCGTTTTATGAATCAATAAAAACGGTTAAGGCAGCCGTTAAACTGGCTTAAAACTGGCCAAAATTAGGCAAAATTGGCTGATTCATCAAATGCTATCCTATTGCCTTTTTGAATAAGGATTTTACTGGCAAAATATGAGGTATACATTGATTAATGAACAGGAAACTAACTCAACAAACAAAGGATAGTTTGCCCATCAATTTAAGTGGCTTCAGATTTTGTAAGGTATTCCGGAACGGCGCAAAATATACTGGAAGAGAAACAAAGAAATACAGACATAGTAAGGGAAATATTTTAAACTAATCAAATATAAAATAGACTTATACTTGGAATAGCGTTGATTTGTTAATTTTGCAGCACACTTCGTCAAGAAATTGGTTTTTAATAGATTAAGTAACAAACAGCCATGGCTTATATTGAACCAGCTCCGATAAAAGATAAAGAAAATCCGCTCGAATCGATGATGTCCCGATTCGATGCTGCTGCCCACCTGTTGGGTATTTCGGCAGAAATGTATGATATCCTCAAAGTACCCGCCCGTCAGGTAATTGTCGGACTGCCGGTCACGATGGATAACGGCAGTATTAAAGTGTTTGAAGGATACCGCGTTATTCACTCCAATATTCTGGGGCCGGCCAAAGGCGGTATCCGGCTCGATCCCGGTGTCCACCTCGACGAAGTACGCGCTCTGGCGGCCTGGATGACCTGGAAATGTGCCGTTGTCGATATTCCGTACGGTGGTGCAAAAGGGGGCATTGCCTGTAACCCCCGCGAAATGTCGGCGGGTGAGATCGAACGACTGATTCGTCAGTACACCGTAGCGATGCTCGACGTAATTGGCCCCGACCGCGATATTCCCGCGCCCGACATGGGTACCGGTCCGCGCGAAATGGCGTGGATTGTGGACGAATACTCGAAAGCAAAAGGAATGACTGTAAACAGCGTCGTTACGGGCAAACCGCTGGTACTGGGCGGCTCGCTGGGTCGCACGGAAGCAACAGGCCGGGGCGTTACGGTAGCGGCTCTGTCGGCAATGGATAAGTTACGCATGAACCCCTACAAGACTACGGCCGCCATTCAGGGTTTTGGAAACGTGGGATCGTTTGCGGCCGAGTTGCTGCACGAGCGGGGGGTTACCGTCGTTGCCGTCAGCGATATTTCGGGGGGCTACTACAATCAGAATGGTATCGACATCACGGCCGCTGTTGCCTACCGAAACAATAACAAAGGCTCGCTGGAAGGATTTACGGGTGCCGAAAGAATTTTGAACGAGGAGCTACTCTCGCTACCCGTCGACGTATTGGTGCCAGCCGCGAAAGAAGACGTCATTACGGAAGACAACGCGGCTTCAATTCAGGCCAAAATGATTGTGGAGGGAGCTAACGGCCCAACCTCGGCCAGCGCCGATGAAATTATCAATAGCAAAGGTATTCTGGTTGTCCCCGATATTCTGGCGAATGCGGGTGGAGTTACAGTATCTTACTTCGAATGGGTGCAGAACCGAATTGGCTATAAATGGACGCTCGACCGCGTCAACCGCCGGGCCGACCGGATTATGAAAGACGCCTTTGACCGGGTGTTCGATACGTCGCAACGGTACCAGGTGCCGTTACGTCTGGCCGCTTATATTGTGGCGATCGATAAAGTTGCCAGCACCTATAAATTCCGGGGTGGGTATTAAACGATCGAGCAAACACCAAAAACAGGAAGGCCCGACACGCAGAACGTGTCGGGCCTTCCTGTTTTTGCAGACTGGATTATGCGCGAGCCTGCGTTGCCGATGGAACTGGTTTCTGCACAGAGCCATAAGCCGGACAATTACTCCGACGCGAACAGGCACCAAGCGAGAGCGTCGCCAGCGCAACGGATACGATCAGTAGTTTTTTCATGAATACGTCAACTTGTTTAGTGGTTGAATAGGTATGCATCTGCTACCAGATAACGATCTGACTGCTAGAAACGTACGTCTATTCAACCACTTTCTAGGATAAAGATGGAGCAAAAACTACGCCATCTCAATGGAGTAACTCCTATTCCTTAGCCAGTTCGGCTTCTTCTTCGCGTTCTTCGGCGGCTTCGGTCGCTTCCAGCTCGGTCATGCCGGGTTCGGCATCGCCGTAGCCCAGAATCTTCAGCATAACCTCGCTATTCTGCTCAGAAGCGAATAACCGGGTCCGCAGGTTGCCCTGTTCGTCCTTGTCGACGATAACGTGCTGGGGGGCAGGAACCAGGCAGTGCTGAATACCACCGTACCCGCCCAGCGATTCCTGGTAGGCTCCCGTATGGAACAGACCTACGTACTGATCCTCGGCGTCCTGGTCGAAAATAGGCAGATACAAATCGGCGCTGTGCGGCTCGGTATTATAGAAATCGTGCGAGTCGCAGGTGAGTCCGCCCAGATTCACTTTCTGGTACGGATTATCCCAGTTGTTAACCGACAGCATGATGTATTTCTGGCCCAAACCCCACGAATCGGGTAGCTGCGTAATAAACGAGCCGTCGATCATGTACCACAACTCTTTGTCATTCTGCAGTTTCTGGTCGATTACTTTGTAAATAACCGCGCCACTCTCGCCAACGGTGTACGACCCAAACTCGGTGAAAATGTGCGGTACCGGTACGTTGTTCTTGTTACAGATCCACTGGATGCTCTCCACAATCTGGTCGATCATGGCCTGATAATCGTACGTGAACTGGAACGATGTCTGGATGGGCATACCGCCACCAATGTCGATCGAATCCAGATCCGGGCAGATTTTTCGCAGTTCGCAGTATTTGTACATGAAGCGGCTCAGTTCGCTCCAGTAGTAGGCGCTGTCTTTGATCCCCGTGTTGATGAAGAAGTGCAGCATTTTCAGCTTGAACTTCTCGTTGGGCTGGATTTTGGTGCGGTACAGTTCATTGACGTCACTGTAACGAATGCCCAGCCGGGACGTATAGAACGCAAAATTCGGCTCTTCGTCCGTAGCGATGCGAATCCCGAAATTGACCGAATCGGCCGTGATACTGTTCTCGTAAGCCTCGATCTCTTTGAGGTTGTCCAGCACCGGAATGCAGTTCGAAAACCCTTCGTTGATCAGTTCGCTGATGTACTGTGTGTACAGAGGTCGTTTGTAGCCATTGCAGATGACATACGTGCTCTTGGAAATCTTGCCGAGCTTATGCAGCTCCCGCAGAATGGGGATGTCATAGGCCGATGAGGTTTCCAGGTGAATATTATTTTTCAGAGCCTCTTCGAGTACAAACCGGAAGTGCGACGACTTCGTGCAATAGCAGTACGTATAAGAACCCTTATAATTATACCGCTTCATAGCATTCCGGAACAGCAGCTTAGCGTGCTCGATGTGCTCCGTAATCTTCGGCAGGTAAGTCAGTTTAAGCGGGGTACCGTACTGCTTGACAATATCCATCAGCGGGACATTGTTGAACATCAGTTCGTTGTTTTCCACATTGAATTCCCGGGTTGGAAATTCGAATGTCTGGTCAATCAGATCATAGTATGTCTTCATCCCTATGGTTGACGCGTAAAAAGGGGTTTGTGCTATCAAAACAGGCGCGAATTTGGCGTCTGTAGCTGGGCTTTACAAGGAAAGCCTTTTCATAAGTTAGTCAACCAAAAAGATGGGGGTTTGATTCGGGGTCGTGGTAAATTTTACATTGGGACAACACTGAACATACCGTTGAACAGGCAGACGATGCCGGTGTTCGCAAACTAACGTCCACGCTGTGAGTTTCCCTTTGGTAAGGGTTGGCCGTCAAACCAAAAAGAACGGCTACTTTTGCCCCCCGACACTGAATTTTATTTTTAGAATGTCCCAGGCCATCCACTTCATTGCCATTGGCGGTAGTGCTATGCATAGTCTCGCACTGGCGCTTCAGAAACAGGGATATATCGTTACCGGCTCCGACGATGTTATCTACGACCCATCCAAAACCCAGCTGGAACAGCATGGGCTGTTGCCGACGGAACTAGGCTGGTTTCCGGATAAAGTAAATCAGGCCACTGCAATTATTGTTGGTATGCACGCCCACCCGGACAACCCGGAGCTGCTGCGGGCTCAGGAACTGGGCCTGCCGATTTATTCCTATCCGGATTTTATTTACCAGCAAAGTCAGCAGAAACAGCGCGTGGTTATTACGGGCAGTCACGGCAAGACGACCGTAACGGCCATGATTCTGCACGTTATGCAATACCATAATCGCCGGTTCGACTTTCTGGTGGGCGAGCCCGTTGCCGGACTTCCGGGAACGGTTCGGTTATCGACAGGGCAGGAGGCACCAGCAGCGTCGGTCATCATTATTGAAGGCGATGAATACGCTTCATCGCCCATCGACCCTACGCCCAAGTTCCTGAATTACAAGCCCCACATTGCCTTGATCAATGGCATTGCCTGGGACCATGTCAATCTGTACCCGACCTGGGATTCGTACGTCGAGCCCTTCGAGCAGCTGGCCGAAGACATGCCTAAAGCGGGGGTGCTGATCTTTGATGAATCGGATAACATGCTGGATGTTATCGGGCAGAAAGACCGGACCGATATTACCAAAATACCGTACCAGCCCCATCCAAGCGAGGTGGTCGAGGGGCAGACTTATCTGGTTACCAAAAAGCGGAGCGGTGTTCCGTCCCGCCGAATTCCCGTCTCATTTTTTGGTGAGCCGAACATGAAAAATATTGCCGGAGCCATGGCCGTCTGCGATCGGCTGGGGCTTACCGAAGATCAGTTTTACGAGGCCATTCCATCGTTTGTGGGCGTAACGCAGCGGCTGGAAAAAATTGCCGAAGCGGGGGGACGTACCATTATTCGGGATGCAGCTCATGCCCCTGCCAAGGTGGAAGCCATTACAGAAGCCGTCCGGCAGCAATATGCCCGTCAGCGGCTGCTGGCGGTGGTGGAACTGCACACCTACAGCAGCCTGAATAAACTGTTTCTGGGTGAGTATCAAGGTGCCCTGAATCCGGCCGATGCTGCGGTGGTATTTGTCAATAGCAACGGGCACCCGATCGAGATTACGGCACCGGACGTAGAAACCGCCTTTGCGCACAAAAACCTGCGGGTGTTCACGGACGTAGCCGACCTGCAAACGTATTTGGTCGACCAACGCGCTACGGCCGACGTATTTCTGCTGATGAGCTCCGGTTCGTTCGGGGGAATGAATATCAATGAACTAGCCAGCCAGTTACTTGGCTGATAACCAATAAACCTGTGGCAACTCAAAGTCTTGTTGTGTACTGCGCGTCCAGCATGGGCGTCAATCCGATGTATAACCAGGTCGCGGCTGAGCTGGGTGAGAAAATGGCGGCCCGCAACATCCGGCTGATCTACGGCGGGGGCGGTTTTGGCCTGATGGGAAACGTTGCCGACGCCGTTCTGCAGAATGGGGGCGAAGTAACCGGCGTTATTCCCAACTTCCTGGCTGATCTTGAAGTAGCGCACCAAACGCTCACGGAGATTCACTTTGTGGAGACCATGCACGAGCGGAAATACAAAATGGTGCAGCTGGCGCGGGGTGTTATCGCCCTGCCCGGCGGCTACGGTACGCTCGACGAATTGTTCGAGATTCTGGCCTGGCGGCAGTTGAAACTCTACGATGGTCCTGTCGCGATTATCAACACGAATGGCTTTTACGACCTGATGCTGCAGCAACTGGACCGTATGGTGGATGATGGGTTTCTCCGGGCCGAAAACCGGGAGCTGCTCCTGGTGGCCGAATCGGTCGATCAAGTGCTGGAGCAGATCGCCGATTTCTGGGCGAATACGTAACGTACCGTATTGAACGGAAAAAGGCTCCCACATTCAATGGGAGCCTTTTTCCGTTGGTACGAATCGGTTATTAAAGGCCGAAAGCCGACAGCTTTACGAACTCACTCACCCGCGCCTGGATTTCGTCCTGGCTCAGGTTCATGATCCGCTCGGTACCGAACTTCTCGACGCAGAACGACGCCATCGCCGATCCGTAAATGATTGCCCGCTTCATGTTGTCGAACGAAATGTCATCCGTTTTGGCCAGGTGGCCAATAAAGCCACCCGCAAACGTATCGCCCGCGCCGGTTGGATCGAATACGGCTTCAAGGGGCAGAGCCGGAGCGAAGAAAATCTGATTGTCCTGGAACAGCAGCGCACCGTGTTCCCCTTTTTTGATGATGACGGTTTTAGGACCCATCTCCCGGATTTTAGCGGCCGCTTTCACCAGGGCGTATTCTTTGGTTAACTGCCGGGCTTCCTCATCGTTCACTACCAGCACGTCCACCATGGGCAGCAGCGTCATCAGGTCGGCGTTGGCGATGTCGATCCAGAGGTTCATCGTATCCAGTACGATCAGCTTGGGCCGCGTGTTCAGCCGCTCGATCACTGTTCGCTGAATGGCGGGTGCCGTATTGCCCAGCATCAGATACGTACAGTCCTGATACGACTCCGGAATGATCGGATCGAAATTCTCCATGACGTTTAGCTGCACGTCCACCGTATCGCGGGTGTTCATGTCGTTATGGTATTTTCCCGACCAGAAAAAGGTCTTTTCGCCCGTCCGGATCTCCAGCCCATCGGTGTTGATGCCGTGCTGCTGCAAATCATTAATCATGCTCTCCGGGAAATCGTCGCCCACGACAGCAACCAGGTTGTTTTCTTTCGTGAAGTACGAAGCCGACAGCGTGATGTACGTAGCAGCGCCACCAATGATTTTATCGGTTTTGCCGAATGGAGTTTCCAGTGCGTCGAAGGCGACGGAGCCAACAGTTAATAAGCTCATTATTTATCTTTTTTGCGCCCAATCACCGGGCAGCGTTTAAATGGTTTTGTTTCGTCGAACAGTTTGCGGTACGTAACGTGGGTCTTTACGATTTTCGATCCCAGCTGGCTCACAAACCGAACCATGATGGGGTTGAAATCGCCGACCCAGTTCATTTCCAGTTCGGTGTATTGGAAATTGGCATTATGATCGGCTTCGTGGGGCATACGAAGGGCAATAGCCGCTTCTACACCCTTTCCCTGGTGCTCCGGCGCTACGCCAAACACGACACCAAAGGCTTTGTGGTTGGTTTTCATGACCATGTGCCACAGAAACTTCAGCTTGCCAATCAGATCCAGCTTGCCGTTCACGTGTTTAAAGACCTGATTGAGTTCGGGTAAGCAAACGAAAAAGGCGATCGGCTCGTCGTGGTAATAGGCGAAATAGATAATTTTCTCGTCGATAACCGGCTTCAGCTTTTTCATGAGCAGCTGCGCCTGCTCAGCCGACATCTCATGAACACCGCTATGGCCACCCCAGGCTGCATTGTAAATATGCCGGAATTGCTCGGCCGCAGCGGGTAAATCCTTTTTGTCGATTGTCCGGAAGCTATAATCGGGATTCTGGAAGATACGCTGCGCCCGGTCTTTCACCGCCTGCGACATATCGACCAGCTTCGACCAGGTGGTAGGAATCCCGAACGTAAACTGCTTGAAATAATCCTGGAAGCCGTACTTCTCGAAGAACGCAATGTAATACGACTTCGTGTAGGGCATGCAGTAATTCGGTTCGCGGTCGAATCCGTCTACTAACAGGCCCCACCAGCGGTCGCGGTCCCCGAAGTTGATCGGGCCGTCCATAGCTTCCTGCCCCCGCTGCTGCAGCCAGGCCTTCCCGGCGTCGAACAGCATAAAGGCGGCCGTCTGGTCCTCGATGCACTCAAAGAACCCGACCCCACCCGTAGGCTGGTCGTTGTCGAGGGTGCTGATGGCGTAGTCCACAAAAGCCGCAATCCGGCCAATGGTTTCCTTTTTATCGTTCAGTAGCAGGTATCGGACGCATTCGCCGTTTTCGAAGCGCTTGTTACGTCCCGGATCGAAAACTTCTTCTACGTCGGCATCCAGCGGCCGAATCCAGTTCGAATCGGTACGGTAAAGTCGTACGGGAAACTGGATAAACTCTTTCTGATATTGGGCATTACTGCCCACTTCCACTAGCTGCATGGCCGAACCTAAGCGGGTCAATTCTGAAAACAAAAAGCGAATATACGCAAAAGGGCCGGGCCACCCAGATGGAGGCCGGCCAGCAGGTGCCATTTTCCAATCGACATTGTGTAGATTTGCAGACGTTTTGCCGCTTACGTTTGTTGGCAAAAATAAAGAGATATTGCCCGGCAGACTGGTACGTTATCTGCCGGAACGTATCTGTCGCTAACCAGATTTTCTGCCTGCGTTGCCAGGTGGAATGACCACAAATCGAATGCAGCCACTTCATATACACAATACGCTTGCCCGTAAAAAAGAACTGTTTGAACCGCTCAACGCGCCCTACGTGGGCATGTATGTCTGTGGGCCAACGGTTTACAATTACGTTCACCTGGGTAACGTCCGGACGTTTCTGACCTTCGATACGCTCTATCGGTACCTGACGTTTATTGGCTACAAAGTCCGTTACGTCCGGAACCTGACCGACGTAGGGCATCTCGTTGGCGATGGCGACGAAGGCGAGGACAAAATCGGGCGGATGGCCAAGCTGGAAAAAGTGGAGCCGATGGAGATTGTACAGCGGTTTACGAACGATTTTCATACCGTAATGGCGCAGTTCAATGCCATTCCGCCCAGCATCGAGCCGACGGCTACCGGCCACATGGTCGAGCAGATCGAAGCGGTGCAGGAACTGATCGACAAAGGCCTGGCCTACGAATCGAACGGCTCGGTCTATTTTGATATTGAAACCTACAACAAAAAGGGCGGTAACTACGGCAAGCTCTCGGGCCGGATTCTGGACGATCTGCTGAACGAAACCCGCGAACTCGACGG
>Ga0265780_10011635_pt1 | contig 10387 bp, 6 predicted proteins | sample P1T30metagenome_FD_192432 | JGI IMG/M metagenome (GOLD analysis project Ga0265780, IMG submission 192432) | Plant litter microbial communities from East Loma Ridge, Irvine, California - P1 T30 | ecosystem: Environmental > Terrestrial > Plant litter > Unclassified | place: USA: California... | reverse complement strand
CATGACTCGCCGCAACCTGTTGGGCTTGCTCGTGCTGTGTATCGCTGCGGCGCTGCTCGCGCTGGCAGCGACGTGGCGGCCGGCGATTGCGCCGATCGCGGTGCCGGCACAGTCGAGCTTCGCACCGGTCGATGTCGCGCGCGGGGCAATGCTTGCCAAGATTGGCGATTGCGCTGTGTGTCATACCGCTGACGGTGGCCGCGCGCTGGCGGGTGGTCGGCCGCTGCCGACGCCGTTCGGAGTTCTCTATTCGGACAACCTCACGCCCGACGCCACGACTGGCATCGGCACGTGGTCGGCAGCGGCGTTCCGCCGTGCTTTGAAAGACGGCGTCGCGCGCGACGGCAGCCATTTGTATCCGGCGCTGCCCTATGAGCATTTCACGCTGACGAGCGACCGCGATCTCGATGCGCTTTACGCCTATCTGATGACGCGCGACCCCGTGGTTGCGGTCGCACCGCCCAACCGGATGATCCCGCCGCTCGGCTTCCGCCCGCTGCTGGCCGGGTGGAAGCTGCTGTTTCTCCACAAGGGGCCGTTCAAGCCCGATCCGGCGCGATCGGCCGAATGGAACCGCGGCGCCTATCTCGCCGAGAGCCTCGCGCACTGCGGCGCCTGCCATACGCCTCGCAACCTGCTGGGGGGCGAGGACCGCTCGCGCGCTTACGCGGGCGGCGTCGCGGAAGGATGGCGCGCGCCGCCGCTCGACGCGAGCAACCCGGCGGCGATCACCTGGACGGCGAACGCGCTGTTCGGTTTCCTGCGCACCGGCATTTCGCCCCAGCACAGCGCGGCGGCTGGGCCGATGGGTCCGGTCGTGGCGGATCTGGCAACGGCACCGGAAAGCGACGTCCGCGCCATCGCCGTCTATATCGCCTCGCGCATGGGTGGCGGCCGTACCTCCGCCCCGACGATCGATCGGCCGGTGCGTGCGGCGCAGGCGTTTCCGGCCGGTGGCGTGCTGTTCGGTGGCGCCTGCGCCGGGTGTCACGGCCCGGGCGCGCCGATGATGGCGCAGGCCCGGCCCTCGCTCGCGCTCGCCAGCGACTTGCGCGACGACGATCCGACCAGCGCGATCCAGGCGGTGCTGCGCGGCATCGAGCCGCCCGTCGCCGACCGTGGCCCGAAGATGCCCGCCTTCGCCGACAGCCTGACCGATGCGCAGGTCGCGCAGGTGCTGGCCTATGCGCGATCGCGTTACACGAACCGGCCAGCCTGGCCGCATCTCGAAAAGACCGTGCGAACCGCCCGCAAGGAGAGCGCAGCGCCATGACCGTCACGCTCACCGTCAACGGCGAGACCCGCCGGCTCGATGTCGATCCGGCGACGCCGTTGCTGTACGTGCTGCGCGGAGAGCTTGCGCTCAACGGCGCCAAATATGGTTGCGGCCTCGGCCAGTGCGGCGCGTGTACCGTGCAGCTCGACGGCAAGGCGATCTTCTCGTGCGTGACGCCGGTCGCCGCTGCCGAGGGGCGCGCGGTGCGGACAGTCGAGGGCTTAGGGACGATCGCGCACCCGAGTTCGCTTCAGGCGGCGTTCGCGGCGGAGCAGGCGGCGCAATGCGGCTATTGCATCGCCGGGATGATCATGCGCGCGCAAGCGCTGCTCGATGCCGATCCGCACCCCGACGAGGCGACGATCCGAAGCCACATGCAAACCAATTTGTGCCGGTGCGGTACGCACATGCGAATTCTGCGCGCGATCCGGCGCGTCGCCAACGCGGCGAGCGCATCGTGAGCGGCTGGCAGGACGCCCGCCCGTCGCGGCGCGACGTGCTGGCGGGCGGCGGGCTGATCGTCGCGTTCAGCCTTGCCACGCGCAGCATGGCGTCGGCGGGTGGCGGCGAGGGTGGACCGTCGCCCAAGGTGGTGCGGCCCGATCTGCCCGGCGATCTCAAGTTCGCGCCGAACCTCGATAGCTGGATTCGCATCGCGCCCGACGGCACCGCGACGGTGTTTTCGGGCAAGTCGGAACTCGGGCAGGGCATCCGCACCGCGCTGTTGCAGGTGGTCGCGGAGGAACTCGACCTGTCTCCGCAGCGGATCACGCTCGTCACCGCCGATACTGCGCGCACGCCCGACGAAGGTCTGACCGCGGGCAGCCACTCGATGATGGATGGCGGCACCGCGCTCGCCAATGCCGGTGCGAACGTCCGCATGATCCTGGTTGCGGCGGCGGCGAAGACCTGGGGGATCGCCGTCGACCGGCTCGATACCACGGGCGACGGTCACGTCACGGCACCCGACGGCCGCCGCCTCGGCTATGGCGTGATCGCGGCGACGCTCTCGTTGCATGTCGCGGCGATTCCCGATGCACCGCGCCGCAACCCGGCGACATACCGGACGATGGGCCGCGACTATCCGCGTGTCGATATTCCGGCCAAGCTGACCGGGGGTGCGGCCTATGTGCAGGATCTGCGCCTGCCGGGCATGCTGCACGCGCGTGTCGTGCGCGGGCCGAGTTACGGCACCAAACTCGTCGCGCCCGATCTGGCGGGGTTACGCAAGCTGCCCGGCGTTGTCTCGGTGATCGAGAACGGCGATTTTCTTGCCGTCGTCGCCGACAGCGAGTGGCACGCCATACAGGCGATGCGACACGCGCAGCAGGCGAATTACGTCCGCACGCTGCCGCCGCTGCCGGTGGCCAAGGGTGTTCGCACGTTGCAGGAGCTGCCCTCGCGTGAGATCGTCGTGCTCGATACGCATGACGGCGCGCGGCCCGCCGCGCACACGATCCGCGCGACCTACAGCAGGCCGTGGATCAGTCACGGCTCGATCGGTCCGTCGTGCGCGGTGGCGTGGGCGCGAGGTGGCGAGCTGACGATCTGGTCGCACAGCCAAGGCGTGTTCGACGTGCATCGCGCGGTCGCCGGGCTGGTCGGGCTGCCGCCCGGAAAGGTGCGGTGTATCCATAGTCCGTCCGCCGGCTGCTACGGCCAGAATGGCGCCGACGACGTCGCAGCCGAAGCGGCGATCGTCGCGATGGCGCTGCCGGGCCGCCCGATCCGGCTGCAATGGATGCGTGAGCAGGAGTTCGGCTGGGAACCGAATGGCTGCGGCATGGTCACCGAGGTTGCGGCGTCGATCGGTGCCGACAAGAAGATCAGCGCATGGACGTATGACGTGTGGAGTAATTCGCATAACAACCGGCCGGTCTCGCCCGGCGGCTATGCGGTCGCGCAGGAGATCGTACCGCCGTTTCCGCCGCAGCCGCCCAAGCCGATCCCGATGCCGGAGGGCGATGGCGACCGCAACGCCAACCCGCTTTACGTGTTTCCGAACATGCACGTGCTCTACCATTTCGTGCCGGAGATGCCGCTGCGGGTTTCCGCGATGCGGTCGCTCGGCGCGCATCTCAACGTCTTCTCGATCGAGAGCATGCTCGACGAACTGGCGTTGGTGGCGAGGATAGATCCGCTCGACTTCCGCCTAGCGCATATGGAGGATGCCCGCGCGCGGGCGGTGATGGTGGCGGCGACCGACCGGTTCGGCTGGCGCAAACGGGCCAAGGGCGACGGTCGGCGCGGCTTCGGCATGGCATTCGCGCGGTACAAGAACATCGGTGCCTATTGCGCGATCGCGATGGAAATCGAGGTGGAGCGGGAGACCGGCCGGATCACCGTCCACCGCGTCGATGCGGCGGTCGACGCCGGGCAGGCGGCGACGCCCGACGGGATCGCCAACCAGGTCGAAGGTGGCATTATCCAATCGCTGAGCTGGACGACGCGCGAGGCCGTCACCTACGACGAATCCCGGCGGACCAGCTTCGACTGGGGCACGTACCCGATCTTGCGGTTCGAGGATGTGCCCGAACGGATCTTTGTCCATGTCATGAACCGGCCCGGACAGCCTTTCCTGGGCGCGGGCGAGACTGCGCAGGGGCCGACATCGGCGGCGCTCGCCAATGCGGTGGCCGATGCGACGGGGTTGCGGTTGCGCGACATGCCGCTTGATCCCGCGACGATCGCCGCTGCACTCGCCCCCAAGGGCTGACCGCCCCAAACGTTCGTATCGCTATTTTCGGCGCGACTGCGTGGGTAGATCGACTTCAGGATCTTCCGAGGAGTTATCGTGATGTCGACCAGAGTATCCGTGGATGCGGCCTTGCCGCCGGTGAAGCCGCTGACCTATGGCCTCACGCTGGCGATGGCGGTTGCGACCGGGATCGGTGTCGCCAACATCTATTACAACCAGCCGATGCTTGGCATCATCGAGCGCGACTTCCCCGGCAGTGCGGCGGGAATGATCCCGACGGCAACGCAATTGGGCTATGCTGCCGGGCTGTTCCTGCTCGTTCCGCTCGGCGATCTGGTCGAGCGCAAGCGGTTGATCCTGATCCAATTCGGCGTTCTGGCGCTGGCGCTGGTCGCGGCGGCGGCGGCGCCTACGGTCGGGCTGGTCATTCTCGCCTCGTTGCTGGTCGGCGCGGCGGCGACGGTCGCGCAGCAGATCGTGCCGCTGGCCGCGCATCTTTCCGCGCCCGAACGGCGCGGGGCGACGGTCGGCGTCGTCATGTCGGGTCTGTTGTGCGGCATCCTGCTCAGCCGCACGCTTGCCGGCTTCGTCGCGACGCATTCGGGATGGCGGGCGATGTTCTGGCTCGGCGTGCCGATGGCGCTTGCTGCCGCCGGGCTGCTGGCGCTGCGCCTTCCGCGCAGCCACCCCGACAGCGAGTTGCGCTATGGCGCGTTGCTGCGCTCGCTCGTCGATCTTTGGAATGAATTCAGCGCGCTGCGGCTGGCGGCGGTGACGCAATCGCTTCTGTTCGCGGCGTTCAGCGCGTTCTGGACGATCCTCGCGCTACGCTTGCAGGAGCCGCGCTTCGCGCTCGGCGCCGAGATCGCCGGGCTGTTCGGCGTCGTCGGAGCGGTCGGGATTCTGACAGCGCCGATCGCAGGCCGGGTCGCCGATCGGCGTGGACCGCATCAGGTGATCGCGCTCGGCGCGGTTCTGACGCTGGCGTCATGGGTGGTGTTCGGTCTGTGGACGTCGATCGCGGGGCTGGTCGCAGGCGTCATCCTGCTCGATTTCGCGGTGCAGAGCGCGCTCGTCTCCAACCAGCACATCGTTTACGCGCTGCGGCCCGAGGCGCGGTCGCGGCTCAACACCATCTTCATGGGCGCGATGTTCCTAGGCGGTGCGGTGGGATCGGCCGGCGCGACGATCGCCTGGAACGCGGGCGGCTGGACGGCGGTGGTGCTGCTCGGCGGAGTCTTCGCGCTGGTCGCCGCGGCGTTGCAGCTCGTCAGCCTGCGCGGGAGGGCCTGAGCGATGCGGATCGTGATCGCCGGAGGCTCGCTCGCGGGCCTGTTCGCCGCCGGGCTGCTGCGGCAGGCCGGGCATGAGGTTCACGTCTTCGAGCGGTCGCGCGGCGGTCTCGCCGGGCGCGGTGCCGGGCTGGTCCCACAGGAAGAGGTCTTCACGGCGTTGCGCGCGCTGTCGCTCGACCATCTCGCGACCGTCGGCGTGGTCGCGCGCGAGCGGATCTTCCTCGATCTCGACGGCAGCATCGCCGGACGCGTGGCGACCCCGCAGATGCAAATTTCGTGGGACCATCTCTATAGCGGGCTGCGCGATCTGCTCGGTGAGCGCGAATATACGCTTGGCCGCACGGTCGCCGGCGCCGGGCAGGGCTACGGCGCGGCGTGGCTGGCCTTCGAGGACGGTGGCCGCGAGACCGCCGATCTGGTGATCGGCGCTGACGGCGTCGGTTCCGCAGTGCGCGCGGCGGTGATCGGCATGGAGCAGCACGCGCGCTACGCCGGCTATGTCGCGTGGCGCGGGCTGATCCCCGAGAACGCGGTGCCGACGGAGGCGGAGATCCTGCTAGATCGTTTCGCCTTCTACACGGGCGAACATGCGCAGGCGCTCGGCTATGTCGTGCCGGGTGCGGCGGGCGAACTCGAACCCGGCCGCCGGCGCTACAATTGGGTCTGGTATCGCCGCGCCGACGATCTCGCCGCCACGCTCACCGACTGCGCCGGGCGCGCGCATCCCTTTTCGCTCGCGCCGGGGCAACTCACCGACGATGCCCGCGAACATCTGCGGCGGGACAGCGCGACCTTGCTGCCGCCGCAGTTCCGCGCCGCGCTGCTCGCCGAGCCGAACCCGTTCGTTCAGGCGATCTTCGATTACGAGACGCCGCAGATGGTGCGGGGGCGGCTCGCGCTGATCGGCGACAGTGCATTCGTGGCGCGGCCGCATACCGCGATGGGCGTCGCCAAGGCAGCGGGCGACGCGCTTGCGCTCGCGACCGCGCTCGCTGCGCATCCGATCGAGCCGGCGTTGCAGGCCTATCAGCAGGCTCGGCTGTGGAACGGCCGCGCGATCGTCGATTACGGTCGCAAGCTGGGCAGCTTCATGGCTTGACTCATCGGCTGGCGATGTGAGGATTATCCAAATCTGGTGCATGGGATGCAAGACGGCAACCGTAGCCACCGGCACCACCCGTCTGTCGTCAGGGGAAAGCAGACACGATATGGCGACGACCGCTCCGCCACCACCCGCGCCTGTCGTCGAGGACGCTCCGGTTGCGCGCCGACGGCGCTGGATTTCCACGCTGATCGGTCTCGCTGCGTTCGCGCTGGCGGCGATCGTGCTGATCCTCTGCATCACGTCCTGGGACCGATGGACCGGTGACCGGCGCTATCAGGAGACGATCGACGCCTATCTGCAATCGGACCTGACGCCGATCGGCGCGCGGGTCGCCGGCTATGTGCGCGCGGTGCCGGCGCAGGATTTCGAGACGGTTCGGGCGGGCCAAGTCCTCGTCCAGCTCGACGACGACGATTACCGCGCGAGCTACGATCAGGCGCGGGCCAACGCGGCGGTGGCGGAGGCCGCGATCGGCAATCTCATCGCGCAGCAAGCGCTTCAGCGCGCCAATATCGCGGCCGCGAGCGCATCGGTGCAGGCGTCGAACGCGCTGGCACTGCGCGCGCGGCAGGCGGCTGCGCGGCAACGCACATTGTTGCGCGACGGATCGGGCTCCGAGGACCAGCGCGAGGCGACCGACGCGACCAGCGCCTCCGCCGCCGCGCAGGTCGAGCGCGACGCCGCGCTGCGCGAGGCGGCGATCCGCCAGTCGGGCGTGCTGTCCGCGCAGATCGAGCAGGCGCGCGCGTCGCTCGCCGCCGCCCGCGCCGCCGCCGAACTCGCGCGGATCAACTTGCGCCACACCCGCATCGTCGCGCCGCAAGCCGGGGTGCTTGGCCAACGGCAAGTGCGGCCGGGGCAATATGTCGCGGTCGGCGCGCAGCTCACCACGCTTATGCCGCTGCCGCGCGTCTGGGTGATCGCCAATTTCAAGGAAACGCAAATGACCCATGTCCGGCCGGGGCAGCGCGCGACGATCACCGTCGATGCCTATCCCGGTCATGTCATCCGTGGCCATGTCAGCGGCTACGCGCCGGGCACGGGATCGCAATTCGCGCTGCTGCCGCCGGACAACGCCACCGGCAATTTCACCAAGATCGTCCAGCGGCTCGCGGTTAAGATCGCAATCGACGATCCCGCATCGCTCGCGCGGCTGTTGCGCCCCGGCATGTCGGTGTCGGCGACGATCGATACCGGGGTGCATTGATGGCGAGCACCCCGCCGAGGCCGTGGCTGGGCATCGCGGCGGTGCTGTTCGGCGCGTTCATCTCGACGCTGACCGGACGGCTTTCCACCTTCGGGCTCGCCGACATCCGCGGCGCCGTCCACGCCGGGTTCGACGATGGTGCGTGGATCACCACCACGCAGACTTGTGGGCAGATGCTCGTCACGCCGATCGCGATCTGGGCGGGCGGCGTGTACGGTCCGCGCCACGTCCTGATGTGCGGCGCGGCGCTGTTTGCGCTGGCCTCGACGCTGATCCCGTTTTCGGGGTCGCTCGAACCTTTGCTGGTGCTGCAATTCCTTGCTGGTGTCGGTTCAGGCACGTTCATTCCGCTGACGCTGCCGGTGGTGCTACGCTCGCTCGCGCCGAAATATTGGGCCTATGGCATCGTCGTCTATGCGCTGAACCTCGAATTGTCGCTCAACATCTCGGCGTCGCTCGAAGGCTGGTATATCGATCATCTCAGTTGGCACTTCATCTTCTGGCAGAGCGTGCCGCTCGCGCTGGCGATGATGGCGTGCCTGTATTTCGGGCTGGCACCCCACCCGTTGCCAAGGACGCCGAAGCGCCCCGATCTCTTCGGCGTGATGACGGCGGCGCTCGGGCTGGCGCTGATCTACGCGGCGCTAGATCAGGGCAACCGGCTCGACTGGTTCGCCTCGGGTACGATCGTCGGTCTGCTCGCCGCCGGCAGCATGCTGCTGCTGGCGGCGGTGGCACATGTCATCGCGACGCCGAGCGACTGGTTCGATCCGAAGGGCGCTTTGCGCTGGCCGCTGCCCGTGCTGCTGCTGATGGTGCTGGTGCTGCGCCTCACGATCCTGTCGACCGCGTTCCTGATCCCGCAATTCCTCATCTCGGTGCGCGGCTATCGCAGCCTTGAAGTCGGGCAGGCGCTGGTGTGGATCGCGATCCCTCAACTGATCGCGGCGCCGGTCGCCGCGCTGCTGTTGCGGCGAATGGATTCGCGCTGGACCGCCTGTACCGGGCTGGTTGCGGTCGGGGTGGCGTGCTGGATCGTCTCGCAAACGATGACGCCGGAGTGGGGGCCGCACCAGTTCCTGCCGACGCAGTTGCTGCAAGCGCTCGGGCAGACGCTGGCGCTGAGCGGAGTGGTGTTCACGTCGGTACAGCACATGAAGCCCGAATCGGCGCTGACCTTCGGCGCGATGGTGCAGACGGCGCGTCTGATGGGTGGTGAGATCGGGCTGGCCTTCACCGCCACCCTGGTGCGCGTGCGTGAGCAATATGCCTCCAGCCAGATCGGCGAGCATGTCGTGCGCGGCGCGGACAACGTCGCGATACGGTTGCAGGATTATGCGGCGCTGCTGACGAGCCGGTCGGGCAGCGCCAGCGGTGCGCGATCCTATGCGCTGCTGGCGGGGGCGGTGCGTCAGGCGGCGGAGTTGCAATCGGTGATCGATGGCTTCCTGCTGATCGGACTGGTCGCCTTCGCGGCGGTCGGCGCGATGCTGCTGCTCGATCGTGCGCCGCCAAGCGCGGCGTCGTATCGCCCGTTCCGCTTTTCGTTCTGGCGTAAGATGCCATGATGCGCCGGCTTATCCTCGCCGCCGCGCTTTTGGCGGGTGGCTGTACGATGGGGCCGGACTATCGCCCGCCGCAGCTTGCCGCCAGCGCGACGCGCGGGTTCGTCGGCGCGACCGGAGGAACGGCGCCCGTACCCGACGCGTGGTGGACGTTGTACGATGATCCCGCGCTCGACCGGCTGGTCGAGGCGGCGTTTTCCGCCAACACCGATCTGCGCGCGGCAGAGGCCAATCTCAACTCCGCACGCGCCGCTTTGGCAGGCACGCGCGCCGCGCGGCTACCCACGACGACGGAATCCGCCGGGACGAGCTATGGCCGCACCAGCACGCAGACCCAGATCGCTGGCGCGCTCGGCCGGGAAGCGAAGACCGACTGGACCGAGGCGTTCAGTGGCGATCTCGCCTACGAGATTGATCTGTTCGGCCGCATCCGCCGCTCGGTCGAGGCTGCGCGCGCCGATGCCGATGCTGCCGCCGCTGAGCGCGATGCGGTGCGCGTACTCGTCGCGTCAGAGACGATCCGCGCCTATGTTTCGGCGTGTGCGACTGCGTATCAGATCGAAGTGGCGAAACATTCGGCGGACTTGGCGCTGGAGCAGAGGACCATCATCGAGCGCAGTTTCGCCGCCGGCGGCACAGCACGGTTCGATGTCGCGCGCACCACGACGCTGCTCGCGCAAGCTCGCGCGACGATCCCGACGCTGGAGGGGGAACGTCGCGCCGCGCTGTTCGCGCTCGCGGCGATGCTCGGCAGAACGCCCGATGCCGTTCCGCAAGACGCGGAGATGTGCCGAACCGCGCCTGAACTGCGGCAGGCGCTGCCAGTTGGCGACGGCGCGGCGCTGTTGCGTCGGCGCCCGGACGTGCGCCTCGCCGAGCGCCGTCTGGCCGCCGCGAGTGCCCGGATCGGGGTCGCCGAGGCGGATCTGTTGCCGCGCATCAGCCTGCTCGGATCGATCTCGACTGCCGCACCGGCAGGCGTCAGCCTCGGCACGCGGGCATCGACCAGCTTCGGTATTGGCCCGTTCGTCAGTTGGTCCTTCCCCAATCTCGGTGCGGCGCGCGCGCGCGTGGCGGCGGCGCGCGCAGTGGATCGCGCCGCGGTCGCGCGCTTCGACGGCGCGGTCGTCACCGCGCTAAAAGAGGTCGAGCAGGCACTCGCGCGCTACGCCGCCGCGCTCGACCGTGCTGGTGAGCTGGATGCGGCCGAAGCCAGCGCGCGGCAGGCATTCGATCTGGCA
>Ga0265780_10011634_pt1 | contig 10387 bp, 15 predicted proteins | sample P1T30metagenome_FD_192432 | JGI IMG/M metagenome (GOLD analysis project Ga0265780, IMG submission 192432) | Plant litter microbial communities from East Loma Ridge, Irvine, California - P1 T30 | ecosystem: Environmental > Terrestrial > Plant litter > Unclassified | place: USA: California... | reverse complement strand
CGCACTTCTATGAAGTACTACGACCTCACGATCCCCTGCATCATCGACAGATCCTGCTTTCAAGTCCACCGGGTCAGGCAACCTCACTAGCACTGGATATCAAGGAGTCTCTCACAGCTTTGCTCGACTTGTCATCAGATTCACTAGAGGCCAAGAACTTGATTCTTGTACTGGACAGGGATGATAGGGATCAAGAGAGATTAGAAGATCTACTGCATTCATTGATGTACGCCGGTGGACAGGTCTTAGCTCCGGGAAGGCTGGAGGGAGGATACGAATGGGATATCAGACATTGGGTACTTGTTGGAATTGAATTGTAGTACTGGTGATGGTAGTCACTGTTGTAATTTTATGCAAATGAAGTCAAGAAGTATTTGTGACCCCTTAGATGGTCAGGAACGAGATTGCAGTAGATGATCGGAAAATGAATCAATCGACGTCATTTCGCGATTGCTTTTCATTCAAATCTCAACCAACAGGCTAAGCAACAACGGCAACGAGCAGCGTAGACCTGTATCAAATTAGAAGGAGGAGAGCGCAAAGGCTCAAGAAGCCATATTGCATAGATTGATACACCAACATAGCCGCGCCGCCTAACAGTCAAATCACCAGAAGATGGTCAGAATATCAATCCCAACCATCAAAGCCCATCCCGAAGGATTCCTCCCTTCCGCCCTGACTCAACTCCCAATAAAAGAAGCAGCTCAACATCTCTCCGAATTCCTTAAAGCGGGTAAAGGGGAGACTTTAGTGTTGACTGGTGCTGGAGTTAGTGTAGATTCTGGAATTAGGGCTTATAGGGGCAAGGAAGGGCATTATAGTAATCCCAATTATACGTATGTCTGCGCTGGTTCCATCAGGAAACGAGCCGATTGCTGATATCAGCCCAATTCTGTATCATGAGCTGGTCGAGGATACACCCAGAGGGGAGCTGTTCCGGTATGTCATCTCCTGATACGATTGCGACTGGGGCTAATTGTCTAGAAAGCGATGTGAGCTCGACGACTAGTGACATGAAAAAGAGCTGACCATCAAGACTGGGCTAGATCTTTCCTCGGAGTAAGCTAATGATCTCAAGCTATGGGTCAAGCTGACAATCAGTACCCACCTGTGCGAGAAGCCAAACCAAATCCAACGCATATCTACGTAGCAGCTCTCTCAGCTCTAGGTCTAGCACCACATCTGATAACGCAAAATGTCAGCCATTCCCAACTGTCCTTTATGGAGCTGACGAACAGGTCGACAACCTACACCCCAAAGCCGCTTCATTAATCACTTCCCGCCTACCCCCAACTCAACCAAAATCAAAGATCCTAGAATTACACGGTACCCTAGCTCGAGTTCATTGTCTTGCACATCGCCATGAACAGCATAGGGATGAGTATCAGACTCAATTAGGGAAGCTGAATCCAGTATGGCAGGAAATGAGTGATGAGTCTGAACGGACCGGGGATAGGCCGAGGACGAATCCGGATGGTGATGTGCGTCTCCCTAGTTCAACAGTGTGGACTCATCACTGATCGGGATAGGTGGAATTGAAAGGAGTGGATTATAGTTCATTCAAGGTCCCTCCATGTCGACAATGCGAAGAGGAGAGAAGGGAGAAATTGGGTATTGTCAAGCCGAACGTCGTCTTCTTTGTACGTTCTCCACCTTCTTCGTCAACTACTATCGGGTCCCTTTCCCAGCCATTCAGGAAATCGAGTGATATCGGCGGAAAGCTAATGCCCAGGGAGAAACCCTGACACCCGAAAACCGAGATCAATCGTATGTCCTCTCCCCTCTCCGTCTCCTCAACTAACACCCAGACTGGACCTAATAACAAACTGCTCCCGCCTTCTAGTCTTAGGAACATCGCTGGCAACCTACTCAGCATTTCGACTAGTCAAACAAGCTCGTGAACAAGGCAAGGAAGTCTTGATCATTTCCCTGGGACCTAGTAGGGCAGACCCATTAGAAGGTGTCGAGAAGATGGAGAGGAAAGCTGGAGATGTGTTGCGTGTGTTTTTGGATGAGACTCTCAGGTACGTTCACATGTTCTTCAGTTGTGGTAATGAACATGTACTGATGATAGAACAAATTCGGGACCAGAGGTAGAAGCTGTGAAAGCAGCCCTTGATTTGGGCGTAGTAAAAGTCCCTCCAGAGGTAGAAGGGCCCAGGGCAGAGGGATAAGCAGCAGCTCGCAGGCCGTAGGCCAAAGGGCGGTATGTGAACGACTCGGAGGTCAGAGCGAAGGCGAGCTCGGGGCGAAGCTCAGTCAGAGGTCGGAGATTGAATACATAGCATAGCATTGGTACAGATCATAAAAATGCATCAAATTCTCATAAGTCCATCCCATTCCCAGATGTCCACATCAAGTGGATCATCTTCCACTAATCACTATTCTGTTTTTCTAATTTACATACGTATCCAGGGAATATACAAATGGCACACAAACTTAACAATGATACAAGGTATGAAGGTAATAGGGTGTGATAATAGGGAAATTTGTGTAGGGATGTAATAGTGAAGTGGGTGGATTATACAACGCAAGGGGATCAAGACCAAGAGAAGGATCCAAGAGCGCAAGAAAGTATCGTAGTGAACCAAGAAAATCGAAATCGAAAATAGAAAGAGTAGCGGATGCGATGTAGTCGTCTGATGCGGCCTGATATGATTACTCCATGATCAAATCGCCATCAGCGGTATATCGTCCAGTCGAAAGTGGTTGTTGAACCTGAGCCCCGAATCCAGAGGGTCCAGCCAAGATACTAGCCAGCCATCCCTTCTCCTGCGGTGCAAGAGCAGGCACGGATGTCCTAGCTCTCTGGATGACGGGATGCGAGACGATATGTTCGATCGTAGGTCGGTAGCTAGGTTCCATGTCCATACAGCTCGTAATTAAATCGGCGAGGGCGGGCGAGAGCGGCGAGAGATCAATGACCCCGAAATCGTTCGATCGGAGTGCTTGCCATGCCGGTCCACCATCCGGGACACAAATGTTGGTAGCGACTTCAAGGAGGACTAGACCGAAACTGGGAATCAGCTGCTAGCGCATCGATACAGACCTAATAGCTTACCTGAAGATGTCGGCAGCCATGACAAAGATGCCCCGAAGCATCTCTGGGGGCATGTAGACTCGATCACCCTCTCGTTCTAGCTTCTCCTCTTTACAGTTGAGGATAGTACTACCGCCAAGTCCGGAACCTTCGAGAATCTCATCGGGCGTGATACGGGGATATCGACTAGCGAGACCGAAATCACCAATCTTGAGACTTCCAGCAGATGAAATAAGGATGTTTGCAGGTTTGATGTCAAAGTGAACAACACCGTTGGAATGGATATGATGGATGCCCTACTCATCAGTCATTGCCATATCGAGCGTGAAAATTACTCACGTCCGAGAGCTCTCGCACAATCTTCCATACTCGCGCCTCGTCAAGTCGCTCGACCACACTTCCGTACTCGAGTAGGAAGAAGGCTAGAGAACCAAGACAGAGTTCAGTCTGGATAAACAATTGTCGATTCTGTTCCCAGGCATCTTCAAACTTGATGACGTGAGGATTGGGCGTGACAGAGAGATGTCGTAGGATGTCAACTTCTTCCAAGTGACGCAGTCTGATATCAGCTCTGAGAACCAATCGGTGAACATAGCTTACCTATCACGAGCACCCTCGAAGACACCACGAGCCTTCTTGACGGCGTAGAGACCTTCTCCGTACCTCTCCTGCACCCTCATTACGGTACTGAAAGCACCTTTCCCAAGAGTCTCTAGAACAATGAATCGTTCCTCGAAGATATCCTCTTCATCGTAGTTGACGGCGGCAGATGTCGCAGGGTGAGATTGTCGATGATGAAGCGTCCTGTTGCCACGAGGAGGAGCAGGTGGAGCAGCGGGTAGTGACATTCTCGGCAAGATCGATTTAGCATGTCGCACAGCAGCTCCCAAATTAGTCTTGGGCGTAGGTGTACTGGTGACTGCCAAAGTCTGGGCGGCGGCGAGGGCATGTTTATCTCCACCATGTTTCGTCGGTGTACCTTCTTCCTCGCTCATGCTTTCGCTAGAATCCACACCACTGCTGAGACGCCTCAACAACCCCACTCGGCTGGGCACCTCGGCAATGGGTCCAAGAGACGAGGTAGGGGCATGCGAAGATAGTCGTACGGTAGGTGATGATAAATCGGTATCCATGCGATTGCAAGGCGAGTCGGGCGATGTAGCAGTGAGCGTGAGATGAGGAATCATCTTGACAGAAGGTTTCTTGGTAGATGGAGGAGGCATGAATGCGGAAGGAGCGGATTTACGGTCTCGTTTGATATCGAGCTTCGCCGATCGAGACGGACCAGATTCAGGCCATTCGGCAAGCAAGGACGGCTGCGAGTTGGAATGACCCATGCGCGGGTGTTGACCAGAGTAAGCCTGTTTCTTGACGGGTGTACCGGGCATCACTGGCGTATCGTCGACGGGAGCTCCAAGTCGCATATTCATAGCCTCGCCATTCTCGCCGATAAACTTGAAATCACCACCGGTCGGCCACCCTGAACTTGGGCTAGGTCCATCGGAAGGAGTTTCGAGGGAATTACCGATAGCTCGTTCGTCTCCTGCAGAAGAAGTCCGCTTGAGCATAGCCGGTCTCCTCTGCCTTGTCCCAAGTTCAGTCATGGAAGTATGAGGATGTAATTTCGATTTCGTATCCTCATCGTCGCCCATCGATACACCGGAATCGCGAGGTTTGAATTTATGCTCGACTGCGATTGGCTCTGGAATGTTGGATTCCTCTTCCAAGGGCTTCAATGGAGCAAACAAAGGTGGTTCGGCTGCCAAAAGAGCCGAGACGGGTGGAGTCAGGTTGTTTGTCGACATTGACGAGAGTGACGAATTAGAGCTTCCGAATTCAGGTAGTTTCAAGCTGTTTGGAGATAACGATAGTGCCAAGCCGGATTTGAGACCTTGAGATCGCGAGATTGAGCTGCTCCCAAGCAAATTATGCTGATCACCACTGTTGATACGTTTATGAGCGCGGTACGATGATGTCGATCCAATGGGTCCATGTGACAATCGTACTTTTCGACCGGTTGCAGGAGGAATGCCGAATGGAGATCCAAACGGTTCATCGTCGTCTGTAACTGGGATTCTGTCGAGCGAGATTGCCTTTTTCCCTCCGAGAGCTTGTCGGTTGTCAGCCTCTACAGTGGTCCCAGACCGTGCTCGAAGTGGTTGAGATGTAGTCATGCGGGGTATACGCGATTCCTGGGGTTTGCCGCCAAATACGCTTAGCGTGGCCGAAGCGGTAGATATGGGTCGAGCTGCAGTAAACAAAGGTTGGGGAATGGCGGATGTAGTGGTAGTTGGCGTTGGTGGTTGGCTTTCCGAATCATCCTCGTCCATGCTACAGGACGCTGTTGCGAATTTGAGTGGACTGCTTGGTGCCCTCTTTCTTTCGGATGTCGCAAACAATCCAGCTCCATCGGGTCCAGCTTTCAGACTTCGGCTTTGTCCCGGTACGCGTCTGATCGGGCTTTCATCGTCAACCAATCTGAGTCGAGCAGTCGCACTGGCAACTCCACATGCTGGTGTTGGACTATCGTTGGCAGGTGATGATCCATCCGGCGAGTCGTCCATCATTTCCATTCCTCCTAGATTCAGATTCTTTTGTCCCAAAGGTGATCCACCTGCTGTCGATCTGAGTGGTGAGATCATGACAAAGTCTTCGTCCTGTTGACCCAAGACGCGTGATGAAGGTGAAGGCGATGGTGACAGCTTGTGTTTGCCTTTACTCGATGGAAACGGCGATTTGAATGAAGACGGTGGTGGGAGGTTGGGTGCTGATGGTACCGTAAACGGGTTAGGGTTGTACGCGTTGGAAGCGGTAAGTCCGGCGGCCGACGACGATGATGCGTTAGACGAAGTCGATCCGGTCAAGGTTGATGATGATGAAGAGCTTGATGCTCGTGCAAGAGGTTGGAACCAGGTTCCAGGTCGATTCAACCCTTTCCCTTTGGGCACCTTGAAGGGCGCTGATCCAGAAGTATCCATCTTTCCACTAGACATTGTGCACGGTCCTTGTCGTCTACCAGAGACTGAGTATAAAGTGTGAATGTCGTAGAATAGATAAACCTGATGATTAGGTCACCTCCAGGGCAATAACGAAAGAGCAAGGGGTAGAGGCTAACCTGGACGTGTTCCACGTAGAACCTTGTTGTCCTCCTTTACTACTGTTGTTTCTATAGGTGGCGTATATGTGACCAATGTACGCGTCTCGGTGTATGTATTGTCTGTATATTCGATCGAGTACAATGTATGCGTTGTTTACGTGTCGGAGGTGAAAGATGCAAGTGAGTGGCGATGTAGGGAGAAGTGTGTTGAATTGTTTGTGTTGATGTTGATTTAAGGTTGAAACGAGTGTAGATTGGGTGAGTCAAAAAGTGAATCAGTCGGTGTTCGGATTATAGTGAAGAAAGAAGTGGAGCGGTGTGTGATCGAGATCCAGAGAACAAGTCGAGTGGAGGAGTGAGGAGTATGTAAGACTAGACAGTCTCGTCGGACAGGCTACTTTACGAGCTACGAATGTGGAGTGACGCGACTGCTCTTTCTATTCACTCTGTCTCCTGTCTGTTTACCTTTGTCTAGTCACACTTTCAAATGTGGCACTTTCTACTTCCGCTTAACTAGACCCTGAAAAGCAGCCGCGTTACCACGTTTTAGCATTCCTCGTACGTAAGCTGTGCCTGAGAGACCATCTCCGCCGAAGCCGGAGCTGATATCGCTGAGCGTATCTGTGGCCTATCGCAGCATATCTTAGAATTACATATATTACTGACAGCGATCTTATTGTTCTCACCAGTAAATCATCTATTTTGTCTATAGCAAATCTATTAAATAATGTCTGAAGAACTAGGATTTCTATCTGCTGCTCGATATGGTACGCGCTAGCTACTGGTCCCCGCTGATAGTCAGGTAAAGATCTCGTACGGGTCTTCCGAGTCGTCCGTGAAGGCGATAAGCACCTCGTCGCAGAATACACTGTCAAAGGTGAGACCTACATCCTGTACTAGCTGATGGAAGTCATGCTCGAGGGCCTGATCGAGACGAGCTATACCAAAGCCGACAATGCGTCAGTCGTAGCTACCGATACCAGTGAGTTCCATCCCAGTGATTAAGCTGATGGGTAGTGAAGAATACGGTTTACGTCTACTCCAAAACCTCTCCTTACGTCCTTGACCCACCCGCATTCGCCTTGGACTTGGCAATGCATTTCGTCAACAAATACGAGCATATCAGCAAGGCGTTCATCGATATCATTTCCCATAAATGGTCAAGAATCCAGGTTGGAGGCAAAGAACATAAATGGAGTTTCGTGAGGGATGGAGATGAGAAGGGGACGGTGGAATGTATGGTCGATGGTAGCGCTGGGAAGGAGAATCTGACTGCTTCGCTAAAGTGTGGATTGAAGGATCTCTTGGGTATGTGCTACCCAGGCAATACATGCTGATGGCAGTCCTCAAGACCTCTGGATCTTCTTTTGAGAAGTTCCACCGGGACGAGCTCACTACGCTACCAGGTTAGTACCCTTTCGGCAGCGAAACTTGAGCTGATAAAACAGAGGTTGCCGACCGGATCTTCTCAACATCCGTAACAGCTCAATACACCGTGAACCTCCCACCAAACCTCCCATTATCAGTCGAAAACCTCCCAGCGATTGCGAAACAATTGAACTTCCCCTCGATGCAAAAGACAGTTCGTACAGATATCCTAGAGGTATTCGCAGAGGATGAAAGTGCGAGTGTTCAAGCGACTTTGTACAACACTCTGCAGAAGATCTTGAAGGATTGTCCAGATGTCAAGGAGGGCAGTATGAGTCTTCCTAATAAACATTACATGTACGTCAGCTACAACGAGTTAGAGCTGATGATAGTCCTGTGAACCTGAGTGCATTTGGACTAGAGAATGGGTTGGGGTACGAAGGTGGTGCAGAGGTTTTCCACCCCACTGCCGACCCATCTGGTTTGATCACTGCTACTGTGACTAGGAAGTAGCATGTTTTTGTGCAATGACTGTAGGGTGTGGACCATAGAGCAGAGCTTGTCAGATATATATCCAAGTCATCAGAGGTCAAGAAGACGCGTCTGCCCCCCTTGATGTGTTTGAGCCCAATTTACCCTGAATAAAGTAATCGTCCCTCACCCCTACACCCTGAAACAAAAACAGTTCAGAAAGAGAACACGGACAGACACCGATACCAAGCATTTTGTGCAGTCAGGCCATACTCTGTGCACCTCATTACACCACCTATCAACTCTTCTTCACAATCACCTTTACGACCAGTATCGACCATCTCTCTCCCTCGACACAAGTGCTTCCTACTTGGAACCAAACACACGGGGCAACAAAGTGTACGACGTTCCTAGATTTGAGGGCTATTTTTGTCGGTTAATCCCAAGAAGCAAAGAGCGGTGTAGAGTAGCACACACTCTACCATAACATATATACATTCATTCACGACCACGACCGAAACGACACGACTCTCAGCCCACGATAGACCAGCGTGACCGAAAAACATTCTTTTGATCAGAGAGCAACAGACACCGATTTTTACTCAAACAGTGAAGAAGCTTAGTTGTTTGTGAGCTTTGAAGGAGATCGAACGTCATGTTGTGCGTCATGTTTTGCTGTTCCCATTGATACCGAATTGACTAGATAGGTACTTGACAGCGGACAAGTTCCCAATCTGTAAGTCGTCTCTTGCACGAGCTTAGATCGAAACTGACCAACAGTCGTGCCCTTTGGTATCATTGGGTATGTCTAGCTATTCCGCTAAGTACTGATATCAGGTTCTACCGTTATTTATGGTATATAATCCGACTGATTGCTTGGGCAGCATACCGCCCTATCCCCTACCCCTCCAATCCGACATATGTTGCCCATGAAGATGTCACGATCATCGTCCCCACCATTGACGCCGGTGAAGAATTCAGAGAAGCCGCATTCTCATGGTTGGAGGGATCACCCAAGGAGATCATCATTGTAACGGAGGAAAAGATGAAGGGACCTCTGATGGAGCTAGCACAGTCCGTCGCACCCGACAAGATTCGAGTTTTAACAGTCCCATTCGCAAACAAACGATTACAAATGGCTCATGGAATTCGAAATACGACTACGGATATCATCGTTTTCGCAGACGATGATGCCATCTGGCCACCTACTTTATTACCTTCGGTCCTATCGTGTTTCGAAGATCAGCAGATTGGAGGAGTAGGAACGAGTCAGCGTGTCAAACCTTGTGGAAACAGAATGACCGTATGGGAAGTCCTTGCCGCTTTCAGGTTGACTATTCGAAATATTGAAATCGCTTCTTCAACACACATCGACGGAGGTATTCCTTGTCTCTCAGGACGAACTGCCGCATACCGAACTGTCATCCTGAAAGATCCAGATTTCCTACATGGTTTCACCAATGATTTCTGGCTTGGCAAATACCACCTGAATTCCGGAGACGACAAATTCTTAACTCGATGGATGGTCTCTCACGGTTGGAACACATATGTCCAAGTGCACAAAGATGCTGAATTGTTGTCGACAATGAAACCGAATTGGCGATTTTTGAAGCAGGTCTTAAGGTGGACTAGGAATACTTGGCGTTCGGACTTCAGATCGATTTTCACAGAACGACATGTTTGGACTAGACATCCTTATGTTGCTTATACTATGGTTGATAAATTTATCAATCCACTCACGCTCATGGTCGGACCTGTTCTTGTTTCAGTCTTGATCGCAAAGAGTACAAAGCATGTGGATGATGGAGGTTATCATTTGCCCGCTTGGTACGTCCCTTCTTAACCTAAAAATAGTGTGCTGATAACCAGGAACATTATCGCATCATGGGTTGTTTGGCTTACAATTACTCGTGCTCTCAAGTTACTGCCTCATTTATGGCAGCACCCTTCACATATCATCTATGTTCCCGCCTGGATCGCTTTCGCTTATTACTTGTAAGTCCCTCTTTTGTTCCTATCACGAAGGATAATACTGATAAAAAGTGCGGTCATGAAACTATACGCTTTGTTTACATTACACGAGACCGGATGGGGAACACGAGCAGGTGTTGGAGATCGTACGCTCATCCACACTTCTGGAACATTGCTGATGAACAGCGACTGCCGCTACAAAAGCAGCAGAAAAGGATCAAGCAGGACCAGGTCAAGGCAATTACGCAGATTCACGCCAAAACTCTTTCGATATCGAGCGACATGGAAGGAAGCACTAGCTTGCTATTGATCATGATTGATATGGTATTGCATTGTCGGATGAGAGGGGGATGCTCGTTCGCAACGATATATACGGATATGAGGACGATGACTCGACTTGACTGCACTCGACATAGATAGATTCCATTTAGTCACTGTAG
>Ga0265780_10011633_pt1 | contig 10387 bp, 7 predicted proteins | sample P1T30metagenome_FD_192432 | JGI IMG/M metagenome (GOLD analysis project Ga0265780, IMG submission 192432) | Plant litter microbial communities from East Loma Ridge, Irvine, California - P1 T30 | ecosystem: Environmental > Terrestrial > Plant litter > Unclassified | place: USA: California... | reverse complement strand
GAGCTTTACCGGATCAAGGACGTGCGGATCGACTTCTCGCTCATCAACCAGACCGCCGACCTCGGCACGATCACCCTGTGTTCGTCCGACGAGACCACCCGCGACCAGCCGCTGGTAATGCGCGACATCCACCGCGCGCGTGCCCGCCGCGAAACGCTGCGCACCCTGGTCAATGCCGCCCGGCAAAATCGCGGGGTCCGCGAGATCGATCTGGCCGACGACGATCTAGCCCTGCGCTGAACGTAGCGCGCGCAAGTCGATCCCCAGCCGCTTGATCCGATAGTAGAAGGTCTTGCGCGGCAGCCCCAGCGCTTCGATCGCCGCCGCGATCTCACCGCGCGCAGCGGTGATCGCCTCAATGATGGCGGCGCGCTCAAACGCGTCGATCCGCTCGGGCAGCGAGATGAGCCCCGCCTTCCCCCTATCGCCCACATCCAGCCCCAGGCAGATCCGCTCGGTGGTCTTCTCCAGCTCCAGCACGTTGCCCGCCCAGTCCCGGGCTGCCAGGCGGTGTGCATGATCCGCCAGACTGGTAATCGTGCAGCCATGCTGCGCGGCGGCGCGCGCGGCGAAATGCGCGAACAGCAGCGGAATGTCGGCCGTCCGCTCGGCCAGCGGGGGCATGCGCAGCGGCACGCCGGCCAACAGATGGAACAGCGCCGACGACACACGCTCGCGCGTTCCTTCCTCGATCGACGCGATGATCCGCAGGTCTACCGGATCGGGGTCACGCGCCTCCAGCCCCACCACGCGGGCCTCCGCCAAACGCGTGAGCCGGTTCTGAAGGTCGACGCTGGCAAGGCCTAGATTGTCCAGGAACAGCGTGCCGCGGTGCGCGCGCTGGATCACGCCGTTCCGCGCGAACAGCTCGCGCTCGACCAATTCCGCCGGCACCGTTGCGCAGTCGATCTTGAGAAAGCGATGGCGCGAACGTCGTCCGGCGCGGTGGACCAGCCGGGCATAATGCTCCTTTCCGGAGCCCAGTTCGCCTTCGATCACCAGGTCGAGCGCGACGTCGGCAAGCATCGGGATCATGTCCCGCAGCCGCCGGATCGCCGGCGTCTCGCCGACCAGCGCCTCGCCGGCCTGTGCATCGGCTATCGCGCGCAGCTGCCGGTTCTCCAGCGTAAGCGCTCGCGCCCTCGCCGCCCGGATCACTGCGGCGAGCAGTGCGTCGGGGTCGAACGGCTTGGTCAGGAAGTCCCAGGCGCCCGCCTTGATCGCAGCCACTGCCATTTCAACATCGCCGAGACCGGTGATCAGCACGACCGGCAGCTGGGGGTCTCGCGCGTGCAGGACCCCGAACAGTTCGATGCCGGTCATGCCGGGCATGCGCACGTCGGTGACGACCACGCCGGGAAAGTCGGCGGCGACCCCCGCCAGTGCATCCGCCGCATCGACGAATGTGCGCACCTCGAACCCGTGCAGCGACAGCAGCTGCGCGGTCGCCGCGCGCATGTCGGCGTCGTCCTCAACCAGCGCGACCAGCGGCAACGGTTCGGCGGTGTTCATGCCCGCCGCATCCCGATCTCGAATCGCGCGCCGCGCTCCGAGGGCAGCAGCTTCAGCCAGCCACCCAGATCGACCATGATGTCCTGCGAAATCACCAGTCCCAGTCCCAGTCCCTTGTCGCGGCTGGTGACGAACGGCGTGAACAGCCGCGCGGCCACGCTTTCGGCAACGCCCGCGCCGGTGTCCGCGACCGTCAGCCGGACATGCTCTGCATCCTCGGCAAGGTTCAGCGTGATCCGCCGCTCGGCGCAGCCGGCCAGCGCCTCCAGCGCATTCTGGATCAGGTTCACCAGCACCTGCTCCAGCCGCACCTTCCCGCCGATCACCGCCAGGCCGCGCGCAACTATCGGCAGGTCCAGCGTGACGCTGCGCAACTGCTCTTTCAGGATCAGCAGCGCGCCGTCGATCACCTCGGCGACCGGCACGGGCCGCATCTCGCCTGCTTGCCGCCGAGAGAACCCGCGCAGTTCAGCCGTTACCGAACCGATGCGATCCGCCAGCCGGCCGATTGCCTTCAGGTTGGCCCGCACTTCCTCGGTAGCGCCGCGGTCGAGCAGCGTCTCGCTGGTCTGGGCATAGGTCCGCACCGCTGCCACCGGCTGCGCGGTTTCGTGCGCGACGCTGGCGGTGATCTGGCCCAGCGACGCCAGTCGATTCGCCTGGCGCAGCGCTTCGCGCAGGTCTGCGGCGCGCGCCTCGCTGTCGGCGCGCTCATCCATTTCGCGGCGCAGGTCGGCGGTGCGCTGGGCGACCGCCTCCTCCAGCTCTGCGGTGCGGCGGCGCGCGAGCGTCACCCGCTGGCGCAAGGTCCAGGCCATCGCCGACAGGGCAAGCACGGCCAGCCCTGCACTCGGCGCGGCGGCGCGGCGGGCACTCTTTACCGCAGCACCTACCGGCTGGAGCAGGCTGAGCCGCCATCCGGACTGGGAGGTCGCCACATCCTGCGCGACGAAACGGTCACCGGCGGCAAGCAGCACGTCCCCTGCTTGGCGCGCGAGCGGCAGCGGCGACAACGCCCCTTGCGGCACGCGCGTGTCGGCGCGGAAGCGCGTCGCGTCGGACAGCGTCAGCGGCAGGCTGGCGGCGAACCGCCATTCAGCCCGGCTGGTTACCAGCACCACCCCTAACGGGTTGCGGACAAAGGTGATGCCGCCGGCGCGTGCCCATTCCTGCTCAATCCGGTCGAATTCTAGCTTGACGACGATCACCCCGCCCGCCGCAGTGCGCCGCGCAAGGTAGAGGCCCGGCCGCCGGCTGACCGTCCCCAACGCATATTGGCTCGCCTCGCCCCGCACCCGCGCGTCGCGGAAATAGGGGCGGAAGCGATAGTCCATACCCTTGAAGCTCTCGGCCGAGCGCCAGTTGCTGGCGGACAGGGCGAACCCCTGGGGCGAGATGACGTAGATCGCCGCCGCCCGTGTCACCCCGGCCAGCAGCTCCAGCTTGCGGTCGAGCGCCGCCTGTGCGGCCGGCGTTCCCTGAATCGCCGCGATCACGTCGCGATCATCGGCCAAGGTCAGCGGAAGCAGCCGGAATCGCGCCAGCTCGCTGTCGAGCAGCGCAGCGCGAAGCCGCGCGTCGGTCGCCGCCTGCGCCCGCAGATCGTCGAGAACTCGGTTTCCGGCGACATGGCTGGCGGCAAGCACCGCGAGAATACAGAGAACCACGGTGCCCAGCACCCACCGCCATCCGCGCGTTTGGCCATCGAACCGCATCGACTCAGCCTAGCAGCCCGCCCGCCATGTGCAAGATTTGGCACTTTACCGGCTGTTCCTGTCCCGAACTTGGCACAGATCCTCCTCCTAACAAACCGCATTTTCCCGCATAAGCATTTGAGTTACAATGCTTTTATATCGTATCGAAATTTGGATGCGCCCGCACGGCCAGCCGTTCCAATATCATGCCCTGCCTTTCCCGCTCACGTAGAAGGCGGCCGGGCACCATGAGAGGATGAAGGCCATGACGACCATTCCTTATCAAGCCGAGCCGGGCGCGGAGACGCCCGCGCAGCGGCCCTGGTACCGGCACCTCTATCTCCAGGTGCTGATCGCGATCGCTGCCGGCGTGCTGCTCGGCCATTTCGCGCCGGCCACCGGCGAAGCGCTCAAGCCGCTCGGCGACGGCTTCATCAAGCTGGTCAAGATGATCATCGCCCCGGTGATCTTCCTCACCATCGTCACCGGCATTTCCGGCATGCGCGACCTCGCCTCGGTCGGGCGCGTCGCGGCCAAGGCCTTCGCCTATTTCCTCACCTTCTCGACGCTCGCGCTGATCGTCGGCCTGATCGTCGCCAATGTCGTCCAACCCGGCGCCGGGCTCAACATCGATCCCGCGACGCTCGACACGTCCAAGGTCACCAGCTTCGCCGAAAAGGCGCACGAGACCACCCTGACCGGCTTCCTGATGGGCATCATCCCGGACAGCTTTTTGTCGGGGCTGACCGAGGGCAACATTCTCCAGACGCTGTTCATCGCGATCCTGTTCGGCGTCGGCCTGGCGGTGATCGGCGACCGCGGCAACCGCGTCGTCGACTTGCTCGAGGACGTGTCGCTGATCGTGTTCAAGCTGGTCGCGATCCTGATGAAGGTGGCTCCGATCGGCGCGTTCGGCGCGATGGCGTTCACCATCGGCAGCTACGGCATCGGCACGCTCAAGAACCTCGCCTGGCTGGTCGGCAGCTTCTACGCCACCTCCACATTGTTCGTGATCGTCGTGCTCGGCGCGATGTCGTGGCTCGCCGGCTTCTCGATCTTCCGCCTGATCGGCTATCTCAAGGCGGAGCTGCTGCTGGTGCTCGGCACCTCCAGCTCAGAAAGCGCGCTGCCCAGCCTGATGGAAAAGATGGAGCGCGCCGGCTGCGCCAAGTCGGTGGTCGGCCTGGTCGTTCCCACCGGCTATTCGTTCAACCTGGACGGCACCAACATCTACATGACGCTGGCGGCGCTGTTCATCGCCCAGGCGTGCAATGTCGACCTCACGCTGGGCCAGCAGTTGCTGCTGCTCGGCGTTGCGATGCTGTCGTCGAAGGGCGCGGCGGGCGTCACCGGGGCGGGCTTCATCACCCTCGCCGCCACCTTGTCGATCGTCCCCAGCGTGCCGGTTGCCGGCATGGCGCTGATCCTGGGCGTCGACCGCTTCATGTCGGAGTGCCGCAGCCTCACCAACTTCATCGGCAACGCCGTCGCCACCGTGATCGTCTCGCGCTGGGAGGGCCGGCTGGACCAGGAACAGTTCCGCCTCGCGCTCGCAGGCAAGAGCCCGCGTGTCGACCAGATGGCCCCCGACGCAGTGCCGGCCGAGTGAAAGCCATGACCAACAATCGACTTCGCCTTCTCACCACCCTCCCGCTGCCGTTCGCCCTGCTCGCCGGCCCCGCTTCGGCCCAGACCGCGGCGCCCGCCCCTGCCCCGCCGGCCGGCAATGCCGCGCAGGGCCCGATGTCGCAGGAGAACGCCAACCCCACTGCCGCGTCGCCCGCCGCCGAATCCTACCCTGCAGCGGCGTCGGGCGACGGCGTCACCTCGGGCGGCTACAACCAGTCGCGCTGGGCAGAGGATTGGACCCGCTTCCGCGATCCCGCCAAGATCGACGATCCGGTGGACCGGCTGAAGTACATTCCGTTCAACAATGACGGGGACATCTACCTGACGCTGTCGGGCGAACTCCGCCTCCGCGTCAACCAGACCACCAACCCCAATCTGCGCGAGAGCGAGGCCCAGCGCCAGGACATCAACCGCATCTTCCTCGGCGGCGATCTCCATGTCGGTGAGCATGTCCGCTTCTATGGCGAACTCGCCCATGGCGGCCTGTCGGGGCTGAACCTGGGCACCAAGGCCGCCAATCTCTCGAACGACCTTGCGCTGCAACAGGCGTTCGTCGACGTCACCGGCGACATCGCCGATGTCCACCTCGGCGTCCGCTACGGCCGCCAGACCTTTGCCGACGGCCCCAACCTGCTGGTGGTGCCGCGCGACAACAACACCCTCTACTTCACCTTCAACGGCGTCCGTGCCTGGGCGCAGAGCGCGACGATGCGCGCCGACATCTTCGATTTCAAGCCGACCGAATATGGCAATGACGGTCTGGGCGACGACCGGATCGAGGACGAGCGCCGCTTTTCCGGCATCTCCGCCGGCGTCGTGCTGCCCGAAACGCTCTTCGGCGGGTCGAAACTCTACCTCGACCCCTTCCTCTGGCGGCTGCGCGACAACGAGGCCGTCTGGGGCGGCACCAGCGCGCGCGAAGTCCGCAACTTCTACGGCGTACACTTCTGGGGCGACGCCGGCCCGGTCAACATCGACTGGACGATCAACAAGCAGGGCGGCCAGTTCGACGGCCGCGACATCGACGCCTGGCTGGTCCTGCTCGCCCAGACCTATCGCCTCGGCAACGACCGCGCCGCGCCGCGGGTCGGCTTCCATTTCGACTATGCCAGCGGCGGCGGCGCCTATGGCACCGGCACGCTGCGCACCGCGCTCGCTCCGTTCGGCAACAATGTCTATTACAGCTACCAGCTGTTCGCGACGCCGACCAACCTGATCGCCTTCGCCCCGAACGTCAGCTTCCAGGCGGTGCCCAAGGTCCGCGCGACGCTGGAATACCAGTTCTCGTGGCGCGACAGCGCGAGCGACGCCGTCTACCGCGCCAACGGCAGTGCGTTCGCCGGCACCCAGAACGTCGCCGACACCAAGATCGCCGAGACCGCCCGCGCCCAGATCGTCTGGACGATCTCGCCGCGCGTCAGTTTCACCGGCCGCTACGAGCATCTGATGGCCGGCCCCTCGCTCAAACAGGCCGGCTATCGCAGCTCCGACTTCCTCGCCGGCTGGCTGAGTTTCCGCTTCTGAAGTTTCCTGGAAAGGTATGACGTGCGTATCGATGTGAAGGACGAGCCCGCAGGCGGGACGAACCGTGGCGCAGGACTGACCCGGCGCGGGCTGCTGGGCTCGGCGCTCGCGGCGGGCGCCACCGCGTCCCTGGCCGCTTGTGCCGAAAGCCCTCCGGCCAGCGAACGCTCGGTGGATGTCCTTCTGATCGGCGCAGGCATCATGAGCGCCACTCTGGGCGTCCTGCTCCGCCAGCTTGAGCCGAGCTGGACGATCGACATGGTCGAGCGGCTGGACCAAGTCGCCGAGGAAAGCTCGAACGGCTGGAACAACGCCGGCACTGGGCATTCGGCGCTCTGCGAACTCAACTACACCCCGCTGGCCAAGGACGGGCGCGTCGAGATCGAAAAGGCGATCGAGATCAACGAGCAGTTCCAGGTCACGCGCCAGTTTCTCAGCCATCAGGTCCGCGCCGGCGTGCTCGGCAACCCGCGCAGCTTCATCAATTCGACGCCGCACATGAACTTGGTGTGGGGTGACGAGAACGTCGCCTATATTCAGCGCCGGGTCGAGGCGCTCAAGGCCAGCCCGCTGTTCTCAGGAATGGAGATCACCACCGACCCGCGCCAGATCGCGCAGTGGGTCCCGCTGATGATGGAGGGCCGCGACCCCAAGATGAAGCTGGCCGCGACGCGCTCGCCGCTCGGCACCGACTGCGATTGGGGCGAAGTCACCCGCCAGTACATCAAGGCGCTGACCCGCCAGCCCGGCGTCACGCTGCGCACCGGTCACGAGGTGCGCGCACTCGAACGCAACCGCGACGGCAGCTGGCGCGTCACGGCGTATGACCGCAAGACCGACGCGAAGCACGTGATCAACGCCCGCTTCGTATTCGCCGGCGCCGGCGGTGGCGCGCTGCCGATCCTGCAGGAATCGGGTATTCCCGAGGGCGACAATTATGCCGGCTTCCCAGTGGGCGGCTCGTTCCTGGTCACCGAAAAGCCCGAGATCGCGCACCGCCATTTGGCCAAGGTGTACGGCAAGGCCGCTGTCGGCTCGCCGCCGATGTCGGTGCCGCACCTCGACACCCGCTATCTGAACGGCAAGCAGGTGCTGCTGTTCGGCCCGTTCGCCACCTTCTCGACCAAGTTCCTCAAGGAAGGGTCCTATTTCGACTTGCCGGCGTCCGTAACGCTGGACAATTTCCGGCCGATGCTCGCGGTCGGCTGGGACAATTTCGACCTGGTCGAATATCTCGCCGGCCAGCTCATCATGTCGCAGGAAGACCGGATGAACGCGCTGCGCGAGTATTTCCCGGGCGCCAAGGATGCCGACTGGCGGCTGTGGCAGGCCGGCCAGCGCGTGCAGATCATCAAGCGCGATCCGCAAAAGGGTGGCGTGCTCAAGCTCGGCACCGAAGTCGTCGCGTCGCAGGACGGCTCGATCGCCGCGCTGCTCGGCGCGTCGCCTGGGGCCTCCACTGCGCCGTCGATCATGCTGAACCTGTTGCAGAAGGTGTTCCCGGAGCGGCTCAAGACGCCGGCCTGGCAGGCCACGCTGCGCGAGATCGTCCCCAGCTACGGCGTCGCATTGAACGATCATCCCGATCAGCTTGGCCCCCATTGGGCCGCGACCGCCCAGACCCTGCAGCTGGCGATCCCCTCGCCTGCAGTGCAGCTGGCGCAGCCCAACCGCCCCGCGGCGACGCGGGTAAAGGCGCCCGGCGAACCCGATCTGGCGCTTTGAGGATCGCGGCGCGGGGGTGACAAAGCCCCCGCCTCGCTTCATGTCTCGGGCGATGTCCGCCGCGCGCCCGCTCACTCCCGGGCAAACCCGCCTTGCCAGCGAAAGCACGGATCAGATCGTCGCCCGCATCCGTGGAACGAAGGCCGCTCGCTACGCAGACGGCATCCTCGACATCTCACGCCGATCGGCACAGTCAACACGGTAGAGCAGACTTACCTCTCCACAAGAACTTGAGCGCGTCCGTATTCATTTCGCCGTCGTTAATCATGTTTCCCCATGTGGACCTCGGTCGGTATTAGAAACCGTAATCGCGAAAGCGATCAGCGCCTCTATTCTAGGCAGTTATGTTACTTGGAGTCGCCGCGTTATCGCTTGGCATCAGCGACGTTGATCGGGCGATTATCCGGAGATTTAAATGCGGACCATGTAAAATGTTGCGTTGATTCGCCCAGTTGGTTGCGCGACCATAGAATCCAGAGGCCAGTGTCGAAGGGGGCGACTTAGTGCGGGGAATCGATCATTGGTGCGCATCGGCGACAACCGGGCGTGCGGCGTCCGCTTGGCGGCCCAATCGTCATCGGGCCGACTTCGCCTATGCATATCCGGATCCAGCGATCATGCGCGCCGCACGGACCCCCGATACGCTGCCTTGCCTGGTATCGGCGCGCCCGCGATGACCGGTCGCATCGTTCTCTTTCTTCTTGTCGGAGGAGTCGTGCTGTTGCTCGCCACCTGCAGCAATCGCACCGACACGCTGCGCTATCGCCTGACCATCGAGATCGAGACTCCGGATGGCGTGCGCAGCGGATCGGCCGTTCAGGAGATCGTCAATCACGCCAAGATCCCCTGGCTGCCCGGCGGCGATAGCTATCGCGCCGAGTGGATCGGCGAAGCGGTGGCGATCGATCTGCCCGGCGGCACGCTGTTTCATACCGGAAGCGCGGATTGGCTGCTCGGCGTGGCCTTGCAATACGGTACCACCGTTCCGGCGATCGACACGACCGCCGCCAAGGTGTGGCCGCAATCCCGCCCCGACTTGATCCGGGCGCTTCGCAGCGAAAATGCCGAGGTCGTGCTTGTGCCCGAGCAGGTCTCCAAGGCTGTAGACTGGACGTGGTTCCGGATGATTCGCTTCGCCGACATCGCGGATCCGACGACGCTGCGGCGAATCCGCATGCCCAGCCCGCCCGCATCGTTCGAGTCCGGTTTTCGAATGCGCCGTATCCGCTTCAAGGTCACCAAAGATCCGTCAACCGACACGATAACCCAGCGACTGCCTTGGCTGAATGATCTCAAGAAATATCGCCGCCACCCCGATAACCGGTTCAGCAATACGCTCTCGCAAGAGGTCCTGGAGCTGAAAAGCGGAATGGAAATGTGACCATGACGATAGATAGAAACCTATTTTTATCTATATTTGCACTCGATTCGTATAATCGGGGCTCGAACCCTGAAGATCTCGGGCTTGTCCTTTCGGAGGATAAGGGGATCGGATTGGCGACGGTCCTGTCTCCCATCTCCAACGTTTCAGGCAAGAGCTTCTACGCGGTCGCCTATGAGTGGAACGGCGAGACGATCCTGGTCGACCGCGGCACGGACAATCCGAATCCGTTTTCCTGGGGCAGCGACTTCTGGCAGGGCTGCTCGGTCCGCGCCGGCTTCAACGTCGGGCAGGCGCCGCTCGCCATCGAATTCTAGAACGCCATGCTGGGCGATCGCTCGGACGGCACGGCCTATAGCCTCTTCTCAAAATGTCGCAGGCATCCTCAACGCTGGGTCCTACGCCATTCCTCCTGATCGCCCGAATTGGATGGCATCAGAACAGGATTGGGCGCGTTTGACGCGCAAGCTGAGAGGGTAACCGAATGACCGTGCGATTGCTGACTGAAGGTGAAAAGAAGCTCGCACGATCTGTCTATCACCACACCATAAACCTGGATCGCGTTGAGGTCCGTCGCCGCAAGTGGTTTCCCTTCCAGCCGGTCAACACGATCATGGCACCCATGGGCCACCTGCACTTTCATCCCAAGGGAAGCAGCTGGCGCGAAGACTTCAGCCAAGCAGACCTAGGGCTCCAGGGCTTATTCATTCACGAGCTTTGCCACGTATGGCAGACGCAACGCGGCATCTTCCTGCCACTCAAGCGCCACCCCTTCTGCCGCTACGACTATGCGCTGAAGCCCGGCCAGGCGTTCGCCCGCTATGGCCTGGAGCAACAGGCGGAGATCGTCCGCCACGCGTTTCTGCTGCGCCACCGCGCGATCATCCCCGCCGCGCCGCCGCTCAGCCAGTATGAGACGCTG
>Ga0265780_10011632_pt1 | contig 10387 bp, 3 predicted proteins | sample P1T30metagenome_FD_192432 | JGI IMG/M metagenome (GOLD analysis project Ga0265780, IMG submission 192432) | Plant litter microbial communities from East Loma Ridge, Irvine, California - P1 T30 | ecosystem: Environmental > Terrestrial > Plant litter > Unclassified | place: USA: California... | reverse complement strand
AAAAATACAATCCGCCGGGGCCACCGCCTGTTACCGCTATCTTCATTCTTTTATAAAGGGTCTTTTAATTGAAAAAACTTCGCCCAGCTTTGCATAGTTATAGCCCTCAAGGCGGGCAATGGGCTTGTAGGTTTCCCTGTTTATTTTATAGCCGTCCAGCAATACGCTGTCATTTACATGAAACATTACTATACGGCCTATCATAATGGTAGCACCGCCATCTTTATGGCCTTCAAGGCTGTAGTGGTGCACCAGCTCGCACTCAAAATGTATGGGGCTTTCGGCTACCCTCGGAGGCTTTACCATTACCGATGGGATGGCGGTAAGCCCGGCATAGTCAAATTCATTGCCATCCGGCGGCAGGTTTACAGATGAGGCGTTCATAGCCTCAACAAGCTCTTCTGTAGCCATATTTACCACAAATTGGTTGGTTGCCAATACGTTGTTATGGGTATCTTTATTGGTATTGCCACTACGTACAGTAGAAAACATTACATGCGGCGGGTCTTCGCCTACGGCATTAAAAAACGAAAATGGCGCAAGGTTAGGGATGCCGTCCCGGCTGATGGAAGATATCCAGCCGATGGGTCTCGGAATTACAGCTCCCGTAAGAATTTTATAGATGTCTTTCTGGCTGGTATGTGCCGGATCGATCTGCATGATAATTGTGTTTGTTTGTTGATAACAAATAAAAGAAAAATATGCATCTATACGGAGAGATTTTTGTGAAAAAATTGATATTACATAAAATTACGGTGCTATTGTTAAAATATTCTGACTTAACTGAGGTAATAAGAGCGTATTTTGAAATTATGTATTACTTTATGTTTTAAGAATATTTGTGGACTTTTCTATGATGATGTGTCTTTAACCTGATATTTCCTGTAGTGGGTGTTTGGCTGTTAAGCGTAATAAAAAAAGGGCTGTTTCAATTGAAACAGCCCTTCTTATTCTAACATTAGGAATTTAAAAAACAATCAACTTGTTGATTTTTCCTTTTTCAGTTTCTACTTCAACCAGAAGCACTTCTTTTTGAGCAACCAGGTTTGTTATATTAAACTGTAAAGCATTAATATCATTTTGATTGTAAAGTTTACGCCCTCTGATATCATAAACGGTTACACTTTTAATAAGCGCATTGGTACTGTTAACACCTATGGTGGTCCCTTTACTAAAAATATACACATTAGCAATATCTTCAGTAGGCTGTTCAACGCCAAGTACCTGTGTAGTGTATACTACGTCAAATCTTCCTTCAAATGTACCTGCGTCTGTAGTAAAGCCATAACTGTTTAGGGTAAGGTCATGAATTGTTCCCAGCATCTTGTCTTTCAAATATACTTTTTGACCTTGCTCAAATACGCCCTCAAAATGGTCAATACTTACCGTGTAGGTTCCTGCCAGCGGTGCAAAAAAGCCCATTGGAACTACATCTGAGTTTATAAAATCTGATTTTGCCTGAATAACTAACGGTGTATTTTCTGCAATAGAATAAAATGCTAAGCTATTTTCGTTTTTAAAGCTCCTCGCATCAAATCCGTAGTCAATACCTGTGGTACCCTCATCAATGTAAGCTATAAGTGTCTGGCTTGCAATTCCGCTACCATTCATATTTAACCACACCCTCGAGTTGTCACTGTTATTATTGGCTTGTTTAAAAAAGCCCTGTGTAGTGCCTGCCACACCTCTTCGCATACTATTTGTAAACGTTATTGAAGCAGAAGAAAGTGATGGCAGGGTTTTAACAAAGAATCCCTGCGCTTCTGACAATAGCCAGTTATTATAAGAACCACTTTGGTAAAATGCTGCCTGTTCGGCGCCACCGCCTACGGTAGGGTTAGCCACATAACCCGCCTGCGTAAGGATGGCATATGATGAGCTGGTGGTGTTGTTACGCTTTCTCCAAAGATAAATACCTGATGACAGATCGATTACAGAGCTGTTTGCGGTAAAGAAATCAGAAATGCTTATAGGAGACGGGTAAGGGTTGCCTATAGCCGTGTAGCGGTTGCTCTGAACATTTAAATCATACGTTATGTTTCCGTTGTGTGGTGTACCTGTAAATGTACCGTCAAAATAATAATTGCCTGTGGCACCGGTGTATTGTTCAGGGGTTGTTGTACCTCCGTTAGTAGTACCCGTTACGTTAGCTGTAATAGCATTTGGCATACGGATAAGGTATCCTTTACCTGCAACAAAGTTAGTAGTGGCAGGGTCTACAGTAAAGTATTGCTCACGATTATCATTTGTAGTTGCATTAAAGCCATATTTATACTCGTAAAAACGGTTTGCCAGAGTTTGCGGAGAAAATGCCAGCAGGTTTTGGTTTTGTACCGGAGATGACCACAAGGTATAATCAAGTATAAATAGCGGGTTGCTGTTTTTATGCATAATGATATTACCTGCATTTACAGCATTAGTAACTTGTACCAGTGCAGCATTATTATTAAAGGTAAAGTTACCACCTGTATTTACAGTAACAGAACCGTTTACAGTTACATTAAACCCTGACGGAACAACAACATTGGCACCGTTATTAACCGTTATTGTACAAGCAGCAAGGTTGCCGGCTGCAGTATAGTTTCCGTTAAATATTACTGCATCTGTAGCAGTTGGTACACCATTATTCCATGCTGTGCCATCCCATGTAGTGGTGTTTATTTTTACCTCTACAACATTAGAATACACAATATCACAAGATCCATTTTGTACAACCGCCCTTAAATAACGTGTTGTGGTTAAATTGGTGCCTATCTCTGCACCCGTAAGTGTAGCGTTAGTGCTTGGTATAAACGTAGGGTTAGGGAAAGCAGTAGATGCAGAGCGTTCCCACCTTACAATAGTGCCTACATACCCGGTAAGTACTATATCTGCCGGGGTAGTGTTTGCACAAATGGACTGGTTTGACGAAAGTGTGCCTGCCTCCGGTGCGGCTGTAATAATTACAACAGCAGTACCAGTGGCAACGTTGCCGTTTGCATCTCTAACTGTTAATGTATATGTTGTACTGCCTATGGTGCCTGTAGGAGGTATTGAGGTAGCCCCTGAGCCAAGGCTGTTGCTCCAGCTGTATGTGTAGTTACCCACACCGCCTGAAACCGTTGAACTAAGCTGTACATAAGTATTTTGACAGAATGTACCACCGCCGGTTACAGCCAGCGTAATAGCTTCGCTTTTAACACCTGTAAAATATGATGTTTGCCCGGCTGTAAGCGTTGCATTAGTAGCCGTAAGGGTAGTTGAGCCTAAAGTGCCATATTTTACCCATGGGTTAGTAGTGGCATTAAAAGTACCATTTAGCTGGGCTGCAGCCAGTGTGCTTTCGCCACCCACTGCGTCGCCTGTAACATAGCTTGCAGAAACCGTTGCAACCGCGTTTGTAATTCCTGTCTGGGTTACACTCCAGTAACGTGTAAGGTAATCATCTGTGGCATAATTGTTAGGATGCGTAGCATCTGTAACATTAACGCTAACATTAGCATTGTTAAACGTGCCTGATGTTATGTTTACCGTAATAGGAGAGTAGGTGGTATTGCTGGTGTTTTCGCCAAGAGGGAAGGTGTATGAACCTACTCCGGTATATGGCCTTATAACACGTCCTGTACCATCGGCATCGATCATGCTGGTAACCGAAAATGTACCGGCAACAGCATTAGCGCCAAGTGTAAGATTGTAATTGGCAATATCTAAAACTCCTGAACTTAGCGTTAAAGTACCATTTACAGTAATATTGTTTTGCAATTTAAGTGTACCGGAACCCGAAGGTTTGTTAAGTACAAGGTTGTTAAATGATGGGCTTACCAGGCCGCCAATATTTTGTCCGTTGGTTTCAAGACCTAACATATTAATTGTGGTACCTGCAAAATTTACCGTTTGGTTTGTGGTTAAATTACCCGCTATATTTAAGCTTGCAGGAATAATAGTACCTGTACCGCTTATGGTTAAATTATCATAAGCAGTGATAGCTCCGTTAGGCGTAATTACCGTTTGGTTTGTGCCGCTGTATATAATAGTGTTTGTAACAGAACTTGCAAATAAACTTCCGTCTTTTGTAAAAGTGCCGCTAATGTTCATTATGTTATCTGTTAACGGCCTAAAATTAGTACCTACAGGTATAGTAAGGTTATTGAATGTTGTGTTACCTGCTATAGTTGCATCGCCATTAGCTGACGGCCCGTTAAAGGTAACTGTTCCTGTAGAGGCGTTGTACGTTCCCTGGTTTATCCACGCACCGGTGGTTTTTGTAATCGTTAACGCTCCGCCTGCAGGAGTATTAAGGATACCGCCGCTTTGTATGTTTAAGGTACCTATGGTAACATTGCTGTTTAACATAGGGTCGCGTGGGGTAGTTTCTGCATCCGGTATTATTACATTAGTAGCGTCAGACGGTGTGGCATTAGGCGTCCAGTTTGCAGCTGTAGTCCATGATGTACTTTCAGAACCATTCCAGGTTACGGTAGGTGCCTGAGAATTAGCAAGGGTTAGCAGGTTGGTGCCGGGTGACGATGAAAAGAACGCCACGTTTACGTTACTGAGTTCTACAAAATTATCTGAAACATTGTAGTTAGTGCGTCCCTGCTCTACAACTGTGCTTGGTAGTATTACCACCCAGTCTACAAGTTTGTTTTCAGTATTGCCGTTTAGCTCGCTATCGAGATAATGTGCAGAAATAGTTGCTTTTGTGCCGGTGCCGCCCGTTTGGGTAAGATCAAAATTACGGAGTATGGCATCGGTTTTTCCTGCGGGGGCAGCTCCTAATGTTGTTTTTAGGCTCATAGATGTAGGAAGTGTGCCGCCTACAGGGTAAATGATGGTTGTGCGTGGATGGCCAAAGGTATAAGCAATATTATTTGTAATACTGCTATTGCGGGTTACTGTACCGCTCACATCGCCTATACCGGTGTTGTATGAGTTAGAACCCATAATAATACTGAATGCCCCGGTATCAAAGCTGCCTTTAGTGGCGCTTACATTTGCTTTTGGCAAATCCAGGTTTCCGGTAAGTACTATGTTTCCTGTAGCGTTAGCGCCTCCGGTGGTAGATACCGTTACTTTGTTATAAGTACCCGCGGGTAGATATTGTGCCGCAGTGGCAGCAGCTAACACAAGCGTACCGCTGCCGCCCCAGGTTTTTCCGCTGGCAAAAGGCGCAGTAGTTGTGTTTGCCGAAGTAATTGTGCCATCATTTGTAATTGTAGACAGCGTACCGGTTAGGGTATTAGTGCCCAGTGCAAGGGTTTGGCTCGCATCTACAGTAAGAGCGCCATTTACGGCAAGGTTATTACTTGTAGTTACCGTATTTGTACCGGTAGTGTTTATCCTAAAGTTATTTAGCAGGTTTGTTGTGCCCACATTAGCCTGGTCAAAGCTCAACGTTGGGTTTACACTGCCCGAAACAATAATATTTGAAGACGCACCGCCGCTAATACCTTGTGGTGAGGTGTTTGTTACCGAACCGTTAAGGGTTAGGGTATTAGCTGCTATATACAATTTACCACCGTTAAAGGTAAGATCTGAATTAACAGCAAGGGCACCATTCATGGTAGCGTTACCGGCAATTACAGCAGTTTCTGCTTCACCGGATACCGGGGCAAAAACCGTTGATGGGTTTGCAATAATGGTTATATCATCCAGCGCTACCTCATCATAAACTGATCCGGATAGTGCATCGCTGCTCCAGCGTATAAAATAATATCCGCTGTTAGCTATATTAAGGCCGGTAAGTGTTACAACTTTATAGTACATCTTCCAGCCCGGTAAGGCATCTGCCGCAGCTGTAGTGGACTGATTAAGTACTGAAAGGGCCGTGTAAGCAGTATTGCTGGCGTTTGTGCCGGAATAGGTGAAATTAAATGTATCTGAACCTGCGGCGTCGTTGCGGACATATATTTTGTAGCCAATATTTACCGAAGTAATAGCGGCACCGGTCTGGTTTTGAAAACGCAGCGTGCTGCTGAATGAAGGGTAGGTTGCATCTGCCTGAAAGCCAATAGCGTAGTTGCCGGTGCTTACCTGAAAGGCATAAAAACCACCATCTGTTTCATTTCCGTCACTTTGCCCGTTTCCATAAGCAGGGTCCTCATCGGTAACATCTACACCAAAAGTAACGTTTTGTGTAACAGCAGGTGCATTTAGTTCAAAACTATTGGCGTTAAGTTCGCCCACATCCGGTAGTGACGCAAGCCCCGATCCTTCGTAGGCTCCGTTGTTTACACCTTCTAAAGTAGTATCAAAATCTATTTTATAAACCGTGTTAGCTGTGTTTACCTGTAGCCCCAAAGGTGCATTTAAGGTTGTAAAGTTTCCGGTTTTAGCAGTGCTCCGGTAATTTTCGGTACCGCCAGAACCATTGTATTCATAAACACTTACATAATAAGTAGTTGCAGGGATAAGCCCTGTTACGGTTACTGTGTTAGCACTACCTGCATAAACAACATAACTTTCTACACCTGCATCTGCCCCTGTGGCAAATGTAGTTGAGGCAAGATAACTGCTACCGTCAGCAGGATTAGCCGAAACAGCAATGTCACTACGTACAACAACAAGATGGTTGCCACCGTTGCCACCGCTCCAGTTTATGGTAGATTGTATAGAGTTAATAGCCGTAAAAGTAAGGCCGGTAGCTGTAGTAGAGGGCTCTGCGCTAAGTACGGTAGCCGTAAGGGCAATTTGCCTTGTAGTGGCGCCTGAAGACATAAGTATTAGAGGGTTTGAATATAACCCTGCCGGTGCGCTTGCTGCCACCCTTACATAAGTAGTTGTGGTAGCCCCCGTAACGTTAATTGACGATGTGTATGGACCGGTTTGGCTGGCAGAAACTTCAAAATTTGCAGGTGCTGCAATGTTGATGCTGCCCGATTGCAGGCTGGAACCTGTACTGGTAAAGCTTTGAGATGCCGATGCCGTACCTGTAGTGGTAAGGAAATTGTTTAGCGCGCTTGCCGATGTAGATATTGACGGCACATTTGGCGCATCTATATAAAATATTTGTGCATTACTTGTTGCAGCGCCCGTACCTACAGTAATACTGGCCGTTCCGGCCGTTGCAATATTTGTTGCAGCCACTGTAGCACTAAGTTGCGTGGGTGAAGTATACGTAGTAGTTAACGCTGTACCATTCCATTTAATAACCGATGCATTTGTAAAATTGCTGCCGGTTGTGGTAAGTGTAAAGGCTGCCGATCCGGCCACTTTAGATGTAGGAGATATAGAAGCTAAAAAAGGAGTAGCAACCGTAACCCTGATATTGTCAAAAAATGCAGTCTGACTTTTCTTGTTACCGGCATTCCAATAGCCTCCCATAAGTGGCAGTGCCGTAGTAGCAGAAGGTGTGTTTTGCGCAATGCCCTGAGAATATATAGATCCTGTTGTTGGGTTAGCGAATGCTGAACTGCTGTCCTTGCGAACAAAAAGTTCCCAGCTGTTTGAAGAAGGAGAGTAAGTAACCTTAACACTAATGTAGTGTTTACCAAAGTCTTTAACTCCGCTGGTATTGCTGCTTATCAAATTTGTTGAGGTACGCAGGCCTGCGGTATAGCGTATAAGCCTTAAAGGATCGTTACCGCCGCTGTTTCCTAAAACTACGGCATATCCTGATCCTGTTGTAGCCGTGGTGTTTGATGTACCAGCCAGTACAAAAGCGTTGCCATAACTGTTGTTGCTTACACCACTTGGGTTAGTGGTAATTTGCCTCATGTTAAATGTCCAGGTTACCTGGCCGGGGTTGCTTGCAAGCAGGGTGTTAAAAGGTGTGGCTGCCGCATTAAGCGTATAGCCCAACACCCATCCTGCGGCATTGTTGGCACCCGTAGCATCGTTAGTAAGGCCAAGGTAGCCATTATTAATACGCCCACCCATGTCAGTACCACTGGTAAGCAGGTTCCAGCTGGTGCTATTTCCTATTGGGGCGTTTGCGGTGGTGTATGATGTTCCGGACGAGGTCGAGAAATCATTACTGTAAACAATAACCTGCTGGCCGTATGATAAAAAAACACATAGGGTAGCAATGAGAGTTACTGCTTTTTTGAAAATTGGTAGTTTTGGAGGCATAATTTATTTAGTTTGGGGTGTTTAGCTTTGGATAGAAAGAAAAAAAATTGGGGTTAGATTTTCTACCTTACAGCATCATTTTTAAAGTATACATTCTTGCAAATTTTACAAATTAAAATCAGCAAGAATTAAAATTGCCATTATATCGGTTGTAATTACCAATATATCCGACGAACTCCACAATCGACAACGTACCGAAATAGCAATTCTTAAAGAAATCATAAAATTTTACATTTTTTTAACAGGGGTAAATATCGTAAAGGTTTTGTATTTAGTGATTTAAACCAAATGATGATAATCGATTTAAAATTAAAAATGCGATTAATATTTTATGACATTTTAATCTCAATTACGGCATCTTTGGTGATTGTAAATACAATATCGCCCTGTTGGGGCTCCATTACATAAGTGCCGGTGAATTCGCCAAAAGCAGGAAGTATCATTTGGTTTTCGGTTTTAAAAAAGCAGGGCAGCTTTAAAAATTGCCGGCCTTTACCGCGTAGCTGTACCGCAGGATGAATATGCCCGCATAATGTAAAATGGCCGGCGCGGTCTTCGGGGTAATGTGTGAGCAAAAAGCCATTTACTGCCCATTCGCTTATGGTTTGTATGCCGAGTGCGTTGTATTTTTCAGGATTAATGATATCGTGGTTGCCCGCAATAAGCACTATAGCGAGGTTGGTTTTGGTAACCCAGCCTGTAAATAAATTCCATTCGCTATTTATGGAACTATGAAACAAGTCGCCTAAAAAACAAATGGAATCGGGTTTAAATAACTGTATAACGTTATCAAGCTTCTGGAAGTTTTTATAGATGATACCATCGGGTATAGCGGCACCATGTTTGCGAAAATGGGATATTTTGCCCAAATGCACATCAGATATAAGCAGCATGCGTTTTTCTACCCAGTATACCGCGCCCGAACAATGCAGTACAAAGTTGTGGTTGTTTAATTTTAGTTCTAATGTCATTTAATCGCCCTCCATTCAGGGTGCAAAAGTACAAATTTGCTTTATTAGTGGCAGTATTATTGCTGAGTGTTATTACTTCATGTAGCTGGCTGTCATTTTTTTTATCCTCTCGGCCAGCGTTTCGCTCGACAGCTTTTCGCGTAACCTGTCGGTTATAATCGGGAAGCTGAACGGGGTGGGCTTTTCGCACTGCTTCCATACAATTTGCTGCTGATGGATACGTTCCAGAACCATAAGCAAACGGCCTTCTTCCAGCTGGTGTTCAAACGTTTCGCGGTAGGCCTGCTGAAACAAAAGGTTTTCAGGTTCATAATCCCTAAAAACTTCAAATATCAGCTGGGAGCTGCTTTGCAGGTGTTTTGTTTTTACAACCTTTCCCGGATATCCTGTAAAAACCAGGCCGGCAATAACGGCAATATCCCTGAATTTTCGGCGGGCCATTTCGGTGGCATTAAGGCTTTGCTGCAAATCGGCGTGCAGGTGCGTGGCTGTAAAAAGATCGTTATCTAACACCTGCTGCATATCAATTTCCTGGTCTGACAGGAGCTCAAAACCATAGTCATTATAGGCTAAAGAAAATGTAATAGGGGTAAGGAGGCTTATGCGGTAGGCCATTAAACTTGCCAGCGCCTCGTGTACAAAACGCCCTTCAAACGGATAGAAAATAGCATGGTAGCCTTCGCGGGTTTTAAAAGTCTCAATTAAAAATTCGTTTGCATTTGGTACTATAGATTCTTTTCGTTGCCGTGTAAACAGCGGAGCAAGGGCCCGCAACTCCCGCGTCATGGTAGTAGTGTTGGCTGCATACAACTCTTCACGCAGGAGCTCGCTCATTTGTGCCGAAAGCGTCATGCGGCCGCCCATCCAGCTGGCATGCATGGCTTTAGCGCCGGGGCTGGCGCGGCGCACCAAAACCTCCATATTTTTAATACGGTATAATTCCAGTTTTCTGCCGGCAAAAATAAATACGTCGCCGGGGTTAAGCTTAGATATAAACCACTCCTCAATAGTGCCAATATAGCCGCCGCTAAAAAACTTTACTTTCATAACCGCATCCCCCACAATGGTACCCATTTGCATGCGGTGGCGCAAGGCAATGGCTTTACTGTGTACCTTAAACATACCATCGGCTTCAATTTCTACTTTTTTATACTCATCATATGCCTGTAGGCTTTGGCTACCCCGGGTAATAAAGTTGAGGCAAAACTGCCAGTCGTCCTCTGTTATGCCCTGAAAGCAAAAGGTACTTTTTACTTCCTTAAATATCTCGTCAGGATAAAACCCGTCTGACACGGCAAGGGTAACCAGGTACTGCACCAAAACATCCCAACTGTTTAGATAGGGCACACGGTCTTCTACCACGGTTT
>Ga0265780_10011631_pt1 | contig 10387 bp, 9 predicted proteins | sample P1T30metagenome_FD_192432 | JGI IMG/M metagenome (GOLD analysis project Ga0265780, IMG submission 192432) | Plant litter microbial communities from East Loma Ridge, Irvine, California - P1 T30 | ecosystem: Environmental > Terrestrial > Plant litter > Unclassified | place: USA: California... | reverse complement strand
TGGCGCTGCAGGTGAACCGTCTGCGACCCGACGTCGTGTGGTCGCCCATGCAGACGATGGGTTCGTTCGGGCGCCGCTACCCGCTCGTGCTCACGCTGCACGACCTCATCTACTACACCAACCGCACGCCGCCCCCCGAGTTCGCCCTGCCGATCCGGCTGGTCTGGCGGCTGTACCACCTCGCCTGGTGGCCGCAGCGGCTGCTGCTGAACCGCGCCGACGCCGTCGTGACCGTCAGCCGGACGACGCTCGACGAGATGCGCCTCCATCGACTCACCCGCCGACCCGTCACGGTCGTGACCAACGCGGCGGACCCGGTCGATGCCGCGCCCCCACGCACGGCGCCTCGTCACCGCGACCTCGTCTACATGGGATCGTTCATGCCGTACAAGAACGTGTCGGCGCTGGCGAGGGCGCTTCCGCTGCTCGACGGGTACCGACTGCATCTGATGAGCCGGGTGTCGGAACGCGAGCGCGCCTCCTTGTCGGCCCTGGCCCCCGCCGGGTCGCTGGTGTTCCACGACGGCGCGAGCGACGACGAGTACCGCGACGTGCTGCTCGGTGCGACGGCGGTCGTGACGGCCTCGCGTGCTGAGGGCTTCGGCATCCCCCTGGTCGAGGGGATGGCGCTCGGCACCCCGGCCGTGGTCAGCGACATCCCGATCTTCCGCGAGATCGGCGGCGAGGCCGCGGTCTACTTCGACCCCGAGTCGCCGGCCTCGATCGCCGCGGCGGTGCGTCGGCTCGAGCGCGAGTGGGCCGCCCGGTCGACCGCCTCGATCGCCCAGGCCGCGCGATTCTCCTGGGACGCCTCGGCGTCGGCCCTCGCCGACGTGCTCGAGTCGGTCTCGGCGGCGCGCGGCACCACGACCCGCAGCTGACCCCTCCGAGGAGGCGCGGGCTCAGTCGCGCCCGCCGGCCTCCGACTCGAGGGCGTTCTGATAGTCGAAGTCGAACGTGCCGGGTCGCTCGGACTCGACCTCGATCGGGTCGTCGAACTCGCGCAGCACCAGATCGCCCCCGTCGGAGGCGAACGAGTGGATCGATCCGTTGCGGATCGGGATGCCCGCATGCGCCTCCGTGTCGGGGGAGACGTGGTTGACCACGGCGCGGATGACCGCTCCGTGCGTGGCCACGACGACGAGCCCGCCGTCGTGCCTGCGGGCGATGTCGGCCAGGGCGGGCAGCACCCGGGCCACCAGGTCGGTGCGGCTCTCGCGTCCTGGCACGGGGGTGCCCGCCGGGAAACGGGCTTCGACCTCGGTTCCGGTCAGGCCCTCCGCCTCGCCGTAGCGGCGCTCGGCGATCGCGGGGACGTGCAGGGGAGCGGGGAGCCCCAGGACGTCGGCGATGATCGCGCCCGTCTCGGCGGCGCGCACGAGGGGGCTCGCCACGACCGCGGTCACCCGCCTCCGCGACAGGAGGCCGCCGGTCTCGCGGGCCTGCGACCGCCCCAGGTCGTTCAGGGGGATGTCGGTCGCGCCCTGGATGCGCCGCGCACGGTTCCAGTCGGTCTCACCGTGTCGCACCAGGTACAAGAGGGTCACCGTCGTTCCTCCGATCGGCGGAACGACCCGTCAGGGGATCAGACGCTCCGCGAGGGCCGCCAGCGTCTCTGACGTGCCGGAGTTCAGCTTAACCGCGGCCCGACCGTCGCCCTTCGTGACGCCGCGGTTGACGACGACGACGGGCAGACGTCGACGCGTCGCCTGGTCGAGCAGGCGGATGCCCGAGTTGACGACCAGCGACGAGCCCGCGACGAGCAGCGCGTCGGCGGCGACGACGAGCGAGCGCGCCTCGGCGAAGCGCTCGACCGGCACGAACTCGCCGAAGAAGACGACGTCGGGTTTCAGCATGCCGCCGCACACCGTGCAGACCGGCACCTCGAACGAGTCGATGTCGTCGACCTCGACGTCGCCGTCGGGCGCGAGCCGGACGCTCTCGGGATGCTCGAGCCAGGGGTTCGCCGCCGCGAGTCGGGCGGCGACCATGTCGCGCGCGAACGACTGGCCGCAGGTCAGGCAGATCACCCGGTCGACCGTGCCGTGCAGATCGACGACCCGACGCGAACCGGCCCGCACGTGCAGGTTGTCGACGTTCTGCGTCACCACGCCGTTGATCACCCCGGCGCGCTCTAGGTCGGCCAGCGCGCGGTGGCCGGTGTTCGGCTCGGACGACCGGAAGGACTTCCAGCCGAGGTGGCTGCCGGCCCAGTAGCGCTTCCGATAGCGGTCGCTCGAGAGGAACTGCTGGAACGTCATCGGGTTGCGCGGGGGAGCACCCGCACCGCGGTAGTCGGGGATGCCCGAGTCCGTGCTGACACCGGCGCCCGTCAGCACGGCGACGCGGCGGCCTCGGAGGACCTCGACGGCGGCGTCGAGCGAGGCGGCATCGGCGGCGGGCTCGACGGCGCTGCTGCTCGAGGACGTGGCGTCCGGCACCATCGGGGCTCCTTCGGGTCGGTGGACGTTAGCCTAAACGTCGTCACCCCCCGTTTTCCTTCCGCCGGCCGGCCACGGCCCGGACCTCACCGCCCCGGAGCACCGTGCGCATCACCCGCATCACCGATCTCGACCACCCGGCTCTGGCCGACTACCGCCGACTCACCGACGTCGCGCTCCGCCGGGTGACCGAGCCGGAGGGCGGCCTCTACATCGCCGAGTCGTCGAAGGTGATCGAGCGGGCCCTCCGGGCGGGTCACGTGCCCCGGTCGGTGCTCATGACCGACCGCTGGCTGGCCGACATCGAACCGCTCGTGGCCGACCTCGAGGGCGAGATCTTCATCGGCGACGCCGCCCTGCTCGAGACGCTGACCGGCTACCACCTGCACCGAGGCGCCCTCGCGGCCATGCACCGCCCCGCGCTGCCCGAGATCGCCGACGTCCTCGCCGGCGCCCGCCGGGTCGTCGTGCTGGAGGACATCGTCGACCACACCAACGTCGGGGCGATCTTCCGGGCCGTCGCCGGGCTCGGCGCCGACGCCGTCCTCGTCACCCCCCGCTGCGCCGACCCGCTCTACCGCCGGAGCGTCCGCGTCAGCATGGGCACCGTGCTCCAGGTGCCGTGGACGCGCCTCCCCGACTGGCCGGAGGGCGGCGAGCTGCTGCGCGCCGCGGGGTTCGAGGTGGCCGCCCTCGCCCTGTCCGACGACGCGGTGCCGCTCGACGCCTACGCCGCCGATCCTCCTGAGCGGGTGGCGCTCCTCCTCGGCACCGAGGGCGACGGACTCAGCCGCGCGGCCCTCCGATCGTCCGACGTGGTCGTGACGATCCCCATGCTGCACGGCGTCGACAGCCTCAACGTCGCCGCGGCCTCGGCCGTGGCCCTCTGGGCCCTGCGCGTCCCGGCCGCCACGGTCGAGGGTCGATGAGCCGGCGCCCCGGGCGACCGCGCCGTCGTGTGGTCGCCGCGGCCGTCGCCGTGCTCGTCGTCCTGACGGGGTCGTACACGTCCCTCGCCCTCGCCGGCCCCACGTCGCCGCAGTCGGCCACCGCCTCCGTCTTCGAGGCCCCCCGTCAAGCCGCCCCGGCGCTGACGTTCCCCGATTACGGGGCCACGGCGGTCCAGGCGCTCGGCTACGACGACAGCCTGACGACGAGCGGCGACGACCGACCCCGACCGATCGCCAGCATCAGCAAGATCGTCAGCGCCCTCGTCGTGCTCGACGCGAGACCCCTCGACGGCGGCGACGGGCCGGTCATCACCTTCGACGCCGACGATGCCGCGCTCTACGACGCGTACCTCGCCCGGAACGGCAAGGTGGCGCCGATGCCAGCCGGTCTCCGTCTGACCCAGCGTCAGGCCCTCGAGGTGTCGCTGATCGAGTCGGCCAACAACTACGCCGACGCCCTGGCGCTGTGGGCCTTCGGCAGCACCGACGCGTTCGTCGCCGCGACCGACGCGTGGCTCGACGAGAACGGCCTGACCTCGACGACCATCGTCGAGCCGACGGGCATGTCGCCGGCGAACACGAGCACCGCGACCGACCTCGTCGCCCTCGGCCGACTCGCCCTCGCCGACCCCGTCGTCGCCGAGATCGTCCGCACCGACGCCGTGACCGTCCCCGGCGTCGGCGAGATCGAGAACTCGAACGAGCTGCTCGGACTCGACGGCGTCACCGGCATCAAGACCGGCACCCTCGACGAGGCCGGCGCCTGTCTGCTCTTCTCCGCCGACTACGCGATCGACGATCAGACGGTCACGGTGGTGGGCGTCATGCTCGGCGGCGTCGACCACGACGCCCTCGACGTCGACGTGCAGGCCCTGCTCGCCAGTTCGGTCGCGCGCTTCCAGACCATCGACCTCGCGCGGGCGGGCGACTCGTTCGGACGGTACGACATGCCGTGGGGTGCCGAGGGCGAGGCCGTCGCCGCCGACGACGCCTCGGTGCTCGTCTGGGGCGACGAGGCGGTCGACGCCGTCGTGACGACGGAGCCGATCGGGCCCGACGCGGCGGGGGCCGAGGTCGGGTCCGTGCGCTTCACGGTCGACGACCAGGTCGTCGACGTGCCCCTCGAGCTCGATCGCGACATCCCCGAGCCGGGGGCGTGGTGGCGGTTGACGCACCCGCGTGAGATCGCGGCCGGGCTGAGCCGCACCTCCTGAATCGCACAGCCCCCCTTCGGCCTCTCGAGGCATGCCGGGGGAGGGCTGACCTCAGGGCTCGTCGCGGTGGACGACCATGACGGCGTCGGGCCGCTTCGCCTGCCGACCGTCGCCCGACGACTGGTGCCGGATCCGACGGACCACCCAGGGCACGAAGTACTCGCGCGCCCAGCCCATGTCTTCCGAGCGCGCCTGCCGCCACGGGCGCCGCGCGAGCGGCTCGGGCCGGTAGGGCTCGAGGTCGTTCTCGACGGCGAGGGAGGCCAGGACCATCCGCGCGATGGTGTGATGACCCAGCGGGCTGAAGTGCAGCCGGTCGGGTGCCCACATGCCCGGCCCGGAGAGCTCGCGGAGCGCCCACATGTCGGCCACCACGGCGTCGTGCCGCGCCGCGATCGAGTGCACGTGCTCGTTGTAGATCGCGACCTTGCCGCGCAGTCGGCCGAGCACGGGGGTGGACCCGATGTCGGGCCCGGTGAAGACGACGACCGTGGCCCCGTCGCTGCCGAGACGCTCGACGAGCCCCTCGAAGCCGGCGGCGACCCGGTCGGGGTCGGTGCCCGGGCGGATGATGTCATTGCCGCCGGCCGAGACCGTGACGAGGTCGGGGCGCAGCGCGAGCGCGGCGTCGGCCTGCTCGTCGATGATCTGCTGCAGCAGTCGGCCGCGGACGGCCAGGTTGGCGTACGCGAAGTCCTCCGTCGACGACCCGAGGACCTCGGCCACCCGGTCGGCCCAGCCCCGGTGCCCGCCCGGCGAGCGTTCTTCGGGATCGCCGATGCCCTCCGTGAACGAGTCGCCCAGGGCGACGTAACGAGACCACGGATGTTGCTGCGACATGCCCACCACGTTACCCGCCGGGCGGATTACTCTCGACCCGTGCACGAACCAGGCCCCGTCTCGCCCATCACCCGCGGCACCACGCCCGAGGAGGCGCTGCCCGACGAGCTCCTCGAGCGCTTCCGGCAGCGGGCGGCCGTGTCCGATCACGAGAACGCGTTCCCGGTCGACGACCTCGACGAGCTCAGGTCTCGCGGCTGGCTGCGACTGTTCGTCCCGGAGGACCGAGGAGGCGCGGGTCTCGGACTCGAGGCCGTCGCGGCCCTGCAGAGTCGCCTGGCCACGGCGGCCCCGGCGACCGCGCTGGCCGTCGGCATGCACCTGGTGTGGACGGGCTGCGCCGCACTGCTGCACGCCCGCGGCGACGACTCGCTCGGGTACGTGCTCGACGAGGCCGGCCGCGACGAGATCTTCGCCTTCGGCGTCAGCGAGCCGGGCAACGACCTGGTGCTCTTCGACTCGGTCACGAGGGCCGAGCCCGACGGCGAGGGCGGCTACCGGTTCACCGGCACCAAGATCTTCACCTCGCTCTCGCCGGTCTGGACCCGCCTCGGCGTGTTCGGCCGCGACGACGGCGACCCCGACGCCCCTGCGCTGGTGCACGGGTTCCTGCGACGCGAGGACGGCGGACACGAGTCGCTGGGGGACTGGGACACCATCGGCATGCGGGCCACCCAGAGTCACACCACGCGTCTCGAGCAGGCTCCCGTCGCGGCGTCGCGCATCGTCCGTCGCCTGGCGGTCGGGCCGAGCGCCGACCCGTTCGTCTTCGCCGTGTTCGCGGTCTTCGAGACGCTGGTGTCGGCGGTGTACCGGGGGATCGCCCGGCGTGCCGTCGAACTGGCCGTCGAGTCGGCCACGACCCGGGGGTCGCGTCGAGCCGGCGGGGCGCCGCTCTCGGACGACGCGATCGTCCGCTGGCGGATCGCCGACGCGGCCATCGCGCTCGACGGCATCGAGCCGCAGGTCGACTCGATCGCCCGCGACGTCGACTCGATGGTCGACCACGGAGCGTCGTGGTTCCCCCGCGTCGTGGGGCTGAAGACCCGCACGACCGAGACCGCCCGCGCCGTCGTCGATCAGGCCGTCTCGGTCGCCGGCGGCGCCTCGTACCGCAGGTCGTCCGAGCTGGGACGCCTGCAGCGCGACGTGCTCGCCGGCAGGTTCCACCCCTCGAGCACCGACTCGGCGCACGCCACGACGGCGGCCTGGCTGCTCGGGCCCGTCTCCTGAGCAGCGGATGTCGGAGGCCCGTGTGAGGATGCACGGGTGAGCAAACAGGACGGCAGCGGGCGGCTGGTCACCACCGTGCCCACCGACGATGCGACCGCGCCGATCCTCCACGTCGACATGGACGCCTTCTTCGCGTCGGTCGAGCTGCTCGACCGCCCCGATCTGCGCGGGCTCCCGGTCGTCATCGGTCACCGGTCGGACAGGTCCGTGGTCACGGCGGCGACGTACGAGGCCCGCAAGTACGGCGTCAACTCGGCCATGCCCATGGCGATCGCCCTGCGGCGCTGCCCGCAGGCGATCGTCCTCGAACCGCATGGCGAGAAGTACCGGCACTACTCGTCGATCGTCATGTCGATGTTCGACGACGTCACGCCGATGGTCGAACGGCTGGGCATCGACGAGGCCTTCCTCGACGTCTCGGGGTCGATCCGACTGCTCGGGTCCGTCTTCGACATCGCGACGGAGCTCCGTCGGCGCGTGCACGCCGAGACGGGTCTGCACTGCAGCATCGGCGCTGCGTCGACGAAGTTCGTCGCGAAGCTCGCCTCGAGCGTCGCCAAGCCCGACGGTCTGCTCATCGTGCCGCACGAGGCCACACTCGCGTTCCTGCACCCGCGTCCGATCAGCGGGCTCTGGGGGGTCGGCGGCAAGACGGAAGAGACCCTGCTCAATCTCGGCCTGCGGACGATCGGCGACGTCGCCAACGCACCCCTCGACACCCTCGTCCGAGCCGTCGGGCCGGCCGGCGGCGCCAAGCTGCACTCGCTGGCCTGGGGCCGCGACCCCCGCTCCGTGACGACCACGGCCGAGGAGAAGAGCGTCGGGCACGAGGTCACCTTCTCGACCGACGTCACCGACCCCGTCGAGATCCGGCGCGAGCTCCTCCGCCTCAGCGACAAGGTCGGCGTGCGACTGCGCGCGGCGGGGATGAGCGGCCGCACCGTCGTGCTCAAGCTGCGCACCACCGACTTCGCCACGATCACCCGGTCGAAGACGCTGGCCGAGCCGACCGACCTCGGGCGCCGCATCTACGACGAGGTGCGCGCGGTCTACGAGGCGACGGGCAAGCAGCACGAGCGCATCCGACTGGTCGGGGTGCGCGTGGAGCAGCTCGTACCCGGCGGGGGCGGCGGGCTCTCGCTCGGCCTGTGGGACGACGACGCCGACTGGCGCGAGGCCGAGTCGACGATGGACGCCCTGCAGGCCCGATTCGGTGCGGCCATGCTGACGCCGGCGTCGCTGCTCCGCCAGGGCACCGGTCGACCGGGCTCGGGCCGACCCGGCTCGGGTCGTCCGCCGCGGGGCCGTCCGGGGCCTTCGCCGGTCGAGCCGTCCGTCGACCCCGGGTACAGTGGGGTCGAGTGAGCACAGCTAGCGTGGACGACCCTTCGGGGCCCGACGACATCCGCGACGACGGCACTCTCGATCTGACCGACGTCGGCGTCTCGGCCGGCAACTCGGCCGCCGAGCACCTCTCGCCGGCGTTCCCCGAGAGGGCGGCCTGGGGCACCGCCGCGAAGCTGCGCGCCTGGCAGGCCGAGGCCCTCGAGCAGTACTTCGCCTCCGACCCGGTGGACTTCCTCGCCGCAGCCACCCCCGGTGCCGGCAAGACGACGTTCGCCCTGCGTCTCGCCACCGAGCTGCTCTCGCGCGGGGTCGTCGACCGGGTGGTCGTCGTCGCGCCGACGGAGCACCTCAAGCGCCAGTGGGCCGACGCGGCCGACCGGGTCAACCTCCGACTCGACCCCATGTTCAAGAACGCGGACGTCACCTTCGGTCGGCACTACCACGGGGTCGCGGTCACGTACGCGCAGGTGGGCATGAACCCCGAGGTCCACCGTGCGCTCACCGAGGCGGGTCGCACGCTCGTGATCCTCGACGAGGTCCACCACGGCGGCGATGCCCTCAGCTGGGGCGACGGGATCCGCGAGGCCTACGGCAAGGCGACGCGGCGGCTCTCCCTCACCGGCACCCCCTTCCGCTCGGACACCGCGGCCATCCCCTTCGTCACGTACTCGGCCGACGAGCACGGCATCCGGACGTCGCGGTCCGACTACGCCTACGGCTACGGCCGCGCCCTCGCCGACGGGGTCGTCCGGCCGGTGCTGTTCATGGCCTACGCCGGGCAGATGCGGTGGCGGACGCGCATGGGCGACGAGATGAGCGCCTCCCTGGGCGAGGCCGTGACCAAGGACATCACCGCGCAGGCCTGGCGGACGGCCCTCTCGCCGCAGGGCGACTGGATCCCGGCCGTGCTCTCGGCCGCCGACAAGCGCCTCACCGAGGTGCGTCGCGGCGTCCCCGACGCCGGCGGGCTGGTCATCGCCACCGATCACACGGTCGCGCGTCAGTACGCCGCCGTGCTGCAGAAGATCACCGGCGAACGCCCGACCGTGGTCCTCTCCGACGAGAAGGCGGCCAGCGACCGGATCCAGGCGTTCTCCGAGAGCGAGAGCCGATGGATGGTCGCGGTCCGCATGGTCTCCGAGGGCGTCGACGTGCCGCGGCTGGCGGTGGGCGTCTACGCGACCTCCGCCTCCACGCCGCTGTTCTTCGCCCAGGTCGTCGGTCGCTTCGTGCGTGCCCGTCGTCGGGGTGAGACCGCGTCGATCTTCCTGCCGAGCGTCCCGAGTCTGATGGCGCTGGCCGGGCAGCTCGAACTCGAACGCGACCACGCGCTCGACCGCCCGACGAACGCCGACGACGGCATCTTCGCCCCCGAAGAGGACATGATGGCGGCCGCCAACCGAGAGGAGAAGGCGTCGAGCCTGCTCGAGCAGCAGCCCTTCGAGGCCCTCGACTCGCAGGCCTCGTTCGACCGTGTCCTCTACGACGGCGGCGAGTTCGGCACGGGCGGCGAGATCGGGAGCCTCGAAGAGCTCGACTTCATCGGGATCCCCGGCCTGCTCGAACCCGACCAGGTGCGCGACCTGCTGCGGCAACGGCAGGCGACGCAGGCACGTCGTTCGTCGAAGACGGGTCTGCCGACGGTCGCCGCCCCCGTCGAGACGGCCCGTCCCCTCTATCAGACGATCAAAGAGCAGCGTCAGGAGCTCAGCCGGCTGGTCTCCATCTGGTCGCGTCACTCCAACGAACCGCATGGTCTCATCCACGCCGACCTGCGGCGCATCAGCGGCGGCCCCTCCGTGGCGCAGGCCAGCACCGAGCAGATCCAGAAACGCATCGACGTGCTGCGCGGCCGCATCGGCAACCGCAAGTGAGTCGGACCCGGCCGAGGGCGCAGCTCCCCGCCGGGTCCGAACGGCTACGCAGCCGCTGGCGCTCCCGCCGCGTACGATCGGGGGATGCTGGATGAGATCGGTCACGATCGGTGGTTCGTCCGCCGCGACGCCGACGCTGCACCTCAGGCCCTGATCGAGCGGTTCGGCGGCGGGTACCGCCTGACGCTGTGGTCGCTCGTCGAGACCGAGCAACGGCCGCTGGGTGTCTTCACCTCGGCCGAGCAGGCGGAGATCGCGTGGTGGCGTCATCTCGACCGGGAGCGGGGTCAGCGCAGGGGGAGCACCTCCGCGAGGGCCAGGCGCCTCGGCGAAGACTGACCACGGGTCTGTCGGGCCACCGCCCTGCTGATCACCCGGGCCCGTTCGTCGCTCTGGTCGGACGTCCGTGCTCCCTGGGCGGACCACGATGTCACGCCGTCGTCCGAACAGCCCAGCACGGACCGTACGACCAGACCGCCCGTAGCACC
>Ga0265780_10011629_pt1 | contig 10389 bp, 14 predicted proteins | sample P1T30metagenome_FD_192432 | JGI IMG/M metagenome (GOLD analysis project Ga0265780, IMG submission 192432) | Plant litter microbial communities from East Loma Ridge, Irvine, California - P1 T30 | ecosystem: Environmental > Terrestrial > Plant litter > Unclassified | place: USA: California... | reverse complement strand
CTAGTAGAGACCGTGACTGATGTCCAGGGAGTCGAAGCCATTCCCGAACGGTTCCTCAATGAATGGACAACCTCGCTCTGCTCCTCCGCCCTCTACATTCCCTCGAGTCCATGATCAGCCAGGTCCATCCTTATCCCAAGCCAGCTCACTCGGAGCACGAACGGACAAATTACCAAGACAACTCGCTTTGGATCAATTACCTATCCTCTCACCTCCAGTCAATGACCTGTATCGCCCTGATGGACCTTCAAACGGAATGGTTAAATTACAGGGGGACCCCCAGGTTATTGAGAAACAACGGGTGGAAACTGCTATTCGGGCGATTATCGACTTCACCCACTACGTATCGACTGGAATCCTCCCACCGCCCTCAGATCCAAATATCCTTGCTATCCTACCAAGAAGTCCTGATGGCTCGCTGCTCACACATTTGGCGAGAACGGGGACTTTCAAGACTTTACGCCTGCAGGCTGGGACAACTACCAAGCAAATTTCGAAGAAGCAGGAACAACTGAAGGAGCAAGCAAGGAAAGGATTGAAAGATCCCGCCCAGCTGGATACGAGTACCGTCTACCTCGAAACGGCAGTGTACAAGTCCGACGGTCATACTCGAGTATACGCATGTTCGAAATGCCGAGGACGGGAAGCAAAGCGGCGACATAGCAAGGAAACCAGCAGGAAGAACCCCTCGACGGAGCAGAAAGTGAAAGTCGAACCATCAACGACCGGAGGTGGTGATGATGATGGAGCATCATACGACCCTCTGAGAGGAGGGCGGGTGGTGGCGGAACCTCCTTGGAACCCTACGACGGCGGATTGGAGACATGAGATCATCATCTTCAATCACAGTCCCGAGGTATCGATCAAGGATGGAGCGGTTGAGTCTCTACCATTTAGGGTGATATGTTATGGGAAATGTCATGCCGAAAAGACTGGGTTCAGGTGAGTTCCCCTTCCACTACAGCGGGACTTAGTTGATGGATAGAATCAAATTCACCATTCGTACATACGATGGTCGGATATATGGTACCGACATGACTGGCCCGATTCGAATCACGGATGATCACAAGACAGATAAAGCCAGACCTGGAGTACCTATTTCCAGGTCCGCTCCAAGGTCCCGTAAAGGTACAAGTGTCATGTCGAGCCAGCGTACTTCACCTACTCATTCAGACGAGAGTCAGGCGGTATCCGAAATTGGCGCCATTACGAACAAGCAACTTCCACCTAGTCGGGGTAAGCCATACGACAGGCCCGGCTTTCATCGTCAGAATTCGGCTTCTTCAGTTCACTCTGTAGCATCTTTATCGGCAATGTCTGGTAATGGACTCTCGGACATACCACCTGGCTCCGCGGAATGGCCGAATATCTCGAATTTCCAATCACACCCCATGTTGTCTAACGTCAATCTTCGACGCCCATTCCCCGGGACAATGACGGCCATGAACGGCCATGACTCGATGAGCTACACTTCATCGAATCCACCTTCTATCCACTCATCCGCAATTCAGTCACCAATGAGCCTGGGACTAGCATTGGTAGACGATCTACCTGCAAATGAGCTTGCAATGCGACTTTCCGACTTTCCTGGCTTCTCTCAGCATGACCAGGGTCAACATTCGTTCCCTAGCAACTCTACGTCGCCCATGTTGTTCGACGGTATGGGCGGCTTGGATCACAATAATTTCGGATCGACCGACGCATTTTCAAACTACAATCTCAACAATCTACAACAGCAATTTTCGCAACATACTGGATCGTACACGGATTCGCATCTTTCCGGTCGATCGGAACTGGGATTATACGAAAGTTCAGTGTATAGTGACAATGGTCCCGGACAAAGTTCAGTGGACGAGCAGAGTGATCACGATATGATGTCGTATCTCATCACCGACGATGATCCCAATTCCACCGACGCGATTGTTCAGCCTTTCTCTAGTCCTGCCGCAGTCCTACCCAAGGTCGATCAACCCCCTATCGCTGTCGCGCCCACTCAACCAGCTCCCACGATCTTGCAAGTCATCCCCTCGACTGGCGCTTTGTCAGGCGGTATCAGTATCGCTATCCTCGGTATGAACATTCCAAATGGCGCTTCCGTCATGTTTGGCGGACGACTGGCGACGACAACAGCATGTCAGTCAAGTTACATCAGTTGTCTACTCCCTCCTGGCAGTGCTCCTGGTCAAGTCGATGTTGTCATTCAAGGTTATGGAAGTTCCAACCCGCCTGCTACGTTTATATACGAAGCGCCATCGAAAGAGGCTATCAAGCTCGCCCTTCAGGTGCAGAGTCAACAACCCGCTGCTCCGAATGGTCCTGAGATGAACTTCCACAATAATCAGAATGGGAACTCCGCCAATGGACAGGGTAATACCAATAATTGGACGGTACCTACCGACACCATGTCGACATCCACTCCCAACGAATCCAACGACCTCCAAGCGACTTTGACCGACTTTCTCGCCGCCCTCAATGAACATTCTCCCGGCTCTCTGCGGCATTCGGGCGCCATCAACGCTCGAAATGAAGCCAAGCAGACGCTCATTCACCTCGCTACCATCCTCGGCTATGAAAAGCTACTGCGACGTTTGGTCATTTATGGAGCTCAAGTCGACGTCCAGGACATCAACGGTTTTACACCACTCTCATTCGCAGCTTACTGCGGTAAGATTGATTGCGCTCGTGTGTTGATTGAAGCTGGGGCGACATACGATCTTCCCACCAACCTCGGTGAATTCCCACTAGATCTCGCCAAAATCGGCGGTGATGACAAGATTGAGAAACTGTTATTATCAGCCGTCTGGTCTACGAGGTCACCAGCTGGAAGTCAAGGTCGAAATCGTCATATCTTCTTACCTGAGGAGAGCGACACTGATACTACCGAATCACATCGAATTGTGGAGTCGGATATCGAGTTGGACGATGATAATCCAAGTGATGGATCGGAGGACGACGTCGATTTCTATGTTGATCGAGCACCACCCAGGCGCAGAAGATCGAAACCCAAGGGTAGAAAACCCAGTCTCAATGTGGATGATATCTCGTCATGGCAGAGGAAAACTCAGACACCTCGGCGTACTCCACAGTCTACTGCTCCAGGGACCGCCGTCAACTCCGACACGGAAGCTCGACAACGATTACCCGCCCCAATCGTACCTCCATCTCCATCCGCTATCGATACACCTCCGCCGTACTCGCCTGCATCTTGGCTCGACCGATTCCCATTGTCAACAGATCATTGGCGTCTCAATGGAAGATGGGGTTTGGCAGAAGATTGGAAGATCCCATCTGAGTTGGTCCCACAACCGATTGTATCAATGTTTCATCCTCGTAATACTATCTCCGATCCTTCAGGCTCAGGAGCATGGGTGACTATGCCTGTCCCCTCACCCTCTTGGGAGACATTACAGAAGATTACCAATCCGGACGATCTCAAGGCGTTCACTCAGGCGATGGCGGCCGCTGCTTTCAATGCTGTCGTTCAGACTGGAGCGACTACCTCCCCTGGAGAAATGTCGACGCATGGAATGAGGGCCAGATTCCCAGGTCACAGATCGAGTGGAAGTGGGAGTGGAAGTAATTTGTCACTAAAGGGCCATGGACAACATGGTCAAGTCAAACCTGTCAAGAGTAAGCTATTTTTTCCTTTTATGCTCTGGCTCAAGCTAACAAGAAATAGAGGATCGAATGTTTTACTTGTTCTGGCTACCTCTCCTGCTTTTTGTTGGGTTCTGGACGCTGGTGACTTTACTGCCTATCTTTACAGGTTTCGGGTTACTTTACGCGAGGACGATTACGCGTTATATCAAGCAGAGAGTCTAGTTATCAAGGGAATATGAATCTGGGCCTGTCGCATATGTAGTCATTGTATTGCTTCGTACCTATAATATGCAATATTGTTAAATCAATCGGGCGATCAGTTGTGTTCCTGAAGATCGAGCAGCTGACGGGGAGAGAGGAGCAAAGTTCTTGATGGATGATGGAAGGAGGCAGATAGGTATACATATTCAGCAAGCACGTCTTGTATTCGATATGGATTTATTTTGTCAACTACTGTAGCAATATTATTCGGTCTCGACGACTGATTTTGGTCTCTCTTCTCTCCCATGCGCTCGATGGGGCTTATCCCTATCCGCCCGATCCTGACTTGGATCCTCACTTCACTTCCTCACACGCGTAGCCTTGACGACGGCGGGGATCATCTCGCCAGTAGCAAGTGGATAGGGTTGGTGGTTGAGTACAGCAAGCAAGTTCCTGAAGAATTGGGAGTGGGATGTGATTGAGATGTCTATCTCGTCAGCTTCTTGCGATCTCGAAATTCGAAAGAGAAGACGTACAGGTCTCACTAGCTCCGTTCTCACCAAACATCCTATCGAGAGCTCGCCTTCCTCGGGTTTGCATCCTGAATTCGGACTCTCGATCATCGTCTTTCCAAAGTTCATCATTCTCAACAAAATCTTTTTCGATGATGAATTCGGGAAATCTTTCCATTATTTCGGTCTACACATCAGCTCATCATCCTATGATACAAGAAGGGGAACAAACCTTAGTAGACCTCTTATCGCAAGTATGACTTCCGTAAATCTCCCTCCAGTCCTCCCAGATCTCGGGCGCAGCCCCCGGTCGACCCTCTACTCCAGGTAGAAACCTTCCAAAACTCCCAACCATGGTCTGACAAGCTCGGAACATGGGTGAGACATACCACTTCATTTCGTGTGCGTTGATAGGAGCGCCATATTGATATTCCCTTAACCAGCCTTGAAGGACTGCTGCCGCTTGGGATTCTCCAAGTCGAGTGAGAGGTGGGTCAGGACCCCATGTGAGAACTCCGTCTGTATTTTCGAAAGTCCAGTATGAATCCCATGCCTATCGTCAACTTGATCTCAGTGGAGATGAAGCCACTTACTTCAGCTCCGTATTGGTGTGAAGCGTAGTTGTGCCATCCTTGGCCGTGGCGTCCTGTACATCAGCAGTTAAAACGTAGGGGAGGTAGAAGACGTACCCAAGAATAGTACCTTGTAAATGACTCCATCAGGAGCATTCATCTGCATCTGCTTGACCGACGCCTTCAGGTTGGTCCATCTATCAACGCTCTGATCAACCAGGCCAAAGTTATTGTCGAGCTGTATATCAGCTTGATCCTTCCCCTATCCATGATTAGCTTACAATTTCATGGGCTGCGAGATGCTTTGGCCTGGGTCCATTCTGGATGAAGTAACCTTGTACCGGCTATACTGTCAGCGCCTTCACCCTATGGTAAAGGCAAGGGATTCACTTCGTAGTGGAACTCGACGGGATCAGTCAAACTTCCGGGGTCCATTGGGGGTCCACCATCATCGATTGCAGCCACACGGGGGTGATCTTCCAACTCGGGATGGAGGTGCTTGATACCACCATGGCTGTTGAGCATAGAAGAGCAATCGGACGACATGACGAGGGTCATCTAACGATATGGCGGGTATGATAGGATAAATTGAAAGATGAATCTGGGAGATGGGAAGATGGCTGACGATTAAGAATGATGGGAGTTTGGCCGACGATCGAGCTGGATTATATAGTACTCTCTTGGAGCCAAGGAATGAGTCGGGCAGGGGCGTGTAATTTACCAGGTTGCCGAGATGATGGATCCCGTATAAAATCCGTTAATTACGTCGGCGGCCCCCAAAACAGCAGGCGCTAGGTTCTCGTGCCTCAAGGAGGTGAAACGCGATGACAGGTATCCTTGGACCTGCCAAAGGATGAAGATGTAGGACAAAGGATGAGGAATGAGGATGAAGATCAGTTTGAGGGAGGACTGATCAACTGCTTATTTCAACTGATTTAGCCTAAATTCCGCCCTTTGACCCCTTCTATATCCACTATATCCCGGTACTTCGGGTCGGGTTTATTCAACGAACGTGGGGAATATATGCGGTGCAGCAACATGATCAGCAAGATGATTCATGAAAGAGTGGAGCATTGACAATCTCGCTAATCTCCCTAATTACAGTGTAGCTGAAACCCACTTGATATAGGGCGGAACTGATGGTGTCCGAACTGATGGTGTCCGAACCCGAATACCGACCCGACAACTGATTACCTGTTTTCACATTCCTCCTTAGTTCCATCGACCGGTAGCAGGGGATAGCGCGTCCAAGAAACCACCATAATGCCCAGCTGTCTCATTACAAGGACTAGCGGCACGAATCTGCTGCGCCTAAAAAGTAACATCAGCACTGACCTCCTATAACATCAAGCCACCGCCCCGGGTCCGAGCTTACCTCGGGTAACCATTTATTTAATTGCTAATAATGTCAGATCTAGGTCCTTTCCGATTTGGCCCGATAAAGGGGGAACTTGGCTTACCTGTATTCGTTTGGCATTCGCCGGGTGTGTAGACATGAAATCGACATTGATCCCTTTACCTCCGCCTTCGGATTCGGACATTCGTTGCCACATTTTGGTAGATTCCGACGGATCAAAACACGCCCTCCTGAAACATTTAGCTAATTGCGCCATATGCAGATCATGACTCACGACATGAGGCGTAGACCGACAAAATCGGCTTCCGATTCGGATTTACGTGAATTGGGTAATCTGATTGATGAGCAATCATTGTTTTGGTGTTGTTGAGATTGGCTTACTGCAGCAGGAACGTTAGAAGTAGTCGAGAAAAGCCGACATCGAGGCCGAGGGTCTCTAGCACGAGGCCGAGTGCAAACAGCACTTTCATGGAACTCATCCTCTCGGCTCCATGACGTAGAACTGACATCAGCTGAGCTAGTGATAGGTATGAGACGTACCTTGGTGGGCGACCTCATGGCCCAGCACTGTTGCGAGACCATCGTCATTGCCAGATACAGGTAGAATCCCAGTGAAGACGAAAATCTTGCCTCCAGGGGTAACGAATGCGTTCTTGGTGTTCTTGTCATCGATCACATAGACCTATGAATCAGCTTGTACACTCACGTAAACGATCATAACTCACCTCCCACTCAACATCTTTGCCCTCCTTGTGATCCTGCCCACTTTCAGCCATCAAGATCTCGCCGACATCCGCACCTCCACCCCACCTCGGAACTTCCTGCTCCACCGTACTGATCTCCCCACCTGATTTCATTCGGCCTAAACCGGATGATTCGATAATTCGTTGAGCGACTCTGCGGACCCGTTTGGATATGGCGTGGTTTGGCGATAATATGCGGGTTTGATATTCTGACATAGTTTGTAGCTGTGTTTGCGTGCCGAGCTGGAAATCAGTCTATATACATCGCTCGAGGGAGGTGGACTCACCTCACGCTCCTGAGCTTCATTGACATCCATGAATCGTAATCGGCCAGTCTCTGGCGTTCTTTCCAAGCTGAACATCAGTATTACGCCTCCTCCACACCAATAGACATACTGCGTGACATAGTATATCCCTCCTCCACCGATTCCAATCCCATAAACGTATATAGCCCTATCCCCGCCAAACCTCCTTCTCAGATATTCCTTGATATTTGGTCCACCTCCACCTCCTGGTCTTCCGCCACCCCCGGTCGGTCCTGCACGCCATTGAGGTTCTGGATCGAATCTCTCATAGCGTGCTCGAGGGGTATGAGTGGTCTGTAGAGTTCTTCGTGGGGCTGTAAACGTTGGTCGAGCTGCTCTGCTAGAGGAGGCGATAGGCAGCGTGGCACGAGCTGCCATAGCCCGGATTGCCGATGTGCCAAACATCATGATACACTAACAGTTTATGTTCGTCTTGATGCCCTTCTTTCTGCGTCTAGGTGTCGTGTGTTGAGATTCACTGCCTTGTCAAGTTGATAAAGCACAGTTGCAATAACTTGACTGGCCACTCAGCGATGACGCAGCATACGGTCGACTTTCGCGCCTAATCAATAAGGCGTACACCGGACCGGGCTGCTTCTTCCCTTTGAGGTCACCTACTGTGTACATCTTGCTTCAAATACCATTCTCCATATACCAACATGCCGTCCGATCTATCTTACTGGATCATATCAGCACCTCTGAACGATGGGGACCCGGGACTCATGCTCAAGGATGTCAGGAACGCTTTGGGGGATTCTGTAGAAGTTGGACAATGGGAGTTGCCTGAATTGAAGGTACGTGCTATACTCGCGTACCGCACCCCTCAAACTTCGCACAGGCGCTAGGTCAACGTGCTGGAGATGATGAGAACTGCTGGAGACGATGCTGACGTTCCAGACCGGTACACTATCATCGCTCCTCACACTCTCGGACTCACTTCCGAAGCTAGATTCCCAATTCACTCAAACCGTCTCCAAGACTATCGATACTCTTCGTTCGCTCACGGAAGATGGAAAGCTCAGCCAACACGCTCGAATCAACGACCGTCCAGTAGAGGAGGCTTTGATGCAGTGGAAGTGGGATCGTGGAAGGTGGGGAGATGGTGGAAAGGTTGGAGATGTCGTGGACGCTTTGACCAAGGTGTGTCATCTACCAGATCACCTCGAAGAGAGCTGATGAGCGCAGGAGATGAACTCGATTGATTCGGTTCAGAAGCAGAAGACGCAGTCCTACAACCTTGTCAAGGGTAACTTGACGAATCTACAACGTAAACGAGGGTGAGTTACCTTATCTCCAATCGAAGTAAGCAGATCTGACTGTTTAGCGGTAATCTGTCGCAGCGATCGCTACTCGAAGTAGTCAAGAAGGAGGATCTCGTCGAGGACAGCGAGTTTATGGAAACGTTGGTAGTTGCTGTGCCAAAGTAGGTTCCGCACGTTCTCTGCAGGAATCGACTGATGCGATAGGAATCTTGCCAAAGACTGGGAGAACAAGTATGAGCGTTTGACAAGTATGGTCGTACCCCGATCATCACAGTGCGTCACCTCACAAACGTATCACTTGCGGTGCTGATAAGTCAGGCAAGTCGCGGTTGATGACGATTACTCACTGAGGACCGTTACTGTGTTCAAGAAGGTCAGGGACGAGTTCACACATAGGTGCCGAGAGAACAAGTAGGCTAATATGGGCTCATGTTTGCACAAGCTGATGGACAGATTCATCGTGCGAGATTTCACTTTCGAGGACTCGGCACTAGAGAAGCAGAGAAAGGAATTATCAGAGCTAGAAGCTGAAGAGAAGGAACTTTGGGTGAGCTGAATCATGTCCTTCGTCGGCATGCGCGAGCTAAATGTTCAGTCCGAGCTGCTAAAGTTGACGAGAATAAACTTCTCCGAAGCGTATCAGATCCTAGCCCATCTCAAGACTGTTCGACTGTTTGTCGAGAGTGCACTCCGATACGGTCTTCCCGCCGAGTACGCCGGTGTCATCATCAAGGTGAGTCATTCCTCTGACCAATTTGGATCATCTCTGACAATATAGCCCGAGACAAAGACCGCCGTATCCACCCTCAAAACCTTGTCGTCTCATTACTCTTACCTCTCAGCCGCATCGCAGGGACCATCATCGAAGAAGAACAAGAAGTCCGGAGGAACAACCTCGAACAGCGAGGATGTAGGCGGAGAATGGCAAAGTGTCATGGAAGCAGAGTTCTACGACTTTGTACTATTCGAGATCCCCAAGGTCGATTTCTAGTTGTAGATAGATGGGCAGAAAGAGATGTATCATAACGTATAACGAGCGAGAGTCAGAGCCGAGATATTGAGCCGGCAATAACCGCCGGTTCGGGCCGGAATGACTTTGTCCCTTGAATCAAGTGGTGACTGACTTCCTAGCCCTGTCATCTGCTATTGTGTACATACCAGAGCAAGATGTCGCATTATCATCAACTTACAGCGGAGCAGCCAGAGTCTGTCAAGAAACTCAACCTACCGGGAAATACCTCGGTGGTCTTGCTCAAGAAGCAAACTATCGAAGTCCGGGATGAGCCCTTACCCATTCTGCAACCAGATGGTGTTCTCGTCAAAGTCATCTCCACAGATAAGTTCTGTTCACACCTATGCGACTAGCAGCTTATGACTTACGTATCTGTGGTAGTGACATGCACGGATACCTATCCGGCGGAGTAGGTGGTAGACCGGTAGTAGAGCCCCTAGTAATGGGCCACGAGAGTGCTGGAGAGGTCATAGCAGTGGGAGAATACGTCAAGACTCATAAGATAGGGGATCGAGTTGCTGGTGCGTTCCTTCCTTCTTTCTGGCAGCGAGTCGGGCTGATAAGTAGTGGAACCTGGATTACCATGCCGACGATGTATCAACTGTAAAGAAGGTCGAAGCAATATCTGCAAAGGTAAGTCCTACCACTCACCGTGCAACCAGCTAACAATAAGACGTTCGATACTGCGGTGCACCTGGATCTGTTGGATCTCTTGCCAAGTACGCCTCCAGTATAAATGGAAAGTGAGCTAATGATAGGTACCATGCACTACCGGCTGATATGGCACCTCATTTACCTGATCATATATCTTGGGAGGAAGCTGGG
>Ga0265780_10011628_pt1 | contig 10389 bp, 9 predicted proteins | sample P1T30metagenome_FD_192432 | JGI IMG/M metagenome (GOLD analysis project Ga0265780, IMG submission 192432) | Plant litter microbial communities from East Loma Ridge, Irvine, California - P1 T30 | ecosystem: Environmental > Terrestrial > Plant litter > Unclassified | place: USA: California... | reverse complement strand
CGCCCACGTCCAACTCGATGCTGCCCCGCCCAAGGCCAAAGCCCAAGCTGTCCAATTAATCCAAAACCTTTGGACCTTGTACACTGAGAAAGAAGCTATCGACGCCCACGTCAACTTGGCCTTATCTGTAGACAATGACGAGCTATTAGTCTACTCGCCATACCTCTTCTTCGACGACGCAGCATTCAAATCGGGAAGACGACAAGCATCTCTCCACGCTTTACGAGATGAAGCCTCCATCTCTGCTACGGACCGAGAGGCAGAAGATGCAGGTATCGTATATGTACCTCTCGCTTCACCCGTGTTTCCTCAGGGGACAGCACACAACGAGACACAGAGACCACCCTCATCGGCTGCAGAAGATGGTCCAAGAAATCTGATAGGTACATTGGTGAATGGTGCCGGCTTGGCCCTTAATACCATCGACACGCTCTCCGCTCGCCTCTCTACACCCCCTCATTCCACCTCGGCAGCCAATTTCCTTGACACGGGCGGAAAAGCGACGTCGGATACCATCAAAACGTCCTTCAAGCTCATCCTCTCCGATCCACGTGTTAGCGTCGTGTTTGTCAACATTTTCGGCGGTCTAACGCTATGCGATATGATTGCCAAAGGCATTATTCTAGCCTTCAAGGAGCTTGACGTGAAGAAACCTGTTGTAGTCCGATTACGCGGTACGAACGAAGCCATTGGACAAAAGGTGTTAGAAGATGCCAAGCTGCCCATCCACGCCTTCGACGACTTTGAAGAGGCAGTTAAGAAGGTGGGCGAGCTGGCCAATAGTCATTCAGGACAAGTAGGTTGATACGTGAAGTGAATCGCTTTTGGTTTTCATAAGAGAAAGAGAAAAGCATGGGGGATATCAGATTAATAAAACTACTATTCGTCCCACACCACACCCTGCTTGCATGTCGCCGAACGAACGTGTTACCAAAAAAACGAGAGAGAGAGAGAGCCCTTTCTTTCCAATCCAAGGGAGCCACCTGTGTTTTCTTCGTTCGTTGCGCGGCGTACGTATTCGGTACACGTGCATGCTGCGAAACCACGAAAACCCTTGCATGCGCCATTTGCAATGAACAAAAAATAAATATCAAAAGATGGAGAAACTGGGGGGTGTGGTATCTGCAAGACAAATCGAAGGGGTAGGAAGAAGAGAAATCAAGAAAAGTGGCGTGATTTCGAATCATCCAAGACATGCACGAGGAGAGCTGGTGCCCATCTAACTATACGAAGTACTGGAAAGCCGTTCTGTGCCATGTTAGTTAAGCGCTTGATGGCCGGACGATGAACGATTGCTTACCCAATGGCTGCCATGATACCCACACCCACGAGTGCCCTCCGTGTAACCTTTTCCTTAGTCATCTTTTGCTCGGTGGTGTATGCGACCTTTGCTAGCTTGTTCAAGCGCTCTTCCGCAATATCCTCGGCATCCAAGACATCCTCGATACCGCGCTTTGCTGACTTGATGGGCCTCTCTGACGATTCACCGTCCAGCTTTTGTGCCTCCGCTACCATACGCTTAGCCTCTGCGATCAAAGCGGCCGGGTCTTCTGGCTCAGGAAGCGCAGGGTGATCATGTGGGACGTCGACGGTGACGTTGGTGCTGGTCTTCTCCGTGTCGCCATTTGTCTCGACAGTTTGCTGGACCTCGATATGCACTGTTCCTTCCTTGACGACTGGTTCGGACGCGGATTCAGCCTCCTCTACCTCCTTCTCTTTGACGTCGCCCTCAAATGATGAGACAGAGGGTGTGGCGCCGTTTGCGATTGTGGCCTGCAGCGCACTCGATGGTGTAACAGCATCAAGCGCTCCGAACAAGTCGTCCCCTTTGGTGGTGTCAGACTTCATCCCGCTCCTCGTGGCTCGTGACTTGCGCGGGGTCGCAAACTTGCGACTCGGGGTAGCACCTTTGCTGGGCGATACAGATCGAGTCGAGCGTGCACGAACTGGGCGGGTGGTGGGTGTCGGAAGTGTGACAGGCTGGGCGTTGTTGATATCGAACTTTGGCGGCATTTGAATGTGGGTATTCGATTTGTCCTTATTGCCCTTTTCAATGGGCGTAGGGTCAAGGAGTGCCTCTATCCAATGGCGCATACCGTATTCGTCAGACAGAGCGAGAGCTACACGCACTGTTAGTGGGCTAGTTTTTTTTTGAACAACGTCATGACTGTCACTCACCCTCTTCAGGCGCAATCCATACACTTCCAGCAACCTCGTCGGCACCGGCCGAAGGGAAGGTTTTCTGGTACTTGCGCTCGGCGTCCTCCTCAATGAGCGAAGCCCAGGGGAATGCGGCCTTGAACATGCCGGTTGCACTAATATAGCCGTCGCTGCTGCGTCGCTGTTTGTCGCGTCAGTCGGTCGGTCGCGCTAGTTGCAAGGCTAATCTCTGATCGCGTACCATTAAGAAGTATGATTCCGGGAAAGTTAACTCTCTGCGATCCTTGCTCTGCGCTGACGGCTTGTTCGCCATGAAGATGCCGGAGTCCTTGAGATCTTTGGGAAGTGGGACTCTCAGATGCGCGTAGTCAAAGGTGCCCATGTTCTCCGGCTGGGTCGCATTGGTAAGACCTGAAATGCCAGTTCTGACGCCTAGGTTTGTCTGCCCCAGTCGGCGCCTCTGGACCAAAATATCAACTGCGGATGAGTGTTAGTCGCGTCATGGTGATGATGCGATGCGCCATGGCTACGTACTGATGGTTGATTCCGTAGGCTCAAGAAGAGGATTCCTCCTCTCGGGCAAAGCGCGTCCATTTACCATTTTGGTCATGTCGCCCTTTCTCATTATGGTACAATCTTGCGCGCGCAAAAGATTACAATGTGTGTCGACGACGTGTGAAGCGCGCAGCGCAGATGTTGTCGCGCGAGGTTTTGCGTGATGGGATTACGTATGACGCGCGCAATGGCTGACGACAGGAGCACTTGGGACCCGAGTCGTTCGGGACGAGAAGTTGATTAAAAGGCTTAGTAACGGCGTGGGCGGCTTCGGCGACGACGATAAGGAGCGCGCAGTCGATGTGATGGAAGACGCTTCGATCGAAGTTCGGTGGATGCGACGAGCGTGGACAAGAAGGAGTGATGGTGCCATCCCTGTGCACTAGCTCCAATGCCCAGCCACCCCCGGACGGCTTCTCTTCGCGAACGCAAAAGTTTCGCGACTCTCTTTCTGCTGCCTCTCTAGAGCTTACGCGCCCGTGCCGATTGGCCGTGGTGTTTAATTTCCTCGTATTGCAGGCCTGGAAAAAGGCTCGTCCATGGTTGTCGCCCGGCTGAATCGGGAGCCGAGTGCATGTCTGGGAAAGTCACGCGTTTCTCACATCAACTTTTCCAGCGCGATGCTCTTTGAAATGCTCCAATCGAGTGTAGACTTGTCTTCACACCCCAATCATTGCAAGGCAGACTGTGCGATTGACCCGATGTATGCTGGATTCGAGCATGCAACCGACTCTGGTCAGGCGACGCGAAAATTCTCAATTGATGTGTATGCTGTAAGACACATATGCAGCTAAAACACGTGCGAGGCATGCTGGAGTATACATATATACACAGCTGTAGTACTGCAAAGTTCTACACATTGTTTTTTTTGTACGAACGCCGAGCATGAACTCCCCGTGCATAAGCTAGTGCCATCTGATTGCGAAAATATCTCCGAGACGGCAGACACGTCACCAATGTCGACACCAATGTCGACTGGCTCCTGCCAGCCAGACGTCAAGAGCTACAACTCACAGGTGCCGCTCAATGTACAGTGGACGCAGGGTTCGGTCCATGCCCGATGGTGAGACGTAGTCGCCGTCAAGGAGCCTCGCGTCTTTCAGGCCGAGCAATGCAAAACAGACTCATGCTGCAGCAACAGTCTGGACAGCATGCGGCATATCGAAAGGGTCCACCGTCCACCTAGCCAATGGCTTGCACGAAGCTATCGGAGCGGTGAATGTGCCCCGCTAACCTCGAAGCTCAACACGCCGCCGCGCCTGTCCTTGGCCCCTCATCCTCACAATTGACCCTCCAACTTCTCCACAGATTTTCTCCAGCTGACCTTAATCCCTACACCAATCAACCAAGCTTCACTCACTACCCATCGACACATTCGCCATGGCCGACCACGCAGACGACCTACACCCCGAGCAGACCGAGGGCTTCAAGGTCGGCGAGAAGAAGACGATTGACGAGTACCAGAAGCTAGGTAAGCAGCTCTTGCTCCCTCTCCGCGGACAAGCAAGCCTGCCACACATGTACTAACATTGACTTCCAGACCAGAACGACGAGTCTCTGCAAAAGTGGAAGGCATCCCTTGGTCTTGGTCAAGGCAAGGACATCTCGGACCCCAACGACCCCCGCAAATGTATCATCCTCTCCCTTGGTCTCGAGGTTGAAGGTCGCGACGACATCATCATCGACCTGCGGGCACCCGGTGCGCTCGAAGCTCTGGAGAAGAAGCCCTTTACTATCAAGGAGGGTGCCAAGTTTCGCATGAAAGCGCAGTTCAAGGTTCAGCATGAGATCCTCGCAGGTCTGAAGTACCTTCAGAAGGTCACGCGTATGGGAGTCAGCGACAAGCTACAGGAGATGATGGCACGTATTTCTGCTGTGTGGGCACTTTTGGGCAATTGCTAACAGCTCCAAACAGGGCTCATATGGTCCCAGCACCGAGGAGAAGCCGTTCTACGAGAAGAAATGTACGTACATGTTGAGGAGCTTCACGCTGTCGCCCTGCTAACGACCGTTTAGTCGAGCCCGAAACAGCCCCCTCTGGTATGCTCGGCCGTGGCCACTACACAGCCGTTTCAAAGTTCGTCGACGATGACAACCAGGTCCATCTGCAGTTCAAGTGGTCTTTCGATATCAAGAAGGACTGGCAATAGGCGACTGGATGAGATTGGATAATGGTGAGAGGTTCATGTAGCGACATGAGCAAGTTGGCAATATCTTTCAATTGGCAGTTGGTGGTTGTTCCGGGTAGCAGGGGCTCCCACGAAGTAACGAAGCGACGGCTGACGGTCGATGATCTAGGAGGGCGAATCGAGTCCAACCGGATGTGAATCTGGTAGCATTGGGGTATCAAAAATTTCAGCACCTTTCATATCTCCATTGCGAGAGCACATTGTCTGTCATCCGTGGCCTGTATGTGTTTGCGGATTCCCAAGTGTGCGGAAGTGAAACCACCTTGCGGCGATACTCCTCGCCTTGACAGTACGACCTGCCCACGCTCGCTCCCCCGGCCCAGAGCCAAATCTTCGTGCTGAAACATTCAAGATGGATACTTCTTGTTCCCATGGATCTTCGACTTCTAATCCAGTAGGAATCTCTTGGTGTCGGATTTCCATGTCTATATCCGCCTCGTCGGTCTCTTCATTGAGCCTAGGTTTTCCTGTACATTCCACAATGTGAAGCTGAACGCCAGTCCGGAGCGCGGTTTCAGCCACCGTCGCAAAGCACCTTGAGAGTCCTTGGGCTGAAAACGATGGCGTTGATGCATGCAGAGTGAGTGGGTTCACCAACACAATCTTCTTTTTTCCTTGGGTATCACCGATGAGCCCGGCAGCCCCGGGCCGGCCGTATGCGGTCAAGTAGGCTAACAAGGCCTGCACAGACGTGCAAAAGACGAGCTGAAAGTGCCTTGTGGTGAGTAAGTTCTGTAGCGTAGGGGCAATCAATCGCTCTGTACTGGCTGTATCTTGTTCACTGTGGCCTTGCTGCAATGAAGTGGCAAGCTGTTGGAGGAAGACGTCTCGATTCGAGCAGATGACGAGCAGTGTTGGACATGTGTCGGACTGATTGGCGAGTAAATGGTGAAGTAGTCCAGCGGGCGTCAGCGGGCCCAGAACCGTGGGCGGCGTTGGCGACATGACAGATGGCTTTCTGAATCGACGCCGGGTGCCATGTGTGCGCGCGTGTGTGTGTGCCCAATTCGGCGTTGGTATTCTGCTTTGGGACGCGGAGTAAAACGCACTCGGTGAATGTCTTGGTCGGCTAAGCGGTTGACGCCAATCGGCGGTAGTTCCCGCTCCCCGATACCCCCCACTACCTACGTTGTCCATGACTCCAGAGCTGCCCAAGTGCATGCACCCTGTCACGATTAACCACTACAACGACGGCCAGACCCGGATTCCCCCCTTGCCTGGCTCTGCGTAGTCGGCATCCCGTTCGTGGGCAAAGACGAAGCGCGCACGCTCCGGACCGAAGCGCTCGTGCTGGCGTAGGTGGCTGTCATGGAGTCCATCAGTCGCATATCGAGCTTGCTGGAGACAGGTATGGCGCCCTTTCCAATTTTCTGTACACCAGTGCGCGCGGCCATGACTTTCCCTCTCGGGTTGTTGTCGCTCTTGGACATGTAATTGCATCGCTGGACGTCATGCATCCCTCGAGTTTTGCTCACTGGTCTCTCTCTGCAGCCCGCGACCTTACCCTCGAAGCCGCCCGTGATGCCAGCAATGTGCGCAGAGCACCTACCAAGGAACTGCCCTCGGGACAGCTCAAGAAACTCCTCGATAGTAGATCAGAGCGCGATGTGCTGGAGGGGCTGCGGCGGGTTGTCACTGTAAGTACTGCCCCACCGCCCATGTTGCAGCACCACCACAGCAGCCATGGGGCTGTTGGAAACGTGTAGTAACTGACTACAGACCATGTAGATGTCTTACCGCCAACCACCCTCGCAAACGCTCCCTTTCTTTTCCCACGTCATCAAGAATGTCGCCTCGCCCTCGCTCCAGGTCAAAAAGCTCGTATACATATACCTTCTACAGCATGCCGAGCACGAACCGGACACTGCCCTCCTTTCCATCAACACGATACAAAAGTCGCTTACGGACACAAACCCGCAGCTACGCGCGCTTGCCCTCCGAGTCATGTCTAGCATACGGGTGCCAGTCATCAGCCAGATTGTGAGCCTGGGTATCAAACGCGGTTCTGGGGACATGTCGCCATATGTGAGGCGGGCAGCAGCTCTTGCCATACCCAAGTGCTATAGGCTAGATCCGAACACGGAGCCCCAATTGCTCGAATACCTCTCCACGCTATTGGGAGACAAGCACTACTTTGTGACTGGAGCAGCCGTAGCCTCCTTCCTCGAACTATGTCCAGATCGCTTGGATCTGATACACCCGCACTATCGGTCCTTGGTGCGGAAGTTGGTCGATATGGATGAATGGGGGCAATTGGCGACACTGCAACTTATGATGGTTTATGCCCGCAAATGTTTCCCACGGCGGACAAAAAAAGTCAAGAGGCCAGCAGGTGCCAACACAAACATCAAGGCTACACAGTCGACAAAAGGCTTTTATGATGACTCTGAGAGCGAGTCTGAAGAGGAGGAGCAGGAGCAGGACATGGAAGAAATTGCAATTCTAGACCCTGATCTCGAATTGCTCCTGAAAGACTGCCAATCGCTTCTTCAGTCTCGCAATGCAGCTGTGGTGATAGCAGTAGCAAGAACATATCTCTATCTCGGCACGCCCGAATACCTGGTCCAGGCCATTGGACCGTTGGTATCCTTGCTGCGGTCCGCAGCAGACATTCAGCACATAGCGCTGTACAATATTGTACAAGTCTGCCTAACGCACCCGGAGCCTTTTGTAAAATACTACACGCATTTTCTGGTCCGATCGACAGACGCGCCGCATATATGGCAGTTGAAGCTAGAGATGCTAACACTGATATTTCCCTATGCACAGCTGAGACTACAGAGTCTGATACTGGCCGAACTTAGCCACTTTTCCCATTCCGGAAGTCTGGATCCAGCTCTGGTGAAGGAATCGGTTCGAGCAATCGGACGTTGCTCACAAAGCCCGGCTACGAGCCCACAAACATCAGCAAGGTGTCTGAAACTACTACTAAAGCATATTGGCTCTGCCGACACCCATCTAGTAGCCGAGTCCCTTGAAGTGATCCGACATTTGATTCAGCGAGATCCCAATGCTCATCGTACGACTGTAGTCCGGTTGGCAAAGCATCTGGATGCAGCGACAAGTCCCCAGGCCCGTGCAAGCATCATATGGCTAGTCGGAGAATTCTCTGGTATCGACCCGGAGAACAACATCGCCGCGGACGTACTACGTATCCTAGTGAAAGGTTTCGCCGACGAAGCTGAGCCGGCAAAACTTCAAATTATGTTGCTGGCTGCAAAGGTCTATGTACACCACTTGGCTGCAAACCCACCTCCAGAGCCAAAGCTGGAAGAGTCTAAACCGAGCCCGTCACCTATGGATGACTTCCAAGAAGAGCATGGCGGGTTCAGAGATGAGCATCTCGAGTCCCCGTCGCAGAACGCCGAATCTCAAAAGGAAGAAAAACCACATATCATCGAGGCACTCTACAACTATGTGCTCCTATTAGTAAGATATGATACTTCTTACGATCTTCGCGACCGCGCGCGTGTCTACAAGGCATTGCTCGCGACGCCGACTTCCACACAGCTTGCCTCGCTCCTGCTCCTTGCACCAAAGCCTGTTCCGCACATTCCAAGTCCTAGTGAAACAAGAAAAGATTATGTTCTCGGCAGCGCCAGTCTGGTCATCGGCGATGAAGGCGGGATTGGTGGCCTACGCGGCTATGAGAATCTACCTCGCTGGGTCAAAGAAGGCCAGGAGCCTGATCCAGCACTCCGCGACGAAGCTGCTTCGACTGCTTCATCAACGTACGTTTCAGCATATGAATCTGCAAAGAACATGTCGGCAGCAGAAAGGCTCGATGCCGCTGCCGGTGGCAGCAGCAGAGCGACACCTGACAGCATGCTTAGTCCAAGGACCTTGAACGGTATAGGTGGAGACATGAGTGTCGGCGGTGTACCTAAACCCCCACAGAAGGAGAAAACGCTCGATGACTGGTTGGCTGAAGAGGAAGAGGAAGGCGGTAGTGAGGAGGAGACGGATGAAGAAGAGACAGAAGAGGAGAGCGAATACGAGACAGATAGTGAAGAAGAAGAGAGTGACGATGATGGAGAGAAGGATCAGCTCATTAAATAGACGACGAGTGAATATGCTACTACACACATACAGAGACAAGGTGTCCTTGACTGTGCACTCCCATCCTAGATCCAATTCAAGATGTGTTCCAGCCTGCTCCAGTATTGTCCATGCTCCCTTCGACATAACTTTAGTTCTAGTGTTTGCAGCACAGTGAGCTTTGACCGGATGTATTATTGTAAAAACCAAGTCCTTTAGAGTTGTAGATAGGGAGAGCACGCCCACCAGTACCTGTAGGTCTTGCAATTTCCGCGGGAAGAGAGAAACGCAAGGAAGGCAATGCATTGCGTTGCCCATGTAGAAAAGCCCAAGTTCTTATTCTGTGGGTCAGTTAGTTCATGGCTCTTACTAGGGCCTACCATGAGCAGCTTCATCAGCTGCATTGTAGACTGGTGCTCATTACAGATTCTCTTAATGTCCTAAAAAAAACCCTCCGAGAAGCGCCATTAGCTCATAATAAGTAGTACGGACATTTGAGCAGCAATACGCTGGTCGAGTGCAAGTCATGTTTCAGTCCATCCCAGATTTGGCACTGTCGACTTGGACAGCCTATCCCTCCATAATTAGCGGTTCGGCCAAGCTTCGCTCAGCGGATGTTCACCCGGCGGGACAAGCCTGGACAAGACCTCTTATAGAGTACCAAGAACCTGGGCAAGAAAAGGGCGCTATACGTCCGAGATCCGGGGTACAGACGGCTATGTAGGCAATTACCGGTGGTGGGCTCTGTGCAATTTGGCGGGTAAAATTTGATTGGTATGCTGCGTTTCTCATACCACATCACGCCTAGACATTCCCGGGACGGGAAAATGACGTTTCCTCTGATTATTTTGCTTTTGTTTCGAACACATGGATCTACGGACGGGTTTGGATGGCGGGGAGACGGAAGTCGCGTCCCCGTGATCCAGAAGCGGTGACGCATTTGCATACTAGCATACCAAGGTTCATCTACACAATCCTGGTGATATAGGTGGTTAGTAGGGATGTGACTATCAGATGCTGTAGCCGCATATATTGAAGTTGCACGGCTTTTCGTGTTACTGTTGGCAAGGCGAGGGTAGTGCGTGCATCCAGGTTCAGGTAGCTGGAGAAGGAAGCTCTACATCGCCCAAAAGTGTTTGCCAAGAGTGTCCGTTGCAGACTAGTTGGCCTAGTTGGCCTAGAACAACAGCGTCGAAGTACCTAGCAGTTAGTGCTGGAGGCACGTGGCGTGCATGCGGCTTTGAGCCTCATTTGGATAGGTCGCCCAACTTCAACGCATGGACCCCACCATAAGTCCTTTCGATCCTTCTAATCTCATCTGGTCCACACTACCAACACCACGGGAGCCAGCAGCACACAACTACATTCACCGCTCCAGACGGAAATCTCCACGAAAAGACTCACGCGGCGGTCTCGAAAGCCAAACAGTACGCCCTTGTCGCTATCT
>Ga0265780_10011627_pt1 | contig 10389 bp, 7 predicted proteins | sample P1T30metagenome_FD_192432 | JGI IMG/M metagenome (GOLD analysis project Ga0265780, IMG submission 192432) | Plant litter microbial communities from East Loma Ridge, Irvine, California - P1 T30 | ecosystem: Environmental > Terrestrial > Plant litter > Unclassified | place: USA: California... | reverse complement strand
TGCCCAAGCAAATTTTCCTCGTCTACCTCGGTGTACTGCTCCTACAGGAGAGCAACGACGACGTAATCAAGACGGTCATGTTCGGCGCTATCTTTGTCATCACTATTGCCATGGGTATCTGGATCTATATGAAGATGCGCGTGGTGAAGAAGACACTCTTGGAGGAGCAAGAGCTCAGAAGGGTCAAGAAGGCCGAAGCCGTCGAGCTGGTACCAAATGCTGAACGTGCGTTCGATACGCAATACGACGAGGGGCCTCCGATCTGGTCATCTATGCAACCAACGCAAGTCAGCCGACCAACGGAGAGGAGATATGACGAGGACCCTCCGGAGTGGGCCATGCAGCCTACGCAACCCACCAGAATGCTCTGAGCGTAATTGTTGATTGTATCATACATAGACTGTTATATTCTTAATGCCATAATGAAGTTATGACCCGCATGGGTTTAGTTTGCACAAGACAATCAAGGTCTGGCTCGAGTCGAGAGCCACCAGAGGCATATGCAGTCTACTCGAACTACTAACCCCACTTCTAGGTGGTATATCGAAACCATGGCACGTCATCGGCAAGCTCGCGTTCCAGCAGCTTCTGTTCCTCGGTCAACTCCTGCGCCCCAGCTTCCAGGGCAATCTTATCGCGTCTCGCGTTCTCCATCCGACACCATGTCGACATGAAGAACGTGAGGAAGAACGCCATGCTACAATCAATATATTAGCTCCGCATCACCGACGTCATCCGACAGTGTTACAACTCACCTTACAAACCCAATCAAAATACTATGCCCAATGATAAACCTCGGCCCATCACGCGACAAATAGACATAACTCGCAATGATACCTCCGCAATTTCCACCCATCACCTGCATAGCAATCCCCGTCCCCCTCTTCAAGCTCCCGCCAATATTCCCACTATTCCACGCCATCCCCAGCGGAATCTGCGGATAAATGCCAATAGCCGCCAGCACCGTACCCGCATACTGCACACTGGGCCTTCCCGTCGCAGCAAGCATAGCAAAGCCCGCGATAGCCACGACCTGAAAGCCCATCAAGAAGACACCGCGTTTCTTCACGCGATCAGCATACCAGCTCGCAGCAATGGTAAAGAAACACGCGCAGACGTATGGCGGGACGGACATGAGTTGCGCGTCGTTGGCAGTATAACCCATGTTCTTGATGATGGTTGGGAGGAACAGGGCGAAGGAGTAGATGGGACAGAAGCCCGCCATGCAGATTAGCATGAAGATGTATATTTTCCAGTCTGTGAGGGCTTGGTAGACGTATTTCATGTCGATGTCGTTGGAGAGGTGGCCGTGGTCTGCGTGGAGGCGGCGTTGGACTTCTGTGCGTTCTTTGGGGGTGAGGAAGCGGGCGCTGCGTGGGTGTTAGATGAGGTGGTGGCGAGGAAAGGGGTGGGGACGGACGTTTCGGGGTAGTCGTATATACACCAGTATGCTATTGTTGAGACGAGGATGCTGAGGAGGCCTTCTAGGATGAATATCCTTTAGTTGTGTTAGTAAGTCGCTTCCTTGATCTTTTTGTAAGTGATGTCTTACCATGCCCACGCTGCCTTTCCACCAACACCGGACATCTCGGCGATGCCACGGGCTAGGACGCCGCCAAAGGCTCCGGCGAGCGTTGCAGCGGAGAAGAAGAGAGCCATGCGGAAGCCGCATTCGTCTCTTACATACCTTGGGTAAGTTAGCATAGGGACAAGACCTCCTCCACCACCTTTCTGGAGTGATAACCCACCATTGCGAGATGTAGTAGTTGACACCTGGAAACAATCCTCCTTCAAACATCCCTAGAAAGACTCTTGTAGCCATTAACCCCGAATAGTTCTGCACAAAGCCTTGCAGTATCATCGCTAGTGACCAGAAGAACATGATGAATGTCAGCCAGATAGACGGCCGGGTTCGTTTCATCATTATGTTCGATGGTATCTCGGCGGCGATGTAGAAGGGGAAGAGGACGGCGAGACAATCATTGTATTGTAGGCCGTGTAACTTGAGATCTTGTTCGAGGTGGTCGAGGCGAGCGTTGCCAATGTTGGTGCGGTCCAAGAAGCACAAGCTATACAGCGATCAGTTGATGGTACGAAAATGGTATGTAGGAGAAGGGCTTACAGATAAATCAGTGACATGAATGGTATGAGATGCCAGTCCAGCTTGCGGAGAAGCTTCTTGGTAGCGACTGCATCGAAGCCGTTGGGTTCGACATCTTCGTATGAGGTATCCGATGGTATGGGAGCGACAAAGGAAGCGTCTGTCTTCTTTTCTATCATCTTGTATTGTGTGATAGTTCTAAGAATCGCAGATCATGTAGATGTCTCCCGAGCTGCCCTTCATACATGTACTCCCCACATCTCGTGCTGACCATGACTTCGGCGAAGTAGTAGTGAAGCCTCCTACCGTATTGACGCAGTCAGGACGTTCCAGACCCCAACGCGCTTTCTAAAAAGTTCCTTTGTTGTAGTACGCGCCTCATGCGTCTTGCTGTATCCGTCCTCATGCCCCGAGACCGATATTATCGTGTAACGTGAACGTCCTTATGAGTGGTCGTGAATAACAGAACAAGCGGTGAGATCCAAGAGAATGGTAGCTTGGCTGCAGTAGCTAAGAGCTGTCCCGAAGACTTGTCTCGCCGAGGTTTATGGTTGATGTGGGCTCTGCGCGATTTCGGACTCGACTGGCTGGGCAAAGAGGCTTGTGTATGCGGGCTGACATGCATTCAGGAACTTGGCGCGTGCGATAAGAAACCCTGGGTCTGGACTTTTTGGAGTTAACCTGGTCGCTTTTAGGCAACTGGGGCAAGGCACTCGGTGGTCGCATGATGATACCTGGGTAGCCTGGCAATGGCGCGATGCTTGCTTGAGGCTCGGAGGCCGGGCTTCAAGCGATGCCTCGTCTTCTTACCGGATATGCTGCGTAGAGGACTTAAAAGCTGCCGCCTCACATAAGCGTACAAGCTGTGAGCGTATTCCACTGCGCTGGGTCGTCATATACACTCTTTTTCCTTCTCCCGTAACGCAATGCCATGCCTGCTCAGCCTTGCCAGGCACCCAACACAGTGCGGTGACGAAATCTCCTTTTTCCACAGCCTTGGGCATATCCTACTCTCCTTTGGCTCTTCCGGCACTGATATTCGGTTCTCATTGCTTATCAATGGATGGTGATGACAGGGCAGAAGGAGTGTCTCTGGTTTGGACGGATGGCAGCGGTAAGAATAATGGAAGAGAAGACACATAGCGAATGGACCTAGTTCTGGAAGCTGGCTTAAGCGTTTATGAGAATCAACCAGGACAGATTTTGCAAGATTGTGAGGATAAAGATGGCGTGATGCTGACGAAGAGATACACCGACGGAAACCTATCACTTTATGCATCACGATTGCGAAGCTTTCTCTCTGATTCCGCTTCCATGCTTCTTTGCTGCGGCTGAGATGTGGTCTCCTCAAGATCTTCACGAGTTCGGGCGCATGGCCTAGGAATGGGTCACGATGTTCGCCTCTTCCGTTCGTTCATCGTAGCTACCGTGGCACTGGAATAAGCAGTCGCACAACTGTGAAGGATGCAGACATGTCATTGGTCTCGGACGAAAATGCCATCCACACTGTGAGTGGCATTTCGCGCAATCGATAGTTCCAAACGGGCGTTCATCGTACGTTGCGCAAACACCACCCACCTTCCACGCTGATAGGTGCGTTTGCTGCTCGGGAGGTTAGCAAAGGTTCGGGAGAGTGCGTTCCGTTCTTCACGGGTCAGTGAGACGCGCGTGGAACGATGCTAGTAGTACCAGGCGCGTCTTGTACGACCGTTCGTTTATGCGAGCAAACAACGCTGATCTCTGGCTTCGCTGATGGGAAGATCTGGCGACAACGCGGATTAGTAACGGAGTGATCTTTTCAAACGAACCGATAAAGTCGCAGAGTAGAGTCCAGTTCGGACATTTGCATTATTTGGCTAAGCGCCCGGTGGTGTGATTCATTCGCTTCAACGCCATTGACCAAAGCAGACGCTCTGTATCTTGAAGATGTTGTGAAGCCATTTTCTTCGAACAGCGGTGGATGCAGACTCGAAAGAGCAACTAATATCTGGGCCTTCGGCGACGCACTGGGTAGTAATCTTCGTAATCACTTTCATCGTCTTCGTTGTCCTCATCGTCATATTCCTCATATCGCCTGTTATGACCATGCATCCAGCGGGGCGCATGTCGACTTTGGTAGGGCGAACGCCTAAATTGTCCCAAGCCCCCTCCTCTTCGCCGCCTCGGATAATTGTATGTCGAAGACGTATCGTAATCGCTCTCATCGTCATCCTCGTCGTCATCGTAGAAGCTTCTTACGAAGGGGCTGCGACGGGATTGAGGCCATGATGACTGGGCGTTCTGGCGATGGCGGTTCGTAAACATTGGGTGTGATTGATGTGAATGGCCTAGTCCGAATGGCGAAGGCTGCCGATAGCCCATCGGTGAACCGCCTAGGAAGGGCGGCCGACCCGGGAACCCCATACTTCCGCCTCTGCCAATTCCCATGCCTCCTCCCATACCTCCTCCCATTCCCAGCCCCATTCCCGCTCCCATGCCCGTTCCAAAGCCCATGCCACCCATGCGACCACCACCCATACCCATACCAAGAGGCGAAGGAATGCCGAACTGCGCATAGGGTCCCATCATAGGACTGGCTCTCTCGCGATTCGAAAAAGGCATTTGGAAACCTCCCATATTCATAGGGGACGATTGCTGGTCTTGGAACCTGTGTAAATATGCTTGTCTTTCGAAGTCTGCAAACCTCCTCCGTTGATCGCGTGGGTTTCGTCCAAAAGTGTCGCTGTCGCTGCTATATGATTCATCGTAGGATTGGTTTGGACGGAATCCCCGAGCAGGAAAGCCCATTAATCCAGCCATCTAAACCCAGTCCCTGTCCTTCGACCACGGAAGGCAGCTTTGAGCGCTGGTTCGACGAAGCTTTTGTTGGCAATGATCTAAGCTACTCTGTGTGTACGGTTCTGTTTGGGAGTTTATGGTGTATACCGGTGGCCTTTTGGGAAGGCAGGTGACTAAGGCGCAATGATGTGAGGTGAGTTGTTTGACGACCTTTTGTGTTACATAGAAGGCGAAAGAAGTTCCGAAACCTGGCCGGGCTGCATAGCTAACTTTGTAGTAAAGCAAATGTGCCGCTAGCTGGGTCAATGTACCTGTGACGGCCGCGAGCTGTCCGTAAACTAGTCATCTACGGATGGTTGGAGGCACATAACGCGATGCAGTCACTAGGAACCCAGGTGAGGCCAGCACAAAAGTTGTCGCTGGCAAGGCGATTCTCCGGCCGTAGCAGGCCTGTATGACACAAGGTCAGCAGTGGTTGGCGTTTTGGTGTCACTACGGTGTACGAGTAGAGTCCAAGCAAACACCTCGCTTATCGGAAAGAGCAAACCATATTCCTCTGGTGATGCGAGTCGACTGGACGAAATCCAGCAACACGGTTGGAAACCAAATGGAAGCTGCAATGCAGAGATTCAAATATGACAGCTACAGACAGGAGGAGTGGCAGAGAATCCCGTTCCAAGTCGAAGGCGAGAAGCCGATGAAATTGAGTGCTGCAATGATGATGCGAAACGGGCCTCAGCGAACAGAACAGCAAACAGTCGGGGAATGAGTCGTTATGGGTAGTTGTCAAGGTTGATGAAGCCGGCCTGGAAGAATGCCGCGGCGAGTACCAGGCCGATGCGACGGAGCGAGATGACACATCGCACCTTCCCCTTCCTCACAAGGGCATGTCTTGGGTATGTGGATCGAGGCGTGCCTGCCGTGTTTGCAGCAGGTTGACTTGGAGATTTGGAGAACGAAGAACATTGGAAGGCACAGTAGGGGTAATCACACGTAGGCATGGATGCGATATCCGAATAAGACGTCATTAGTCAATTAGATTCGGCAGGCGCGACGCGTGGACGCGTTGTGGCGGGAACGAAGAAGAAAAACCCAGTCCCCATAATACGACGAGGTCACGTGCGCCCATCTCGGCTCCAGCCAACCTCAAATGTTGGCCGATGGTTGAAGCTCTTCTTCTGTCGCCGCAATACGACTACATCTCCCACCCGAACTACGCCACGACGAACTGTGCCAATACTCCCGACGCTCCTAGCACCAAACCGCTGCAAGCCTGACATCATCTCGACTGCACCTGCCTCCACCACTCGCCTGCCACAATCCCCACACTAAATCTTTTGGCCTCGACACCACGCTTTCGTCTCATAGCCGCTTCCGCACCCACTACGACACCACCACACAATGGCGCCTACTTCTTTTGCTTCGGCAGCTGCAGGAAACAGTGCGAATCCAGCGCGTCCCGACTCCGGCGCTGACTGGTAAGTCCGCCCTACTGCACCCCATGTGAACACCACTCCGCGCTACATACAGCACATTTGTTACGTCAAATCGCTAGGCACGACACAGATTAGTTTTTTCCTTATTTATTACATCCCTCGTTACCACCATGGCTCCCTCACTAATCCCGGATACCAGGGCTCGACGTACCAACGGTGCCACGCAAACATTCCGCCGACCTTCACACGCGACAAGCCTCTCTGGCTCAACGAACCACTCATCCTCACGAGACCCTGCCGCGCCACAGAACTCGTCAACCAGCGCCGGCGTATATGTCCCGCCCCACGCACAGCCTGGCCGAAATGGCAGCTCGTTCGAGGGTCGCTACTCGCGGGATCAATTGACACAGCTGTTCCGGATACAGCAAGCGTCGAGCGACCTCAACGACGGACTGTCTAGTTTGTACATGGGTGGATGGGAGCCTCATGCTACGAATGGCGCTTCGAGTGCTTCCTGGGGCCGCAAAGACGACCACGGCCGGGAGAGGGAGGCGCCGAGCGGGGTCGACCAGTGCTGGGACAGAGATGGTAGTGTATTGCCACTCAGCCTGACCGACATGACCGACGATGAGAGAGAAGTAGGAACCCACCCCAGCGCACCTTCCTGGCATACACTAACGCGCGCTTCTTCGCTTAGATCTTCCATTCGTCTGTCAACTCGCCGCTCAAACCACCCACGCAGAACAAAGACGGCACTCCCAAGGAAGGCCTTTCGCTGCGCAAGACGTCTGTGTCGCAAGGCCCAGGCACTCCCTACGGAATCTCCTCGCCCACGAGCGCGCGCCCAGGCACCCGCCGCCGCGATACCAGCGACGCGTATCCGTTCCCCTCGTCGCCCGCCACCTCACGATTCGCGCGCGAAGAAGGCAGCGCCGTCACACCGCCGCCCGCTCTGGTACGCCGTCGGACAGACTATAAGGAGCCTGTAGAAGGTCGCCCCGGTGAGGAGCGTGAAAAAGAAAAAGGCGGGGCCGACAGCGCTGGTGCATTTGGCTCTGCAAAGCGCACAACTACCGCGCCCTTCAGCCCAGGTGGTGGTACCTCGCCCTGGTCTGCGACTCCTGGTGGTGGCTTTGGCGCTTTTGGAAGCTTTGCAGCGCCGCAGTCAGAGAAAAAGCCCGGCTACGGGAGTCTGCGTGGTGAGAGTCGGTTTAAGGGATTGATGGGCAAGCCGAGCATCGAGGACTTCGGGAACGGGCCGAAAGAGAAAGCTTCCATGAGCAACTTGGGCAGGCTAAGCGAGGCAGAGTCCTCAAAGGCAGGCGGTTCGTGGATGGAATCTCGCACCAACAGGCCAATGAGTAACGACACAGATCCGTTCCCCGAAGACGACCACCCAACTGGCAGTGCTGCGTTGCGCGGCGAAGACGTTAGCCCGCCCCGGCCACAAGGCTTCGGCAATTTCGCAACGCCCCACCGCCCCGACCACCGCGACGATTCTGGATTATCCGCATTTGGGATGACGACTGCCGACACTGGTCTTCGCGACATGTACAACAGGAATAACTTCACGGATCAATCGCCTCACCGAGGCAACGAGCCAATGAGCCCGACGGACACAAATCCATACCAGAGCCCACACCACGCACGAGATCAGCACAATGACGACTCGGACGATTCCGGCGACCAGAATGCACACTTCCCGGGTATGAGTAGCTTCCATATCGACCAGTCTGTTCACTCGAGCATTCACAACGCGTTTGGTGGGCTCGGAGGTCTGGGCAAAGTGTCCGCACCGTTCGAAACTGCAGCTAGTGATCGCAGCCAGACCTCTAGCGTTGGTCCCGCTCGAGGATTCCCAACTCTGCCTGGGCTTGGTGGCCTGCCTGGTCTCGGAGGGTCTGCAGCCTGGCCTACTGGGCATCACACTATGGGCACTCCGACTCGCGAACGCGGTGGCCTGGGTGGCTTTGACAGCGCTTTCGGAAATGTTGGCGAGGCTCAGTCGCCCTCTCTGGCTGGTCTGGGAAGCAGCTCACTGTTCGGCCATGCCACAGTAGGGCGTTCCAGTAGACTTGGCTCTCTGTTCCCGCCCTCGATGCAAGAACAGATGCGATCCAATGACCCGAACAGAGCGCACGCTGACGACAACTCCTCGCATGGTGACCGCCAACATAGCATGACAGGTACCTTTGGCAGAAATGCGTTTGGTGGACAGGCACCAGCGCGTGACACTGAAAGCCCGTTCCGCGCAAACCGCAATTTGTTTGAAGATTTCTCCAATGCCCACCATGACGACCATAGCTCGTCCGGACAACCTCCGAATATGGCTACCACGTCGCTCTCTATGGCCGCTCTCAACCCGACTAGGACTGCACAGCCATCGACGCCAGGCGTTGGAAGCCCAGCTTCTAGTCAACCACCTGTGCCTCAGCAGCGGATGATGGTTATGCCCGACAGGATGAGGTGGATCTATCGCGACCCTTCCGGCAACGTTCAAGGACCGTTCTCCGGCCTGGAGATGCACGACTGGTACAAAGCCGGCTTCTTCTCGCCTGAGCTGCTGGTGAAGAAGGCTGAAGAGCCCGATTATGAGCCCCTGGCCCAGCTTATTCGGCGAATCGGTAACTCCCGCGAGCCCTTCCTGGTCCCTCAGATCGGTATTCCGCATGGCCCTGCAACGTCTCAGCCAGGCAATTCTTGGGCAGGTGCTGGCCCTAGTACTGCTACCGCTCCAGGCGCCCAGCCTCCTTTCGCGAATAGTTTCCCAAGCTTTGGGACCACCCTTACTGCCGAACAACAGAATGCCCTCGAGCGCAGAAAGCAAGAGGAGCAGTATCTCATGGCTCGCCAAAAAGAGCACCTGGCTCAGCAGCAACAAGCGCTTGCCCGTCAGGTTCAGATGGGAGGAGTCTTGCCCAATCAACTCAACCACCACTCCAGCGCGCAAAGCCTACATAGCCAACCAAGCTTTGGTAGTATCACATCTCCAGGTGGATATCAGCCATCGCCTACCCATGGCACCACGGTAGGAGCGTCTGTTCCAGGGCTTATGGACAACACTTTCAGATCTGGACCCGGTCCTGTCCCCGGTCTGGGTCCTATCGGCCCCGGTATGGACATGATGAACAACAGGAGAGAGCAAGACATGCCCGGCATGATGGACCGTCTCAACCTCGGACGCAACAACCAGCCTCCATTTGCCTTCGGACAGCAGCAAGATTCTGATGCGCACGCACAATACATGGCTTCTGTGATTGGCGACCGTGCTCGACTCAAGCGTGAGCAAGCTGAGCATGACGCCGCTATTCGCCCCGGTGGCCCTGAAGATATGCAACAAGCCCGCAACTTTGCCGATCGTTTCGCGGAATTCAACGACTTGCGAGTTCAAACGGACATGGAACAATCGTCCAAGGCAGCTCCTCCACCAGAAGGTGTTATTGGAAAGCCTTCAGGCTCGTCTGCTCAGCAATCGCAGGAACAATCCGAGCCTGCCTCTCCCGAGGAACGCGAAGCACAAGACCATCAAGCCGAGCATCACAACGAGGGGCATGCTCCTGGTCAAGAGACCCTGTCACTTACTGAACAGGTTCAGAAAGCTGCTTCCGCGAAGCATTCCCCTCAACCGGCAGCCGCATGGAACAAGGTCGAGCCCGCCATCTTCCCGTTCCCGCCTCCGCCATCGCAGTCTCCACTTCCCGCCCCAGCTGCTCAGAGGAAGCCCATCGTTGCTGAAAACCTCAACACCGAGTCCCGTTCTGGTGCGGCAACTCCCGCTGCCGACACTCCCAGTGTATCCATTGCGCCTTGGGCGAAGGAACCTGTTGACGCATCCCGTGGACCCTCATTGAGGGAGATCCAAGAGATGGAGGCCAAGAAGGCTGCAGAGCGCGAGGCTGCTGCAGCAGCAGCTCGCCGCGAGGCATTTGAGAAGGAGATGCAAGCTCAGAACCAGTCACCCGCAGTCCAACCTGGCCTGCCTTCAAGCTCGACCTGGGCGAGCGGTGCGTCACCTGTAACGCCCAGTGCGACCAATGCATCTGTTTGGACAAAGCCTGCTGCCACCAAGGTCGC
>Ga0265780_10011626_pt1 | contig 10390 bp, 11 predicted proteins | sample P1T30metagenome_FD_192432 | JGI IMG/M metagenome (GOLD analysis project Ga0265780, IMG submission 192432) | Plant litter microbial communities from East Loma Ridge, Irvine, California - P1 T30 | ecosystem: Environmental > Terrestrial > Plant litter > Unclassified | place: USA: California... | reverse complement strand
CAGGCGCAGCGCTTCCCGGTCGCCGTGGAGTTCGATCCTTCCGAACGCGCGCTATTGCGCGCGGCCAGGATCGGCGGGCAGGCCGATGTGCTGGTGTATACGGATGACTACGGCCTGATGAACTGGCTGGGCGCCGTCTTCATCCGCCTGATGAGCTACCTTTCTTATCTTTATTGACGATGGAGCGCGCTGACAAGGCGGTCTTGCGGCTGGCGATCGGCCTGGCGCTGGCCGTGCTGCTCGCCTACGGCCTGGCGCTGCCGTCGCCGTTCGTGCTCTGCGTCATGACCGTGCTGTTGCTGAGCAAGCCGGGACCGCCGATACCCTTGCTCAAGGGCCTGGTGGTGGCCCTGCTGGTCGCCGCGGTGCTGGCGGCCGGCGTGCTGATGGTGCCGCTGCTGGAGCATTACGCCAGCGTCGCGCTGCTGTTGACGGCGCTGCTGCTGTACGCGGTGTTCTTCGTCGGCCTGCAAAGCGGCAGCCCGCTGGCGATTGTCGTGGCGATTGCCTTGACCGTGATTCCGGTGGCCGGCGTGGTCGACCAGGCCCTGGTGCCGACGCTCGGCACCGCCATCGCGCTGGGGCTGGGTGTCGGCGTGCTGGTCGGCAGCCTGGCGCATGCCTTGTTCCCGGATGAGGCGGATTCCATTGCCAGGCCGGCGCCTCCCGCCGTCGCCGCGCAGGCGGCCAGATGGCGCGCCGCGCAGGCCACGCTGGTGGTCATGCCGGTGCTGGTGCTGGCCCTGATCCACCCGGCTTTCTATCTGTCCGCCATCATCAAGTCGGTGCTGCTGGGCCAGCAGGCCGGCGCCACCGGCGCCCGCTCGGCGGGACGGGTACTGGTCGGTTCGACCCTGGCGGGCGCGGGCATGGCGGCCGTGGCCTGGTTCGGCCTGGCGGTGTTGCCGATCCTGTGGATGCTGGTGCTGTGGATGGCCGCCGCCGCGCTCTGGAGCGGGCCCCGGTTGTTCGGTCTCAAGGCCTCGGCGCTGCCACCCTCGTTCTGGAGCAATGCCCTGGTGACCATGTTGATCCTGCTGGGTCCGGCCATCGAGGATAGCGTGGTGGGCAAGGACGTCGGCCATGCCTCGCTCGTGCGGGTGACCCTGTTCGTCGCGCTTGCGCTGTATGCCTGGGCCGTCGTGTGGGTGCTGGAAGGCTGGCGCGCATCGAGGTCGTCGCGGTTGGGAAAGCAGGCCCTGAAGGATGTTTAATTTTATTCAATACCAGTTACCCAATTGGTATAGCCAAAATGAATAGGTCTTGCAAAACGCGACTTCAGCGAGTACTGTATGTTTATACAGTATTTGTCTGATAAGCCTGATATGACACACTCAGCCATCCTTGCCGCACCAGAGGCAGTGCATCCATCGCTGTGGCGCGCGTCGCAGCTGGCGCATGCCGACACGCGCTGCATCGATACCGGCCACCCAGCGCTCTCGGGCCAGCTTCCCGGCGGCGGCTGGCCCGGCGGCACCCTGGTCGACCTGCACCTGCAGCAGCCCGGCATCGGCGAGATGCGCCTGCTGCGGCCGGCCCTGGCCGCCTGTGCCGAGCGCCGCATCGTGCTGCTGCAGCCGCCCCATCCACCCCAGGCCCTGGCGCTTGCCGCGCTCGGCCTCGAACCATCCCAGTTGCTGTGGCTGCGCACGACGCGCACCGCGGATGCGCTGTGGGCGGCCGAGCAGGTATTGCGCAGCGGCAGTTGCGGTGCTTTGTTGTTTTGGGCCAACCATATGCGTAACGACAATCTGCGCCGCCTGCACCTGGCGGCGCAAGGCGGCGAAACGCTGTTTTTCATGCTCCGCCCGCTGGCGGCGGCGCAAGATGCATCCCCCGCGCCTTTGCGTCTTGCGCTGCGGCCAGCGGCCGGCGGCATGAATATCGACTTCGTCAAACGTCGGGGACCGCAGCGCGAGGCGCCGCTGTTCCTTCCCCTTGGATCTTCACTACTGCAACGCCATGCGCCTCTGGATCGGCCTGTATTTGCCTCAGCTACCGCTCGAGGTCTTCAGCCCACGCTGGTTCAGTGAGGCGGCGGGCGAGGCTGGCGGCGCGGCTGGCAGCCCGGACCCAGGCAGCGTCATCCTCGAGCAGGAGCGGGTGATGGCGCTGTCGCCGGCGGCGCGCGCTGCCGGCGTGCAGATCGGCATGCGCCGCGGCGGCGTGCTGATGCTGCTGCCCGAGGCGCGCATCGAGCTGCGCAGCCATGAGCGCGAAGCCGAAGCCATGGAGGCGGTGGCCATGACCATGCTGCAGTACACGCCGCAGGTGGCGCTGGCCGAAGAAGCGACGCTGCTGCTCGACATCGGCGCCAGCCTGCGCCTGTTCGGCGGCATCCGGCGCCTGTGCGAGCGGGTGCGCGCCAATATGGCGGCGCTCGGCTTCACGGCCTGCATCGCCTGCGCGCCCACCGCGCGCGGAGCCTGGCTGCTGGCGCGCCGCAATGCGGGCCGCGCCCTCACGATGGACTCGCTGGTGCGGCGCCTCGACCGCTTGCCGGTGGGCCTGCTGCCGCCGGCGCGGCCGTTCGCCAGCTGGTTCGAGGGCATCGGCTGCCGCCGCCTGGACGAACTGCGGCGCCTGCCGCGACCGGGCCTGCAGCGGCGCTGCGGGCGCGCCTTGCTCGACACGCTCGACGCCGCCTACGGCCTGAACGCCGAATTGTTCCAGTGGGTCGCGCCGCCAGAGCGTTTCCATGCGCGGCTCGAATTGTTCGACCGGCTCGAACAGGCCGACCTGTTGCTGGCCGGCGCCCATCGCCTGGTGCTGCAGATGACGGGCTGGCTGTGCGCGCGCCAGCTGGCGGTCGAGCGCATCCGGTTGTCGCTCGACCACGAGCGCGGCCGCATGGCGCGTCCACCGACTCTGGTCGAGGTGGCGCTGGCCGAACCCACCTGGCGCGACGAGCACCTGCTGCGCCTGCTGCGCGAGCGCCTGGCCAAGCTCGAACTCGAGGCGCCCGTGATCGGCATCGGGCTGGAGGCGCAGCAATTGCAGGCGATGGCGCCGCCGACCGATTCGCTATTTCCCGATCCCGGCGGCACCGAAGAAGACCGGATGCGCATGATCGAGCTGCTGGTGGCGCGCCTGGGGGCAGATAATGTCTTGCAGGCGCTGCCGGTGGCCGATTACCGGCCCGAAGTCGCCAACGCCTGGGTGCCGGTGCAGCAGAAGGTGAGCGCCGCCACGCGCGCGGCGCAGATGCCGCCCGACGTGCAGAGCCTGCCACGCCCGAGCTGGCTGCTGGCCAAGCCGATCGCGCTCCTGATGCGTGACCACCGGCCGTTCTACGGTTCGCCCCTGCGCGTGGCGTCCAATCCCGAACGCATCGAGGCCGGATGGTGGAGCCAGACGCAAACGCGCGACTACTTCATCGCCGAGGGCCAGGACCACGCGCTGTACTGGATCTATCGCGAGCGCATCAACGGCACGGGCGAGGATGCGGCGCCGCGCTGGTTCTTGCATGGATTATTCGGGTGATGCGCGTCTTCGCGGGAGCGATGCCGTGAGTCGATGCTGCCGCCCCAACGCTTCCAAGGCCCCCGACCCCGCCGCGGCCAGCAGCCGCCTGAACGTCGGACATTCCATATGCTTTGGCGCCGGGCAAGCCGCCGCATGCCGCAAGCCTTTGCTCATCGCCGTCAATCGCAGCACCAGCGCGTCGATCTCGTCGGCCTTCGCCGCCAGCATGCGCCGGTCGATTTCCGGTTCGGCGCCAACCCCGAACATCGCCTGTATCTCGTCCAGCGACAAGCCTGCCGCCTGGCCCAGCGCGATCAGCGCCAGCCGGTCCAGCACCTCGGGCGTGAACGTGCGCCGCAATCCCTGCCGTCCGTTTGAAGCGATCAAGCCTCGCTTGTCGTAGTAACGCAGCGTCGATGCCGGCACTCCCGTTCGTTTCGCGACCTCAGCAATATCCACGCAATCCCTCTTGACTTGAAGTTGACTTCAACTTCTATAGTGGGACGCATCGCTTGCCTCGTCAACCACGAAGGAGAATTGACTATGAACGAGATCATCGCAATCGTGCTCATCGGCTGCGGCGCCACCGCGCTGCTCGATGCCTGGCTGGCGTTGCTGCGCCGGCTAGGCACGCCGACGCTCGGCATGGCGCTGTTGGGACGCTGGGTCGGGCACCTGCTGCGCGGTCGCCTGCGCCATGCAGCGATCGGCAAGGCGCATCCGGTGCGCCATGAAACGGCCTTCGGCTGGATCGCGCACTACGCGATCGGCATCGGCTTTGCCGCCGCCCTGGTGGCGCTGGCCGGCATCGACTGGCTGCGCGATCCGAAGCTGGCGCCGGCGCTGGCCTTTGGCCTGGCCACGGTCGTGGCGCCGTTGTTCGTGATGCAGCCGGCCATGGGCGCCGGCATCGCCGCCTCCAGGACGCCGACGCCGCTACGCAACTGCCTGCGCAGTATCGTCAACCACATCCTGTTCGGCTTCGCCCTGTACCTGTGCGCCAGGCTCGTCGCCGGGGTGGCGCGATGATGCCGCTAGCGCCGTCATCCGCCCCACCGGCCCGCAGGCTCGCCGTGGTCTACCACAGCGGACATGGCCACACCGCGCACATCGCCAGCCATGTGGCCGCCGGAGCCGAGTCCGTCGCCGGCACCAGCGCCGTGCTCCTGCAAGCCACCGACGTGGCGCGCGAGAGCGCCATGCTGGTCGGGTACGACGGCTATATCTTCGGCTCTCCCACCTATCTGGGCGGCGTCTCCGGCCCGTTCAAGCTGTTCATGGATGCGACTGGAGGGCTGTGGCGTTCGCGCCGCCTCGCAGGCAAGCTGGCTGCCGGCTTCACCGTGTCCTCGCTGCCGGCCGGCGACAAGCAGTCCACGCTGCTGTCGATGCTCACCTTCTGCATGCAGCATGGGATGCTCTGGGTCGGCAATCCCTTCCTGCCCGAGCAGCATGCCGGCGTGCCCGAGACAGAGGCAGCGAACCGGCTCGGATCATGGACGGGCATGATGGCCCAGGCCGGACACGGCGCGCCGGCGCATGATTTCCCTCCGGGCGACATCAAGACCGCCCGCATGTTCGGCCAGCACGTGGCTGTCACCTTGCACCGGCTGGAGCGCCACGGCCAGGCAGGGCCGGACGCGTAGCGTATATGGCCGATGGAGGATGCCGACACGGGCGCGGGCCATGCTATCGTTGTTCCAAAAGCGTCCTCGTAAAGGCCGATACATGCGATATGGAGATCGATATGGCAGGTGAAGCAGTCCACTTCAAGGGCGCCGACGGCCAGCTGCTGGCCGCGCGCCTCGACGCCCCTGAGGGCCTGGTCAAGGCCTACGCCCTGTTCGCCCACTGCTTCAGTTGCGGCAAGGATGTCTTCGCCGCGGCCCGCATCGCGCAGGGCCTGACGCGCCACGGCATCGCCGTGCTGCGCTTCGACTTCACCGGCATCGGCGCCAGCGAGGGCGAATTCGCCAACACCAATTTTTCATCCAATCTGTCCGACCTGGTGGCTGCCGCCGACTTCCTGCGCACCGAGTACGCCGCGCCACAGCTCCTGGTCGGCCACAGCCTGGGCGGCGCCGCGGTGCTGGCCGCGGCGTCCAGCATGCCCGAAGTGAAGGCCGTCGCCACCGTCGCCGCGCCGAGCGATCCGCATCACGTCACCGGCATGTTCCGCGAACACATCGACGCCATCGCCACGCAGGGCGTCGCCCACGTCCAGCTGGCCGGCCGCCCGTTCACGATCAAGCGCCAGTTCCTGGAAGACGTGGCCGAGCAGCGCCTGGAACAGAAGATCCGCAACCTGGGCCGCGCGCTGCTGGTGATGCATTCGCCGCAGGACGACACCGTCGCCGTGGCCAATGCGGAGCAGATCTTCCAGGCCGCGCGCCATCCAAAAAGCTTTGTTTCGCTCGACGACGCAGACCACCTTCTCAGGCGCCGCCATGACGCCGTCTATATTGCCGACGTGATCGCCGCCTGGGCTACCCGCTACCTCGACCTGGGCCGCGCCGAGCCATAAGATAGCCAGCGAACGGTCGAGCAGTTTTGATAGGGCATAATCCGGCCATCGAAGCCGACCGGAGGAAGCATGAAGCAATTGACGAACCTGGCAGCCGTCGCTGCCCTGACGCTGGCTGCGTCGACATACGCCCAGGCCCAGGCGCAGCAGACCCTGGAGACGCCGGGCTTCACCGTCAAGATCACGCAGCAGTGCGAAGAGGGCAACGTCACCTGCGACGACGTGCGCTACGTCGGCACCAGCAAGAAGTCCGGCAAGGCCATCACCCTGCGCGGCAAGACCATGCACTCGATGGCGGCCGATGGCGTCACGCCCGGCGCCTTCCAGGGCTATGTGTTCAAGTCCGGCCGCGTCACCTATACCGTCTTCGCCGATGGTCGCCTGGTGGTCACTGAAGGCAAGAAGACGCTGGTGAACCAGCGCGGCGAATGGAAGTGATCCGGCCTGAACTCAATCCGGCGCCAGCAACTGATCGAGCCGGCGCGGATAGTGATTCAGAAAGTCGCGCGTGACGGCATAGTGCTCGGTGTCCTCGTACGCCATCTCACTGATGCCGGATGCATCGAAGGCGAGGATCTTCGCGCCCGGATAGGCCAGCAGGATCGGCGAGTGGGTCACGATGATGAATTGCGACTGCTGCTGCACCAGCTGGTGGATCGCGCGCAGGGCAGCCAGCTGGCGATTGGGCGACAGCGCCGCCTCGGGTTCGTCCAGCAGGTACAGGCCGTTGCCCTTGAACTTGTTGAGCAGGACGCTCATGAAGGCCTCGCCATGCGAGCGGGCATGCAGGTTGCCGCCATAGCTGGCTGAACCGATCTGCTGGTCCATATAGGTCGCGACGTTGTAGAAACTCTCGGCGCGCATGAAATAGCCGTCTTTGGGCCGGCGCACGCTGCGCGACATGCGCACGTGCCTGGCCAGCGGCGACCTCTCTCCCACGGTATCGAGCAGCTGGACGGCCATGGTGCCGCCTTCGACGCCGAAGCCCAGCGCCAGTGCGATCGCTTCCAGTATCGTCGACTTGCCACTGCCGTTCTCGCCGACGAAGAAAGTCACGTCGGCGTGGAACTCGATCGTTTGCAGTTCGCGCACGGCCGGGATGTTGAACGGGAAGGCGTCGAAATCGACATCGTTGCCGAAATCGGGCCAGACGCGCTGCAGGTAGGGTTTGGCGGCGAACTTGTTCATGAGCGATGGCAGAAGAATGCGCGCCGCCAGTGTGCCACAGCGTGCAGGTCAGGATTATTTGACCGCCTTGAACAGGGCGTCCAGGCGATCCTTCGTGCCCGGAATGCGCTCCAGCTTCGGATAGCGCAAGCCGTCGCGATAGTCGAGCGTGATGGTGCGCAAGTTGTCACCCTTGCGTACCAGGAGCGCGATCGGCGTCTTGCCGTCCTTGTTGGCGCGCACCGCCGCCTTGAGCACGTCGCCCTTGTAGGCGCGGTTGTTGACCGCGACGATGGTGGTGTTGGCGGCCAGGCCGGCGCGGAAACCCACGCCGTCCCACACCACGCCCGTGACGTCGCCGTTGCTGCGTACCGAGAAGCCGAGCGAATAGGTGAAGTCGGCGCTGCGGCTGCGCTCTTCAAGAGCGCGCACGGCGTTGCTCGGGGTGTCGCCGTACACCAGCTTCCAGCCGGCGCGGGCCAGGCCGTCGAGCGGCGCGCCCGGACCGTGGCCGTCCAGGCGCGCGCGCAGGAACGGCGCCCAGTCGAACTTCTGCACCTTGGCCAGGGCGGCCACCACGTCGTCGAAGGTGTAGTACACCGCGTCGATGCTGCCGTCCTCGATGCCGAAGAAGGCGCGCGCGAAGTCTTCCAGGCTGCGCTTGTCGCCCGAGAGTTCGCGGATCTTGGTGTCGACATCGAGCCAGATCAGCATGCCCTCGGTGTAGTAGTCCTCGCTGCGCTGCCAGTTGCCCCAGCCGATCGGCTTGCGGCCGTTGATGATCGGATCGTTGACCGTGTCCTGCACTGCGCGCCAGCCGCGGCCCTGGGTGTTGTCGTAGCGCGCCGCATCGATCGCCAGCGCTTCGCGCGCATGGTTCTGCGACACCAGGCCGGAACGCGCCGCAAGCACCTTGCCCCAGAACTGGGTCTGGCCCTCGTACACCCACAGCAGTTCGTTCTGCAGCGGGGTGTTGAAGTTGGCCACGTCCTGGCCCGCGGGACGGCGGAACTTGCCGTTCCAGGAGTGCACGAATTCGTGCGGCAGCAGCTCGCGCCCGGCTTCGTTGCGGCCCCAGTCGGTGAAGTAGCCGAGCCGCACGCCGTTCTCGCTCGACTGCTGGTGCTCGCGGCCGATGCCGCCGAATTCGTCCGAGATCGCGAACAGGAAGTCGTACTGCTGGTAGTGGCGCGAGCCGAACAGCTTGATCGCCTGGTCGACCATCGCACGGTGCAGCGCGACCTGCTCGGGTTTCGCTTCCAGGTTCTCGGGATTGTCGGCCACCACGTTCAGCAGCACCGGGTTGCTGGCGCCCGGCGCCAGGTCGATGCGCTTGAAATAGCGGCCGGCGAACAGCGGCGAATCGACCAGGGTGTCGAGATCGTGCGGCTTGAAGCGCACCTCGTCGCCAGTGCGGGCCTCGACCGCCAGCGAACTGGCGAACTGCCAGCCGGCGGGCAGGGTGAGCGTCGGCTGCACCGTGATGCGGCGCGCGTGGTAGCCGGCCGGGTACAGCGCCACCGATTGCCACTGCACGCCGAGGATGTCGTCGGTCATGGTAATGCGGCCCTGGCTGGTGTCCAGCGGCGACAGGAACTGGTATTCGGCCACCAGTTCGGTGGCGCCTTCCGGCACCGTCACATGAAAGGCGTGGACCTGCACCGGATCGCGCGTCCACTCGAGCGGCTTGCCGCCCGCGCTGAACTTCAGGCCGGCCAGCTGGGTCAGCGGGATATTGGGGCCGTGGTTGCCCGGCGCCCACTGCGGATAGAGCAGGGTGATCGGACCCGATTGCACCGGCATCGACAGCCGCATGCTGAAGATCTGCTGCGACAGGTTGCTGGCGTCGACGTGCAGCGCGATCGTGCCCGGATACGGGGCATTGCCGACGGCGGGAACCTGGGCGGAAGCTGGCAGGGCAAGTGCGAGAGCAAAAGCGAGGGCGCCTGCCTGACGTGTGGCGCGGGCGAAGAAGGGGAGGACGGTCATTGTGAAGCAGAGGGCTAAGGGTAAGCCGACGAGTGTAGCACCCCATCCAACACAAATTTCTGTTGATACATCATGCAAATAAAATTTGCAAAAATACTTAAAAATCCGTATTTCGTATCACTTGAAAATCGTTTGGGATGACATTAGATTGGTACCAACGGAATGCTCAACAGAGGTTCCGTCCTTTATCGCTTAACTTCAAAAGGATATGACTATCATGCGTACTTTCGACCTGACTCCCCTGTACCGTTCCGCCATCGGTTTCGATCGTCTGGCCAGCCTGCTCGAGCAACGCGCCGAAACGCAGCCGAGCTACCCGCCGTATAACATCGAACTGGTGAGCGAAGACCAATACCGTATCGTGATGGCGCTCGCCGGCTTCAGCCGCGACGAAGTGGAAATCATCACCGAGCGTGACAGCCTGCACGTCACTGGCCGCAAGCAGAAGGACGACGTCCAGCGCACCTTCCTGCACCGCGGTATCGCCGCCCGCGATTTCGAGCAGCGCTTCCAGCTGGCCAACCACGTGAAGGTCACCACCGCGTCGTTCGACAACGGCATGCTCACCATCGAACTGGTGCGCGAAGTGCCCGAAGCCCTGAAACCGCGCAAGATCGCCATCGGCGATGCCGCCGGTGTCATCAGCGGCGACAACGTCAAGACCCTGGAACAGCGCGAAGCCGCCTAAGGCTTTGCAATGCCAGCAACGGTAACGGCCCGGTAGTCGTTTGAAAGAAGGGCGCTCGCGGTTTGGGCGCCCTTCGTACGTCCAGGGCGTCCGCATCCTCATCCTTAAGACGCGCCTAAGCCCGAAGCCTTGTCAACTTAAGCATGATCTAAGGCGGCTGCGCGAAGATACGTCCATCGATACTCAACATCGATTCAACACATTTTCACCAGGAGCACACACCATGTCGAACCCAAGCGCCGTTACTGCCATCACTGCCAAACGCCTCATGCTGGCCCTGGGTGCCGCAGGCGTCATCGGTGGCGCGGTCGGTGCCATCGCTGTCAATCACAATAATGCCGTCGCCAATACCGCGGCCCAAGCCGCGCCTGCCGTTGTTGCCGCCGCGCCGGCCCCAGCGCCCGCGCCGGCCGCCGCCGCGGGCGCGCCAGCGTCGACCGTGGCCCTGCCAGACTTTACCCGTATCGCCGCCCAGCAGGGCAAGGCGGTGGTCAATATCCGCGTCGTCGGCGGCACCAAGACCGCCAATCGCGGCGGCTTGCCGAACCTCGACCCGA
>Ga0265780_10011623_pt1 | contig 10391 bp, 9 predicted proteins | sample P1T30metagenome_FD_192432 | JGI IMG/M metagenome (GOLD analysis project Ga0265780, IMG submission 192432) | Plant litter microbial communities from East Loma Ridge, Irvine, California - P1 T30 | ecosystem: Environmental > Terrestrial > Plant litter > Unclassified | place: USA: California... | reverse complement strand
TAAGGCTAAAAAAGTGTTCTCATTTTGGGAGAACACTTTTTCTGAATTTCAGCCTACTGGTACTCGGGGCGGGAATCGAACCCGCACTCGCTTTAAGGCGAACAGGATTTTAAGTCCTGCGTGTCTACCAGTTCCACCACCCGAGCAGGTTTTAAGAACCTTTTAAAATTTAAATCCCTTCTCAGCAGAGAAGGGATTGAGCGAAAGACGAGATTCGAACTCGCGACCCCGACCTTGGCAAGGTCGTGCTCTACCAACTGAGCTACTTTCGCATTTCCGAAGAGCTGTTCTGCTCTTTCGTTTTGGTGATGCAAATATAGGCAGAAAAGCATTTCTGTCAACATTTTTCTTATAATTTTTGAAAATTCACAATAAGCCGCTGGAATTCAGCACAGATAAAATCAGATCGTTTTCATATCCACGGGTTAAAGCATAACTTATAAGCTTATGTTTCCTGCGATAGGGATCTTTTTCGGCCAGCATAGCGGCTTTTTTTTGCAGCAGAACTTTTAATTTTTCTATGTATTCTTCATCGTCGAGCTGCCAGATTGCTTTTTCTATAAGCGGAGCCGATACTTTCTTAAATTTAAGCCCTTGTTTTATTTTGATCCTTCCCCAGCCCTTCTGCCTGAACTTGCCGGTTGCATAAGCAAAAGCAAAACGCTTTTCATTTAAAAAATCTGACTCTATCAAAGTCCCGATTACTTCTTCCACATCGCTGGCAGCTAAGCCGTAAGAATACAATTTGTCTCTTACCTCCTGCTGCGACCGTTCCTGGTAGGCGCAAAAATGTTCTGCTTTCTGCAATGCAGTTGCCTTATCAACTCTGCCATAAGATGTTCCGCTGTATTCCATCACCAATTTATCAATTCGTAAAATTATCATTCAAATGCTAATTATTTCATAGAAATTAGCAGCCTGATGCACCAGTTATTTCATTCTATTATATCGATAAGTGAAGTCATTAAGGCTGACCCGCTTATAGCCGCCCGGAACGCTGTAATACGTACTATATCATTCGACAGCCGTAAGCTTACAGACATGCCGCATACCCTGTTCTTTGCCCTCAGGGGACGCCGCGACGGACATGAGTTCATCAAGGACGTGTACAGGCTGGGAGTACGGAACTTTGTAGTTGCAGACGCATCAATAATAGATCATGAAGTAAAAGACGCCAATTTCCTGCTGGTAAAAGACACCCTTGTTGCACTCCAGGCACTTACAGCCTGGCATAGAAAACAGTTTGACCTGCCTGTAATAGGAATAACGGGAAGCAACGGAAAGACCATTGTAAAAGAGTGGCTCTACCAGTTGCTCGCTCCTGAAAAAAACATCGTAAGAAGCCCTAAAAGTTATAACTCGCAGATTGGGGTACCTCTGTCTGTCTGGGAAATAAACATGGAAAATAACATGGCTATTTTTGAGGCGGGAGTGTCCAGGGCTGGTGAAATGCATAAACTGGCAGCTGTGATACAGCCAACCATAGGTATACTTACCAATGTTGGCGAAGCCCATAATGAAGGCTTCTTATCGAAGGACGAAAAGGTTGCGGAAAAGCTGCTTCTCTTTGCCGGGGCCGACCTCTTTATCTACAATCCTAAATATCTCAGGACTTACACGGGAGAAATCCCCGGCAGAAATAAGTTTACCTGGGCATGGAATGAAAATGCAGATCTCACGCTTATTGATGATGAGATACTTGACGATAAATATATGTTCATACGGGGCAGGTTTAGAGGAACGGACGTTCAATGCGCCATACCATTTATTGATGCCGCCTCCGTAGAAAATGCTATTTGCTGCTGGGCTGCGATGCTCGCCCTGGGGTATGACCCTGAAGTTGCAGATCTGAGGCTGGAAAAGCTGCAGCCGGCCAGAATGCGGCTGGAGCTAAAAACAGGGATCAACAACTGCTCACTGATAGATGATTCATACAGTTCGGATATATCATCCCTGGCTATCGCACTTGATTTTCTCAAACAGCAGAATCAGCACCAGAGACGTGTTGTAATTTTATCTGATATCCCTGAGGCCGGACCTGATAAAGATGCCTTGTACAGGCAGGTTGCGCAATTACTTGAAAGCAAAAATGTCGACAAGCTCATCGGGGTTGGACAGGAAATCAGCAGGCATGCCGCGAAGTTCAATATGGAAAAGATATTTTTTGATGACACTGATAACCTGATCAAAGATCTTTCTACACTTAAACTTTACAATGAAACGATTCTGCTGAAAGGCGCGCGCAGTTTCCTTTTCGAACAGGTTAGTAAATTACTTACCCAAAAAGTGCATGAAACCGTGCTCGAAATAAATCTGAATGCCCTGGAGTATAATCTTAATTATTATAAATCATTTTTAAAGCCGGGTGTTAAAATCATGTCTATGGTCAAGGCATTTTCCTACGGCAGCGGCAGTTTTGAAATAGCAAACCTATTGCAGTTTAACAAGGTCGATTATCTTGCCGTTGCGTATGCAGATGAAGGAGTAACGCTCAGAAAGTCCGGGATAACTTTGCCGGTAATGGTTATGAATCCTGATACACTCGCTTTCGACACGATGATTGAGCACGGTTTAGAGCCCGAAATATATAGCTTCAGAATTCTCCGTGATTTTACCGCAGCCCTGCAACGAAAAAATCTGCGGGCGTACCCGGTTCATATCAAGCTTGATACCGGCATGCACCGGCTGGGGTTTATGTCGTCAGAAATAGCTATGTTATTACCAGAACTGGCCGCTAATACGGCCATCAAAATTCAAAGCGTCTTTTCACATATGGTGGCAAGCGAAGATCCGGCAGCAGACGATTTCAGCAGGCAGCAGATCTCGATCTTCAGGAGCGCTACCGCTGAAATAGAAAACGTGCTGGGTTATCCGTTCATTAAACATCTTTGTAATACATCAGCAATAAGCCGCTGGCCGGAAGCTCAGTTTGATATGGTAAGGCTGGGAATCGGCCTCTACGGATTCGACAGCACCAATAAAGGTCCGGCATCGCCATTACAAAATGTTACTGTATTGAAAACCAGCATTTCTCAGATCAAAGTGCTTCCGCCGGGAGAGACGGTTGGTTATAACAGAAAGGGCACCCTCCCCGATGGCGGTAAAATAGCTACAGTCAAAATAGGCTATGCAGACGGCTACAACCGGAAACTGGGTAATGGCAACGGCAAAATGCTGCTTAACGGAACACTTGTACCTACTATTGGAAATATTTGTATGGATATGTGTATGCTCGACATCAGCGGGGTAAATGCATCCGAGGGCGACGAAGTGATCGTTTTTAACGAACTTATTAAAGTTGAAGATATCGCAGCTGTTCTCAATACTATTCCTTACGAAGTAATTACTTCAGTTTCCGAAAGAGTAAAAAGGATATATTTCTACGAATAGCCGTTAAAATACAATTGCGCTAAATAATAGTATTTTAAGACGAGGGCATTATATTAATTACCTTTGCAACTTAATCTGTATCACAACAATGAATAATATATTCAAAGCCCTGTTCAATTATTTCATAAAGGGAGTTTTAGTCGTAGTTCCGCTGGGAGCTGCTATTTTTCTCATTTACTGGATTATAGCCTCTATAGACAATTCATTGAATTTAAGTTCGCTTTGGATTGATCCTAAAACCGGCAAACAGGTCTATATCCCGGGGCTGGGTATTCTTACCGTGTTGTTTATCATACTTTTCGCAGGAATTGTTGTAACCAACTTTATTACCGATCCCATTAAGAACTGGTTTCACAGATGGTTAGGCAGACTGCCTTTATTTAATTTTTTATATTCATCTATAAAAGACCTTACCGAAGCTTTTGTGGGCGACGAGAAAAAATTCAGCGAACCTGTGCTTGTAGAGATTAATGAAACAGGATTAAAACAAGTTGGCTTCGTAACCCATAAAGATCTTTCAGGTATTGGTTTGCCGGGAGAAGTTGCCGTTTACTTCCCGTTTTCTTACTCTTTTACGGGTAAGCTGTGCATTGTTAAAGCAGAACGTGTACATCCGCTTAACATGAGCGCCAGCGAGGCCATGAAGATGGTTGTTTCCGGTGGTGTGAGTGGATTAGACTAAAATAGAAAGGCCGTCTTAAGACGGCCTTTCTATCGTATCTTTCTGGGATGTAGCCTGTAGCAGCCTGATAAGATCTTCAAGTTTAACAGGCTTGGATATATAGGCATCCATTCCTGCCCTGAAACACTCGTCGCGATCTTCAACCAGCGCGTTTGCCGTCATCGCTATAATAACCGGTTGTTGTTTATATTTCTGTCTTATAAGACGGGTAGCCTCTAATCCGTCCATTTCCGGCATTTGAACATCCATGAGAATAACATCGTAAAACTCCTCGTCCAGAATCTCAATTACTTCCCTGCCGTTAGTTGCCAGTTCGGGCTGATAACCAAGCTTATTCATAATAAGCAGGATCAGCTTCTGATTGATAAGGTTGTCTTCCGCAATCAACACCTTGAACGGGTATTTAACCGCAAAATCCTCAGTTAAAAGACTGGGCGTATTTTGTTCCTGAACAGGTGTCTCTGCATTCGGTTTTAACTCCATTTGGATAACTTTACATAGATGTTGCTGTTTAACAGGTTTGACGAGCACTGAAGAAAACAGGTGAGAATATTTTCTCTTGGTTTCGTTTCCTGCCGAACTAAGTAATATTATAGGAAGCTGGGAATGATTTTTCTTGATAAGTTCGCTTAGTTCAATCCCTCCCATCTCCGGCATCTGCATATCCGTGATTACCAGGTCATACTTCCGTCCGGAAGCCAGCAAACCAAGTGCCTGCTCTGCTGACGAAGCCAGCTCCGGCACAAGCTTCCATTGTTCGAGCTGAACTTCAAGAATCCTGAGATTTGCTTTGTTGTCATCTACAACAAGGATACGCCTGCCTTCACAGCCAGACATATTACAATAGCTGTACTTCTGGGGATGTTGTTCGCTGATCTGCGCTTTCATCGAAAAGCTAAAGGTAGTACCTGTTCCAAACTCACTTTCAACACTGATGTTACCCCCCATCAGTTCCACAAGCCTGTGGCAGATCACCAGACCCAATCCTGTGCCGCCATATCTCCTGGTAATAGACGAGTCGACCTGCGAAAATGCTTTAAATAAAGATGATAACTTATCCCTGGTGATGCCTATGCCGGTATCCCTGATATCAAACCTGAGTTCCACCTCTCTTTCAACGTTCTGGCTAACCATTGAAACACCAATGAACACCTCCCCCTTATTGGTGAATTTAACAGCATTGCCAACAAGATTTATCAATACCTGCCGCAGCCTCATTCCATCGGCTACCAGAATAGGTGGTATCTGCTGATCGATCTGGTAAATAAGATCCAGACCTAAAGTCGCCGCCCTTCCCGCAAAAAGATCAAGAACCTCTTCTATACAGGTACGCAGATTAAAATCATGAGGATCAAGTTCCATCTTACCGGACTCGATCTTGGAAAAGTCCAGAATATCATTGATCACATTGAGCAATGCCTCTCCGCTGGTATAGATGGTTTCGGCATATTCTCTTTGCTCCCTGTCAAGTTTCGTTTCGCATAATAAAGAGGCCATTCCCAGCACACCGTTCATAGGTGTGCGTATCTCATGGCTCATTGTGGCCAGAAATATACTTTTCGCCTGATTAGCCTTCTCCGCCTCTAATTTTGCCAGCTCCGCTTCCTGTCTGGCTTTGAGTTCCTGTTCTTTCTGGTCTGTAAGCTCTTTGTTAAGATCCCGGAGATTCTCCGTCTGCAGTACCAGTTCATTGTTAAGAGACTGGAGCTCTTGTGACTGTGCCTGGAGCTCGCCAGACTGAGCCTGGAGCTCTTCAGACTGCGTTTGCAGTTCTTCAGACTGAGCCTGAAGTTCACGGTTAAGAATACGGAGGTGAACAGATTGCCTCACGACTTCGCGGGTGCGATCCTGAACCTGCTTTTCCAGGTTGCGTTTCTGCTGTTCAATTCTGTTAATTCTGTTCCTGTCGTACGCTATTGCGCAGGATGCAAGAATAAGAACCGCTGCTGTTCTGAACCACCACGACTGCCAGAACGGAGGCCTGATGATTACCCAGATACCGGTACCTGCTTCATTCCACTTTCCGTTAATGCCTAAAGACTTAACCCGGAAATAATACTTCCCGGTATTAATATTGGTATACGTTGCCCTGCGCTGATTGCCTACGTAATTCCAGCCTCTGTCAAACCCTTCCAGCATATAGGCATACTGCACATGGTCCTGAACTGATTCGTCCAAAGATGAAAATTCAAAGCTGAAATAACGCTGCTGATAGTCAAGTTCAATCTCCCATGTTTTTGACAGCGGCTTTTTAAGAGGTGAGCCCTTCCCGGGAGATATCGGTTTATTGAAAAGATAAAAATTAGTAAATACCACAGAAGTACGGTCAGCGCCCGATTTCCATTTATTCTTTAGCAGGCTGTCTGTCTGTTCCGCCCTCTCTGTCCTCTTTACAATCTTCAGATCTAACTCACCTGTCTTATTCCCGGCATTTTGAAACGCTGTATTTAAAACCAGGGAATAACCGGAGTTTTCAAGATGATCTGAATCCCGCGACCCTGATAGAACCCTGAATGGTAAAAGAAAGAAAAGCAATAAAGCCAGTATATTATAAGTTCTTATTGAAGGAAAATAAAGCATTATTTTTAAGGTTTCTGATCGCCTTTACATTCGCAAACTTATTCGGATCTTTATAAGCAAGATATTGAATAAGTTAAATACCCTGTCTTCATTTCAATGTATAAATCACATAATTTTATGGTCATGCATCTAATATACGCATAGAATTCGAGTTTAACGGCTATTGTTTAAAATATGGCACCGTACCTAAACCTGGGTATACAGGAATTATATGAGGCAGAAAGCTTGGGAAGCTAAGGTAATATTAATAATCCAGGGCAATAACGACTTTAAAAAGATTGGAACATATTGCCGGATCGTACGCATAAATAAACTCGTCCGACATTTTGGTAAGGATCAGTAATCCATAATGTTCAAGCAGATTGGAATCAGACCGCAACTTCTGTACCGGGTACTCCTGCAGTTCAAAAACAATCTGGTTTTCATTCTGAATGATGGCATACAAATCGGAAATATCATCTTCATAAATTCTGATTTTTTCTCCGATATATCTTTTTGATATTGGCCAGGTAATGGGCGGCCAGCCTGTGTAATTATCGAGGTAAAATTGCCTGCCGGTGTCAGACTTTCCTATTTCTATCTTGTTGTCCATAATAGAAACACTCAGGACAGTACTTTTTGTGCCGGAATGTTTCACCGCATTAGTAAGCAGCTCAATCAGGATCTGTTTACAATTGCTGATTTTACCATCATGCGAACGGGACGGCAGGTGAACTCTGATAAAAGATATAATCTCATTCAGTACCGGGAACAGCGCGGAAGTTTCATTATTAAAAAGGAAGTCCCTTTTAATTTCAGAAATTGCCGCAAACCTGTTCTTATGCAAAAACATCTGGAATAGAATTATATACTTTAAAAACTTTATTCATCCTTATAAGGTTGAATAAATTACCAATATCTTTATTTAACTCCGCAACAGCCAGATCTCCCTTTTTTCCCATTGCATGTTTCAGTACAGAAACCAGTGCGCCAAGAAAGGAACTATCTACATAGATTACATTTTGAAAATTTACTATTATGTAATTATTGCCCCTATTCAAAAGCTGAAGCATTTCAGACTTGAATTGTTCTGCTATATCAAGATTTGCTTCTGAGATAAGCAGCTTTACTTCTAAATAATTACTATGCTGTACAGTTTCGATCATAATCCGGTTCAATTTTTCTGTAAAAAAATCAAGCTGCAGTCGTCTATTAATTCTTTACTCCTTTCTGCAGAAAAGGTTACATCTTTTATTAAATTAAATGAATTTTCGTGGCCAAGATAGGACTTCATCTGGCTAAAAAACAAGTCGTAGTCACTTTTCTTGCCTCCATCTTTTCTGGAAAATTCTATCATTCCGTCGGATACAACAAGCAACTGGTCTCCTTTGTTAAGGGTAACTGTCTTTTCGTCGTACAGGCCGTCCTGCATTACCCCCAGCAGGAGACCGGCCGACTGGACGGCTACAAGTTCATTTTCATTTGCACTGAACAATACAAGAGGCAGATCCCCCGCGCCGGAATAATGCAGCTCTCCTGTTTCATGTTCCAGCATCAGCAGGGTCAGGGTTGAAAGCACGTCGCTGAGCACAGGATCCATCAGTATAACCTTATTGATCTTATGCAGAATACTGGAGGTCGAGAAATTCTCGTCAAAAACACATAAACGGATGGCAGATCGTATATAGCTCAGGAAATTAAACGAAAAGAACCAGGCGCCCCATTTTTTCCCCATCACGTCTCCGAGTATGATAAACGTATACTTATCGTCTATGGTAATGAAATCAATAAAATCACCGCCCGGATAATCTTCAAAACTCTTATATAAAAAATTAAGAAAATATCCGTCAAGCCGGGGCGGCTCTGCAGGAACCGAACGAAGGTTAAGCGCCTCTGCAGCAGCCCTGATCTCATATATTGATTTTTCGTGTTCCTTACTGATTGTATGAAGGATATTATTGAGCTTTGAAATAACAAGCGGCACAGGAGTTATCTTATCGATATAATCGACAGCCTGCATATCCAGGCCCTGCTGCATCAGTTTTCTGTCTGTATAAGACGTCAGGAACACAAAGGGAATATTCTTTAAGCGTTTGTCCAGAAGTACATATTTCCTGAAATCAAATCCGTCCTGATCTGGCATCAGGTAATCAGAAAGAATAATATCCGGAATTTCGTTGGCCAGTATCAGAATGGCCTCCTTAACAGAATCGGCTGGAAAACACTGAAATCCTTCGTTTGTAAGAGCATGGGAAAAAAGCTGAAGTACCATCCGGTCGTCGTCAACCAGTAAAATTTTCTTTCGATTTTCAAGCATTTTATTCCACTCTGTTCATCTTTACTACTGATGTTATAAACAAATATACACCTGCAAAAACAATTAAGAGAGAAATAATATCTATAAGGGTCAAAGAATTGTCGGCCGTATAATAGAAAATGGTATATTTTTTAAAGGAAGGCGCAGTTAAAAAGCTGATCATTGCAAAACCCAGGCCGATCATGGCAACAGCCGCTACCAGCTGAACCACAGACATTGCTTTTTCTGCAACTATAAATTTTTTGGATACCTTACTGTCTACCTTGTATTTGGACAACAAGTTTTCCAGGTTATCGGCAAGTTCCAGCCTCGAACGGTCAGAATTGTCTAGCTGTCTGAATAATTTCAGGCTTTCCGCAGACAACTTCGACTGATCTATCGTCTGGTTGATTTTAATCCTGATATTTGTTGCCGTTTCACTGTCCAGATCACTGCTTTCCAGGAGCCTCAGTAATTCGTCGAGCTTTGCATCTATAGAATCCACAGACTTATCCAATTCCTGAAACTTAACAATTTGTTCTGATATGCTCTTTCTTTTTTCCAAGACGACTTTATTAATTTATTGTATCTTCACTGGACAATCAGCGTAAATTTTCTACTTGAATAAATGAATAAAGTTTCCATAATAACTGTAAATTTCAATCAGCCTAAAGTAACAGAAGAACTCCTTCATTCCATATTTTTATTCAACAACTACACGCGCTTTGAGATCCTGGTTGTCGACAACGGAAGTACAATAAATCCTGTTGCCGGGTGGATCCAAAAATATCCAGATGTTTCTTTTATACGGTCAGAACTCAATTTAGGTTTTGCCGGAGGCAATAATTTAGCAATAGATTCAGCATCAGGTGATTATCTGTTTTTCGTCAACAATGATACGGAATTTACACCGGGATTAGTGGATAAACTTGCTGAAATTCTCGACAGCAACCCCGAGGTTGGAATGGTTTCGCCGAAGATAAGGTTCTATCAGCAGCCAGACACACTCCAGTATGCCGGTTTTACTCCCATGAACTTCAAAACAGCCCGGAATAAATGTATCGGAGAATTTGAAACAGACCAAGGCCAGTATGACCATCTGTCTGGTAAAACAGGCTTTATTCATGGCGCTGCAATGATGGTAAGGAAAGCTGCTATAGACAAGGCCGGACGAATGGCCGAAAATTTCTTTTTATACTATGAGGAGATGGACTGGTGTGAACGTATTAAACGCGCAGGCTTTGATGTCTGGGTTGAACCCCTCGCCCTGATTTACCATAAGGAATCGATCTCCGTAGGAAAAAAAAGTCCGCTTAAAGAATTTTTCATGAACCGCAACCGCATCCTTTTTATCAGGAGAAATGCACCTACCCTTTCAAAACTTATTTTTTACCTTCACTTTTGCCTGCTCGTAACCCCAAGGAATCTTTTAAAGTATACACTTGAAAAAAGAAACGATCTGAC
>Ga0265780_10011621_pt1 | contig 10392 bp, 11 predicted proteins | sample P1T30metagenome_FD_192432 | JGI IMG/M metagenome (GOLD analysis project Ga0265780, IMG submission 192432) | Plant litter microbial communities from East Loma Ridge, Irvine, California - P1 T30 | ecosystem: Environmental > Terrestrial > Plant litter > Unclassified | place: USA: California... | reverse complement strand
TGATGACGGTAAAACAAAGATCACACTACAGCGCATTGGGCGTATGCCTATGCCTATAGATATTGTTGCAGTGTATGATGATGGCACTCAGGAGAGTTTTTACATTCCGCTGGAAATGATGCGTTACCAAAAAGATAACCCGTACCCTAAGTTTAAACGTACCGTTTTAAAGGACTGGGACTGGGGCCACCAAACTTACGAGTTTACCATAAACAGGCCTAAATCGGCTATTAAAGTTATGGTTATCGACCCAAGCGAAGGCATGGCCGATGTAAACAAAGAGAACAACATTTACAATAAGTAAATTGAGGGTTTAGAATTAGGGGGTTCGAAGTGCGAAGCTATGAATGTGGCATCGAACTTCGGACCTCTGACTTTATTACATTACCCAATCAGGCTACCCATTTTACCATTTGGGCTACTCCTGAACTGTTTTGATGACAGAACTTTGCATTACAATCTTAAAGTAAAGAATATGCAAAGCGAAATTAAAGGAAAAGTAGTTGTCATTACCGGCGCAAGCAGTGGTATAGGCAAAGCGATAGCGCTAACACTTGCCCAACACGGGGCAAAAGTAGTTTTAGGAGCACGAAGGGTGGAACAGTTACAGGAGATTACTAACCAAATTATAGCTAACGGTGGCGAGGCCGCTTTTGCCGAAACCGATGTTACCGTTAAAACCGACCTTACAAACCTGGTTAATGTGGCTGTTGAAAAATTTGGCAGGCTGGATGTAATGATAAACAACGCAGGTGTAGCGCAGCTATCGCGTATAGATGAACTGGATGTAGAGGGCTGGGACCAAATGATAGACATTAACCTTAAAGGCGTTTTGTACGGCATGGCTGCAGCTTTGCCCATTTTAAAGGAAAGCAGGGGCCATATTGTCAACATCATATCGGTGGCGGGGCTAAAAATAGTACCTACAATGGGTGTTTATGCAGGTACTAAAAATGCGGTGCGCACCATTGCCGAGGCATTTAGGCAGGAGTCAGACGGTACTGTGCGAATTACAGGCATATCGCCGGGTGTAGTACAAACCGATTTTGTAGAAAATCTTAAGAACGAGCAGATGAAAGCAGCCGTACTAAATAACATGGCAGAATTTGGCATTAGCCCGAATGCTATTGCCAATGCGGTGGTGTATGCCATTAGCCAGCCGGCCAATGTAGAGGTGGGCGATATTGTTATCCGTCCTGCATCTCAAAACTAAAAATTATGCAGGGTAATCAGGAACTACTTACCATAAAAAGCATATCGCAGCTTATGCGCTACCTGGGGCAGCCTACGCCGCTGCACCCGCTAATAGCGTTGGTAAATTACAATACAATGCCTGCCGAAAAATTTGAAAAAGGGCAAAAGATAAGCATCGATTTTTATAAGATATCGTTTAAAACCCAGTTTAGCGGACAGGTTAAATACGGCCAGGGCCATTATGATTTTGAGGAAGGTGGCCTTGCATTTCTAAAACTCAGGCAGGTGGTGGTTTCGTCATATGACATGGATAGTTACGAGGGCTACGTACTGTATTTTCATCCCGATTTCATCCGCAGCTACCCGTTGGCAAACGCCATACTGCAATATGGCTTCTTTTCCTATGATGTTTCTGAGGCGCTTTTTTTATCAGCTCGCGAAAAGGAGGTTATCGCTGACCTGTTTGGTACCATAGCCGCTGAATTGGAAAATAACATCGATAATTTTAGCCAGGATGTCCTGGTATCGCAAATAGAGCTGCTGCTTAATTACAGTAACCGGTTTTACAACCGGCAATTCATTACCAGGAAAGCCGTAAACCACGATATAGTAGTAAGGTTTGAAAAGCTTTTACAAGAATATTTTAAAGGTGAAGATGCCCTTAAAACCGGCTTGCCAACGGTGCAGTACTTATCCCAAAAACTACAGCTGTCACCGCGGTATCTTAGCGATATGCTTAGATCTGTAACCGGGTTAAATACTCAACAGCATATCCAAAATCATGTAATAGAGGAAGCTAAAAACCTCCTTAGCACCACAGCACTCTCGGTAGCAGAAGTAGCTTATAAGCTGGGGTTTGAGCATCCGCAGTCATTCCACAAACTGTTTAAAAGAAAAACAGCGCTGTCACCTTTAGAGTTCAGGCAGTCGTTTAATTAGTGGCGTATTAAACAAACTGCGGCATCTTTAAGTGTTCCAGTTTTGAAATCACATAAAAAAACCTCTAACTGTTGTAAGGTTAGAGGTTTCAAAACAGGTAAAATAGATTGAAAAGTCCTGTTTTTCGTCATTGCTATATTGTGTGCGCTATAAAGGCTATTTAGACTTTTTAGCCGGTTCAGCTTTTTTAGCAGCTGCCTGAGTCTCTGTTTTAGTAGCCTCAGAAGTTGTGGTGGTTGTAGTTTTCTTCTCAGCAGGCTTAGTTGTAGTAGTGCTTGCCGGAGTTTGCGTTTGCGTTGTAGTGCTGGTAGTAGATGCAGCAGCAGGAGTCTCCTTTTTAACTGTAGAAGTTGTAGTAGTAGACTGTGCCGGTGTTGTTGTTTTTGCCGGTTCCTGTGCTTGTGCTGTTGCTAAAACTCCCGTTAGCATTAAAGCGCTTAAAATTAATTTTTTCATGGTATTATGTGTATTTTGATATAGGTTTATAATATCGTTTTATACCAGTAGTAAAAGCAATTGTAATGCCCAAACCGCGCAGCTTCGTTTATTAAGTCATAGAAGCGCTTGTAATACTTCTGAAAAATAGTGCTTTACATATTTATTTATGGCGTATGCCAAAATTCACTGTCTGTTTAAACTTTGTGGCATCTTGTAGATACCTGAGGATTTTTTTGTGGAAATGATGGGATATTGAATGAGACGGGTATGACTAAGGATGGATCTTAGACGGCGTTACAGGAAGGATATAAGAAAGAATAGTAATGTACTACGCGTAGAACATATAATCAAGATGGCCGCGCTCCGTTTCACTGCGCTCGCAAAGACGTGTATGAAGAAAGAAACGTACCATACCCGCCAACGTCTTTGCGAGGGAGGCACGACCGCTGCAATCTCAATAATGTATTTAGTACCTCAAAGAGTAAGCAGCTATGAGTGAAGCTAAGGCCTTAAACTTCTATTTTGTAGCATAAGAAGTTAGAGCCTTGAATTTTTGGTTTTTGGTTTCAAGACAAAAGAACCTATATCATTGCATTAATACGAATACTGGCCTTAACTAATGCCAGCGCACGAATGTTATTTATGGCAACTTCTTTATCCTGGTGCTGCGGGTTTTCGCTTACCAGGCGTATGGTACCCTCGCTATCCGATTTATGAATGTACTTAATGGTAATGTATTCTTCGCCACCCATATCAATGCCCAACAGGTACATTTCGCCCCAAAAGATACCGGTTTGTATATCGTTCACAATTTTATACATTACAATATCGCCGCTATTTAATAGTGGATACATACTGTCGCCACTCACGTAAAGTGCCCCATCACATTTAGGCAGGTGGGGGATGGATATGTAATCAACCGGCTGCATGGTTTTATTATTACCAAACAGCGGAACGATCCCGGCAAATGCCTCAAGCTCGTATAAAGGTATTTGCTGACTTTCTACGGCCACATCGGTCTTAAGGCGGTATGTTTGTATGCCCGGGCTGCGTTGCGAGGCAGAGAGCAGCATTTCGCCCTTGCCGGTTAGCAGCCAAGTAGGGTTAATATCAGGGTAAAGGTTCAGTATTTTTTCGAGTACAGAACTGCCAATGCTTTTACCATCCTTAACTGCTTTAGAAATGCTTCCACGGCTTGCGCCAAGGCTGTTTTCAAAAGCATAGTAACTTATATTTCGGGCTTCAAGATATTCGCCAACGCGTTGAGATACCATATTGGGTGTAATTATTTTCTGCTAAAGTAAGAAAATAATCTTCATTATGTGCAACTTATAACTAAAAAAAGCTGTATTTACTAATACAGCTTTTATATATTCTTTATGAATTTGCTTAAAACCCATAGTTTGCCGCTACGCCAAATACCTGCCTAACCTGAAACCCCCTAAAGGCATTGTCATCATAAATGGTCTGGAACATAAGGTTAGTGGTAAGGTAACGGTTAATTTTCATAACGATATTAAGCTGGTAATCAATATCCACATTTTGCGGATCTTCCAGATAGTTTGAGTATAGGTTAAGGATATTCTCGAACGTTACGTTAGCTATCACATCTAATTTGTAGTACATTGAGGCGTTGAAACCCAACTCGTAGCGAATGCTTTCACCTTCCTTTACACCAAAGTAAGCTTCGTCCGGCAGTGTAAACGATTTATCTACAAAGGTAAATTTAGAGGTAACGGGCGATAGGTTAATCTTAAAGTTATCATCTCTCTTGTATAGCATACCCACACCGGCAAGCAAATAAGCAGGCGAAAGGAAATTGGTATACTCGTCGCGTATCTCGGTACCATTCTCGTCTTTAGAGTAAACGTAACCCTTTGTAAACTGCGTTTTAAAATTTACAAAACCTGAGTAATACCAACGGTCGGTAATTTGCTTACCTACTAAAGAGTTGATTTCAAAACGGTCATCGGTTTTTTTAGCAAAGGCGCTGTTACGCGTCTTTACAATACCGTAGGACGCAATGATCTTATTATCCCAGGCCCAAAGGCCTTTTTTGTAATTAAAATCGTAATTAAAACCAAGGTTACCCGATATATTATTCTCACCACCGGCAACCCAGTTCTCAAAAGTACTTTGGTTAAACAGCAACGAGGCGTTACCTTTTTTGGTCCACGGGCCTATGGTATCGTTGTCGGCTTCAGCCGGGGTAACAGGGTTCTGTGCATTGGCAGTAAAGATGCATCCTATTGCTAAAAGTAAAAGTAATTTGATCCTCATAATTATTGGGTTTAATTACAAATATAGCCAAACACCCCTAAAACAAAGGCAAAATTTACGTTAAAGCTATTTTTTCTTGTACAGCGGTACCGATGAACATGCCTCGCCAAACATAATACTGCGGGCAAAAGGCAGCAGTTTTTGGGTAGCAAGGGTATAGGCCTCCTGTGGTACCGGCTTGCGCGAACAGCCTTTTATAATAACCGGTTTACCGGTGTAGGGTTCATAATTTAAGCCATCTAAAATTTCTTGGTAAATAAGCACATTAAGCTGCTCTATTGAGCCTTGTATAACCTTTTTTGCAACGGGTTGCAGGTAGGTGGTTATAAGCATATAGGCCCAGGCAGGCACAATAGCATCGGTACTGCATTCTAAAGCTACAAATTTGCCTGTATATTGTGTCCAGTCATGGTTTTTAAGGGTTTCGCGAAACTCTTTTTCACGCAGTACAAAGCCCTGCCATAACCAACCTGATATATCTAAAGCCACGCGCTCGCCCTCTGGATAATAATCCTCAAGGTCAAAAACCTCAAGTGCGCTGTTAGCTACTTTATTTACTATTTCTAAATCTTCTGCTTCCATCTTTTCGGGTAATAAAATTGTACATCAAAGATACAACTTTTTAAATCTATAGATAAATTTTATAGATTTGATACAACACTAATTTAAAAACCAACACGTTACCTATTATAACCAATTAAACCAAACGCATGATACAGGAAGACGATTACCCAAAGCCCTGGCCGCTATGGCAAAAGGTGCTGTTTAGATTTTTCTTTATTTACCTGCTGCTTCACGTTGCATCAGGGTCATTTTTTCAGGGCATTCCTTTGCTCGGCCTTATCGACAGGCTGCAGGTTTATCTTATAGACCTAAGTGTAAATGCCTTTAATGACTACATTTTACATTTTCAGGACGAACTCATTCCTTTAAACGGTAGCGGAGATACCTCCTTTGGGTGGGTGCAGTTAATTTTTTACTTCTGCTTAGCCGTATTAGGAACCGTGATTTGGAGTATTGCCGACCGAAAGCGCAAATCGTACTACCGTGCTGCATTTTACCTTTACACGGCATTGCGTTACTTTGTGGCCTATGTTTCGTTTACCTATGGTGTTATAAAGCTGTTTGCATTGCAAATGCCGTTCCCGTCCTTAAGTGCACTGGCCACACCAATGGGCGACTTTTTACCCATGCGGTTTTCGTGGTATTTTATAGGGTACAGTACCGTTTACCAGGTTTTTTCGGGCATTATGGAAATCACCGTGGGAGTACTGCTGCTCTACAGGCGTACCGTAACATTAGGATTAGTTATAGGGCTTGGCGTGTATATTAATGTAATGATGATAAACCTTAGCTACGATGTACCGGTTAAGATATTCTCTGCGCACATGGTGCTAATGTGCCTTTTCCTTGTGATGGCCGATATAAAACGGCTTGCTAACTTTTTTATCTTCAACAGGCCTGCAACACACAATACAATGTATCATTTTGTGCCTTCTAAAAAGTCGAGAAAGATTTTCAGGTTGGTTTTTAAACTTATATTCTTAGGCCAGGTAGCCTTTCTAATTGTAGGTGTAGTAGGAATGTCTGCCAATCAACTTTCCGATGATAAGCAGGAACTGAAGCCCATACCTTACGGAATTTATGAAGTAAACACTTTTGTAAAGAACGGCGACACTCTGCCTGTGCTTGCAAACGACACCCTGGTATGGAAAGACATGATATTTGAAAGCCCCGAATACGTATCAGTTAATACTACCGACACCTTACTTAGAAAATCATACCGGCGCGGAAGTTTTTACTTTAAGAACGACAGTATTAAGAATACCATGGTGTGCTACAAGTTTTCTAAAGGCGACAGCATACATCTTTTTGATATGAGGTACCGCCTTAAAGATAAAGAGCATGTACAATTGTGGACTAAAATAAAAGCCGACTCCCTTTATTTTGAACTTAACAAAAGCAACCGTAAGTTCCAGCTTGCCGAACGGCAGTTTCATTGGATAAGCGAGTACAACAGGTAAAAATAGAGCCCCTTACAGCAATGTAAAGGGCTTTTGTTTTTTTACTTTTCCGGTGTTTGTTATGCTGCAAAGGAAGAATATCTCGTGCTAATATCTATCTAAGTGTCAGTTTCTATGTGGCTTGTCATTTCGACGTTAGGAGAAATCTCGAATGTGATAGATTCATCGACTTCGTTGCACCCTATCGGCAGGCAGGCTATGCTCAGAATGACAAATGCTTTTGTAAAGTGTAGCTTCTGTCAACCGTCAACCATCAACTGACAACTAATGTTAACTGCGACTGATCACTGCAAACTTGTAGCTTAAAGCATTCCCAGCTCCAGTTTAGCTTCTTCGCTCATAAGGTCACGCGTCCAGGGCGGGTCAAAAGTAATTTCAACTTCGGCATCCTTAACGCCTTCAATTTTTTTAATCTTATCCTGTACCTCCTGCGGCAGGCTTTCGGCCACCGGGCAGTTAGGCGATGTAAGTGTCATTAATATCTTAACCTCATGGTCGGTATTTACCATAACGTCATAGATCAAACCAAGTTCGTATATATCAACCGGTATCTCGGGGTCGTAAATGCCTTTAAGCACTTTAACAATCTCTTCGCCCAGTTGAGCTGTGTCTATTTCTTGTTCCATATCGTATTAGTTTTTGGCGCTATAGGCCAGTGCATACATTTTTATTTGTTTAATCATGCTAACCAGTCCGTTAGCGCGGGTAGGCGAGAGGTGCTCCTTAAGCCCAATCTCATCTACAAAATCGGTGGTGGCATCTAAAATAGCCTGTGGTTTTTGGTTAGAGAACACACGTATCATTATAGCTATAAGCCCTTTGGTAAGTATGGCATCGCTATCGGCCGTAAAAACAATGTTACCATCGTTCTGTTCGGCATGAAGCCAAACTTTACTTTGGCAGCCTTTTATAATGTTATCTTCGGTTTTGTATTGTTCTTCAATAAGCGGCAGCGATTTACCCAAGTCTATAACATACTGGTAGCGCTCATCCCACTCATCAAACATAGAGAATTCATCAATGATCTCGTTTTGTATCGCTTTAATTTCCATTCTGTAATACTCCTTTATTCAGGTCAGATAATGTAATGATTTTTTCTACCAGTTCTTTAATTTCTGCCGGCGGGTTACCATCGTCAAACGTGGCGCTCTGGTACGTGGTACCGCCTTTAATAATTTGCAGGTTGGCAGCCAGTGCACCGTCAAACTGGTGCTTTTTGCTTGGCACTTCTAACGTTTCTAACGACTCTACTTTTACTTTCCTTGATGCCGATACCAGGCTGTTCCAGTCGGCAGTGCTTAGCGCTTTAGAGGTAGCGGTTTTCATGGCCCTGTCGGTCACCGTAACAATAGTGTCCTGTTTTACAATAACCTTTTTAAAGGAACCGCGTGTCATGGCGCTGTACTCAAAAGAAATATCTGCTGAAGCTTTTTTATCTGCCGAAGCCGATGTTTTAGATGATGAACATCCTGTTACAAGGGCAGTTGTTACCAATAGTAACGAAAGTATCTTTTTCATAGTTGTTTTTTTGACCTCACCCCCAACCCCTCTCCAAAGGAGAGGGTAGAGAGCTACACGTTATTTAATAATGGCGTTTCGCCATCAGATAAAATTACAATTTTTTATTAACTCAGCATGCGCTGTGCTTTAAGTACTGCCGTTACAAGCGCATCTATCTCTTCTTTAGTGTTGTAGAACGCGAACGATGCCCTTACTGTTCCGGGAACGCAAAATGCATCCATAACCGGTTGTGTACAGTGGTGGCCCGTGCGCACGGCTATTCCCATCTTGTCTACAATAGCGCCAACATCATACGGGTGGATACCCTGTAAGTTAAACGATATTACCGATGTTTTGTGCGCTGCAGTGCCAATAAGCGTAAGCCCGTCAATTTCCGATAGTTTTTGTGTTCCGTATTCTAAAAGTTCCTGCTCATATGCCTGTATAGCATCAAAACCAACGCTGTTAAGGTAGTCTATAGCCGTACCAAGAACAATACCACCGGCAATGTTGGGGGTACCCGCCTCAAATTTATGCGGCAGATCGGCATAAGTAGTCCTGCCAAAGGTAACTTCTTTAATCATCTCGCCACCGCCCTGGTAAGGAGGGAGCTTGTTAAGCCACTCTTCTTTACCGTAAAGGATTCCTGTGCCGGTAGGGCCGCAGGTTTTATGCCCGCTAAAAGTATAAAAATCGCAATCCAGCGCCTGAACGTCAAATTTTAAATGGGGTGCTGCCTGTGCGCCGTCAATTAAAACCGCAGCACCAACCGAATGGGCCTTTTTAATGATAAACTCAACCGGGTTAATGGTACCCAATGAGTTGGATATATGGTTAACGGCAACAATTTTTGTTTTTTCAGATAGCAGTTTTTCAAACTCCTCCATAATTAGCTCGCCCTTATCATTCATAGGGATAACGGTAAGGTTGGCACCTGTGCGTTCGCAAAGCATTTGCCATGGCACAATATTACTGTGGTGTTCCATAGCGCTTACCATAACTTCGTCGCCGGCCTTTACAAACTTGCCAAAGCCGCTCGCTACAAGGTTGATACCGTGAGTGGTGCCACTTGTAAACAGCACCTCGTAGGCATGTTTGGCGTTAATGTGCTTTTGTATGGTTTGGCGCGAAACTTCGTATGCGTCGGTGGCCAACTGGCTCAGGGCATGCACTCCACGGTGAATGTTCGCGTTAATGGTGCTGTAGTAATTGCTTATCGCATCTATAACCACCTGCGGTTTTTGCGATGTAGCGGCATTATCAAAATACACCAGGGGTTTTCCGTTAACGGTTTGGGTAAGTATCGGGAAATCGGCCCTAATGGCTTGTATATCTAACATTTGAATCTCTCCTTTATTTATATCTGTGTAATACATAAAGTATACCAATTATAGCACAAAGTTACGGCATGTTTTTTTAACATGGTATTTTTTAGGACTATTTAAGAAGATGGGATTAAGATGAACCGTCTAAGCACAAATTTTCACGTAAGAATGTTGCGATGCCATATTCAGCTAAAGCCAAATCCCAGCTCATCTATTAACCCTCTGGCTAAAGCCAAGGGGCAACATATGCCTGTTTCCTATATTTATATTTGGCTAAAGCCGACCTATAGCTTCCGATAACCCCTGGCTTCAGCCAGGGGCAATATATTATCCATTGTACACACTCATTCAGGCACTGATTGTATGTGTTGCCCGTGGCTTTAGCTACAGGTTTCAAGGTATTTATGGCAGGCGGCTTTAGCCGAATATAAAAACAAAAAATAGACGCATATAATGCATCTCTACACCCATAAAAAAAAGCCCCATCGTTATGATGGGGCTTTTAGCATTCGTTGGTTTGGTTTGTTAAGCGTTATGTAAATATCCGCTGTAGTAAACCATTGTATTATTGCTTCACGATAAGGAATTCGCTCCTTCTGTTTTGTGCATGCTCCTCTTCGGTACACGTAGTACATTTCACTTTAGGCTCACTCTCGCCATATCCCTGTCCTGAGATCCTGGCTTTGGCTATG
>Ga0265780_10011619_pt1 | contig 10394 bp, 18 predicted proteins | sample P1T30metagenome_FD_192432 | JGI IMG/M metagenome (GOLD analysis project Ga0265780, IMG submission 192432) | Plant litter microbial communities from East Loma Ridge, Irvine, California - P1 T30 | ecosystem: Environmental > Terrestrial > Plant litter > Unclassified | place: USA: California... | reverse complement strand
ACATGACACATCACATAGGAGCAACGATACGCGTATGAGGCTTGTATAGCACACCGTATAAGACTCGTAGCACACCGTATAAGGCCCGTATAAGGATAGCGTGGGGACGTATGCAGTTATTTAACTAAAGGCAACTTTCCCGGCCGCCCATGGTCATCCCACGATTTTCCACAGCTACCCGCTTCCTCGGCAAACCCAGGCCACGCCAAGACCACAGGCGATCCTGTAGGCCATTCCAAGCAAAGTTGCCGGCCACTTGCCACACACTGACCTGCATACTGAAAGCTCATCAACAAACCAGAGCACATCATGACCTTACCTCGCATTGAAGACCTGACCGACACCCAGGCGCTGCTCTCTGTCGACTTCTATGAAGAAAGCACCGACGAATTCTCCTGCATCATGCACACCGCGGCGCCCTGTGAAGGTCACGCCTTCTCGATTCCCGCGATGTTGCTGCCCATGCTGGTGCACGAGTATGGCGAGCCTGACGAGTTCATCGGCCGCATCTTTCTGGTCGAGAAGGGCGCCAAGAAAGCCGACTACGCCCGCGTGCATGGCGCCCTGACCTGTATTGCCGAAGACGCACAGCATCCCGGCGTAGCGGAAATCACCCGTACCATCGACATGAAGCACCTGAACAACGCCTTCAGCACGCTCAACGCCTGCCCGCAACCGTACCAGTTGTAAGACTTGTTCCCGGTTCATTCCGGGGGTTTCCCAGCTTGGGTACGAGGTTGGGTACTCCACCCCTTTTCTATAAGTACTTAATACTTATATTCTTAAGTAAGAAGTATTTTATTCTTTTAGGAAAATCGCGGCGCACCCAACCTGTACCCAACTCAGGCAAAAGTACGAACCCCGGTCGGGCGCGCATACGCGTATATACGCGCGCTAGGGGGTTCCCGTTTTCACTTCCATGGCTTAGCCGCGGCGACGGGATATCCAAGGTTTCACGCGCAGACCGGCGTTTCCACGGCTTATCCTGCAATCCCAGCCTTCTTCGCATCCTCGGATACGCCAAGGAACGACGAGAAGGGGTCGCCACGCCACGAAAGCAGGCTTTTCCATGGCAGGGTAGCGGGTCACAAGGAAAACGTCTTAAAACGCGTTTAAAGCCATCTTGATTCCAAGCCAGTGCGGTCATACTGAAAACCTCACAACAACGCACGAAAGGGCAACATCATGAACCTCGCACAGATCGGCCTCGCCTACGACCAGTTAAAGCAGATCGGACCTGCCCTGTTCCAACGCTTGTACGTTGGCATGACCAAACACTCGGCGATTGCCGGCAAGCAAACGAGCGCCTGCGCAACCTACGTGGTCGAGGACGAGAAAGGTCGTTGGCTGTTCTACAAGACGGTGGACATCATGACGCAAAGGATGGTACGCGGCGGGAATGACCTGATCGCCTACCCATGCGCATTGCAGGCATTTAACGAGCACTTCAACGACGCCTTCATTGCACACGACGGCCTGGTCGAAATGACCCAGTACTGTGCGGAAGCGAACAACTACCAGCCGGGCGCGATGCGGCTGCATCCTGATTACGGCCAGGAGGTGTACCACGCCGATATCGACGAACTCCACCTGCACAACGATGGATTCATCGACCTGCATGCCATGCGTGCGCGCGCACAGGCACAGCGCAAGTAGAACAAACATACCGGATAATCCGGTATGTGAGAATGAATAGCCTAGGCTACATACCAAAATCCCGAGTTGGCTGAAATGAATATTCTCTTCCAAGGCATTTCAAGGCCCGGCCAGGCAGTAGGCCATGCGCAGGCCAGTAGTAGGCCAACATCAGGCCACCCGTAGGCCAGGCCAACATCAGGCCATCAGGCCGTGTGCACAAAGCCAGCTGCATGCCTTGCCTCGATCGTCATACTGAAAGCTCATTCATCAACGGGAGAACAGCATGACCTTAGCAACCACCTACAGCAGCGTCCGTATCGGGCAGCATGACATCCAAATCGAGCAGACGCGTCAGGTGTTCGCGCATGTATTGGACCGCCCGGGCATGGTCGCCGTGATGGTTCACGAGTTCGCGGTGGATGGTGTGCCACAAAATCTCGTTAACGCCTGGTTCGACCAAGCTCATGAGAAGGGTCCGCTGATTGAGTACCACGCCTGTACCGAAGCGACCGTTCTGCCCTTTTTAAAGAAGCGCGCCATCGTCGATGTGGCAGAGCATGCCTTTTATGCCCCAGCCAACGTGTTCATCATGGCGCAAGTGCGTGCCGGGCGCGGCGTACATGCCATGCAAAACTACGCCGAAGTGCAAAGCATGATCGGTATGCCAGGTTGCCCGTTCGAAGGCGAACACCCGGACTGGATCGGTGCCGAGCAAGACGGCCCTGCGCAATAAAATACCCAATATCGGCAATTTCAAGCCATAAAAGCTTGGTTGGTCCCGAGGGCCAACCTGGCTTCTTTCATCAATATGCGCAAATCCACGCAATATTCTGCCTTGCGGATTAGCCATGGCGACGGGATATCCGTGGAGGTTGCCGCTCAGCCGTGCCGACGGTTTATCCGTGGAGGAATCGACCCCGGCATGCCGCCAGGCGCCCTCATCCAGTCTCAAGCCGTGCCTTGGCAGTGCCTGCTGCCGTTGCCATGGCGCCGCGGGCAGGCAGCGCCGATCGGGTAGATCGCACCCGATTCAATCGCGCGCTAACCCTTCGCATACGATCCCTTATCACGATAAGCATTGTTATTGAACGGCGCTTTCGCGCACCGTCAAGCGATTACCTGAAATACAACACAAAAAAGCGTGCAAAATATTTTTCATAAAAACGTGCAAAACCTATTGTGTCGGCCCTTTCTAACCCTCATAATGTCTCTCATGCACTGCACGCAACGATGCAGCAGCAAGTAATACACTCTTTAAAAACTCAAGCGTGAACATGCACAAACAGGGTTAGTTACTCTCAACTGTATGAGTTCACAAAACAAACCAAACCAATCTAAACAACACGAGGGTAAATATCATGTCTAAAGTCGCTAAATTCAAAGCAGAAACCATCGTTGCTAAACTGTTCGCCGCTGTTACCGAACGCAAACAAGCGCTGGTTGACGCTGGTCTGATCGTCTCGACCGAAATCACGAAAAAGAACGGTCTGTTAGATAACTTCGACCCGAACGGGAATGCATACCGCGAATTCTTGCACGCGGTAGAGCAAACCAAAAGTTTTCTCGACTTCGGTTCGCTGATCAACAAAGCAGCGAAAGCGAAGCAAGCGGGTAGCAATGACAGTGGTTTTATCGCAGTCAAAGCATTTGAGAAAATCGTCAAGTGCATCAAAGCATTCGGTTTTAAAGATGCCCGCAAGCTTGACAACCATACGCGTCTGATTCTGGTTAACACACTGGTAAATAACGGTGTCATCACTTCGCGTAACGCGTTCGCTACGCTGGTTCGTGTCGAATTCGACGCACTGACCGAACAGCAGCAACTGCGCGACCGTGCGAACTATACGCCCGGTACTGGTAGCACGCAGCTTAGCAGCACGCGCGAAATGCTGCGCTTGCTCGGTCTGACTGACGGTATCAAGGGCGCGCGCGATGCAAACATCGAATTGCTGCCCGAAGCGAAGATTGCAATGATTCAGTACTTCGAATCGGTCGCTAAGCGCGCGGGTATCGCTGACCCTGACGTGCCCGAAGCGAACGATGATGCAGACGCAGACGCAGACGCAATCATCGAAGCAATCGAAGAGTAATTAACCGATACGGTGCACCGACAACACGGTGCACCGTGTTTCACGTGAAACAATGAAGGGTAGAACATGATTATCAAAGAATATGACGAATCGAACGATGTGTTTATCGTCGAAAACGAAACGACGAATGCAAGCTTCCCGGTTGATGCAAGCTCGCTTGCTAACCTGCTGAATATGCACGACGAACCGCACGAATTTATCGGTATGCATTTTAACGTTACTTATCGGGTGCAAGCATGACGCACTTGACCTACCGCGAAGCAAAAGAATTAGACCGTCGCGCCCGCAACCGTGACATGCTCGCGGGTGCAATCGTTGTACTGTGCGCGCTGGTTGCGTATGTCGTGATTGCAGTACACACGGTAAATGCACGCGAAGCAATGCGCGCGCAAGTGCAAGCAAAGTGCAAGATCATACAAGCGTACAGCGAACAGACCGACGATGATGGTACGGTGCGCACCGAACGCGTCGATATGTGCGAGTGAAAAAGTTAGACCGGGTTCGCGCCCGGTCTGACCGATGTCCTAGAGCAATTTTCTGACCCTGATGGCCCAGCCTTCCTCGACTTCCGACCCAAAATAGCCCTTCCTTATATTTCCGGGCCGATATTTTCCAAGGCAATCCTTATATGGGGAATTACCCAATTTCCCAGGCTCCAAATTCCCCAAATTCCCCTATCCCCACGCCCCCCATAATGGATCACTCTGTGCATCGACCGATTGATAGGCTTGTGCCCATTCGTCAAGTCTGGACAAGGTAGAGAGCTTCATTCCGATGCCAATTCTATTCCAGCCGTCTCGCGTAACATCGGCAGCTGGATCGAGCCTGGCGGCGCGTCTCGCTTCCAGATACGTGTCGTACGTGATTTCCTTGTACTCGCTCACCATGCCACCTTGTCTGAATCAGGAATATCGGTAATATCACTAACTGCAATCCGCGTAAGATTGTTCATCAGCTTGCGCTTGTAGGCACTATTTGCCATATTCCAATTAAACCGCGTTATATCCCTTCTTGAATCGGTATTGATGGCGCGTCGAAGACTCAGATATTCCTGATACGTGTATTCGGGATCAGTTGTCACCAGCTTCCCCACAGTTCATTGCATGGCTCAACCTTGTCGATAGAAAGCGTATGGCTATAGATGTTTTCGATGATCGACAAGCGTTCATCGAAAGGCATTGCCATCCACCGCGATTCGATTTGGTCAGTGTTAGAATCGAATCCGGCAGCGCGACGCGCCGCCAGATACTGATCATGACCAAAGCCGGGAACCTTATGTCCGCTGCGCAGTTCAAACATCACCATGCTCCTTCGCTTCCTTGCGGCTTGTCGCGCGCTTCGGCCAGGTTCATGAGCCGATAAATTTCGCGCTCTTTCCCTTGGGCGTCAAGCCATTGCCAGTCGAGCGTGACCATCTGATCCGCAACTGGTATCAGAACGATGAGACACAGACGCAGGTAATTGGCGTAACTGACGTCCACATTGACGCTACTGGTCAAAATTTGATACTTACTCATTACCATGGCGTAACCTCACTTTCTGGCGTGTTTGCGAGTTCCGGTACTTCCTGATTGGGCGATTTTATTGGGCCGTCTATTTCGATCCATGTACCACGCCTTACCGACCGCAGACAGCGCGCCAGCGTATCTTCGTCATTTGCATAGACTGATGATTTGCTGAGCCAGGGTCTTGAAGCGCCATTGCGGTGTCTGAAGAGAAGGTTGACACCCTTGCGCCACTCAATCGTCACGTGGTTTTCCCAGCTAGGATTGGTAAAGTAGCGGCTACGATTTACCATGGCGCCACCCATGATTCGATCGCCTGCTGCAGTTCGGGGAAACGCGCGTAGGCTTCATGCTGCGTGACCTGCAGCCAGGTTTCGTCTTTCAAATAGCCCCAGACGCCACGCATTGAAGTGGTGCCTATGCCTGCTTCAACGCCACGTTGTGCGTCGACCCGCCACTGTTTCTTGAACGGGCCGGGGCTGTCCAGAAAATAAGCCACTATGAACGGCTCCGTGCCTCTGAGCAAGTCTGGATTCAGTTCTATGAAGAGCAGATTCACCACACCTCCACGTTTCTGCTGGCGTCAGGCACGTCCGAGCGACCCGATACGACGTCTTCCACCATTCTCCAATGCCCGCTATCGACCAGATTATCGGCATCGCGCAATGACCACGGCACATATTCTGTAAAATCGCCGGACGCGGAAACACCACGTTGAATCCATCTGTTTTTGCTTACTTGAAAAAATTCAAGATGGTGAACAACGCTATTGATGGATTCGGCGCGATTATTGTAATAACGCCGAATTGACGTCCCGGGTGACAGGTTGTCGAATTGCGACCAATCGCTCATGCCGACACGCGCAGCGCCTTCAATGCTTCGGCCTGCTGTTCGGGAGGCAATTCACGAAATTGTGCCGTCAACGAGCGTTTGCTTTTGCGCGCTGCCAGTTTTTGTTCACGCCGGGCCTTGAATTTGTCTTCGATATTGACGATCGGCATATTCGCCAGCATCAATTCAATGACGTCGCCCTGCGTAATGCGGTAACGCTTTGCGGTTTCGGCCAGAAAGATTTGCCAATCTTCCGGCAGGTCAATAGAAAAACGACTGCGGTGTGCAGTATTTGCCATGATGTTCCCTATTTGTTCAATTAGATGCACTAATTATAGCGTGCAAAGCGTGAATTTACGTATAAAAAAAGCGCCCCGCAGGGCGCCTTGTGACAATGCCGCGACGTTACTTGATCGGTGCGGTAAAACCGATTGCGGACTCGCCGTCATCCATGTCGTCATCGTCGTCATCGCCATCCTGCAGTTCCTTGATGGCGCTGGCGCGCAGTTGCTGCTCGTTGGTGACAACGTGCACTGGCAGGTCCTGCAGGAAGAACAGGCCCAGAATGACCAGCGGATTGTTGGTCAGCACACCCAGGCCGGCAACGACCAGCAGGATGAAAAAGTTCAGAACGACGGTATGGGACATGATCTTTCCTAAGTCAGTGGTGAGGTATCTGGACAGTAACACGGCGCAAAGCGCCGTGCAACATCATGCCGCCAGCTTCTGACGCTTGAACCCCAGCGCGTCCAGATCGAAGTCGCGACCGCCCTCCAGAATGAAGCGCTCAAAGCCCGGGGTGTCCTTGATGATCGACTGGCGCTGCACGGCGTGGTTGCGCAGGGTTTCGTTGACGTCGTCGGCAAAGTCGGTCACGAAGCACACGTTCGGCGCGCCATTCTTCTTTTCGCGCAGACCGCGGCCGATGCGCTGGCGCAGCTGCACTTCAGCCTTGCCGCCGCCCAGCAGACAGATGTGCCCGACCGCCGGCACGTCCACGCCCACGTCGAGAATCGTGGTGCCGATCAGAACGTCGAGTTCACCGCTTCCCAGGCGCCCCAGCGAAGCCTTGCGGCCGGCTTGGTCGTCTTCGCCCTGAATGAAGTCCACGCGCAGACCCAGCGACTCCATCAGGCGTTTGATGGTGTCGCCGTGCGCCGTGTGCTGCACCAGCACCATCGAAGTCAAGCCGTACTCGGCAAAGCGCTTGCAGGCGATCGCCGCGGTCTTATTGCGCCACTCATGCTCGGTAATGCCAAGCCGGTAGGCGGCCGGCCAACCGGTATGCTTGAACAGCTTCGACGGCTTGCCGGCCCAGGGGATGAACCGAAAATGTGGCTGGGCCAGAATGCCGCGGTCGATCAGCATCTGCTCGGAGACCTTGATCGCGATCGGCCCGGACACCGCCATCAAGCGCATGTTCGCTTCGGCGTCGGCCTTCATGAATGGCGTCGCGGTCAGGGCCATGCGGTAGTGCGCGCTCTTGCAGTGCCGCATGACGCTGTAGAAGTCGTCGGCCGATGCCTCGTGGGCCTCTTCCACGATCACCAGTTCGAAGCGGCCCAGAAGCTCGATCACGCGTGCGCGCATGGCCATGTGCTCGTGCACCTTGACCGCGCAATTGGCCTTGATGTCGCGGGCGCTCTGACGCTCCTTTGCCTGGCGCTCTTCAAGCGCTTGAATCTGACGCACCACCTCCGCCGGCAAAATGCCCGGGGTGTTCAGCAGCTTCTTCTCCAGCGCCTTCACTTGGGCCAGTTCCTTCTTCGCTATCGCGGTAACGACGGCTTCCACTTCGGTCTCGACCGTTTTTTCCTTGAGCTTGGCAGCCAGGGTCTGCACCATACCCACGCACATCTTGCGCACCGCCTGCTTGCCGTCGGACGTGGTATGTCCGAACTGGCCATCGCCCAGTACCGACACCGGCGCCTTCAGGTCGCGCTCAAAGCTGTCCTTCATCTGGTACATCAGGATCGAGCGGGTCGTAATGAACAGCGTCATGCGGTTGATGCGCGCGTACGCAAGACGCGCAATACGACTTTTACCACCGCCAGTTGCGATCTGCGCGATGATCTGACCATGCTTGACAAGGCGCTCAACGGTTTGCATCTGGTAGTCGTAGCGCGGGTCTTCCGGGAAGGCGTCGACGACCGGTTTGATCGGCCCGAGCGGTTCCGGCAGGGGCTTCTTGACGAAATTGACGGCATAGCCATTGCGGCGCAGATGGGCGGCGACGAAATGCACGAAGCCTGCCGGGAAGACGCCTGCCTTGAAATCGAGGAACGACGAACGTCCGTCCCAGACGCCTTTCTTGAAGGCGATCGCGTGTTCGGCGCCGGCCACCGCGTAGGACAGGATGCTTTGCACCTGCAGTTTTACTTCGCGCGAAGGCGCGTGCAATTTGGCGTGCACGGCGTTATACGCAATCGTTACGAGTTCCATTGGTTGCCAATTCAAAAGTTGGATGCTAAAGTATAAGTCATCACTGACTTACTATCAATTTCTTCTGCCGATGTCAAATCCTACCTTGCAATACGCCAATCCGCGCGCCCTGCAGCACAACCCCTGGAACACCAACGTGGTATCGCCCGATAACGAGGCGAAAATCGACGCCTCGGTGCAGCGACTTGGCATGTTCAAGCCGATCATCGTGCGCACCCTTGCCAACGGCATTTTGCAAATTCTCGGTGGCGCCCACCGCCGTGATTCGGCAATTCGTCTGAACATGGACAGCGTCCCGGTAATCAACGTCGGCACCGACAAGAAGGCCAAAGAAATCGGCCTGGTGGACAACGGCCGCTACGGCAACGACGACAGCCTGGCGCTGGCAAAACTGCTCGACGAACTGGGCAACCCGTCCGAACTGGGCGAATTCCTCCCCTATACCGACGCCGACCTGGAATCGATCTTCGCTACTTCGAATATAGCGCTCGACGACCTTGATTCGCTGGACCTGGACGATACCGCCGACGCACCGCCGCTCGCGCCCACCACCCGGGTGGCGCAAACCCACGCCGTCGTGCGCTTCAAGGTGCCGGTCGACGACCACGACAAGGTCATGGCCGTGATCAATGCCGTGATGAAGCGCCAGCGCTTCTCGGACGAAGACAGCCTGACCAACGCCGGCAATGCGCTGGTGCACATTCTCAAGGACATCGAGGTCTGACATGGCGCGCTGCAACAAAGGTTACGAATTTTGTGAAGACTGCTCCAACCAGGAGCTTTTCCACATCTGCGAAGAGTGCGACGACGGCAGCGAGTTTGAACCGCTGGCCGAAGACTGCAGCAAGGAACACCCACTTCATTTCCGGCGCCTGGCGCTGGCAGCATAGGATCGCCATGACCATCAAAGGCTACCGCCAGCTCGACCCCGAAACCCTGGAACTGATCAACAAGGTCAAGCTGCACGAAGAAGTGCTGCTGACGCTGGTTGAGGAAATCCGTGACCACATTCGCGCCCAGCGCGCCAACGCTTCGCTCACCGGTGAGCAGGCGAAGGCTGAACTGGCACGCTTGAACCTGGCCGAACCCGAACGCTGGGCCGCCATGGGCCGCACTGACTTCCAGACCGGCTGCATGGCGCTGGTGCGCGCGCTGGCACAGCCAGGTGCATCCAAATGATCGGCTGGTGGATTGCGCCGGCGATTTTCAGCCTGGTGGTTCTGATGGTGACGTTCTGGGTGGCTACGTGCCGTCAGAGCCACTGTGAACTGCTGGCCGCGGTGTTCCTGATGCTGTCTACCCCGGTGGCGATCGTCATCTGGTCCTTCTTTTATCTGCTTTCCTTTATCCCATGACTACTGAAATCAAGATGCGCGCGCCGGCTGAACTCAAGCCCTACGCGAAGAACGCAAAAATTCACGACGAAGCCCAAGTGGCCAAGATCGCCGCCTCGCTGCAGAAATTCGGCTGGCGCGGCAACCCCATCGTCGTCGACGAAAACGATGAAATCCTGGCGGGCCACGGTCGTCGCCTGGCGTCGATCAAGCTCGGTCTGGCCAAGGTGCCGGTCATCAAGATGACCGACATGAACGCCGAGGAAAAGCGCGCCTTTCGCCTGGCGGACAACCGCGTCGCCATCGGCAACCTGGACACCGACATCCTGAGCGCCGAACTGGTCGACCTGAATTTCGACATGTCCGGCTTTTTCGACAAGAAGGAGCTGGACTTTGTCATCGCCGACATCGGCGCAGTCAATGAAGAAGCCTTCGTGACCGACCTGGACGCCGAAATCGTGGCGCAGGAAACCCAGACCAAGGCGCAGATTGCCGCGGTGAGTGAAAAGGGCGTGCCGATCGCCGCCGCGCTGGGCTTCAAGAGCATTCGCGGC
>Ga0265780_10011616_pt1 | contig 10396 bp, 12 predicted proteins | sample P1T30metagenome_FD_192432 | JGI IMG/M metagenome (GOLD analysis project Ga0265780, IMG submission 192432) | Plant litter microbial communities from East Loma Ridge, Irvine, California - P1 T30 | ecosystem: Environmental > Terrestrial > Plant litter > Unclassified | place: USA: California... | reverse complement strand
AGGCTCTTGCCCTTCACCCATTCGGTGATGAGCGAGCTCGATGCGATGGCCGAACCGCAGCCATAGGTCTTGAACTTCGCGTCTTCGATCAGGCCCTGGTCGTTGACCTTGATCTGCAGTTTCATGACGTCGCCGCAGGCCGGCGCGCCAACCATGCCGGTGCCGACTGCATCGTCGCCCTTGTCGAAGGCGCCGACGTTGCGCGGGTTTTCGTAGTGGTCGAGTACTTTGTCCGAATATGCCATGGTGATGCTCCTTCAGTGATTTAGTGGGCTGCCCATTGGATCGAATTGAGATCGATCCCTTCCTTGAACATGTCCCACAGCGGCGACAGTTCGCGCAATTTGCCAACCTTGGCTTTGAGCAGGTTGACGGCGAAGTCGATCTCTTCTTCGGTCGTGAAGCGGCCGATGGTGAAGCGGATCGAGCTGTGCGCCAGTTCATCGCTGCGGCCCAGGGCGCGCAGCACGTACGATGGTTCCAGGCTGGCCGAGGTGCAGGCCGAACCGGACGACACGGCGATGTCCTTGACCGCCATGATCAGCGACTCGCCTTCGACATAGTTGAACGAGACGTTCAGGTTGTGCGGCACGCGGTGGTCCATGTCGCCGTTGATATAGACTTCTTCGATCTCGAGCAGGCCCTTGGCCAGGCGGTCGCGCAGTGCGCGCACCTTCACCAGTTCGCTCTCCATCTCTTCCTTCGCGAGGCGGAACGCTTCGCCCATGCCCACCAGCTGGTGGGTCGGCAGGGTGCCCGAACGCAGGCCGCGCTCGTGGCCACCGCCGTGCATCTGCGCTTCGAGGCGCACGCGCGGCTTGCGGCGCACGTACAGGGCGCCGACGCCTTTCGGGCCGTAGACCTTGTGCGCGGTAAAGGTCATCAGGTCGACCTTCGATTTTTCGAGGTCGATGACCACCTTGCCGACGGCTTGCGCGGCGTCGCAGTGGAAGATGATGCCTTTCGAGCGGCACAGCGCGGCCAGCTCTTCGATCGGCTGGACCACGCCGATCTCGTTATTGACCAGCATGACCGAGACCAGGATGGTGTCCGGACGCAGGGCCGCCTGCAACTGCTCGACGGTAATCAGGCCATTGTCTTGCGGCTCGAGGTAGGTGGCGTCGAAGCCGACGCGCTCGAGTTCGCGCACGGTGTCGAGCACCGACTTGTGCTCGGTCTTGACCGTGATGATGTGCTTGCCGCGGGTCTTGTAGAACTGGGCCGCGCCCTTGAGCGCCAGGTTGTTGCTCTCGGTCGCGCCCGAGGTCCAGATGATCTCGCGCGGATCGGCGCCGACCATGTTCGCGACGTTCTGGCGCGCCTCTTCGACCGCCGCTTCAGCGCTCCAGCCATAGGCGTGGCTGCGCGAGGCCGGGTTGCCGAACTGCTCGCGCAGGAACGGGATCATGGCATCCGCGACGCGTGGATCGACCGGCGTGGTGGCCGAGTAGTCCAGGTAGATCGGGAAATGGGGCGCAGTCGCGAAGCTCTGCTCGGTTTTCTTGTCCAAAGGCGCGTTCATCAATTCACTCCAGTAAGCTTCAGTTTGTTCCGACGGCGGCCGGGGCGCCACGGTGCACGTGCACGACGTTCTGTTCTTTTTGACGCTGCTGGTCGACCAGGTCTTGCAGCGACACCGAATCGAGGTAGTCGACCATTTTTTCGTTCAGCGTGGTCCACAATTCGTGGGTCATGCAGCGGGCGCCATCGGTATGGGCGCCATGGCAATTCTCTTTGCCACCGCACTGGGTCGCATCCAGCGGCTCGTCGACGGCGATGATGATGTCGGCCACCGTCACCTTGCCCGCCGGACGTGCCAGGCTGTAGCCGCCACCCGGGCCGCGGATCGATTCGACGATCTCGTGGCGGCGCAGCTTGCCGAACAGCTGCTCCAGGTAGGACAGCGAAATGGCCTGGCGCTGGCTGATGCCCGACAGCGTGACCGGACCATTGCCTTGACGCATGGCAAGATCGATCATCGCGGTAACAGCAAAACGGCCTTTGGTGGTCAGACGCATTACAACCCCGGTTAATGTTAAAATATTCCTCTTGTCCAACTATCCCGCGCCAAGCTTCACTTCCCTCGGCGGGCTGGCTAAAAACCCGATTAGTTGAACGATTTAGTCAAGTATAGCAAATCGCGGACATCTTGTCTTGGCGGCCCCCAAAATGGGCCTCCCACCTTTTCCCCCTTTCGCCTGACTCTCGCGACGCCGGCCGTTATCGCTTGCGCAACAGCGCCATCGGGCCAAACAGCTGTTGCATGCCCGCGTGCCCGATGAAGCTCAGGTTGTAGGGATGCTCGGCCAGCGCCTGCGGTAAGGCGGCCGTCTCTGGCAGCTTTTTCAGTTGTTCGGCGATCTTGCCCCACAGGACCAGGGTCGGCGGCTCGGGCCGCTCGGCCAGCGCCGCCAGCACGGTTTGCAGGAATGGCAACCAGGCGCGCGCATCGATCGCCGGTGCGACGTGTTGACGGAACACCAGCGCTGCGTTCAGCAGCAGGAAGCCGTGGCCGTGCAGATTGTCCTGCAGTTCAGCCAGGGTCTGGATCGAGCCATCGTCCCTGGCCGCCTGGGCGATCGGCGCCAGCGCCGCGCCGCCGGTCGCGTCAGGCTGCAACTGGCCGCTCGCCACCAGCAGCATTTTCATGAAATTGCGTAGCGAGGTCGCACGGTTGACCGGTTTCGACAGGCCGCTCTCGGACCATAACCCTCCTACCGCCCCATCCATGAAACAGACGCCGGTCGCGCTCGCGGCGCGCGGGTATGGGCCCTCGCCCACCAGCACGTAGCGGACCTTGTCCAGTGGCTGGGCGAAGGCGGCGAACAGGCGATTTTGGGTGGGCAGGTAGTCGTCGACGGCCAGCGCCGGCAGGTAGCCGGGGTTGGCGCGGGCGACGGCCTCGAGGCCGGCTTCAAGGACGGGGCGCCAGGAAGCGTCGGCCAGGTCGAGGGCTTGCAGGATCGGGGAGGGAATCGGCGCGGAAGGCGCAGGGGTAGCGGTAGAGGTCATGGCGTACCGGTAAAAAGACGAGGCCGGATTGTATCCCGCCTCGTCGATCCGGTTCGCCAGCCTTCCGCTGGCTGTCGGTCAGGCCCTCGGCGCAGGGCGCGAGCGGCGGCGCGCCATCCAGCCCAGCATGCCGAGACCGCCGAACATCAGCGCGACGCTCGACGGCTCCGGCACCTCGGCCACGCCGGCGCTGACCGAGATATTGTCGATCGCGACGTCGAAGTCGGTGAAGCCGTACATCCAGCCTGGAACGAGCGTACTGAATACCAGTTCGTCCACGCTGGACAGCACGTCGGCGAAGGTACGGCCCGGCGGGAGACCCGGGCCCTGGGCGTCATCGGTCGTACCGTAGCCGCCCCAACCGGCCGGCAGGGCCGCCATGGCGGTATCTTCGATCGTCACCGACAGGTGCTGCCAGCCGAGCGTGGCGTCGATGACGCCCAGGTCGAACCAGACGCTGGAATAAGGCATGCCCTCCGGCGTATTGTCATAGTCGCGCAATTCGACGATCAGGTTGCGCGACACCTGCTGGCCGAAATAACTGATCGAATTGGCGATGATGTCCAGGCCGATGGTCACGCTGCCGAGCTTTGAATAATCCCCCACGTAATTCTGGTTGCGGTTGCTGAAACCGATACCGAAGTTTTCCATCACCGTGTGCAGGGCTGGAGCACCGTTACCCAGGCTGGTATCGATCCATGACCCGCCTACGCCATTGGCAGGCTGCGACCCTTCCCATCCCTGCCCGCCGCTGGAAAAGTCGACGAATGACGTGGCCGGTGCGGCCTTGACGGTGGTCGCCGCCAGAGAAAGCGCCAACACAAACATTAATTTATGCAAGGTCATGATCTTCCCTTATGAAGATTAAAAAAAAGGCGAATATCCACCCCTTCCAGCAAAAAACCGGAACCGATTTAAAATTCACTGAATACATACAGGGGAAATGGATAAGTGATTCTAGGGCTGCCGTATTTCTCGGTCTATGGCAGCCCGACACTAAATTGTCATAATTATGTAGCAAATTTACTATTGGAAATTTAATTATTCTCCATAGAAATCATTGCTGTAGTCGAGAACCGATTAATAAAGTTCGGGCAGAATAATCGTCTCAGTTTAGTAAAATTATTCCGGTGTTTAGCGCTTTTATTAAATAAATTGGCAATCCCGAATATAGACAATTCGGAATGTCATAAATATCTGGGGGGGAGGATGCGAGGATGTGTTGCGCGGAGCCGATACCGGGCAGCGTGGCTGCCCGGCAGGAGTTACTCGGTATCCGGCTGGTGCGACGGATGCGCCGCCCTGAACGCCGGCAGCTCGACGCACAGCGAATTGATGCGGTCGATGTTCGGATAGGCCGAGACGTCGATATTGAAACGCTGGGCATTGAAGACCTGCGGCACCAGATAGCAGTCGGCGATGGTCGGATGGTCGCCGTGGCAGAACGGGCCCGCGCCCGGATCGCGCGCCAGGTGCGCCTCGAGCGACTGGAAGCCCTCGATGATCCAGTGGCGGTACCACTCGGTCTTGGCCTGGTCCGACAGGCCCATGTGCTTGACCAGGTAGTTCAGCACGCGCAGGTTGTTGATCGGGTGGATATCGCAGCCGATGATCTGGGCCAGCTCGCGCACCCTGCCCCTGCCCGGCGCATCCTTCGGCAGCAGCGGCGGCTCGGGATGGATCTCTTCGAGGTATTCGATAATGGCCATCGACTGGGTCAGCGTGATGCGGTCGTCCTGGAACGACGGCACCAGGCCGCTCGGGTTGATCTTGCGGTAGTCGTCCTGCAGGTGCTGGCCGCCGTCCTTGAGCAGGTGCACCGGCACCGCATCGTAGGACATGCCCTTCAGGTTGAGCGCAATGCGCACCCGGTATGCGGCCGAGCTGCGAAAATAGGTGTAGAGCTTCATCGCTGCCTCTCTTACTTCTCTTGATAACGCATCACTTCCTGATCGATCGCGCCAAAGATGCTGGCGCCGTCGGCATCCAGCATTTCGATGCGCACCGTGTCGCCGAAGCGCAGGAATGGCGTCTTCGGCTTGCCTTCTTCGATGGTTTCATACATGCGCACCTCGGCCAGGCAGCAGTAGCCCACGCCGCCGTTCTCGACGCTCGAGCCGTGCAGGCTGCCCTGCTTGTTCGACACCGTGCCTGAACCGATGATGCTGCCCGCGCACAGCTCGCGGGTGGTGGCCGCGTGCGCGACCAGCTGGGCGAAGCTGAAGGTCATGTCTTCGCCGGCGTTCGGACGGCCGAAGGCGGCGCCGTTGAGCGTGACGAGCAGCGGCAGGTGCAGCTTGCTGTCGTGCCAGGCGTCGCCCAGCTCGTCCGGCGTGACGGCCACCGGCGAGAAGGCGCTGGCCGGCTTGGACTGGTAGAAGCCGAAGCCCTTGGCCAGTTCGTTCGGGATCAGGTTGCGCAGCGAGACGTCGTTGACCAGCATGACGAGGCGGATCGCGCCCGCGGCCCGCTCCACGCTGGCGCCCATCGGCACGTCGCCCGTGACCACCGCCACCTCGGCCTCGAGGTCGATGCCCCAGTCCTCGGACAAGGCTGCGATCGGGTCGCAGGGCCCGACGAAGGAATCGCCGCCGCCCTGGTACATCAACGGATCGGTGTAGAACGAGGCCGGCACCTCGGCATTGCGCGCCTTGCGCACCAGCTCGACGTGGTTGATATAGGCCGAGCCGTCGGCCCACTGGTAGGCGCGCGGCAGCGGCGAGTGGCATTCCTGCTCGATGAAGGATTCGGCGCCATCGGCGTTGCCGTCGTTGAGCTGCTCATAGACCTGCCGCAGCCGCGGCGCGACCGCATCCCAATCGTCCAGCGCGGCTTGCATGGTGCGCGCGATCTCGGGCACGGCTTGGTACGTGACCAGGTCGCGGCTGACGACGACCAGCGCGCCGTCGCGGCCGCCGGATTTGAGGGTGGCGAGTTTCATGGGCGTTTCCTTCGATATTTGAGTCGCCACCATTACAAATCAAAAGCCACTATCATACAAACAGTATTTTCAACCCGATTTATCAGGTTTTCTTATGAATCCAACCCTGCGCCAGATGCGCGCCTTCGTCGCCTTGGCCAAGACCGGTAATTTCACGCTCGCGGCGCAGGCGATCCACGTGACGCAGTCGGCGCTGTCCGGTCTGATCAAGGAGCTCGAGCAGACCCTGGGCGCGCGTGTGGTGGACCGCAGCACGCGCCGCATCGTATTGACCGACATCGGCCGCGAACTGTTCCCCCTATTTAGCCAGATGATCGATGACCTGGACGGTGCGCTGGCTAACGTCGCCGATCACACGCAACTCAAGAAGGGGCTGGTGCGGATCGCGGCGCCGCAGCTGATGTCGTGCACCCTGCTGCCGCAGGCGATCGCCGCCTACCGGGCGGAACACCCGGCGATCGAGGTGCGCCTGGCCGATACCGAGGTGGAGGGCGTGATCGCGCGCGTCCTGTCGGGCGAAGCGGACGTGGGCATCGGACCCGAGCGCGTGCCGGCGCCGCCGCTGGAGGCGCGCGAGCTGTTCGAGATGCCGTTCGCGCTGGTGTTTCCGGAGAATCACCCGTTGGCCTCGCTGCCGCGCCTGACATGGCAGGACGTGGCGCCCTACCCCTTCATTTCGCTGCAGGGCCAGTTCACGGAGCGGCTGCTGGACGATATAGACGCCTCACTGCGGCATGCCTCGCTGCGCGAGACGCCGATCAAGCCGGCGCACGAGGTGACCTTCATGACCACGGCGCTGGCGATGGTCAGCGCTGGGCTCGGGGTGACGGTCTGCCTGCCGTATGCCGAGCCGCTGGTCTCGTTGCACGGCCTGGTGTTGCGGCCGCTCGATGAGCCGGTGCTGACCCGGCGTTTCTTCATCTATACCCGCCCCGGCCGGTCGCTGTCGCCGGCGGCCGAGAGTTATATTAATTTCCTGTTTGGATATGTAAAACGGTCGCAACGCTGATGGCGCCTGGCGCGCTACAATGAACAGCATCTGTCTTAGCCCTTGACCTCACGATGTCACACAATACGATCGCGATCAACCAGCGGATGAACAAGTTCAACGGCCACAAGCGTGTCTGGCTGTTCGGTTACGGTTCACTGATCTTCAAGGCCGACTTCCCCTTCATCGACCGGCGCCCCGCCTGTATCGGCGGCTGGTCGCGGCGCTTCTGGCAAGGCTCGCACGACCACCGCGGCACCGAAACGGCGCCGGGACGCGTCGTCACCCTGGTGCCCGACGCCGGCGCGCTGTGCCACGGCATGGCCTATCTGGTGACACCAGAAGAATTCGCGCACCTGGATCACCGCGAAAAGAATGGCTACCTGCGCCTGGCGACCGAGATGCATTTCGATGACGGCAGCAGCGACGAAGGCATCGTGTATATCGCCACGCACGAGAACGAAGCCTATCTCGGCCCGGCCGACGAAGTCGACATCGCGCGCCAGATCGCCACGGCGCGGGGCCCGAGCGGACCGAACAGCGAATACCTGCTGGGCCTGGCGCAAGCCTTGCGCGAACTCGGCAAGCCCGATCCGCACGTGTTCGCGCTCGAGCGGCACCTGGCAGATCTCGAGCTTACGCCGCTGCGCGCGTAATTTCCCGGTCCTGGCCGATCGTGGACAGGACTTCCACCACCTTCGCGGCGCGCTGTTCCAGCGTGCCCGTCAACACCGTGTAGTCGATGCCGCGGCGGTCGAGGTCTGCCAGCACCAGGCGCTGGATATGCGTTCTCCAGCCGGCGTTCTCGCGCACGCCGGGTTCTTCTTCATACGGGATGTCGTCGGCGCAGACGAAATGGTGCAGGTAGCGGGTGCGGCAATCGTCGGCATGGCGCAGCAGCCTGGCCGGCGCCGGCTCCGTAACCTGGCCAAAGCACAGGCCCAATAGCAGCGTGGTGAGCGCATTGGTGTCGACGAAGACCCAGGGGCTAGAAGTCTGGCTGACGGCCGCATCCTCGGCAGCGCGGTGGCGTTCCGAGATCTCGACGTAATCGTCGGCCGTCAGCTGGCCCTGCTTTTCTTCCCAGATGAAGCGGCCGATTTCGGGAACGAAGCCGGCGTCGAGACGCTGCGCCAAATGCTGCGCCAATGTGGATTTGCCGGTCGATTCCGCGCCGACGAAGACGATCATGTCGACCAACTGCTGTTGTACGCCCATCCGTTTCACCTCTATATCCTCAATCCAGCGCCCGCTGGCGCGACTCGGTGTCGACGCACAGGATGGCGACCGCCCCGATCAGCAACAGGCTGGAGAGCATCACCAGCGCCAGCGTGAAGTGCGTCGCCATCACCGGCGCCACGATCGCCGGCGCGAACAGGCCACCGAAGCGCGCGACGGCGCCGGCCATGCCCATGCCGGTCGCGCGCAGCCGGGTCGGATAGACCTCGGGCGTGAACGCATACAGCGCGCCCCAGGTGCCGAGCATGGCGAAACTCATCAAGAGCGTCGATCCTACCACCAGCGCGGTCGCGCTGCCGAGGCTATAGCCAAGGCAGCCGATGCTGCTCAGCAGCAGGAAGCCGACCAGCGTGGGCTTCCTGCCCCAGCGTTCGACACCATAGGCGGCCAGCGCGAAGCCGGGCAACTGGACCAGCGCCAGCACGATCAGGAATTCCTGGCCGCGCATGAAGCCGAAACCTTCGGCGCCGAGCTTGATCGGCAGGTAGACGAACACGCCGTAATAGGCGATCGAGATCAGCGCCCATGCCACGAACAGCGCGACGCTGCGGCGGCGCAGGCCGTCCCTGAACAGCGAGAGCAGCGACGTGGCCTGCCTGCGTTCGGGGTGCAGCATCGGGATGTCGACATTGCGGCCATTGGTCCTGGCCACCCGCGCCAGCACCGCGCGCGCTTCTTCGGATTTGCCGCTGCGGTGCAGGTACATCGGCGACTCGGGAATATAAAAACGCAGGACCACGCCGACCAGGGCCGGCAGGCCGGTGACGAGGAAGATCACGCGCCAGGCGTCGTCGCCCCACTGCACCGCCCACAGCGCCAGCACCGCCAGGCAGATCGTCCCCAGCGCCCAGAAAGACTCGAGCAGCACCAGCCAGCGGCCGCGCCGGTCGCTGGGCAGGAATTCGGCCATCATCGTGTAGTCGACCGGCAGGGTCGCGCCGACGCCGACGCCGGTCAGGAAGCGCAGCGCCAGCAGCCAGGTGAAGTCGGGAGCGAAGGCTGACGCCACGCCGAAGCAGGCGTCGATCAGCACCGCGATCAGCAGCACCGGACGGCGGCCGATCCGGTCCGCCAGCCGGCCAAAGACAAAGGCGCCGATCAGCATGCCGACGAAGAACAGCGTCCCCGTCTGCAGGGCTTGCGGCATGCTTAAGCCGAAGGTGCTGGCGATCGACGGCGCGGAAAAGCCGATCGACAGCACCTGCATCGCATCGGCCAGCCAGACCAGGCCGAAGATCGTGAAGATGCGGTACTGGAAGCGGCCAACGCCGGCGGCCTGCAGGCCCTGCTCCACCGTCACGGACGTCGTCATGCGGACATGGGCTGCATCACCACCAGCTTCATCGTTCACCCTTAGCCAAGATATTTAAATGAACGAGGCCGTCATCGCGCCGGCCTCACATGCCGGATTATAGGGGGATTCGGCGCGCAACCGCGGGAGCAAGCCGTTTCAGCGGCGCGCCGCGCAAGCGTCCCATGCGGCCAATGCACAGCCGACGCCCGCCTCGATGGCCGCGAGGGGAACGCCATCGCGCACCTGGATCGACACGCCGAGCAGAAAGCCGTCGAACAGCGCCGTCAGTCCCTGCAGGTCGGCATCGCGGCGCAACGCGCCCGCCTCCACGCCGGCTTGCGAATCGATCGCGTCGATCGCCCCCAATGGCCGCATCGTCGTGATCGGTCTCACGCCCGGCACGCGGCATGCCATTCCGAACTACCTGGCCTTTGTCACCTACAACGTGACGATTCGCGGCATCGCCAACGGCAGCCGCGCCATGATGGTCGAGCTGCTGCGCGCTATCGAAACCCACGGCATCAAGACCGTGGTGGGCAAGACCTTCGCCTTCGGCGACGCGTCCCAGGCCTACCGGTATTTCGCCGAGGCGAATCACGTGGGCAAGGTCATGATCGCCTTCTGACCGTGTGTGGGCGCCCCGCCCCGCACAGTCAGAACAAGTCGAGCTGCCCCTCCCGCTGCGCCGCCGAGGCCCGCGCGCCGGATGCGGGCACCACCAGCGGCCGCCTGAACTGCGACCGGTCGAGCCGTCCGAAGCGCCCGCGCAAATCCGAGAAACCAAGACGCTCGGACGCCTTTTCGAAACGTTGCCGGATCAGGTCGGCCCACACGCCCTCGCCCTTCATGCGGCTGGCGAAATCGCTGTCGTAATCCTTGCCGCCCCGCATCTCGCGGATGCGGTTCATCACCCGCTGCGCGC
>Ga0265780_10011615_pt1 | contig 10396 bp, 9 predicted proteins | sample P1T30metagenome_FD_192432 | JGI IMG/M metagenome (GOLD analysis project Ga0265780, IMG submission 192432) | Plant litter microbial communities from East Loma Ridge, Irvine, California - P1 T30 | ecosystem: Environmental > Terrestrial > Plant litter > Unclassified | place: USA: California... | reverse complement strand
TACGTCGAGATCTGGAACCTCGTGTTCATGCAGTACCAGATCGAGAACGTCCGCTCGAAGGTCGACTTCGACATCGTCCGCGAGCTGCCGAACAAGAACATCGACACCGGCATGGGCCTCGAGCGCGTCGCGTTCCTCAAGCAGGGCGTCGACAACATGTACGAGATCGACCAGGTCCGCCCGGTCCTCGACGCCGCGTCCGAGCTGTCGGGCCGCCGCTACGGCGCCGTGCACGACGACGACGTCCGCATGCGGGTCATCGCCGACCACGTGCGCAGCGCCCTGATGCTCATGAGCGACGGCGTCCGGCCGTCCAACGAGGGCCGCGGCTACATCCTGCGTCGCCTGCTGCGCCGCTCGGTCCGCTCGATGCGCCTGCTCGGGGTCGAGGGGACGACGTTCCCCGTGCTCTTCGCCGCCTCGCGCGACGCCATGAAGTCCGCCTACCCCGAGGTCGAGCGCGACTGGGACCGCATCTCGCAGCTCGCGTTCGCCGAGGAGGAGACCTTCCTCCGCACGCTCGCGGCCGGCACGAGCATCCTCGACATCGCCGTCGACGACACCGTGAAGGAGGCGGCGCCCGGCACCGCGCCCCGGCTCGCCGGCGACACGGCGTTCCTGCTGCACGACACGTTCGGGTTCCCGATCGACCTCACCCTCGAGATCGCCGAGGAGAGCGGCCTGACGGTCGACCGCGAGGCGTTCGACCGCCTCATGAGCGAGCAGCGTGCACGGGCGAAGGCCGACGCGAAGTCGCGCAAGGTGGCCCTGGCCGACCTGAGCGTCTACAGCGCCTTCCGCGCCCAGGGCGAGACCGTGTTCACCGGGTACGAGCTGCTCGACACGGACACCACGGTGCTCGGCCTCATCGTCGACGGCGCGAGCGTCGACCGCGCCGTGGCGGGCGACATCGCCGAGGTCATCCTCGCCGAGACCTCCCTCTACGCCGAGTCGGGCGGCCAGGAGGCCGACGCCGGCAGCATCGTCGGCACCGGCTTCGACCTCGAGGTGCTCGACGTCCAGAAGCCCGTCAAGGGCCTCGTCAGCCACCGCGTCCAGGTGCGCTCCGGCGAGGTCGGCGTCGGCGACGCCGCCACCAGCGTGGTCGACCCCGCGTACCGCCGGGGCGCGACCCAGGCGCACTCCGCCACCCACCTCGTGCACGCGGCGCTCCGCGAGGTCCTCGGGCCGGAGGCGCACCAGGCCGGCTCGTACAACAAGGCCGGGTACCTCCGCCTCGACTTCAACTGGAGCCAGGCCCTGAGCCCGGCGACGCGCAGCGAGGTCGAAGAGGTCGCCAACGCCGCCGTCCGGGACGACCTCGCGGTCACCACCCGGGTCCTGCCGCTCGACGAGGCCCGTTCGATGGGCGCCATGGCGCTCTTCGGCGAGAAGTACGGCGAGACCGTGCGGATGGTCGACATCGGCGGGCCCTGGTCGCGTGAGCTCTGCGCCGGCACGCACGTCGCGACGAGCGCGCAGATCGGCCTCATCAACCTGGTCAGCGAGACCTCGGTGGGGTCGACGAACCGCCGTGTCGAGTCGCTCGTCGGCCTCGACGCGTTCCGCGACTTCGCCGCCGAGCGCGCCATCGTGTCGCAGCTGACGTCGTCGCTGCGGACGCCGCGCGAACAGCTCCCCGAGCGGATCGGCGACCTCGTGTCCAGCCTCCGGGCGGCCGAGAAGAAGATCGCCGAGTTCGAGTCCGCACAGCTCTCGCTGCGCGTCCCGTCCCTGGTCGAGAAGGCCGCGTCCGTGGGGTCGCTCACGGTCGTCGCCGAGTCGGTGGGCACGGTGAAGTCCACCGACGAGCTGCGCTCGCTCGTGCTCTCGGTGCGCGAGCGCCTCGGCAGCGCGTCCGCCTCGGTGGTCGCCCTCGCGGCCGACGTCTCGGGCAAGCCCGCGGTGATCGTCGCCACGACCGAGCCCGCCCGCTCGGCCGGCGTCAAGGCGGGGCAGCTGGCCCGTGCGGCCGCGGGCGTGCTCGGCGGCGGAGGCGGCGGCAAGGACGACCTCGCCCAGGGCGGCGGCTCGGACGTCGCGGCGATCCCGGCTGCGCTGACGGGCATCGTCGCCGCCCTCCAGGGCTGAGCGCCGCGTGAGGAGCGGCGTCCGCGTCGGCGTCGACGTGGGGAAGGCCCGCATCGGCGTCGCCCGCACCGACCCGTCGGGCATGATCGCGACGCCCGTCGAGACCGTGCCGAGGGCCGCCACGGGCACGGCCGACGTCGACGCCATCCTCGGCCACGTGGCCGAGCTGGGCGCCATGGAGGTGGTGGTCGGGCTGCCCCTCTCGCTCTCGGGCGGCGACACCCCCTCCACGAGCGACGCCCGCGACTTCGCCGCGACGATCGCGGCCCGGTCGCCCGTCCCGGTGCGCCTCGTCGACGAGCGGCTCTCGACGGTCAGCGCTCAGACTGCACTCCGGGCCTCGGGGCGCAAGGGCAAGCGACAACGATCCGTCATCGATCAAGTGGCCGCTGTTATCATCGTCCAGCACGCGCTCGACCTCGAGCGATCGAGCGGCCTGCCGCCCGGTCACCTCGTGAGCGCCCCGGTCGTCGACGACGGCGCCGGTGACCGACCCGACACCGACGAAGGACGCTGACGCGTGGCCGACGATCCGAACTGGGACGACATCTTCGCCTCCCAGCCCCCCACCGACCCGAGCCGTGACGCCGGTCGGCCGAGCGCCCCGGCGCCGGCGGAGGCTCCGGCGTCGCGACGCGAGACCCGCGAACGCGAGCGCTCGCCCCGACGTGCCGAGCGACGCGCCTCCCGCGGCGACGGCGGCGACCGTCCCCGCCGCAGCCGCAAGGGCGGCGTCGTCCTCCTCGTCATCGCCCTCGTGGTCGTCGCCGGCGGCACGGCGGGCGTGGTCGCCGCCTGGGGCGCCGTGGCGCCCCTCGTCGCCGCGATCAGCGGGAACGACGCGCCGGAGGACTACCCCGGCACGGGCAACGGCACCGAGGTCTCGTTCGCCATCACCAGCGGCGAGAACGGCTCGGACATCGCGACGAACCTCGTCGACAGCGGGGTGACGGCGAGCTTCGAGTCCGTCTACTCGATGCTCGTGGCCGACACGAGCCTCACCTTCCAGCCCGGCACGTACACGCTCCAGCAAGAGATGAGCGCGACCTCGGCCGTCAGCGCCCTGCAGGAGAGCGCCAACCGGGTCACCGACAAGCTCGTCATCCCCGAGGGCACGGCGGCGGCCGACGTCTACAGCCTCGTCTCGTCGGCGACCGGCATCCCGGAGCCCGACGTGCAGGCCGCCGCCGCGGACGTCGCCTCGTTCGGCCTGCCCGCCGAGGCCACCTCCCTCGAGGGCTGGCTGTTCCCGGCGACCTACGAGCTCGACCCCGGACTCGACGCGCGAGGCTACCTGCAGCTGCTCGTCGACACGATGAAGCAGCGCCTCGTCGACGCGGGGGTCGCCCCGGCCGACCAGCAGCACACCATCGTGTTCGCGTCGCTCATCCAGCGCGAGGCCGGCCTGGCCGACGACTACCCGAAGGTGGCACGGGTGTTCCAGAACCGCCTCGACGACGGCATGCTGCTGCAGTCCGACGCGACCGTCGCCTACGGCACGGGCCAGACCCACCGGGTGACGACGACCGACGAGGAGCGCGGCGACGAGTCGAACCCCTACAACACGTACCAGCACGTCGGGCTGCCGGTCGGGCCCATCTCGAACCCGGGCGACCTCGCGATCAACGCGGCGCTCCACCCCGCCGACGGCACCTGGCTCTACTTCGTCACGACCAACCTCGACACGGGCGAGACGACCTTCTCGACGACGCTCGCCGAGCACGAGGCCGCCGTCCGGGTGTGGCAGGCCTGGATGCGCGAGCACCCCGAGTACCAGTAGCCCACCGGGCGACGGGCCGCGCGCAGGAGCGGCCCGTCGTCCTGTGGGAGGATCGACCCCATGCTTCGTTGGTTGACCGCAGGGGAATCTCACGGCCCCGAGCTCATCGCCGTCCTCGAGGGGCTGCCCGCGGGCGTGCCCGTCTCGCTCGACACCGTCCGTGCCGACCTCGCCCGGCGCAAGCTCGGCTACGGCCGGGGCTCGCGCATGAAGTTCGAGCAGGACGAGCTGGCCTTCTCCGGCGGCGTCCGCCACGGCCTGTCGATGGGCGGCCCGGTCGCCCTCCGCGTGGGCAACACCGAGTGGCCCAAGTGGGCCGAGGTGATGAGCTCCGAGCCCGTCGAGGTCAGCGACGCCTCGCGCGGGCGCAGCGCGCCCCTGACCCGTCCTCGGCCGGGCCACGCCGACCTCGTCGGCATGCAGAAGTACGGCTTCGACGAGGCCCGCCCCGTGCTCGAGCGCGCCAGCGCGCGGGAGACCGCCGCCCGTGTCGCCCTCGGCGCCGTCGCGCGGGCGTTCCTCGGCGAGCTCGGCATCGAGCTGGTCAGCCACACCCTGTCGATCGGCCCCGTCCGCGTGCCCGAGGGCACCCCGGTGCCCCTGCCGTCCGACGTCGACCGGCTCGACGCCGACCCGCTGCGCTGCGCGGACCCGGCGACGTCCGCCCTCATGGTCGACGAGGTCGACGCGGCGAAGCGGGACGGCGACACCCTCGGCGGCGTCGTCGAGGTGCTCGCCTACGGAGTCCCGCCCGGCCTCGGCTCGTACGTCCACTGGGACCGCCGACTCGACTCCCAGCTCGCGGCGGCGCTCATGGGCATCCAGGCCATCAAGGGCGTCGAGGTCGGCGACGGCTTCGAGACCACGCGGCGTCGCGGCTCCGTGGCCCACGACGAGCTCAGGCTCGACGCCGGCGTCATCTCGCGGCAGACCGACCGCGCCGGCGGCACCGAGGGCGGCATGACGACCGGCACCGTGCTGCGCGTGCGGGCCGGCATGAAGCCCATCGCCACCGTCCCGCACGCCCTCGCGACCATCGACGTCGCGACCGGCGACGAGAGCCGTGCCCACCACCAGCGCTCCGACGTCTGCGCCGTCCCGGCCTCGGGAGTCGTCGCCGAGGCCATGGTGGCCCTGGTGCTCGCGAACTCGGTGCTCGAGAAGTTCGGCGGCGACTCCGTCGCCGAGACGGCCCGCAACCTGGCCGCCTACCTCGAGGCGATCCCCGAGAACCTTCGCACCCAGGCCGCGACCGGCGAGTGACCTCGACCGATCCGGGCGCCGACGTCCCGCCCCTGCTCGACCGGCCCGTGGTCATGATCGGCCCGATGGGCGCCGGCAAGTCGAGCATCGGCAAGAAGCTGTCGCGGCGCCTCGGCGTCCCCTTCGTCGACACCGACCGCCTGCTCGCGCAGCGGCACGGACCCGTCGCCGAGATCTTCGCCCGGGACGGCGAACCGCGGTTCCGCGAGCTCGAGCGAGAGGTCGTCGCCGAGTCGCTGGCCGGTGCGAGGGTCGTCTCGCTCGGGGGAGGCGCGGTGCTCGACCTGCAGACGCGCTCGCGCCTGCAGCAGGCCGACGTCGTGCTCCTGACCGTCTCGCCGGAGGCCGTCGCTGCCCGCCTCGCCGGCTCGTCCCGGCCCCTCCTGGCCGACGGCGGGATGGACGCCTGGCGGGCGATAGCCCGAGAGCGCGAGCCCGTCTACCGCAGCCTCGCCGACCTCGTCGTCGACACCTCGCGCCGACCCGTGTCGCACGTGGTCGACGACGTGGTGGCGTGGCTGTCCACGCGCGCCCCCGAGGCCGCCCCCGTACCCGTCCCCACCGACCGCCGCCACCGAGAGGCAGACGACTCATGACCGACGACACCACCGACGTCACCACCATCCGCGTCGAGGGCGACGCGCCCTACGACGTGCTCGTCGGCCACGGGGTGCGCTCGCGCATCCCGTCCCTGCTCGGACCGCAGACGAAGAAGGTGCTGATCGTCCACGCGCCGACCCTCGGCCGCAAGGCGAACGAGCTCCGCGACGCCCTGGTCGAGGCGGGCCTCGAGGCCCTCATCGCCGAGGTGCCCGACTCCGAGGACGCCAAGCGCGTCGAGGTCGCCGCCTTCTGCTGGCAGGTCCTCGGCCAGGCCGACTTCACCCGGACGGACGCGGTCGTCGGGCTCGGCGGAGGAGCCGTCACCGACCTCGCCGGGTTCGTCGCCGCGACGTGGCTCCGGGGCGTCCAGCTCGTCCAGGTGCCGACGACCGTGCTCGGCATGGTCGACGCGAGCGTCGGCGGCAAGACGGGCATCAACACCGCCGAGGGCAAGAACCTCGTGGGCGCGTTCTGGGCGCCGACGGCCGTCGTGGCCGACCTCGACGTGCTCGACACGCTCGGGCGGAACGAGATCCTGGCGGGATTCGCCGAGATCGTGAAGGCCGGGTTCATCGCCGAGCCCGAGATCCTCGACATCGTCGAGGCGGACGTCGACCGGGCCGTCGACCCGACCACCCCCGAGTTCCGTCGCGTCGTCGAGCTGTCGATCGCCCTCAAGGCCCGCGTCGTCGGCCAGGACTTCACCGAACAGGGCCTGCGCGAGATCCTCAACTACGGCCACACGCTGGGCCACGCGGTCGAGCACGCCGAGCGGTACCAGTGGCGCCACGGCGCCGCGGTGTCCGTCGGCATGGTCTTCGCCGCCGAGCTCGCGAGGCTGACGGGCCGGCTCTCGGACGAGGCCGTCGACCGCCACCGCCGCATCCTCGAGTCGCTGACGCTGCCGACGAGCTACCCGCTCGGCCGCTGGAACACCCTGCTCGCCACCATGCAGCGCGACAAGAAGGCCCGTGCGGGGATGCTGCGGTTCATCGTGCTCGACGACATCGGCAAGCCGACGGTCCTCACCGGGCCGGACTCGAGCCTCCTGTTCGCCGCCTACCAGGAGATCGGGTCCTGACGAGACCTCACGGATCACTATGATCCGTCCGTGCGCGAATCCCTGATCCGGTCGCTGCGGCTCGCCGTCGAGCAGGCCCCGGACGACGTCCCCCTGCGGGTCCACCTCGGCGTGCTCGAGCTCGACGACGGCGACGTCGACGCCGCCGTCCGCTCGCTGGCGGCGGCGCTCGTGCTCGATCCGCGTCACGAGGAGGCGCGGGCCGCGATGGCGCGCGCCCTCGCGGACCCTGCCGCGTCACCGGTGTCGGCCGCCGTCGGGCCCACATCCGGCGACGCCGAGCACCGAGAGGGGGCCCGCGACGGCGAGCCCGGTGACGACGACCCAGGGTCCTGGTCCGGCCCGCACCCCGCCGTGACCGCCGACGCCGCCGCCTTCGACTGGGAGACGGCCGAGGACGACCTCAGGGCCGCCTCCTTCCGCATCGACCGTCCTGACCTGCGCCTGACCGACGTGGGCGGCATGTCGCGGGTCAAGGCCGCGCTCGAGCAGGCGTTCCTCGCCCCGCTGCGCAACCCCGAGCTGCGCGAGGCCTACGGGGCGAGCCTCCGGGGCGGCCTGCTGCTCTACGGGCCGCCGGGCTGCGGCAAGACCCACCTCGCGCGAGCCCTCGCGGGCGAGCTCGGCGCCTCGTTCCTGAGCGTCTCGCAGGCCGACCTGCTCGACCACGAGAGCGGTTCGCCCGCCCGGGCCGTCACCGACGTCTTCGAGGCCGCGAGGCGCGCGGCGCCCTGCGTGCTGTTCCTCGACGAGGTCGACGCCGTCGCGCCCCGCCGGTCGTCGACGGACAGCGCCTGGGCGAGGGCCGTCGTGAACCAGGTGCTCGTCGAGCTCGACGGGGTCGACTCTCGCAACGACGGGCTGTTCGTGCTCGCGGCGACCAACCGGCCGTGGGAGGTCGACCCTGCAGCCCGACGGCCCGGCCGACTCGACCGCACCCTCCTGGTGCTGCCTCCGGACGAGGCCGCTCGTCGGGAGATCGCGCGCACACGGCTGGAGGGCAGGCCGGTCGGCGACGTCGACCTCGACGCGCTCGCGCGCGCGACGTCCGGCATGTCGGGGGCGGACGTGGGCTACGTCTGCGACCTGGCCCTCCAGCGCGCCCTCGCCGACAGCGTCGCCACGGGGACGCCGCGCCCGGTCACGGACAAGGACCTGCGCCGCGCCCGCTCGTCCGTCACCCCCTCGGTCGGCGAGTGGGCGGCCAGCGCGCGGAGCGTCGTGACCTACGGCGTCGACGACGGGACGTTCGCCGAGCTGAGGGAGTTCCTCGGGATGCGACGCGGCCGGTGAGCGCCGACGACCTCTCGGCCGCGTCCGAGCACCTGGCAGCCGGCCGACCGGGGGAGGCGGCGGCCTCGGTCCGCATGCACCTCGCGACCCGGCCCGACGACCCCTGGGCCCTCCAGCTCCTCGCCTGCGCGCAGCTGCGGACAGGCAGGCGCATGGCCGGCAGGGAGACCGCCCTCCGCGCCCGTGCCCTGGATCCCGGTGCCGAGTGGGCTTGGCGGCTCTGGGCCGAGGCGTCCCTCCGCATGGGCGACGTCGACGACGCCAGGGCCGGGATGAGGGAGTCGCTCCGCCTCGCCCCGGACGACTGGCACGTGCACGCGACGGCCGTCCGCCTCGGGCTGTTCCCACGGGACGAGACGAGACGGCACGCGGCCGAGTGCCTCAGGCTGGCGCCGGACGACCCGGACGCGCACCTGGTGTCCGCCGCCGTCGCCGTCGAGGACGGGCGCCTGTCCGACGCACGGACGGCCTACCGCGCCGCCCTGGCCCTCGACCCGGAGCACGTCCAGGCGCGTCGAGGCATCGACGACCTCGAGATCACGGCGGGACGGCCGGAGAGGGCGGCTCTCGGCGCCCTGGCCCAGCTCGCCGACGCGCCGACGTCCGCCGAGGCCCTCGTGCACCTCCGGTCCGTCGTCCACCAGGCCGTCATCAGCCTCGGCGTGCTCCCGGCCCTGCTGCCGTGGGGGCTCGTCGTCGTCCTGCTCGGCCTCACCTTCTCCTCGGACGAGGGCTCGTCGGCGGTCGTGCCCTTCGGCCTGCGCTTCCTGCTGCTCGCGGCGGCCCTCGCGGGCGCCTGCTGGTGGTGGGCCCTCGTCGCGCGCTTCGCCGGGCGGTCCGGGCTCACGACCTCCGCGCTGCGAGATCGGCTGCGAGACGTCAGCCCTGCACACCTCGGCTGGCTCGGGCTCCAGGCGACGGTCCTGCTCCTGCTCGTCCTGGCGTGCGCGGTGCAGCCCTGGACGGCGGCGTGGTCGTCCGGCACGGACGCCGCCCCGGCCGATGCCGCGGACGTCGTCGCGGGCGTCGCCACGGCCGCGGCCTTCGGCCTGTCCCTGGTCTCGTGGCTCGGGCTGCCGGTGCTCGGCGGTCTCGTGTCCCGGCCGGCCCGACGGCGCCGACGCGGGCTGCGCTGACGGGCGGACCGTCCGCGAGGGACGCTCCTGGCCGCGACGTCCGCGAGGGACGCTCCTGAGGCGGCGCGACCCGTCCGCTACACTCGAACCCGGCCAGATCCGGCCCCCACACCCCACTCCTGATCGGACCTCGCACGCATGGCGACCACCAACGACATCAAGAACGGCGCCGTCCTCGACCTGGACGGCCAGCTCTGGAACGTGATCGAGTTCCAGCACGTCAAGCCGGGCAAGGGCGGCGCCTTCGTCCGCACCAAGATGAAGAACGTGCGCTCGGGCAAGGTCGTCGACAAGACGTTCAACGCCGGCACCAAGATCGACTTCGCCAACGTCGACCGCCGCGAGTACACCTACCTCTACGCCGAGGCCGACGGCTACGTGTTCATGGACACGACCGACTACGACCAGATCAACGTCCCCGCCACCATCGTCGGCGACGCGAAGAACTTCATGCTCGAGAACCAGAACGTGCAGATGGCCCTGCACGACGGCAACCCGCTCTACATCGAGCTGCCCGCCTCCGTCGTCCTCGAGGTCACCTACACCGAGCCCGGCCTCCAGGGCGACCGCTCGACCGGCGGCACCAAGGCCGCCACCGTCGAGACCGGCTACGAGATCCAGGTGCCGCTGTTCCTCGAGACCGGCACCAAGGTCAAGGTCGACACGCGCGACGGCGGCTACCTCGGCCGCGTCAACGAGTAGTCGGCGGCCCCCCGCACAGTGAGCGCACGCACCAAGGCGCGCAAGCGCGCCCTCGACGTCCTCTACGTCGCCGACATCCGCCAGATCAGCATGGGCGACGCCCTGGCCGCCGAGACCGCCCGGGCACAGCAGCAGCCCGAGCGCAGCTCGAGCTGGGGCTACGCCCGCGACCTCGTCCAGGGCGTCATCGACCACCAGGCCGAGATCGACGAGCTCATCGAGACCTACGCCCAGGGCTGGACCATCGCCCGCATGCCCACGATCGACCGGGGCATCCTCCGCATCGGCGTGTTCGAGCTGCTGCACGCCGACGACATCCCCGACCACGTCGCCATCAGCGAGGCGGTCGAGCTGGCTCAGTCGCTGAGCACCGACGACTCGGCACCCTTCGTCAACGGCCTGCTCGGGCGCATCGCCACGAGCGGCTAGGCTCGATCCCGGCGGCGG
>Ga0265780_10011614_pt1 | contig 10397 bp, 15 predicted proteins | sample P1T30metagenome_FD_192432 | JGI IMG/M metagenome (GOLD analysis project Ga0265780, IMG submission 192432) | Plant litter microbial communities from East Loma Ridge, Irvine, California - P1 T30 | ecosystem: Environmental > Terrestrial > Plant litter > Unclassified | place: USA: California... | reverse complement strand
AGAGCATCGGACTTTTAATCCGCGGGTCGTGGGTTCGAGCCCCACGGGGCCCACCTGTACTTGCAAGGGTTCGAGGGCCATATGGCGGAGGAGCGAGGAGCCGAACCCCTCCAAGACCCCTCCAAGGCATGCTTCGAATCTGTGCGTTGACAGTAGACCTTGAGAGTGCAAGCTATTTCTATGCAGAAGCATCTGTAAGATGATCACATCTCACTGGTGATGCGCATTTTGGGGGAACTATGAGCGACGAAGAGGTCACGCCCGACGAGGGGACTGCACCACATGGCGGGGATATTGCTACCGCCCCCAGTTTGTCGGAGGCGCCTGGGTTCGAGAACACGGCCGATGCAGGTTCCATGGGAAGCGGAGCCCCCGATGCGTCAGTCTCGGATGGGGATGGCGAGACCAAGGGGACGCGGAAGAAGCGACAGGCGCGATCATTCCCAGCGATGTCCTTCGACGAGGCACTCGCTCTACCCAAATACATCCAAGAGCACGGTGCCGGACAACCAATCCGACGCCTAACTCTTTTCGAAGCGATCCAAAGGTCTCCGGATAGCAGCGCTAGCCGCCAGCTGATTACGAGTAGCGGACAGTACAACCTGACGACCGGAGGCTACCGGGCAGAGACCCTGGCCCTGACACCCAAGGGCGCGATAGCTTCCGACCCCGCCGCCCCGGACGACCGGCAACTTAGAGCCCGCTTCGACCTAGCCATTGCGGAGGTCACACCATTCCAGTCGATCTATGAGCGCTACGTCGGTAACCGCTTGCCAACAGTTGAAGTCCTCCGCGACGCCGCTAGAGATGCGGACGTGCCAGACGAATACGTCGCAGAGGCAGTCGAGACTTTTCTCGCAAACGCTCGTGAAGTGGGCCTCATTCGAAGCATCGCGGGCTCCGAACACCTCATCAGCATTGACGCTGCTGCCGAAATGTTGGAAGGTCAACAAGGCGATGCGGGGGCAGACGATCGCCGGTCAGGTCCCGCAGACGAAAAGGCCCCGCCAACGGTCGCTACAGCACACGCCAAGGTAGACACGAATGTCACTCCTCGGGCCGCCAGAGTGGCCGAGGACGACCTGAGCAATGTCTGCTTCGTAGTGTCACCCATCGGTGATGCAGATTCCATCGAACGCAAACACGCCGACCTCATCCTCTCCGCCTTCATTGAGCCTGCACTCAAGGACCTAGGCATGGTGGCCGTCCGCGCTGACAAAATCAGTAAGCCTGGCCTGATTACAGGTCAAGTCATCGATCACATCGCGCGTGCCAAACTTGTGATAGCTGACCTCAGCTTTGGAAACCCCAATGTTTACTACGAGCTGGCACTTCGTCAGGCTACGAGAAAGCCCGTGCTTCAACTCATACGACGCGGCGACAAGCTACCTTTCGATGTGATTCAGTTCCGCACCGTTGAGATCGATATGAGCGATATTTACGCCCTGGTGCCTCAGATAGATCTCCATCGTCAAGAGATAACTCGCCAAGCACGAGCCGCAATAAACGAGGGCAATGTGACCGAAAGCCCTCTATCCCAGTTCTACCCTAGTTTCTGGGACTACATAGCTTCAGACGGTTAGGGCGTGAGCGCATTAGAGGCGACAAATGCCTCGAACCGGTCTAGGTGGGCCGAGTAGTCGCTCGGGTACAGGTGGGCGTAGATGCTGTCCGTCGTGGCGAGGCTGGCGTGCCCCATCCACCGGCTTACTTCGTACGGCGGGAATTGGGCCGCGAGCATGAGTGAAGCGAAGGTGTGGCGCAGGTCGTGGAACCGCATTCGGTCGTCCATCTTTAGGCTGCGCAGCGCGGGCTTGAGGTAGTTGCGGCGGAAGCTGGCGACGTCGAACACGCGCTCGTAGGTAACTGCGTGCGACCCAGGGTTGCGGCCTGGCCACACGAGCGCGTCGGGGTCGCCCGAGTGCGGGTGCGCAAGTAGGTACTCGCGTAGCTCGGCCACCAGCGCTCGGCTGACCAGCGGCACGTTGCGAGTAGAGCGGGCCGACTTCGGCGTCCCGGCGACCCACTCCCCCTTGATGTGCTGCAGGGTCTGCCGCACCTCGACGTGCCCGGCCTTGAGGTTGAGGTCGCGGATGCGCAGGCCCGTCAGTTCGGCTGCGCGGAGGCCGGTGTACGCCGTGAAGCGCACCAGCAGTCCATAGGGCTCTTGCTTGTCCAGCTCAGCGGCGAGCGCCTCGACCTGCGGGGCTGCGAGGAACACGGGCTGGAAGCCGCCTGCATCGTGACGCTTCGGGAGTCGGACCCCGTCGCACGGGTTGTAGCTGATGAGTCGATCGTCCAAGGCGTAGCGCATGACCTTCTTCAAGGCGACGTAGTGCCGGTGCACCGTCGCCGGGGCCAGGCCATCTCCGTGCAATTCAGCAACCCACCCCTGCACGTCTGCGCGGGTCAAGGTGCCGATCTTCCGCGCGCCGAACTTCGGCAGGATGCGGTTGTCGTAGATGGACACGTAGCCGTTGTAGGTACGGGGCTTTAGCTCGGGCTTAGTTGCTGCCAGGGACGCCTCCACAACCTGGCGGAGGGTACGGCTGTTCTTCACGAGCAGCTCGGTGGTGTTGCCCTCGGCTAGCTCGGACTCGACCTTCAGCGCGAAGCGGTCGGCCTCGCGGCGCACGGTGAAGGAGCGTTGCTTGAACCGGTCGCCCGCTCTCCACCGCACCTCGTATGCCCGACCGCCCTTGCGCTCTACCTCCCTGACGTGCGCCATCAGACGGCCCTGTCCACAGGCGTGCTGCTCAGGAGCTTGCTACCCCCGAGAATCCAGGCCAGCTCTTGCGAGCCCTGCCAGATGTACCGGCAATACACCGTGACCCAGCGCGTCGTTTGCGCACCGTGGGCCACACGCACCACGACAGCGGGGTAGCCGTGGGACTCCACAACCACATGGCCGGCTCGCAGCGTGCCCGCCGGAACAGCCTTCGTCTTTGGGTAGAGGTCCAGGTCGGTCATGCGCTCACCGCTCTCTCTGCTGCGGCATAGGCACGGCGCACGGTGGACTCGTGCCAGGTCGCCAGCCCTGTGGGCGTCAAGTGACGCTCGGCGGTCAGGGCTGCTGCGATGTGCGCGAAGGATGCACCTTCCTCCCGAGCCAGGACGATGCGCCTGAGCAGGCCCGCGGGGATCGCGCTCTGTCGCCCGTTCACCAGGCCGCGTGCCTTGCGGGCTGCGAGCGCCTCCTTCGTGCGCGTCGAGATGAGGTCGCGCTCCAGCTCGGCGAAGGTCGCGAGCATGTTCGCCATGGCCCGTCCGCCCGGCGTCGTGAGGTCGAGGGCGTTGTCCAAGACGGTCAGAGTCCACCCGCGCATCTGCGCGTCCTCGATGATGGCGCTCGCGTGCCGCACGCTCCGAGCCAGGCGGTCCAGCTTGGCGACCACCAGCCCGTCGAACTGTCCCGAGCTGAGCAGGTCGAGCGCGTGACGCAGGCGCGGGTTGACGTGCTTGCCCGAGCAGCCGAGGTCTTCCATCAGCTCGACAGTCCAGCCGCGTCGGTCGGCTTCGCTCAGGATCGCCTCGCGCTGTGCTTCGACACCCAGCCCCGAACGCTCCTGCTCTTCCGTCGAGACGCGCACGTACCCGACCATGTGCTGCCGCTCCCCCGTCATCGGTCTGCCTCCGGCTGGGTGTTGCGCGCAAGGGTCAGCAAGGCGTCGCCGTCGTCCTCGCGCAGACCGGTGGTGCGGTCGTCCGTGCCGGCCACGACTTCGAAGCGCACTCGCGTGTCGGGGACGAACTCTCCGAGCAGGTTGAGCAGCTCTGCAACTGTCATGATTTGGTCCCTTCGATTCCAGGCGGAAGGCGGAAACGTCCGTTTCAGCCTCGAACGGGAAGAGAACTCCATATCAGTTGGGATGGCAACACGCTGGGGAGCTTGGCGCCTGCTGGGCGAGAAACGGCCGGGATGGGTAGCTTTCCCAGATCGGCAGGCTCGTTGGCAGACGCCCCAACGCTGGGCCAGCGCGTGGCAGCCGCGGGTCATCGTCGTGTCCTAGCTCGGGTCACGCTCGGGGTTTCGACCCCGGATGGGGTCTTACCCTTGGCGATCCGCCGACGCCTTGCTGCGTCGCGGCGCTCCATGGCGGCGTCTTCCTCGGCCTCGTCTTCCTCCACGACCTCAGCGTCGATGATGTTGTCGTCGACCTCCCCGAGCGCGTCGAGCGGATCGGCCCTGTCGACGTCGACCAGGATGTCGAGAGCGACCTGCTCGAACTTCTGCAGCCGGACGTCAAGCTCAATTTCCTGCTTACCGACGAGTCCCGCGCGGTCCAGCAGGTCGCGGGCTGCGGCCAACTGAATTGCGGGCGGGATGGTCTTGTCTTGCATCATCTCCACCAGTCGGGCTGCGGCCTTGTCGCTGGCTTGGAGGATGCGCATCTGCGCTGCTCGGCGAACCTGCGGGGCCGCGCCACCATGCATGCGACATACCGTACTTCCATTTAGCGGTGCGTTCCGGCAGGGTTCACCGCTCCGGCGTCGAGCTGTGCAGTAGACCCGCTCCTCCGGTGCCTTGCGGGCGATGCGCTTAGTCATTGGGCTGCTCCTCGGAGGTAAAGATGAGGCCGCCGAGCTCGAACTCCAAGCGCCGTTGCTCGACTGGTACCTCTCGGATGTACATCGCGTGGGCTGCGCCGGTGGACAGCGCTTCGTACAAGAACTCGTCTCTGGACAGAGCCGGGCTCGATAGCGCGTAATAGGCCGCATCCACAGCCTGCATGGCTGCCACGGCAGCGATGAGGGCATCGCCTTTTGGGTCGGGAGTGTTATCAGGCATTGCAATTCCTTCGTTTGGAGTGGGTAGTGCTGGGTTTTGGGCTTTGGCCGGGGTGAGGCTGCGGGTGCGCGTCAGAGGCAAACCACCTCTCCTCACACCCCGGACCGCGACGTGCATAGGGTCCAGTCGTGTAAAGGTCGCCCCGCCGAAGTTGCACAGTTGGCGTCTCTGCACGTGCGACCGCGCCCGGACAGGACTGACCGATATGCGCTGGCCGTTTCGCCCGTACCTCGCCGGGCAGTGCGATCCCGGGGGCTTGCCCTGTGTTTGTTGGGCAGGCGTGTCTCGCGGTGAGTGTGTTCCCCTACGGGGAGGCACACACTCTCCCCAGTGCGATCCCGCTGGGTGGGTTCGATTCAGATCGCATGGGATCGCACTGCTCATTCCGAGGTCGGTTCAGTGAGCTTGTGCTTTGTAGGCAAGGGGTCGCCGACTTCGTAGAGCGTCGAGTTACCGGGACCGGGAGCCTTGAGGATGTAGCCGCGTTCGACCCCATATTCGAGGGCTGCCCGCTTCGCGGCGATCTTCCCGATAAGACGCGACTGCACCTCGTTCGCCTTCAGTGGCCCGTCCGCCTTCCTCAGCGCGTCGAGCGCGGCAAGCATGAGCTTGTGGCGACGGTCCTGCGACGGGGTTGCCCGGCTGCCGTTCCAGCGGAGCATGCGCGTGCTGGGGTTCATTTGCAGACCCCCGAACGGTTCAAGGTCGACGTCGCGCCCGAGCGCGGACAGATAGCGGGGACTGTCGAACCGCCCCTGATAGGACCACAACACGTCGGCCCAACCTTCCAGCCGAGTAGCACCCCTCCCCCGCAGAAGGCGCGGCGCTTCCTCGTCGGCGTCGTCTGTGTCCGGGCTGTCTGAGGCGTGGTGGACGAGGAACACCGTCTCGACACCCGCGCGACGCTTGATGCGGTCGATGGCTTTTAGCCATTCCCCGTTCTCGGTGTTGGAGTTCTCTTCACCACTGAACAGGGCGGACTTGGGGTCGATGGCCCAGACCATGACCTTGCGTTCCCGTAGCCACTCCACCGCCCAGTCCTCGACCTGCGGAACGTCGAAGGGCATCGCGTAGCCGCGCAAGTGCAAGGGGTGAAAGTCGGCTGCCCTCGGAAAGTCCATTGCCCGCAGCCAGTCGACAGCTTGTGGCTGCGTGAGTTCGGCGTTCCACCAAGCCACGCTCCGCCCCGCGGGCACGGGCCGCGCTTCAAAATGTCCGAAGAGCGGGTCGCCCGATACGAGGGAGTGCAGGACGTTGAGCATTAGGACCGTCTTGCCCGACTTCGCCGCAGCCACCACGACGACGTTTCCGCCAACGAAAGCGAGCTGGGGGATGTGCCACTCGACGGGTATCGGTTCTTCCGCGAGCTGGTCAGCTAGCGACCCGCACAAGGACGGTGGCTCCCACCCCTCGGCGTTGAGGAGCGACCGCGCCTCACGCTGGACAGACATGTTCTCGTAGGCGTCCTGGACCCGCTCCCCGCGATCGCCGTCCGGCTGCTCCCGGCGGAGACGGTCGAACTCCGTCAGCAGCGCCGCAGCGGACCCGTTGTACTTGTGGAAGTAGTCGCTGACGTCGGCCTTGTCTTGGCTAGCCGGCACGCCCACCTGGGAGAGGTCGAGAACGTACGCCCTCGCACCCGCCTTCTCGAGAGCGGCCTGGATCTTCTTGGCTCCTGCGCGGCCAGCGTCGTCTAGGTCGTACGCGACGAACACCTCGCGCCCACGGAGGAGTGACAAGTCCCGGGGAGCAGACTTTGCCCCAGACGTGCCAGTGACAGCCACGTAGAGGCTATTGCTGTGCTGGTCCGCCAAGACGGCGTCCCATTCGCCCTCGCACAACAGCACCGGCACGTCGGGGCGCTCAGCGAGCCACTGCTCGGGCCACAGGCGAGTCTTGGCCCCGTTCGTCTGGTACGGCCTCTCCTTCTTTCCATCTCGATATCGAATGGACTTGGTCTGCACGTACTGACCGGCGGCCTGCACAGGGAAGACGAAGTCATTAGCCCTAAGACCGACCTCGGCACGAGCTAGAGAGTCGGCCGTGATGCCGCGCTCTCTCGATACCCACGCGAGCCGCGCCTTGTTGCTCTGGAGCGCGCGGGCGTACTTGTGCGGGGCCTCCTGATCAGGGAGGGGCCGCTGCGAGACTGCTTCAGGCTTAGAAGTTTCGACTGCTGGAGGTCGATCGAAGCGATCTCGCAACCCCAGCGCTTGTACAAGGCTGTAGATCGACCCCTCGTGGTCGCCCGTCAGGCAGTTCCAGACGCCCTTCTCTGCGTTCATTGACGCCGAAGGGCTGTTGGAGGTCGCGGGGTCTTCGCACACAGGGCAGAACATGCGCTGTTCGCCGTCTTCGGTTTCTTCCCCCTTGTGCCAAGGCTCGAAGACAGCTCGCACTTCGACAGGGTCGTAGCGGCGGAGTCGTTGGACTGTTCGTGAGGCGCCCATGTTTACGACCGAGGCTCGTCTGAGGACGCGGCAGAAGGACGGTGCCTGTCCGCAGCTTGTCGAGCGGGGCGTCGCTTTGCAATCTCAATGGGCTTGGCTTGGCAGGCAGCCTCAACACCTACATAGAGCCAAGAGCGCTGCAATCTTCTTGTCATGCGCTGGTCCACCTATCGCACTGCCGAGACGGTGGATCGTTCGATCCAGTCGCGTAGGTGGTCATCCGAGAACAGCACCTGGGCCCCGGGCTTGATGTACGTCAAGCGCCCAAGCTGCACGGCGCGCTGCAGCTGTCTCGTGGAGATGCCGAGCCCCTGCAATGCAGGCGACTCCGGTGCGGTCTTGTAGGTGTAGTAGGTGGGCTTGCTCATGGTCATGTTCCTTCCGATGGGGCCGGAACAGACACAGAAAAAGGACCTGTCGATTCCGGCCACTTGTTTGTGGCGGCGCATCGACCGGTCCTTCCGGTACATATGTTTTGTTCAATTGTGGGTCAGGAGCTAACTCCCGTCAGCGAGTACCTTACGCCCGAAGCAGGCTTCCGCGCTGGTGTGCCTCGGTCGGCCGCAGCAAGCCGCGGCAGAGCTCACCGAGTCGATGCTGACCACCCTTGTCGAGGGCGATCCGGACGCCGTGCTGCGCGCTTGTCTCATCTATCCGACGCATCAGATCGAGACCGCGCAACGGACGGACGGCCCCGCGACTGCGGGTCCAATAGAAGCCCTGCAGCTCCCCTGCAAGGTCCCAGCCAGTGGCCTCTTCGAGTCGCCCGTCCAGCTTCCAAACGCCGACGCGCAAAGCCGCCTCTCCGACCAGGGAAAGCCTGGCCGGCTCCTGCAATCCTGACTCGGGCACAAGTACGCGGAGACAGCCAATCTGCGTGTTGGTCAGCCATCGCACCGGACTCTCGTCCGGGCTGAGTAATAAGTCCGGCTCGGCGGGTTGAGCTGCTCCTTCCCAGAAGCGATAAAGCGCGGCGATGGGGTCACGAGGTAAAATTGCCTTGTTCATGAGGCACCTTTCAGAACGACCCTGGCGGACAACCAGGGTCGTTCGCATTTGTCAGCGGTTACGGAGCGCCGGGTAGGCGCGCAGGGTCTGGTTGTAGGTGCCGTAGGCGTCGTCGCACCGGGCGGCATGGAACTCGGCTTGCTTTGCAGCTTCACGCAGGCGCGCAACCGTGGACGTCGCCTTGGACAAGGCTTTCTGGTAGCGCTCGATGGTCGGCTGGTCAGCGTCGAGCGTGCCGGACGCCAGCGGAAAGCACAGCTCGTCCCGCAGCTCCGTGGTGACCGCCGTGGCATCAGCCACCACGCCCTCCTGCCGAGCGATGTGACCCTCGGCGGTGAGCTTCAGACTGCGTTCGAAGTTGCGAACCCGGTCGAAGGAGTACTCATCGGCGGCTGCGACGGCAGCATCCTCTGCCGCTCGGTTGGGGTAGACGGTGGAACGCGCTTCCAAGCGGAAGTCGTGCAGATCGTTCGCGGGCATGTTCTCTTCTCCTAACGGGGGACGCGGGTGGCGGTGGACGAGCGGCGGGCGAGGCGGTCGCGGGTAGCTTGCAACTCGTCCTGTCGAGCGAGGGCGGTTGTGAAGGCCTCTTCAGTGTCGCGAATCTCGGCCTCGATCGCGTCAGCCTTCTCGGTCCACTGCGCTGCGCGCCGACGCAGCTGGCTAGCTGCAGCCTTCCCGTTCGCGCCGTTGTATGCGGGTAGATCACTCATCGGTTGCTCCTAGATTTCTGCGACCACGGGTCGCGGTGGGGGTAAGCGTCCGCAACAGGTCAGGATAGATAGCCCCGGCCTGGTTCAAGTTGACGAGCACCATCTGACGGACGAGATGGGCCTTGCTGAGGCCACTGATGGCCACGAGCTGGTTCAGCGCCTCATCTACGTCAGGCGTCACCGGGACGCGCAGCTCGACGGTGTTGCCGAGCGGCTGGGGACCACGCTTGCCCATGTTGACCTCCTTGATCGAACGTCATTACTTTACCTCGTTATGTTTATGCCGCGCTACTCATGCGTTACGTCGAAGGCAGTGCTGAACAGGACTTTTGCACTTTAGCTCTGGGAGCAAGACAGACCGGAACGGTAAAATGAACGCAGACGACAGGAGCCCTCATGACCCCCACTGACAGCAACCACGAAAGCTACGAGCCGGAGGACACCCCCACCGAGTACGGCGGGCAAGCACACGCGGAGCCCTCAGAGGCCCAGCGCTTCCGCAGCGCCATGGCTGCGGAACGAGACGGCCGGAACTGGCCCCGCGCCTAATTCGCGTCGGGGTGGCTCACGTGAATTAACCCGGCTTTCGGCACGATGTAGTCATGACCAAGCCGTCCGTCCAGATCCAGGCAGACATCATGCGCCTCAACGACTTCAGGAACGCGTACGTCGAGCTGATCAACGCTTCCAAGCGCGACGGAGAGTCCTTGGGATACCCCAGCCTCGTACCCAAGGGAAACGCCGATGAGTGGCAACGGCTACGACAGAAGACGTCGATGGCAGCCGGGGCAGCGCAACCTGCATTCGCAAGACGGGGCGGCGGGACCATCCTGATGCCCATGGGTTCTCGAATGCAGAGCATCGATCCCATCCCAAACTGGCACATGGCAGTCACCTCGCCCGAGGAGTTTGATCCTCAGCTCATAGCATCCACGGTCGAACATGTGCTCGGTGGAGCGGCAGTTGAGTTGGAGAAGGCTCGTAGCAACGAGAGGGGTCTCCTGGGACTGATCGCCGCCTTCCTTCGCTGGCCTGACACTCTGCGAGACGCGGTGGGTGGGTCGGCAGCAAGGCAGCGCGGCGTTAAGGCCGTCGGAATTGTAGGACAGATCGTCGTCGGAACAATTAGCGGGGCGCTTGCTACCGCCCTGTTCGCTGGCGCCGTCCGCCTGATCTCCCTCGTTTGGGGAGGCTAGCCCCTCGTAAAACCCCTCCAACCGCGCCTCGCTGAGCTCATCCGGGACGATCCGAGATGCGCCGACGGCGACCCTTAGATGTGGCTGCAATCCCCACAATTGCAGGCTTTTAGCGGCCATAGGCGGTCCGAATCGGTGCATCGCGGTTTGCCTCGGCGTAGCTAACGGCACCCTCTTTTAATCCGCGGGTCGTGGGTTCGAGCCCCACGGGGCCCACCTGTATCCGTCGCAGTCCCCGCGA
>Ga0265780_10011613_pt1 | contig 10397 bp, 8 predicted proteins | sample P1T30metagenome_FD_192432 | JGI IMG/M metagenome (GOLD analysis project Ga0265780, IMG submission 192432) | Plant litter microbial communities from East Loma Ridge, Irvine, California - P1 T30 | ecosystem: Environmental > Terrestrial > Plant litter > Unclassified | place: USA: California... | reverse complement strand
TCTTCCAATATTTTTATCATCCTGAAGGATTTTAAAAGGTGGAGCAGCCCTGGTATGATAAGCAATCCCCCGATGATTAGAGAGATGCCCAAAACACTGATAACGCTTTGTGGGGCACGGTTGGCCAACAGGCTAATTTCGCCACTTTTGGTAATGATGAGGTTAGGAAAATGCGTACCAATAGCCGCAAACAATATCAGTAATACCTGCAAGCCTGCAAAAAAGCGGCAGTAAATAATTCGTCCGGCGCGTATGCTTTTCCACAAGGGGTAGAGCAGCAACCCGGAGAGCGCTACGGCGCCAATGGCGTAGTAGTTGGAGATGAACTCCTGCGTAAAATCGTTACCGGCAATGTAACCCGAAAGTATCGTCGCCATACCCAATACCACTACCACAACGGTTGCAAAGGCGGCCTTGCGCATGTACATGCGTTTCTCGTAATCTTTAGCTTCGCCTATTAAGAACGTGGCTGAGAGAAACACGCACAGCGCGCTGAAAAAGAACCCTGTTAATATGGGAAACGGCTGCAGCCAAGGGTGTACGTACAGTGCGTAGAAGTCGGCGTTGGGGGAGTCTTCCAATAACATGATGTCGCCGTGCAGTAGGGTGCCGAATGTCATCCCCAGGAAAATAGGGGTAACAAGGCACGAAAATTCAAACATACGGTCGTACAGGTGCTGGCTTTTGTCTTTAACGGCATCATAATGACGAAAAACAAACGCCACGCCGCGCAGTGTGATTCCGAGTAATACAAGCGTAAGCGGAATGTGCAGGTAAATAATTACCACGTTATAAAATGCCGGGAATGCTATCCACAAAATAACGATAAGGATAATGATCCAGATGTGGTTTGCTTCCCAAACGGGGCCCAATACACTGTATACGGTCTTTTTAATCGACTTTTTATGATCTGGGGCCGAGAACATTTCGAGTATGCCGGCACCAAAGTCGGCGCCACCCAAAAGCACGTATAAAAAGAAGGATAGAACGGTAAAAAACAGCACTACATACAGCATAATTTATGAGGTTTGGGTGGTGTTAAGCACTTTTATCTGGCGTGCCATAAGCCATGTAACCGATATGGACAGGATAAGGTACAGCACTACGTACATGTAAAAACTGTATATCATGCCCGGCATGGGGGTAACGGCATCTTTAGTGCGCATAACGTTGTGGATGATCCAGGGCTGGCGGCCCACTTCGGTAACAATCCAGCCGGCTTCGAGGGCTAAAAAGCCTACGGGCGCCATAACCGCAAAGTACAGCCAGTAGCGTTTGCTGTCCTGCCATTTGCGCTTTTTAAGGCTTATAAGGTATATGGCAGCGGCCAGCATAAGCAGCGTGCCCAGCCCCACCATAACCTGAAACGCGTAGTGCGTAATGGCAACCGGTGGGCGGTCTTCTTCGGGGAAGTCGTTGAGGCCCTTTACCTCGGCATCAAAGTCGCCAAACGCTAAAAACGATAAGGCTTTAGGAATCTCTATTTTATGGGTAACCTCGTGGGTTTCTTCGTTAACAATACCGCCAATGTAAAGCGGCACGCCTTTTTCTGTCTTGTAATGCGCTTCGAGGGCGGCAAGCTTGGCGGGCTGGCGCTGTGCGATATCCTTGGCGGAATAGTCGCCGCTAAGGGGCTGCAGCAGTGCGGCCACTGCGCCAAACACAATAGCAATATTAAAGGCGGTTTTGTGTACAATAACATTGCGCCCCTTGTAAATTTGCCATGCGTGAATGCCTGCCACGGCAAAGGATGTTGCGGCAAAGGCAGCGAGTGTCATGTGGAGGGCCTGTGCAAACCAGGCATCGTTTAAAAAGGCAGCAACAGGATCTATGTTAGTAAACTGTCCGTTTACATAATCAAAACCGCTGGGGGAGTTCATCCAGCTGTTGGCCGAAACCACCAGTATGCCCGAAAGCACCCCCGAGAGCCCTACGATAACGCCTGTTAGCAGGTGAAAGCGTTCGGGTATTTTGTTCCACCCGTACAGGTAAAAGCCCAGTGCCACGGCCTCTATAAAAAAAGCGGCACCCTCTAACGAAAAGGGCATGCCAATGATGGGCCCGGCGTACTTCATAAAGTTGGGCCACAGCAGGCCCAGCTCAAACGAAAGTGCGGTGCCCGATACGGCTCCGGTAACAAAAAATATGGCTACGCCTTTTTGCCAGGATTTGGTAAGGGTTAAATATTGAGGCTTGCGGGTTTTTAGCCATTTGTAGTGCGAAATGACCATAAAAAAGGGCATTACCATACCTATACAGGCAAAAACAATATGAAAAATAAGGGTGAATGCCATTTGCATTCGGGCTGCATCTAAATTATCCATGAAGCGGTGTTTTTTAGGCGTAGTAAAGATACACCACAAACATTTGCTACCCTATGATATTGCCGACTTTTGTTTTAGGTTTTTAGTTAGGGGAAAAGTAAATTCAGTATCGTTTAAGCAAGTCCTGTAGTCAAATCTAATTTATTCTAAGGTCTAATGTACCTGCTGAAATCAATATCTAAATTTAATTTAGTATTTAGATTTGAAATTGCAATAGCTTTTGCAACATCTGTGAGTTGTGTACTTCTTATTTTGGTATTATTCCAAAAATTTATTAAATTGACAAAGTCAGGGCTTTCATTAATAAACTGTTGTTTAACTTCACCTGAACTTAATTTAAAAGAATCAAATAAATACATTATAGAATTTCGTTGTGCAGCATTATATGTTTTCGTCACATTATTAGGTAACATTGTAGTGCCCTTTAAGAGTATATTTAATGTTGCTTGATTACATCTGAATCTTACTTCGTTTGCACCGTCGTTCTTAACTTCAATAAAGTCATATTCAGTTGCGGGGCCAGCAATTTCTTCAAAATCTCTGATAGGTATATTTTTTTGATAGTGATAGCTATAAGTTTTTAATAATCTGTCCTCAAATAGGTCATAGGAACCTTCCCTAATGTACCCACATCCACAATACTCTAAATAACTGAAAATCCCTGAATGTTCATAATAGTGTTTGTTTGTATGGATATGATTAGTGAACGGTTTAAGTGTTTCTATTACTATTGAAGTAAAGTTTGATGTAACTCCTTTCCTGACAAAATTTATTTCCAGATAAATAACAATGAAATTTATTGTTATTGCATCTATTTGTGCAGCAGTCAATTTTTGTACAACATCTAACGCTTCAATATAAATTATCTGCTTATAATTTCGCTCATTTTCTTGTGTTCTTTCAACTAAAAGTTCAACTAACAAGTCTGATAATTGTTCGTCTTCAAGTTTCGCGTATGCTTTTTGAACATTAAACAAATCATCCTGTAAACTAGGAGTTCTAAAATTGTTTACAAGCTCAGGATTTTTATTTAATATTTTAGTTATAAATTTTTTAGTGATTTTTTTTGCTCTATCTTCTGCAATCTGCTTTGCCTCCTGCTTGAAATGTAGAATATTCGAGTTGAAGACATCCATAGCTATATCATGAGCACTTTGATAGGTTATCCCATTAAATGTCATATTAACAGCTTGATAATTTTCTGAGTTCGCTTTCCCTTCTTGATTCAAATTTTCAAGCATTTCTTCTATTTTTTTATAGTAAGGTCTCTTCCCGACTGAAAATTTTTTGAATTTTTACCACCTTTCTGAGACAGGTTTGGTTGACTAGTAGACCTATTAGCTATGAAAATTTCACCAATTAGAGCACTTGTAGCGACTAAAGTGGCTATTAAAGATTCAGTACTTTTTTCGGTCAGAAACCAGTAAATTGACACTAATAAAGCTAACGATGTGATAATGAATATTATAGATTTTGCTTTCATCGTATTAGATTGAGTAAGAGTAGTAAATTTATAACTTTATTATTTGGGAAGAACAATTTAATTAAATGATTTGCAATTGTTTAATAACTCATTAATGTATTAGGCTTTGTGTCAATTAAAAGACTCACCGTATTTTAAATCACCCCGGCTTTCAGCCACCCCTCCGGTGGAGGGGAATGCTAAGTAGGTTCGCTTACTCTTATAGACCTCACCCCCAACCCCTCTCCGAAGGAGAGGGGGTTAGCTACACTCGTGTGTTAATCACATGGTTTATTACATACTGTATCCGTTCTCGGCTCCCCTCTCCTTCGGAGAGGGGTTGGGGGTGAGGTCTTTTAGGCTTCATTCTTTAACCGTCTCGCTCCCAACACGACAATACCCAACGCCACCACACACCACAGCAGCAACTGCCATGTTACCATTTGCCAGCCTCCGGCGTTCCAGCATTGTATGCCCACAAAGCTGCCCAGTGCGCCGCCTATAAAATAGGTGGTCATGTAGGCGGTGTTTATGCGGCTATGCGCGGTTTCGTCGAGCGTGTATATCGTGGCAACATTAGTTACCTGTGTGGCCTGTACGCCAACGTCTAACAGTAGTACCGCTACTATAAACGCGGCTACCGATGTGGGGCAGAGCTTTACCACTACTATACTTATCAGCACTAAGCCTACCGCTATAAGCTGTGCGCGTGCAGGGCTGCCTTTATCGGCCAGTTTGCCAAACAGGGGTGCCAGCAGCGCAGCGGCTATGGCAAGGATGCCAAAGAGCCCTATAACATCTGACTTAAAGCTGAACGGGCTTCCGCCAAGCTGAAAAGTGAGGGTTGTCCAAAACGAGCAGAAGATGCCAAAGGCCAGTGCGCCCAAAAGAGCGGTTTTGCGCAACAGCGGGAAACGCTTAAACTGGTACAGGGTGCTGCTTAGCAGGTTGCCGTAGTTGCCCTGAAAGCCGGGGGTAACGTTGGGCAGCGCCAGTTGTATCATAACGGTGCTTACCACTACCATGCCCGCCGAAATGCCGTATACGTAGCGCCAGTTGAGCCATTCGGCAATGAAGCCGCTAAACACGCGGGCGGCGAGTATGCCCACCAGGATACCGGTGAAGATTATGCCCACGTTGCGGCCCCGGTTTTGGCTGTCCATACTTGCGGCCATGGGCAGTATTACCTGTGCGGCAACGCCCAGCAGCCCGGTTAGGAGGCTAAAGATGCACAGCCAAAAGAAGTTTTGCACAAAGGTAATGCCCACCAGCACCGCCACTAAGGCGACCATGAGGGTAAGGATGAGCTTTTTTCGGTTTATCTTGTCGCCCAGCGGCGTAAGGAAGAAAAGTCCGAGTCCGTAACCTGCCTGCGCCAGTACCGATATGATGCCGGCTTTGCTTTCGGGTACGTTAAAGTTATGGGCGATGTCTTTTAGTATGGGTTGGTTGTAGTAAATGTTGGCCACGCAAATGCCCGCTGCCACACTCATAACCGTTATTTGGGTTTTTGTAATAGATGTATTCATGGATGTAAATTTCGGGAATAATGAGCAGGTAACGAATGTGTAGGCAGGTTATTTTGTTGCAGGTTTTTTTAAGTGGAGAAAGTTCGACACGAATTTAGCGAATTTCCACAAATCAATAGGTTTTTTAATTCGTGCAAATTTGTGAAATTCGTGTCTAAAATTTAAATGCTATTTTCTTGTGTATTTTTTGTCTGAAATTTGCATTTTCGTAAATAACGATATTTCGTAAAAATTTAGATTGTTTTTGAAGATTTCCTGATCCAACTTATACCAACAAATTTTTCGATACAGGAACATTTAAAACTCAGAATCCAAAAGTGAAATATTAAGCTTTTTTGGTCTTTTTTAGCCACTATTTTATGCAAATTTGGCCATTCCAAAATCCAAAAGTGAAATATTAAGCCCTTTTTGGCCACTATCGCACCAACTGAAAGTTGTTTTCTACCTTAATAAACATCGCCGATTGTCCGTCGTTTAAATTTAGAGATGCGTTACCGTTTAGCATTAAGTTGCCCCCGCTGTTTCCAGCATCGTTAGATAAAATCCTTAATTTACAGCCACTTACCTGTATAAAAACGGTTTCTCCGGTGGCCATGTCGCCCATTATGGTGGCGATATCTATGGTATCATACCCCGATGAGGTTACCACCACCACTTTTTTGCTGCCAACATCTAACGTTCGGTGCACCGGCTGTATGGTTTGGGCGGTGCCTTTGGTCTTGCCGAGCTCCGGAATCCTGAACGTATTGTTTTGATTATCAATGGTATTATCGTTGCCGTTGCCTATAATAAAGTACTGATTTGGCAGGGATGGATAGTCGATTTGTGATACATCATGGTGGTTGTTTACGATGGTTACGTTGCTGTTTTCTATCTCGAAAAGTGACCCGGAGTTGCCCGTATGCGAAAAGCTTTCATCTAACGATCCTGCCCCTGCGGCGTTGGCAAAACGGTTATTTATAATCTGTATGTGTTTGCAATTCAGTATCTTAAAGGCGGTATCCATCCCTTCGTAAAAACCGGTATCAAACGTAATTTGTTTAGAGTTTGTGATTACCGCGCCGTATCGTGAATAGCCTCCAAATCCCGAATTTATAAATGAAATAGCGTAGGACCCCTCCTGTGTAGGGGGCATGTCGTTAGATGTTATGAGTATGCAGGCGCCATCTACATGATTTTCGGCGGGGGTGGGCATGGTGTCGGCATTCCTGAACTCGCAGTTGGTAAAGGTCATGTTAGCATTATAGCCCGTCATCTTGAGCGATGGCTCTTTAGGGTTAATGCGGGTTACCCTTACATTTTCGAAGATGATGAACTGATGTGGCAGGCTAAACCCGCCTGATGCTTCACCACCCTCTAAGTAAATGCCTGGATTTGAGGCTTCTGTAATAAATATATTTTTAAAAACGGCATCCCATAGCCCACCGTGCTGCATACCCTCTTTAGCCAATGCGGCCTTAAAATGAAAGCCTCCCACCCCTTTTTGCTTGTTGCAATTAATGTGGAAATTCTCCATCCTTACGTGCGTAACCGGCCCATTATCAAGGGTAAACATGTAATCGTACCTATCGCCTTTGTTGGTAAGCAGTGTGCCGGGGCTGCCCAGTAATTTAACACGATCTTTGATAATCAGTTGCTTATCTATAAAATATTGCCCGTTAGGGAAGTAAATCGTCATATCGCCCTGCTCACTATATAGGCTGTTTGCCGATGCAAAGTCAATCATGTTCTGTATCCTGTCGGACACCGACAATACTCCTTTTTGCTTCCAGTCCCGCTGCACCCCAAAATATGCAACGTTCATGTATCCAGAGTATTGACGTATCCATCGGCCGGTTTTAGCGTCAAAAATAGTACCCAGGTTTGCGGGGCTTTTATCGCCATGTTTGTACAAGAAGAGTCCACCGCCATCGTCTCCGGGTTCAAAGTAACCCTTAACATATATGAGCTTGTTGTTTGTACCCGCAGTAAGCGTTAGTCTTTGCATATCTGCAATAGTGTTTACTACTGTGAGGTCTTTACCTATAAAAGTAGCCTCGGTATTTTTAGCTACAGGGGCTGCCCGGTTGGTTGTACGGGTCTGAGCTACAGTAGTTAAACATAAAAGTATAATGATTAGGGTAGTAAATTTCCTCATTCCGCTTTAAAATGTATTTATGGTGGGAGCGGTTAAGCGCGTTGTTAAAGTACGTGAAAATACATTAAGAAGTTGCATTTAAACGTATCCTATACTATTTTTTTTATGACGTAAGTAACAATACCCCAAATTATTATCTGGTTGTCTTCAGTAACTTTTATAGGCTGGTAGGCAGGGTTTTCGGGCATTAGGTACAGGCAATCAGTTTGCAATTTAAGGCGTTTTACGGTGAACTCGCCATCTATAAGGCAAATAGCAATGCGGCCATCGGCGGGTTCCAGGCTCCGGTCGGTAACAAGCAGGTCGCCATCGTCAATCCCTGCACCGGTCATAGAACTTCCGTCTACTTTTATGTAAAAGGTTGCCAAAAGGTTACGTGCCAAATGTTTATTAAGGTCTATGGTATACTCCATAAAATCCAGTGCAGGCGAGGGGAATCCGGCCTTTACACTATGATTTGCAAGGGGTAGCCCGGTATCTTCATTAAAATCAGGGCTGTAAAAGGTAAATTTATGGTTGTTGCTTTTATCTACTGGCATTGTACAACAAGTATATCATTAATTACTGTAGTGTAACGCGGCGACATCATTTCCTGCTTCATATCCCAGGTTTTCTCTGCTTGAGCTCCTAAGCGTACAATGCGGGTGCCGTTCTTTTTGTTGAGATGATCCATCGCCTTCATAAGCGCAGCATGACGCGGATCTTCATCAACAAACAAGTTGAATTGCTTAGTATTATCCGGCACCAGCTCACTCACAATAACTCCGGCTTTTTTAAACTTAATCGTGTCAGTACTTTGCAGCAGATCTTTTAAAAGTTGAATAGCAGCATTGTTTATGGTTATGGCCGAATTGGTAGCAAACGGAATGGTAATTGCCTTGCTGTAGTGGTATTTGGGAATATCTATGCTGTGCTTATCCGCCACAAGCATTACAATAACCGTATGGCACATGCTTTTTTGCCTCCGAAGTTTTTCAGCAGTAACAGTAGCAAAAGTACTTACGCGTTCGCGTAGTAAATCGTAGTCGGTTAGCTGTTTAGGGAAGCTCCGTGTAGTGGCAATACTCTTTTTTTGGTCGGGTACTGCGCCATCGCCAAGGGTAGGGCTGCCCTCCAGTTCCATCTTAATGCGCATACCCACTACGCCCATTTCTTTCTTAATCCAGTCGGTCATGTGCGGAAGCGTAAAGTCGTAGGCAGTAACCACATTACGTGCTTTAAGCTTGCGGGCGGTGCGGTAGCCAATACCCCAAACATCTTCTATTTTAAGCCATTTAAGGGCTTTAATACGCTTCTCTTCGTTATCAATAACATACACACCCTGGGTACGGTCCTGGTATTTTTTAGCAATGCGGTTAGCGGCTTTAGATAGCGTTTTAGTTGGGGCAATACCCACACAAATGGGCAGGCTGAGCCAGTTTAAAACGCGGTTACGCATTTCCAGTCCGCGGCTGTGATAGTCTTCAACAGCAACGCCGTTAAAGTCTACAAAGGCTTCATCTATGCTATATTCTTCTACATTGGGAGAGAACATCTTCATAATACCCATAACCCGCTGGCTAAGGTCGCCATACAGAGAATAGTTAGAAGAGAATACGCCCACGCCGTTTTCCCTGAGCATATCTCGAATTTTAAATTCGGGTACGGCCATGCCAATGCCCAGCGCCTTGGCCTCTTCGCTGCGCGATATAATGCAGCCATCGTTATTAGACAATACCACAACAGGCCTTCCCTGCCATTTAGGCTGGAAAACCCGCTCGCACGATGCGTAAAAATTGTTACAGTCAATCAGGGCATACATACTGCAAAGGTAGCGGATTTTGTATTTGGCTCCTGTTTTTTAACGTGTTCTGTATAATGCGATATGTGACGGCATTTTGTTGAATACGGGGATGTTTTTCCGAGTTTGTTACCTTTCTAAGTTCGGATAAATCATCCTTTACCACATCAATTTTTGATGTCGCTGGCCTCGCTTGATTGCATAAAAGAATATAGTTGTGTGCATTAGCACATAAAATAGTAAATAATTACTTTTGTATTCAAAGAAAAAGGAAATGAGTTTAAAAAAAATGTTTGAAGAACGGTCAGAAATTGCCTGGAAAGAGAATATGCCCAGCATATCTATTGACTGTGTGGTGTTTGGATTTCATGATTCGTCTTTAAAGGTATTGCTTATACGTTTAAAAGATCAGCCGCTGTGGTCATTGCCCGGCGGATATATGGGGAAAAAGGAAGAGCTTAAAGATGCGGCGGCAAGGATACTTAACGAGCGTACCGGTGCAAAAAATATTTACCTTCAGCAGTTTAAAGTATTTTCTAAGCTAAACAGGTCGGAGGATTTTTTTAAAGACTATGATGACACATTGTGGCACAAACAGCGTTTCCTTTCTGTTGGATTTTACGCATTAGTGAATTATACCGATGTTCAGCCAGTTGTAGATGCGCTTTCGGATACGTGTGAATGGGTTGATATAAACGCATTGCCCGAAATGATGATGGACCATCGTGAGATTTTTGATAAGGCGCTGGTAACATTACGCAGACAACTAAATTATAAGCCGATTGGCTACAGCCTTTTGCCGGAAGAATTTACCATGCCCGAATTGCAAAAGCTGTATGAGATAATTTTAGGTAAAAAGCTTAACAGGGGCAATTTTTACCGAAAGATGACAGGCTATGACATCCTTGATAAGCTTGACGAGCCCCGTAAGGGCGGCGCACACAAGGCGCCCAACCTTTATAAGTTTAATCTCGATAAGTACAAGGCAGCCCTTCAGAATGGTTTAAAAGAGGGTTGGTAGCAATAAAAAAGGCGCAGTATTAAACTGCGCCTTTTTTATACTAAGTGTCTCATCCTAAAATAAGTTGACACTAAATCGACTTATTATGAAAGACAAAGGAAACGATGAGCTTAAACGCTCTCAGAGAGATTATAAAATGGCTTT
>Ga0265780_10011612_pt1 | contig 10398 bp, 8 predicted proteins | sample P1T30metagenome_FD_192432 | JGI IMG/M metagenome (GOLD analysis project Ga0265780, IMG submission 192432) | Plant litter microbial communities from East Loma Ridge, Irvine, California - P1 T30 | ecosystem: Environmental > Terrestrial > Plant litter > Unclassified | place: USA: California... | reverse complement strand
CCGGGCGTTGCGCGCGCAGGCGTCTTCGAACCGGCAGAACGCCGCGTCGATCACCTCGAGAAGCTGGTCCGGATCATACGGCTTTTCAAGAAAATCGAACGCGCCCGCCTTCATTGCCTGAACCGCTATACCGACGTCGCCGCGCCCCGTCAGCATCAGCGCCACGAAGCGTTCGCGCATCGGCTGGAGCGCGCGCAACACGTCCAGCCCGGTGGCGCCGGGCATGTGAAAATCGAGCAGCAGCACGCCGCGATCCTCCGCGTCGATCGCCGCCAGGAACGCATCGCCCGAGGGATAGCCGCGGACGACCAGCCCCGGGATCTGCTGGAGCAACGTCTGCAGCGAAAGCCGCACGGGATCGTCGTCGTCCACGACATAAACGCTTCGCATCATCGGTGTTGGCCCCCCGGCGTGATGACGACACGCGGGACGGTGAAGCGGAATGCAGCGCCCCCCGCGGCCAGATTTTCGGCGCGCAGGCTGCCGCCGTGCGCTTCCACAATCCGTCGACAGATCGACAGGCCAATCCCCATGCCCGCCTCTCCCTTGGTCGACGTGAACGGCATGTAGAGTTGTGACAGGATCACGTCGGCGATCCCCGGCCCCGAATCCGATACCGCAATCTCAATCCATTCCGCGTCAACCGCGCGCGTCCCGACCTGGATTCGCCGCTTGTCCTTGGGCATGGTGTACAGCGCATCGAGACTGTTGCGCAGCAGGTTGACGAGCACTTGCTGGATCTGAATGCGGTCGGCGAGCATATGGTCCGCCTGCGGATCGAGATCGTAGCAGATCGTGACGTCGAGCCGCTCGTAGCCGACCAGCACCAGCGCGCTCGCCTCGCGGATCGCGGTTTCGACCGGTTCGACGCGCGAGTCGGTTTCATGCCGTGCCGCGAAATCGCGCATCCGGCGAATGATCTCGCCTGCGCGGAGCGACTGTTCGCCCGCCGCGGTGATCTGTTCGAGCAGCATCGCCAAATCCTGCCCACCCTCGGTTCCAGTCTGCACGACCCCGCGACGCGCCGCCGCGAGGTAATTGGCGATCGCGGTCAGCGGCTGGTTGATCTCGTGCGCGAGCCCCGCGGCCAATTCCCCCATCGCATTGAGCCGTCCGACATGCGTCAGCTCGCTGCGCAGCGAATCAAGGCGCTCCTCGGACTCCAGGCGTTCGGATATGTCGCGGACGAACCCCGTGAACACCCGGACGTCGGCATAGCGTGCCTCGCCCACGCGCAGTTCGATCGGTATCTCCTGCCCGTCCGAGCGGCGCGCGGTGAGGAAGCGCATCCGGTCGAGCACGCGCTTCGTGCCGGTCTCACGATAGCGACGGAGATAATCGTCGTGATGCGCACCGTGATGGTCGGGCATCAGCATCGCGACGTTCGCCCCCACCACCTGACGCGCGGCATAGCCGAACAGCCGCTCGGCGGCGGGGCTGAAGGTCAGGATGACGCCCTTCTCGTCGATCACGATCATCGCATCGGGCACGGTTTCGAGCACAGACCGCAATTGCGCCTCGCGCGCGGCCAATTGCGTTTCGTTGACGACGCGGTCGGTAACGTCGATGTTGACCCCGATCGCGCGATCCGGGTGCCCCTCCTCGTCGTAGAAACAGCGCGACGATCCTTCGATCACGCGGACCTCCCCATTCGGGCGCCGCATGCGATAAGTGAAGGAAAAACGATCCGCCTTCGCCCAGATCGCCGCCGCCATGCGCCGCTCGATCGTCTCGCGGTCCTCCGGGAAAACGTCCGCTGCCCAGCTCGCATAATCGCGGATCGTACCCGGCGGCACCCCGAGCATCGCCTCGGTATTGCCGACCCAGTGGATCGCGTTGCTGCGCGCGTCCCATTCGAACACGCCGATCGAATGGGCCTGTGCTGCAAGCAGCAATCGCGCCTCGCTATCGCCGAGCGCGCGTTCGGCGGCGGCGCGCGCGGTGATGTCGCTCATCGACAGGACCGCCCGGGTATTGCCGCTCTGTGCGCTGCGCGCCTGTTCGAGTACGCGCAATTCATGCCCGTCGCGGTGGCGTTCGATCAATTCGGTGCCGCCGACCGCGCCGTGCGCGACGGTATGTCGCGGCGGAGTGCCGTCCAGCGTGCGCGAGTGGAGCAATGCATACTTGTTCTGCCCGATCGCGAGCGCGGCCGGCCAGCCGTACAACGCCTCACATCCGCGCGACCAATGGACGATCGTCCCGGCACCGTCGACCATGACGATCGGGCCGTTGTCCAGCGCCCGCGCGAACTCGCGCGTCGCCAGGCGCTCGGTGACCAGGCCGGTGACCAGCCACCAGATCACCGTGCCGAGAATTACCGTCTCGAGCGGCACGACCGCTATCAGCGGGATCAGGTCGGGCGGCGGCGGGACGAGCATCCCCTGCACCACGACGATCAACGTCGGCGTCATCAAAATAAACGGCAGCACGTAATGCAGGTTGCGCCAGCCGGGCTGCTCCGGCTGTGCCAGCACCGCGAGCGCGCCGTCACACGCCTCGACCAGCACCGCCGCCGCAAGGACGGTCGCGGTGATCGCGATCGGCAAGGCCAGCGCGAGTCCGATCGGGTGCCCGACCGATCCCGGCGATGGCAACACCCCCGCCAGGTGCAGCGTCACGCTTGCGGCGAGCAACGCAAGGCTTGCTGCGAGCGCGGCGGTCAGCGCGGCGACTCGCATGAGATCGACTCGCCGCATCCGTAACAGCGCGACGCTGATCACCAGCAGAATAAGAATCGCGGGCGTGATCCCGCCGTGCAGCGATTCCGGTGCAGTCAACGGATGGTTGAACAGGCACAGAAAGGCGATCAGCGTGCTACCGAACAGCAATGTCGCGATCAGCCAGGTGGGTGCCGGGCGCAGCGTTGCGATGAACGCGGCGCATACCATCAACAGACCGGCGACGTCGTCGGGCTGCGCGGGCAGCGCGGCATAACCGTAATCCAGCAGACGCGGGAGATGGAGCGACCATCCGAGCAGCGCAACCGTCGTGCTGACCACACAGACCGACAGGCTGGCGATGAGACTGGAACGACGGACAGGGTTTGTTGCCAGATGCGCAACCGTTGAATTGGGCACTATCCTCCCGTCCGGCCATGCTTCGCTGATGGTCGACAATAAGCGACGACTGCCGTCGAAAGGCAATAGTCGTTGGAGGTGCGATGTCACATCCCGGTTGACGAACCGTTACGCGCGCAAGATCTCGTTTGCGGAAATCTGGTCGTGCTCAGACGAAATACGCGCCGATGATGGCGCCGAGCTGTTCGGATGGTCGTTCGTCGAACGCCACTTCGATCGCGGGCGTGGTGCTGTAACCAAACATGCGTCCGTCACGGTCCACCGTGACCGCGACGATGCGATAGGTGGCGACGGTCACGTCCGGGTTCGCGTCGGGTTCGTCCGACGATGTCTGGACGTCGCCTTCGCGCACGACCGCGAGCCCGCCCGCCGACGGATAGCGATCGGGATCGACGATTACGATCGCATTGCCCGGCAATCCGCCGCCGAGCGTCGGACGGCCGACTCGAAGGCCGAACGCGCGCGGGCCCGATCCGGCGTGATCCGCGACCGTCAGCCCGGTTGGCGTGCGCGCGACCAACCCGTCACCGACCGACGCGCCATACACCGCAAGCTGCCGTGCGACCGGCGCGGCAACGGTGACCCCGTTGACGCCATCGCAGCCGAGGTTCGCGATCTCCGCGCGCAGCGCGAGCATCCGATCGCGCATCCGCTGGCTACGCAGCGCGGGGTTCTGCATTGCCGCGAGGATCGCGCGCAACGCTCCGTCCGTGGACAATTGCTCCAGCTTCGCGCGCAGGCTCGCCTCGTCCGATACCTCCAACAGCGCGAAGATCGCGGCCTGCGTCAACTCGTTCCAGCGCGTGAACGGGCGCTGCGCGTTTTCGATGCGCGACAGGGTGACGGGCGCGATGCCGTACACCCGCTCGATCGTGGCGATCGTCAGCGACCGGTCCGCCTGCCGCCGCCAGCGGATCGCGGCAGCAAGTGACACGGCGAATTGCTCCTCGGGCAGATCGAGCGCACGCCGGTCGGCAAAGGGTGCTGCCCAGCGTTCGATCGAAAAATGGGCAGCATCCACGTCGAGCAACAGGTCTTCGGGGCGAACCCCCAATGCCTGCGCGATCTTGGCGAACTCCTGCGCGCGCGGGACGACTTCGCCGCGTTCGATCTTGGACAGGCGGATATACGGAATATCGGCGACACGACCGGAAAAGGGCAACAGCCGGGCATAGCCAGCGCGCTGTCGCGCTTCGCGGACGCGGTTGGGAAAAACCACGGCACGGAACGGATCGATCGCCACCGGCAGCTTTGCATGAGGCATCTTTTCAGCTTCCGCCAAGCCACCATACCTTCAATTCGTGCCTGCTGCGCAAGCATACCCCATCCGAACCATAGAACGGCGCGTACAGACGGTAAATGCTCCATTCCGCCGGTTAGTGCGACGCCGCGCCCGCCAGGCGCGGCGCCTGCAACAGCGCCAGGCCGCCATCGGGGGCAAAGCGTTTCAATGCGGTCAGCCCGCGCGGGTCGGCGAGCCTGCGGTCGATCCAGCCCGGCTGGTTGGGGCACGGATCTTCGGGTGCGACGGCGACCCCGGTTCCATCGGTCAGAACGCCGATCCGGTTCGGCCGCGCTGATTTGGGCCAGCGCACCGACAGGAGTTCGGTCAGGATCGTTGCGGTCCGGATGATGCCGTGATCGCGGCGACGGCCCGGATCGAGCGGCAAATCGCGCGCGCGCAAACCCCGGTCCCAGCAACGTAACCGCATCCCCCCCGCCCGCGCGTCGCACACCGTTGCGATCAGCACCGGGTCGACCGCGGGATCGATCGCGGTGAACAGCGGGCGGATCGCCAGGCAGAAATTGGCCGAGATTCGGTCCAGCATCGCGTCGCCGCGCGGGAGCAGCACGCACCCGAAAGAGTCGTCGACGCCGTACGCGGGATCACCCGGCTGGTCGGGCCAGGACCGCGACATGGCGCTACGCATCACTGCAGCCGATCGCTGGTCGGGGCGGCGATGCCGTAAGGCGGCAATTCGCCGCGCAAGGTCTCCAGCGTGCGCTCGATCGGGTCGCTGCCCTCGATCGCATCGACCGCGGCAGGATCGAGCACGATCACGCGCGCAAGCGCGTTGTGCGGCGCGCGGGAATCGGGGAGGATCGAGGTTTCGGCAGCACCGTGGTCGGTCTTGCGACGACGCGGCAGTGGCTTGCGACGATCCGCGAAGCCGGCGAAACGCGGATCGGTGGTTGCGATCTCCGCGACGACGCGTGCGGCACGCTTGGCAACCTGGCGCATCCGTTCGCGCTCGATCGGGCAGGTTTCGGTGTCGTCGCCGGGTGTCGTGTCGTCGCTTAACCGACGCTCGACCAGCGCGCGTTGTGTCGCGATCCGCGTCTCGAGGTCCGCCAGATCGACCGGATCGGGGGTCGAGGGCTTGGCGCGGAAGCGCGGCAGCGACGGCGTATCGGCATGGACCGAGCGCACCGCGCGCGCCTTACGCTTGAGTTGTTCGATCCCGACGTCGCGAAGCTGCGCGACATAGGCGTCGAGCAACGCGGTGCGCAGATCGTCCGCCATCATGCCGTCGACCCCCGCTTCAGTGCGGTCGAGCGCGCCCTCGTCCTCGATCATCGCTTCCAGCGAAGTGGGTTCGCCGTCCGCGCCGATCGTCGCGGCGTGGAGCGACACGGTGGTCGCCTCGACCCGCCGCGCCGACTGGCGCTGGTCGGTCATCAGGCGGAAGCGCAGGCTCTGCAATTCGCCGCGTAGTTGCCAGTTGACGAAGGTGGTGAATTGCGCGCGCGCCGGGTCATACGCCTCGATCGCGCGGTGGACGCCGATCGCGCAGCACTGTTCGGCATCGTCCCAATGCCCAGTCAGGCCATATTGGCGGATGAAATGCCGGATCCTTGGCGCGATGATCTTGAGCACCGCCGCAAACGCGCGGTCGGCGAGAATCCGCTGGCGCATGGTCGGCACGGAGCCGGGCGCGGGACGGTTTGCGATGACCTCTGCGACAGCGTTTTCAAGCGCGATGGTGGTCTTGGACATGAGCTCCCCCGGAGACGTTCGGGAGCCGCACCGTCGCTGTTCCCGTTGCCCCGACCATGGCGGCGGGCGTTAAACGGGGTCATAAACGTCCTATACGTACTTCCCCGGGTCGGACGATACGGATCGTTGTTATCCCGCTGTATTATGGTGATTTATCGCACGCTCACCGGTAGCCATCCTATAGGATGACGCCCTGCAAACCGCCGATGAACGGGTCAGGCAAACCGCATCGGCTGGACGTTGCGGCTGACATAGGCGGTCAGCCACGCGCGGTGCGCGGCGCTCGCATCCCCCGTCGCGGCAATCGCGCGACTGGCGCCACCAGTGCCGATCTGGGCAGCGAGCAGGGTGCGCGCGCGTGTCGCGCCCAGCCCGCCCTGGAGAAAGCGGACGACGTCGCCCGGCCCCAAGTGATGGCCGAGATACGCCGACCGCGCGATCGTCGCAGGGTCGTTGCCGACCGACACGCCCGCCCGTCGGATCGTGTCGAGATTGCTCCGCGCATAATCCGCGATCGTGTGGATCGCCGCGGTCGAATCGTAGCGCAACGCCAGCAGTGCCGCGCGCGACTCCGGCCGGACCCGTCCGCGATCGTCGAGCCAGCCGCGCTGCCGTGCCGCAGCGTTGAGCCAAGTCCCTGGCTTCTGCGCGAGCGACTGCCATGTGCCGCCGAGGAACTGTCCGAGCCCCGCCGCGCTCGATCGCGGATTGCGCGAGTAGCAATTCCAGCGCCCGCCCGAATCCTTCGCCGCCTCCGCCTGCACGATCGCGGCGAGCGCAGTGTCAGGAATGCCCGACCGCGCGGCGGCCGCCCGCAAGCTGTCGGCATGGACCGCATTGGGCCCCAGGTTGCGCACCGTGCCCTCGGGCGGACAAGACGCAGCGTCCACGGCGGTTGGCTCGCCGAACGTCGCCTGCGCGGTGCCGCCATGCCGCGCATCGAACAGCGCGATCAGATTGGAGAGATCGACCCGATCGGCATAGCGCGCCAGCGGATCGCCGGTGTGCGCGTCGGACTGAACGGGCAATCCGTCAAGCGTGGCGGTGCGATCCCCCTGCCCGAGCGCAGCTTGCCACAGCCGGTTGGTCATCGCGCCGTGCGCCGCTGCTTCGATCAGATTGGCGCGCTGCGTCGGCGTAAGGCGCGCTGCGTCGCCTGCGGGGCCGAGCGGTACCGTCATCGCGGCGTGGTCCGTTGCAAGCGCCGCAATCGGGCGAAGCGCGCCGCGGCGATATCATCGACCATCGCCTGTTGCTGGCGGTCGTCCGCCTGGCGCGCCTCGGTGCGGAACTGGTCAGCGGCGGATTCGACCGCGCGGATCGCGGCATAATGCCGCGCCGCGCGGTGCCGCAGCAAGTCGAGTTCGATCGCCGCGCTCTCCGCGTCGGCGGCGCGCTGGTCGCGTTCGCCACGCGCACGCACGAAATAGGCATCGCCGATCAACCCGCTGTCCGCCGTTGCCAGCCGTGCCTCGTCTGCGATCCGGTCGGTCAGCGCGTGGTGGAGCATCCGTGCCTCGCCGAGCCGCGCGGACGATGCCGCGATCACTTGCGTCAGCACATCCATCTCGCGGTCGAGCGCACGAAGCGCTGCGTCATAGGGTGTCTGCATCGGTCCCCTCCATCAGTTGCGCCATCGCCGCAAAGGCTTCGGCCGCATCGCCGCGGTCCTGCCGGGTCTGCGTCAGCAGCGCCTCGATCTGCGGCGCGATGCGGATCGCGCGGTCGACCTCGGGGTTCGCCCCCGCGGTATAGGCCCCCAGCCGGACGATTTCCTCCATGTCACCATGTGTCGCGAGCAGCGCTCGTGCCGCAAGGCGGATGCGGTTCTGGTCGTCGGTCAGGCAATGCGGCAGCGTGCGCGACACCGACTTGAGCAGGTCGATCGCCGGATACCGCCCGCGTTCGGCGATGCGCCGCGTGATGACGACATGCCCGTCCAGAATTCCGCGCACCGCGTCCGCGACGGGTTCATTGTGATCGTCGCCGTCGACCAGCACGGTGAACACGCCGGTGATCGTCCCCTGCCCCGGCACCCCCGGCCCTGCGCGTTCGAGCAGCCGCGGGAGCTCGGCGAACACGGTCGGCGTATAGCCACGCGTCGCAGGCGGCTCGCCGTTCGCCAGGCCGATCTCGCGCTGCGCCATCGCGAAGCGCGTGACCGAATCCATCAGGCACAGCACGTTGAGGCCCTGGTCGCGGAAATGCTCGGCGATCGCGAGCGTCGTCCACGCCGCCTGCCGCCGGATCAGCGCGGGCTCGTCCGAGGTCGCGACGACGACGACGCTGCGCGCAAGCCCTTCGGCACCGAGATCGTCCTCGACGAATTCCTGCACTTCGCGCCCGCGTTCGCCGATCAGCCCGATCACCGCGACGTCGCACGCGGTCCAGCGCGCGAGCATCGACAGCAGCACCGACTTGCCGACGCCCGACCCGGCGAACAGCCCGAGCCGCTGCCCGCTGCACAAGGGCACGAACAGATCCAGCGCGCGCACGCCGGTTTCGATCCGTGCCCCCACTCGCGCCCGGCCCGCGGCGGGCGGTGGTGCTGCCTTGATCGGTTGCGGATCGGAGCCGTTGGGGAGCGGACCCAGCCCATCGATCGGGCGGCCCAATCCATCGACCATCCGCCCAAGCCAGCGCGCCGAGGGCCGCACCGCGAAACTGCCGTCCTCGAGCCACGCGCGCGTACCCGAGCGAAGCCCGTGCGGATCGCGGAACGGCAGGCATTGCGCGCGCCCGGCGTTGATCCCGGTGACTTCGGCGGCGACGATCCCGCCACCGGTTTCGATCCCGATCCGCGACCCGATTTCCACCGCCCCCGCCAACCCGTCGATCTCGATCAGCGCGCCCTGCACCGACACGACCCGGCCGAACCGCCGATCGGGCGATGCGGCGGCAAGCGCGCGCGCGGAGGCTGCGAGCGAGTGCATCGATCAGGCCGCCAGCATCGCGGCAATATCGTGCGTGGACGTGCCTTCCTGCTCCATCAGCGTCAGGCATTCGCGCAAGCCCCGGACATAGTCGCATGATGCGACCGCATTGGCGAAGCGGACGCTGGCGGCGCGGGCGGCATCGTCGCACTGGCGTTCGAGCACCTGGCCGAGGTCGGCGACAATCTGCTGCTGCTGGGCCACGACGTCCTGCCCGACATAGGCCTGAAGGCACGCGTAATAGAGCCGACGTGCGGGGCTGGTAGCTTGCCCGGCTTGCATGATCGCCTCACCGCGCAGCACGGTCGCTTTGTTGTTGACGATCACCTCGGTCGCCACGGGCACGCGCAATACGGCGCCGTTGACGATCATCGTTTCACCGTCATGCAATACGAAGCTGCGCAAGGTAGCGTCCTTAAAGACAGGGGATTGTGCTGTTATAGCTGCGGGCTGCCCCCGTCGGACGCGCCCAAGCGCAAATCGCCCCCTGTCTCGCTCTTTTGGAGCAACCGCGCCCGCGGGTGCGCCGCCCCTCTATGATGATTGCGATATGTCCGCACCCTGCGACGTGGGAGACTTCGGTTGAGCCTTTATTCCGCCCTTTATGCCGGTGTGTCCGGTCTCAGCGCCGAATCCGCCGCGATGGCCGCGGTCGCCGACAACATCACCAATATCAACACGATCGGCTATAAGGGCACCGACACGCAGTTCAGCACGCTGGTGACGGACGGGCGGTCGCGCACGACCTATTCGGCGGGCGGCGTATCGGCACGCCCGCAGGCGCTCATCTCCAAGCAGGGGCTGCTCCAGGCATCGGGCAACACCACCGACCTTGGTATCGAAGGCGGCGGGTTCTTCGTGACGCGCACCGGCCTCGGCGGCGAGGACGCGGTCGCCTTCACACGGGCAGGCTCGTTCAAGCCCGACACCGCCGGGTTCCTGCGCAATACCGCGGGCTTCTATCTGCAAGGCTGGCGGCTCGACAATAGCGGCGCGTTCAACAACACCGGCAACGTCTCCGCGCTCGAGCCAGTGCGCCTCAGCGACCTGACCGGCACCGCGATGGCGACCAACAGCATCGACCTGCGCGCCAACCTCCAGTCGAGCGCCGCCGCGGTCGCCGGACCGATCGCGCGCGGTGCCATCGCGAACGGCACCGTGCCCCCGCAATTCACCCGCGCGATCGACGTGTACGATGCGCAAGGCGGCACGCACCGCGTGACGATGGGCTTCGTCAAGACCGCCGCCAACACCTGGCACGGCGAGATCTATGCCGATCCCGCCGACGTCACCGCCGCCGGCGGCGTGCTCGCAAGCGGCGAAATCCGGTTCAATCCCGACGGCAGCCTCATCAACGATCCAGCGGTCTATACCTCCGAAATGTTCG
>Ga0265780_10011611_pt1 | contig 10398 bp, 8 predicted proteins | sample P1T30metagenome_FD_192432 | JGI IMG/M metagenome (GOLD analysis project Ga0265780, IMG submission 192432) | Plant litter microbial communities from East Loma Ridge, Irvine, California - P1 T30 | ecosystem: Environmental > Terrestrial > Plant litter > Unclassified | place: USA: California... | reverse complement strand
ATCGTGCCCCTCGGCACGCAGCCGAGCGACGACCCGCACGATCTCACCGCCGTCCGAGACGGCCGGGGTACGGTCGAGCAGGGCCATCCCCGCGGGGGTGAGCAACTGGGCGAGGTCGGCGGCTTCCACGCGTCGATCCTCCCAGGTCGCCGAGAGGCTCGACCTGGGTTGGCACTCGGATTGACCGAGTGCCAACGACCTCCTAGAGTTGGCGTTGGCACTCTCCTGTGCGTAGTGCCAACCCGGTTTTCATCAGTACCGAGTCTCTACCGAGAAAGAAGAGGTCACCGTGGCCGTCAGCATCAAGCCGCTCGAGGATCGCATCGTCATCCGCCAGGTCGAGGCGGAGCAGACCACCGCTTCCGGTCTGGTCATCCCGGACACCGCGAAGGAGAAGCCCCAGGAGGGCGAGGTCGTCGCCGTGGGTCCGGGTCGCATCGACGACAACGGCAACCGCGTCCCGCTCGACGTCGCCGTGGGCGACAAGGTCATCTACTCGAAGTACGGCGGCACCGAGGTCAAGTACTCGGGCGAGGACCTGCTCGTCCTCTCGGCTCGCGACGTGCTCGCGGTCATCGAGCGCTGAGTCCAGCACTCCCCTCGGGAACGCCCCGTTCGGCTCCGGCCGGCGGGGCGTTCTCGCGTCGCGGGGCGGACCGGACCGCGCGGTGGTGCGGCCGGGAGGCCCGGTGGGCGTCCGCCACGTCGGTCCCGGTTCCTAGGATGGTTCCGTGAACGAACCGAGTCCCGTGCGGCCGGCGCGTCCGGCGCGCAGCGAGGCGTCCGTCGGCGTCCTGCAGGCGATCGTCGCGTACGGCATGTGGGGGCTCATGCCGCTGCTCTTCGCGGCCATGGCCCCCGCCGGCGCGTTCGAGATCGTCGCCTGGCGGGTCGTCTTCGGCCTGGTCTTCTGCGCCGTGGCGATCGCCGTCACCCGGTCGTGGCGGCGCACCCGGTCCCTCGTCGCGCAGCGGCGCGTGATGCTCGTCATGGGGCTGGCAGCGGTCCTCATCCTGGTGAACTGGACCGTGTACGTGGTGGCCACGACCACCGGGCACACCGTCGAGGCCGCGCTCGGCTACTTCATCAACCCGCTGGTGACGATCGCGCTCGGGGTGGTGGTCATGCGCGAACGCCTGCGTCCGGCGCAGTGGACCGCGGTCGGCATCAGCGTCGTCGCCGTGGTCGTCATCGCGGTCGGCTACGGGCGGATGCCCTGGATCGCACTCGCGCTGGCGTTCTCGTTCGGCTTCTACGGCCTCGTGAAGAAGCGGGTCGGCGGCCGGGTCGACGCGCTGAGCGGGCTGACGATCGAGACCGCCTGGCTGCTGCCGGTCGCGGTCGTGGCGCTGGTGGTCCTCGGTGCGACCGGGGTCGGGGGCGGCGTCACGTTCACGAGCGCGGGGTGGGCGCACGTCGTCGTCACCGTGCTGACCGGGCCGGCGACCGCGGTGCCGCTGCTGTTCTTCGCGTCGTCGGCGCGTCGGGTGAGCCTGTCCACGCTCGGTCTCACCCAGTACCTCGCGCCGGTGGTGCAGCTGCTCGTCGGCGTCGTCGTGCAGCACGAGGCGATGCCGCCCGAGCGCTGGGTCGGCTTCGGCATCGTGTGGGTCGCGCTGGTGGTGCTCACGGGGGACTCGTTCGCCGCCGCACGGGCAGCGCGGCGGCGGACGCCAGCACCCGTGGCGGCCGAGCCGGTCTGACGGGGCGGCGCCGAGCCTCCCGTCCGGGTGCCGGTGCCGGATGCCGGATGCCGCTGCGTCTGCACCGCGAAAGCGACAGTCCCCCGCGGAAGTTCCGCGGGGGACTGTCGCTTTCGCGAGGGGTCTTACTTCGCGACCGACCCCTGGATCGCGCTCTGGTAGACCGGCTTGTTGTCGCCGTCGAACTTGTAGATGCCGATGAAGGCGCTCGACGGGTCGTTGTTCTCGTCGAACGGACCGATGCCGGACGGGCCTGTGTAGTGGATGTCCTCGCCGTCGCCGAGGAGGGTCTTGCACTCCTCGAAGGTGGCGCACTCGGTGCCGCCGTCCGCACCGGACACCGCGGCCATGTTGGCCTGGATGGTGCCCGCGTCGGTGCCCTTGCCCTTCTCGGCGGCGAGGGCGGCGAGCACGGTGGCGTCGTACGACTCGGCCGCGTACGAGTAGTCCAGGAGCTGCTTGCCCGAGGACTGCTTGTAGAAGTCGGCCAGCTGCTGCTTCAGCTCGTCCTTCGGCGAGGCACCGGGGATGGTGCCCTGGGCGCCGGTGAGGGTGCCCTTGTCGAAGTCCTTCGAGTAGTCGGCGGTGTTGCCGTCGGACATGTAGATCTTCGACATGTCGGCGTTCTGCGACTTGAGCTCCGGGATGATCGACTTCGTCTCGTCGAACGCGAGCACGACGATCGCGTCGGGCTTCGTCGCGAGCGCGGCGGTCACCTCGGACGAGAACGTGGTCTGACCGGGCGGGAACTCCTGGCCCTTGCCCTTGCCGCCGTACACGACCTGGCCGCCGGAGGCCTCGACGGCCTTCTGCACGCTGTTGCGCAGGCCCGTGCCGTAGGTGTCGTTGAACACCAGGAAGGCGACCTTCGCGTTGCCGTCACCCGTGACGAGCTGGCCGAGCGCGGAACCCTGCACCGAGTCCGGCGGAGCGGTCCGGAAGTAGTACGACGAGTAGCCGGAGAGGTCGGTCGCCGTGTTCGCGGGCGAGATCTGCACGATGCAGCTGCTCGTGAGCTGGTCGATGACGTTGAGCGTGACGCTGGAGGACTCCGCGCCGATGACGACCGGGACCTTCGCGTTGACGAGCTTCGTCGCGGCCGAGCTCGACACGGTCATGTCGTTGCTGTCGCCGGAGTCGGTCGCCGGGTCGATCGTGACGTCCTTGTCGAGCACACCGCCCGCGGCGTTGATGTCCTGCACCGCGAGGCCGACACCGGACTCGGCCGGCGGGTTCAGGTACGCGAGCGAACCGGTGAGCGGCAGGATCGTGCCGATCTTCATCGCATCGGTGCTGGGCGTGTCGGGGGCCTTGCAGCTGGCGGCCGGGTCCTTCTTCGCACCGCCGGAAGCGGACGAGGAGGGGTCGGCGCTGCCGCTGGTGGTGGAACACGCGGCGAGGAGGAGCGCTGCCGCACCCGCCACAGCCAGTGCCGTCGTGGCACGGGTGGTTCTGATCATCCGTGGAGCCCTTTCTCTGCGCGGAGGCCCAACCGCATCGGGTCGAGCGCGGTCTCCTCCGCGTGGGATGCCGAGAAAACTAGGGCCGATGTGTTTCGCCCGTGTGTCCGAGATGTGCCCCTGGGCGTTTCGTTACACACCCGTGACAAATCTGAACGGACGTCAGGGAACCCCTGATGAGGAGTCCGTCCGGACGGTCCTCGGCGCGCACGGCACGTCGACCGCCCGGCGGGCGCGGAGTCTGATGTCCGCCCCGGTGGTCCGCGCGTACGTTCCCGGGGCATGAGCGATCCGACCTCGACCAACACCTTCCGTCCGACCCGCGCGATCGTCACCGGCTCCGAGTCCGGCATCGGCCGTGCCACCGCCGTCGCCCTCGCCGCAGCGGGCATGGACGTCGGCATCACCTACCTGTCCGAGCCCGAGCGCGCCGAGGAGACCGCCGCGGAGGTCCGGGCCGCCGGGCGCCAGGCGTACGTGGCGCAGATCGACGTGACGCGCCTCGACGAGGCAGGCGCCGTCATCGACGGGCTCGCGTCGCAGCTGGGCGGCGTCGACGTGGTCGTGGCCGACGCCGGGACCGGTGACAACGCGCCGTTCCTCGACATCACGCTCGACCAGTGGCGGCACACCGCCGGCACGGACCTCGACGGCGCCTTCGTCACCATCCAGGCCGCAGCCCGACGCATGGTCGCGCAGGGGACCGGCGGCCGCATCATCGGGATCACGAGCGTGCACGAGCACCAGCCGCGGTACGGGTCGAGCGCGTACGACGCCGCGAAGCACGGGCTCGGCGGCCTGCTCAAGACGATCGCGATCGAGCTCGCCGAGCACGGCATCACCGCGAACGCCGTGGCCCCGGGCGAGATCGCGACGCGCATGACCGGTGCCGAGGACGAGGACCCGTACACGATCTCCCGCCCTGGGGTGCCGCTCGGCCGTCCGGGGAACGCGTGGGAGATCGCGGCCGCGGTGGCGTTCCTGGCGTCGCCGGCGTCGTCGTACATCACGGGGGTGTCCCTGCCGGTCGACGGCGGCATGCTGCAGATGGGGCCGCACGGCGGTTCGCACATCACGTCCGACGACTGGCGGAGCGCATAGCCGGGTCCCCACTTCCGCAAAACGCAACCTCGGCGGTTGCTCGCAGCGCTACAGCGCTGCGAGCAACCGCCGTCGTTGCGTCATGGGCTGATTCCTCAGGCACCGGTCGGGAGGCCCGCCCTGCGCAACACGGTCTGCAGCCGTCCCGGAGTGCGCACCTCCGTCCACCCCCAGCGGACGACGCGGTGCACCTCGGGGCGGAGCAGGAGCGTCTGCTCCCGGGACTTCTCACGGCGGAGGGACTCCACGCCGTCGTACTTCTCGAACCCGTCGAACTCGCCGATGATCCCGGCTCGCGGCCACCAGAAGTCGACACGGAACGAGCCGAACGGCTGTTGCAGCACCGGCGGCGGGAACCCGTCCTGATCGAGGCGGACGCGGCTGACCGACTCTCCCGGTGAGTCCGACCGGGCGTCCGCGAACCGGAGCGCGCGGCGGGCCCTCGACATGCCACGAGGGGTCGGCCACGCCGCGAAGGCGGAACGGAGTTCGTCCTCGTCCGTCAGCCCTTCGCGGAGCGCGTGATCGAGCACCGCGACGACGTTCTCGAACGCGGTGCTCCTGGCGACGTCCACGACGGTGCGGAGGAGCGAGGTGACCCGGCGCCCATCCACCACCGCGACCGCGTCGTCGGGCAGCGGTGCGGCGTGCCGGACCACGCGGCGACCGGAGTGGGTGGTGCCGAGGAGCGGATCGGTGACGTGGACCCGGTGGTCCGGTCGGTCGACGTCGGGCAGACCCCACAGCAGCGCGGCGGACCGGTGGGACAGCACGCGCCACTCGCCGACCGCGGTGACGACGGCCTCCAGCTCGATGCGCGCCCGTTGTCGGACGGACGCGGAGTGCCAGTGTGCCTGGTCCACGGCGACGCCGTGCGTGACGCGGACGAGCTCGCCGCGGCGGAGGCGGTGCTGCGAGTCCCGGTCATCCGAGGTGAGCAGGACGAGGGGCGGGAGCGGTTCCATCCGCCGAGCGTCCCGTGCCGGGCGCGCCCAGGGGCACCGGTGCCGGGATCTGTGGACAAGTGGACGAGCGGGGCCCGACGCCCCGGTGCCCGGACGCCCGGTGCCCGGACCCCCGTCGCCCGACGCCCCAAAACGCAACGTCGGCGCCCCCTCGCAGCGGAATGCCGCTGCGAGAAACCGCCGACGTTGCGTTTTGCGGAAGGGGGGGGAGGGTCAGCCGCGGTAGTTCGGCGCCTCGACGACCATCTTGATGTCGTGCGGGTGCGACTCCTTCAGCCCCGCGGCCGTGATGCGGACGAACCTGCCGCGGGCCTTGAGCTCCGGGATCGTCCGGCCGCCGACGTAGAACATCGACTGCCGCAGCCCGCCGACGAGCTGGTACACGGCGTTCGCCACCGAGCCGCGGTAGGGCACCTGGCCCTCGATGCCCTCGGGGATGAGCTTCTCGTCCGAGGGGACGTCGGCCTGGAAGTAGCGGTCCTTCGAGTACGAGGTCTTCTCGCCGCGGGTCTGCAGGGCGCCGAGGGAGCCCATCCCGCGGTACGCCTTGTACTGCTTGCCGCCGACGAACACCAGGTCGCCGGGGGACTCGTCGGTGCCGGCGAGGAGGGAGCCGAGCATGACCGTGTCGGCACCCGCCACGAGCGCCTTGGCGATGTCGCCGGAGTACTGCAGACCGCCGTCGGCGATGACCGGGACCCCGGCCTCGCGCGCGGCGAGCGACGCCTCGTACACGGCGGTGACCTGCGGGACGCCGACGCCGGCGACCACGCGGGTGGTGCAGATCGAGCCCGGCCCGACGCCGACCTTCACGGCGTCAACCCCGGCGTCGATGAGCGCCTGCGCGCCCTCGCGCGTCGCGACGTTGCCGCCGATGACGTCCACGCCCGCGAAGCGCGGGTCGGCCTTGAGGCGGCGCACCATGTCGAGGACGCCCTCGCTCTCGCCGTTGGCGGTGTCGACGACGAGCACGTCGACGCCCGCCTCGAGCAGGGCCTCGGCGCGCTGCCAGGCGTCGCCGAAGAACCCGATGGCCGCACCGACGCGCAGGCGGCCCTCGGCGTCCTTCGTGGCGTCCGGGTACTTCTCGCTCTTGTCGAAGTCCTTGACCGTGATCAGGCCGCGGAGCTTGCCGTCGGCGTCGACCAGCGGCAGCTTCTCGATCTTGTGCTGCGCGAAGATCGCGACCGCTTCCTCGGGGTCGATGCCCTCGGCGGCGGTGATGAGCGGCGTCTTCGTCATGACGTCGCGCACGAGCGTCGTCGCCATCTCGAACGGGGCGACGAAGCGCATGTCCCGGTTGGTGATGATGCCGACGAGCGTGCCGTCGCGCTCCACCACGGGCAGGCCCGAGACGCGGAACTGGCCGCAGAGGGCGTCGACGTCGGCGACGGTGGCGTCGGGGCGCGTGGTGACCGGGTTCGTGATCATGCCCGACTCGGACCGCTTCACCTTGTCGACGAAGGCGGCCTGGTCCTCGATGGACATGTTGCGGTGCAGGATGCCGATGCCGCCCTGCCGCGCCATGGCGATCGCCATGCGAGCCTCGGTCACCGTGTCCATCGCCGCGGAGAGGAGCGGCACGTTCACGTCGATGCGCTTGGTGAGCCGGGACGTCGTGGACGCCTCGCTCGGGATGACGTCGGTGTGCCCGGGCAGGAGCATGACGTCGTCGTACGTGAGTCCGATGAATCCGAACGGATCCGGCTGGTCCATGGGTCCCCTTCGTGGGCGAGGTGAAGTGGTGGCGGCACCGGTAACGCGTCGTCGGGTTCCCGATGGGACATGGTAACGCGGGCGCGCGCCATGCCATTCCGGTGGCGGGGCGGCGCAGGGCCCGCTCCGGGCGCTGTACCGGCCGGACGGCGAATTCGTGCGGATCGATCACGGTTGCAGCACGATTTGTGCGTGAGACGCGCTCGAAACACGGGGGACACAAACAATCCCTAAGTTCCCGGATATCCGAACGAGAGGCTCATCCGTGGGTTCCATCACTCCGCCGGGGTCAGCGCTGCTGCGCGGACTCCGCCGTGGGGCACCAGGCCGCAGTCGCCTGGTCCTCGCCGCAGTACTCTTCCTCGCTTTCCTCGCCACCTTCGCGGTCGACTGGGCAGTGTCGCCCTCGGCCCAGGGGGCGACGAGCAGTCCGTCCGCGAGCAGCAGCCCGAGCGGTGACGCCAGCAGCAGCCCGAGCGGCGACGCCGACGGCAGCCCGGCCAGCACGCAGCCCTGCACGGTCAGCGCCACCAACGGCTGCATCCAGGGCACGATCCTCGACTCCGACCGCGAGCCCGCGGCGGGCGTCGACGTCGACGTGACCGGCCCGAACGGCTTCGCGCAGACCGCGACCACCGCCGACACCGGCCGCTGGTCGGTCAGCGTCGAGACCGCCGGCCAGTACACCGTGAGCGTCGACCAGGACACCCTGCCGACGGGGCAGTACCTCACCAACGCGGCCGACGCGGAGCGCACGGTGAACGCGTCGCTGAACGCCAACGCGGGACAGATCTTCCAGCTGTCCGACCAGGAGGGTGCGACGACGTCGGACAACACGTCCAGCGTGACCCCGGCGCGCGCCTGGCAGCAGTTCGCGTCCGGCATCCGGCTCGGGCTGCTCATCGCCCTGGCCTCCGTCGGGCTCTCGCTCATCTACGGCACCACCGGCCTCTCGAGCTTCTCGCACGGCGAGCAGGTCACCCTCGGCGGGCTCCTGGCCTACGTCTTCGCGAACCAGCTCGGGTGGAACATCTGGCTGACCGGCATCGTCGTCACGCTCCTCTGCGCGGCGACGGGCTACCTGCAGGACGCCGCGATCTGGCGGCCACTGCGGCGGAGGCGGATCAGCCTCACGCAGCTCATGATCGTGACGATCGGCCTGTCGATCGCCGCCCAGTACGCGTTCCAGTACTTCTTCGGCGCCTCGACGGTGCGGATCCAGCAGGGCAACCCGGAGACGGTCACCTTCGCCGGGCTCACCCTCACCGTGCAGTCGTACGTCGCGATGGCGATCGCGCTCCTCGTGCTCGTCGGCACCGGACTCTTCCTCGCGAAGACCCGCTTCGGCCGCGCGACCCGCGCCGTCTCGGACAACCCGGCGCTCGCCGCGGCCTCCGGCATCGACGTCGACCGGGTGATCCGGTTCGTGTGGACGCTCGCCGCCGGCCTCGCGGGGCTCTCCGGCGTGATGCTCGGCCTCGTGCTCAACGGCGTGAACTGGCAGACCGGTCTCCAGCTGCTCCTGCTCATGTTCGCCTCGGTCACCCTCGGCGGTCTCGGCACCGCGTACGGGGCGCTCGCGGGATCGATGATCATCGGCATCGTCGTCGAGCTCACGAACCTGGTGCTGCCGGGCGACTTCAAGTACGCCACGGCCCTCGTGATCCTCATCCTCATCCTGCTGTTCCGACCGCAGGGCATCTTCGGCCGCGCCGAGCGGATCGGTTAAGGGAGCGCTCGCATGGACTACATCCTCAACCTGCTGTCCTCGCTGACGCAGGAGGCCCTCGCCCCGACCACGGCGGCGTTCGCGCTCGCGGCGATCGGCCTCAACGTGCACTTCGGTCTCACCGGCCTGATCAACATGGGCCAGGCGGCGTTCCTGCTGCTCGGCGCCTACGGCTTCGCGATCTCGATCACGAACGGGCTGCCCTTCGTCGTGGCGATCCTCGTCGCGCTGGCCGTGGCGATCGTGTTCGCGATCATCCTCGGCATCCCGACGCTCCGGCTGCGCGGCGACTACCTGGCGATCGTGACCATCTCCGGCGCCGAGATCATCCGCATGGTGGGCCGGTCCAGCCTGCTCACCACGACCACGGGCGGCTCGAACGGCATCGCCGGCTCCGCCTACCGCGACCCGTTCAACGCGATCAGCCCGCTGCCGGACGGCACCACGACGATCCTGTGGTTCTCGTACTCGAACAACGGCGTCAACGGCTGGTGGATCCGCATCGCGGCCTGGGGGCTCGTCGCGCTGTTCACCCTCGTGCTCTTCCTGCTCATGCGCAGCCCGTGGGGCCGCGTCGTGAAGGCGATCCGCGAGGACGAGGACGCCGTCCGCTCCCTCGGCAAGAACGTCTACTCGTACAAGATGCAGGCGCTCGTGTTCGGTGGTGCGCTCGGCGCGCTCGCCGGTGTCATCTACGTCCTGCCGTCCAGCGTGCAGCCGGACGCGATGGGCCGGTCGATGACGTTCTTCATCTGGACGGCGCTCATCCTCGGTGGCGCGGCCACGGTGTTCGGACCCGTGCTCGGCGCGGTGCTGTTCTTCGTCGTCCGCCTCTTCATCCGCACCCTGGCCGGGGACTTCATCCCGGACTCGATCATGAGCGCCCAGCAGGCCGAGCAGTTCTCGTACGTGCTCGTCGGCGTCGCGCTCATGCTCCTCATCGTGTTCCGTCCACAGGGACTCCTCGGCAACAAGAAGGAGCTGACGTTCAGTGTCTGAGACGTACGCCCACACCAAGTCCGACCCGATCCTCACCGTTGACGGCGTCACCCGGCACTTCGGTGGCATGACCGCGGTCGACGTCGACCACCTCGAGGTCCAGCGCGGTTCCATCACGGCCCTCATCGGCCCGAACGGCGCCGGGAAGACGACGTTCTTCAACCTGCTGACGGGCTTCGACAAGCCGAGCCCCGGCGCGCGCACGACCTTCGACGGCGCGACGCTGCAGAAGACCAGCGCGACGCACATCGCCAACAAGGGCATGGTCCGCACGTTCCAGCTCACCAAGGCGCTCAGCCGCCTGACGGTGATGCAGAACATGCTGCTCGGCGCCCGCGACCAGCCGGGGGAGAACTTCTTCGTCGGCCTGGTGCCCGCCCTCTGGCGGAAGCGCGAGCAGGAGATCACGGCGAAGGCCGAGGACCTCCTCGCCCGGTTCAAGCTGCTCGAGAAGCAGGACGACTACGCGGGCTCCCTGAGCGGTGGGCAGCGGAAGCTCCTCGAGATGGCCAGGGCGCTCATGTCCGACCCGACGATGATCATGCTCGACGAGCCGATGGCCGGCGTGAACCCGGCGCTGACCCAGTCGCTCCTCGGGCACATCCAGTCCCTGCGCGACGACGGCATGACCGTGCTGTTCGTCGAGCACGACATGCACATGGTCCGGCACATCTCGGACTGGGTCGTCGTGATGGCCGAGGGCCGTGTCGTCGCCGAGGGACCGG
>Ga0265780_10011609_pt1 | contig 10398 bp, 8 predicted proteins | sample P1T30metagenome_FD_192432 | JGI IMG/M metagenome (GOLD analysis project Ga0265780, IMG submission 192432) | Plant litter microbial communities from East Loma Ridge, Irvine, California - P1 T30 | ecosystem: Environmental > Terrestrial > Plant litter > Unclassified | place: USA: California... | reverse complement strand
TGGATAATAAACAAGTAAAACTCATCCTCGAAGACGGCACCGAAATTCAGGGCCAGTCGTTTGGCGCGTTTAGCTCGATAGCGGGCGAAGTCGTGTTTAGCACGGCCATGACGGGCTACCCCGAAAATCTCACCGACCCGTCGTTTGCGGGGCAAATTCTGGTGCTCACCTACCCTATCGTAGGCAACTACGGCGTGCCCGGCGAGGACCTATACGAGTCGATTTCGAAGATTTTCGAATCCGACAAAATCCATATTGCCGGACTAGTGGTGAACTACTACTCGGAAGAGCATAGCCACTGGAACGCCTCCAAGAGCCTAGGCGACTGGCTGAAAGAGTACAACATCCCCGGCATTGCGGGCGTGGATACGCGCATGCTCACCAAAATCCTGCGGGAGAAGGGCGCCATGCTAGGCAAAATCGTGGCGGAGGAAGACGTGCCCCTGCACGACCCCAACCAGGACAACCTAGTGGCCCAAGTAAGCCCGCCCGAGGTAAAGCACTACGGCCAAGGCCAGCACAAAATCGTGCTGGTGGACTGCGGCACCAAAACCAACATCATCCGCTGCTTCCTGGAGCGTGATGTGGAGTTGATTCGCGTGCCCTGGAACTACGATTACAGCCAAATCGACTACGATGGTCTGTTCTTGAGCAACGGCCCCGGCGACCCCAAAATGTGCGAAGCCACCATCAAGCACCTACAAAACGCGTTGCAGCAGGACAAGCCGATTTTCGGTATCTGCCTCGGCTCGCAGCTCATGGGCCTAGCCGCTGGCGGCGACACCTTCAAGCTGAAATACGGCCACCGCAGCCACAACCAGCCCGTGCGCCTCACCGGTACGCAGCGCAGCTACATCACCAGCCAAAACCACGGCTTTGCGGTAGATACCGACACACTGCCCGATGAGTGGGAAATGCTATTCGAGAATCTCAACGACGGCACCTGCGAAGGAATCAAGCACAAAACCAAGCCATTTTTCTCAACGCAATTCCATCCCGAAGCCGCCGGCGGCCCGCAGGATACGGAGTTTATGTTTGATGACTTTTTGAAAGCTGTAGAAGATTATAAAACTAGCCAAACCGCCTAATAATTGTCTCACCCTCGGCTCTCTTTAGTTGAGACGCCGGGGGTGAGGCGTATTAGGGGGAACCACGAACGAAACCGAGATAAATGTCGGAACTAGAAAATCATGCGGTCAGCCGAATAATTAACCACGAGGTGGTTATTCAGCGCTTTGGCTACTGGCCTAGATTCCATGATGCCGAAGTTTTAAAAGTAACGTTTGAGGCGCACCCTGGATATCGTGCTACAGTTACCTTTTTGATAGAAACGCACGAATTCATCAATGAGCTTAATACAAGAGGTCAGTACAAGCAGATTAATAATTGTCTCGTAGAGCTACAATTTACTGGTATCAAAGAAATGCATTTTGATGGCTTTGACCACCAAAACGTAATTTTTGATTTGACCCTCAAAGAATCAAAAGACAGCATCGAATGCACATTCGATTCTTCAACTGGTTTGGTAGCTTCGGTTGTAGCCGAAGAGGCTTTGGTTTTGAGCCTAACACCAATTGAGGAGAACGATGAAGAGCCAGCCATTGACATTGAAGTCGTTAATATGCTAGACTCTAAAAATATATTTATTGCTAGCGAGCATCTATTAAACAATTTTGATTGGTCGGATTGGATTTACGTCGGCCTTAATCACGAGCAGGCTAATGAATACAAAGCAGAAAAGGTAGCTGAATATGCTCACACTCTTTTTGAAGAATCTGAAGTCTATTTAGTTGCGGGGCGTCATGATTCTTTCGCAACTGAACTAGGTGATGCACTAAGTCAAGTCAGCACGATTTTAAAGAATAAAGATATGCTCATTTGCAATAAGAATTTCTCTAAAGCGATGCGCTTTAGAATGGTTGGCGTAATGTCTTACGGGCATAAACGCAGCTAATAACTCTTAGCGTTCTGCCCACAAATAGTCTGTTATTTACCCCACAGAATGAACAAACCCAATAAAGTCCTTATCCTCGGTTCCGGCGCGTTGAAAATCGGAGAAGCCGGCGAATTCGATTATTCCGGCTCACAGGCGTTGAAGGCGCTGAAAGAGGAAGGCATCCGTACCATCCTCATCAACCCCAACATCGCCACCGTGCAAACCTCGGATGGCATGGCCGACGACGTGTACTTTCTGCCCGTGACGCCCTACTTCGTAGAGAAGGTCATTCAGAAAGAGAAGCCCGATGGTATTCTGGTGGCCTTTGGCGGTCAAACGGCGCTGAACTGCGCGGTAGCGCTGTACCGCGCCGGGGTGTTTGAGAAATACAACGTGCAGGTGCTGGGCACCCCGGTGCAATCCATCATCGACACCGAGGACCGGGACATTTTCAAAGACAAGCTCGACCAGATTGGCGTACTCACGGCCCGCAGTGTGGCCGTAACCAGCATGGATGATGCCCTGGCGGCCGGCGAAAAGATTGGCTTTCCCATCATTGTGCGAGCAGCGTTTGCCCTAGGTGGCTTGGGCAGCGGCTTCGCCAACAACATGGACGAGCTGCGGACGCTAGCCGAAAAATCCTTCACAACTTCCGACCAGATTCTGGTGGAAGAGTCGCTGAAAGGCTGGAAGGAAGTAGAGTATGAAGTAGTGCGCGATGCGTTTGATAACTGCATCACGGTCTGCAATATGGAGAACTTCGACCCCATCGGTATTCATACCGGCGAGAGCATCGTAGTAGCCCCTTCGCAGACGCTCAGCAACCGCGAGTACCATAAGCTGCGCTCGATTGGTATCAAGACCATCCGGCACCTAGGCATCGTGGGCGAGTGCAATATTCAGTACGCGCTGGACCCCATTTCGGAGGACTACCGCGTGATTGAGGTGAACGCTCGCTTGTCGCGCTCGTCGGCGCTGGCCTCCAAGGCCACGGGCTACCCGCTGGCCTTCGTGGCCGCTAAGCTGAGCCTGGGCTACTCGCTGGCTGAGCTGAAGAACAGCGTGACGCAAACCACGACCGCCTTTTTCGAGCCAGCGCTCGACTACGTGGTGGTGAAGCTGCCGCGCTGGGACCTAGGCAAATTTGCGGGTGTCAACCGTCAGATTGGCTCGGCCATGAAGAGCGTGGGCGAAGTAATGGCCATCGGCAAGTCGTTTGAGGAAGCTATCCAGAAGGGCCTGCGAATGCTGGACACCGGCAAGCGCGGCTTCGTGGGCAATGCGCCTGACGCGGCTGATAATGAGACTATCGACCGCCTGCTGAGCGAGCCTAATGAAGAGCGCATTTTCGCCATCAACCAAGCGTTTGAGTCCGGCTACACCTTGGACAAGGTGCATGAGCTGACCAAAATCGACCACTGGTTTTTGCAGCGCCTGTACGTCATTTTTGAGCTAGGTCAGAAGCTGGCCGCCAAGCGTGCTGATGGCCTTGCCGGGCTGGAAACCAGCCTACTGCGCGAAGCCAAAAAGGCCGGTTTCTCGGACCAACAACTTGCTGTGCAGCTGCTCGGCGCGGGCGACGTGAAGGCCGACGAGCTGCGCGTGCGGGCGCACCGCAAGGCCCTAGGTGTGCTGCCGGTGGTGAAACAGATTGATACGCTAGCCGCCGAGTTTCCGGCCAAGACGAACTACCTGTACCTCACCTACCACGGCACCGAAAACGACCTGGAGCGCGAAACCGAGAAGTCGATTGCCGTGCTGGGCTCGGGCGTGTACCGCATCGGCTCATCGGTAGAGTTTGACTGGTGCGGCGTGAACGCCGTGCAAACGGCCGCGCAGGAGGGTTACAAAACGCTCATCATCAACTACAACCCCGAAACCGTAAGCACCGACTACGACGTGAGCGACCGCCTCTACTTCGAGGAGCTGAGCTACGAGCGGGTGATGGACATTCTGGATTTTGAGCAGCCGACGGGCGTGATTCTGAGCACCGGCGGCCAGATTCCGAACAACCTGGCTACTCGCCTCGATGAGGCGGGCGCGCCCATCCTAGGTACTTCGGCCAAGAGCATTGACATGGCCGAGAACCGCCACAAGTTCTCGAGCATCATGGACGAGCTGGGCATCGCGCAGCCCCGCTGGAACGAGCTGACCTCCTTGAAGGACATGCACGACTTTGTGGGCGAAGTGGGTTACCCAGTGCTTATCCGGCCGAGCTACGTGCTGTCGGGTGCGGCCATGAACGTGGTTTCTAACCCGCACGAGCTGGAAGAATTCTTGCAAACGGCCGCCGAAGTGAGCGCCGAATACCCGGTAGTGGTATCGGAGTTCATTCAGGAAGCCAAGGAGATAGAGCTGGACGCCGTGGCCAACAAGGGCGACATCGTGAGCTACGCCATCTCGGAGCACGTCGAGTTTGCGGGTGTGCACTCGGGCGACGCCACCATGTACTACCCCCCGCAGCGGGTGTACGTGGGCACTATCCGGAAGCTCAAAATCATTGCCGAGAAAATCGCCCGTCGCTACGAAATCAGCGGCCCGTTCAATATTCAGTTCCTGGAAAAGAACGGCGAAATTCGGGTAATTGAGTGTAATATCCGAGCCTCGCGCAGCTATCCTTTCGTGTCGAAGATTTCGGGTCACAACCTAATCACCAAAGCCACGCAGGTACTCCTAGGTAAGGCCGATATCGTTCGCGACGACAGCGAGCGGGTGTACGACCTACCCTATGTGGGCGTGAAGGCACCGCAGTTCTCGTTTACGCGCCTCCCCGGCGCCGACCCGGTGCTGCGCGTAGACATGGTGAGCACGGGCGAAGTGGGCTGCCTAGGCGACACCGCCGAGGAAGCGCTGCTGAAGTCAATGCTCAGCGTAGGCTACAAGATTCCTGAGAAGACGGTGCTCGTTTCGGGCGGTCCTATCAAGTCGAAAGTGGTGCTGCTAGAGTCGGTAAGGCTGCTCGTGAAAAAGGGCTACCAGATTTACGCCACCCAGGGCACGCACCGTTTCTTCGCCGAAAACAGCGTACCCAGCAGCCTGCTCTTCTGGCCCGATGACCACCAGGAGCCCAACGTGCTGACGTACCTGCGCGAGAAGAAAATCGACCTAGTTATCAACATCCCCAAGAACCTCTCGAAGGGCGAGCTAGACAACGATTATAAAATCCGCCGCACGGCCATTGACTTCGGTATTCCGCTGCTGACTAATGCGCGCCTAGCCTCGAAGTTTATCCGGGCCTTCTGCTCCCTCGGGATGGAGGACCTGAAGATTAAGAGCTGGAACGAGTATAAAGCGATGTCATAATCGCTAGATTACTTGCCGGAGCAGGGGAAAGCTAAGCTTCAGCAACACGTTGCCACCATCAGAGGCGGAGAGTTTTGAGGACTCTCCGCCTCTTTTTTTTCAAGCAAGGTGGTTACCATCACGTTCAAGGATAAATCAAAGGCGGAGTTCACAACTCCGCCTTTGTAATTCAGGTGCCAGAAACACGCGAACTTGGCGCGTTCACAAAGCAGGCCCGGTACTGGATAGGCTATCGGGTAGCAAGGTGCGGGGCCGGCGGGCTTCGCACCTTGTTTTTTAGCAGCTTACGAGCGGTGCAGCTACTGCCCAGCCGCCAGCCGCTGGGTATGGTAGGCTACTTGCAAATCCTTAATGGCCAGCAGCAGCTCGCCGGTAGCGGGGCCGGCTACCTCAGTGGTGGGCACGATGGTGGTTATCGGTAGCAGGCGCACCGGGGCGGGAGGCGCGCCCAAGTCGGCTAGCCACTGGGTGAGTTGTTCGCCCGAGCTGAGGTACACGATTTTGCCTAAGCCCAGCCAGCCGTGGGCGGCGGCGCACATGGGGCAGTGCTCGCCGCTGGTGTAGAGCGTGGTGGCCGCGCGGGCGGCGGGGCTGAGGTGGTCCGCAGCCCACTGCGCCAGGGCCAATTCGGGGTGGGCCAGGGCATTGCGTTCGTTGACGCGATTTCGGGCTTCGGCCAGCAACTCGCCGTCGGCTCCGACTAGCAGCGAGCCAAAGGGCTCATCGCCAGCTTCCAGGGCCTCGGTGGCCAGGGCTAGGCAGCGGCGCAGGTGGCGCAAATCGTCGGGGGTGAGGCTGGGGGGCATAGCGGCGCGTTAGGACTGGGGGTGAAGGACGGCTTTGGGGTTGGTGAACGTGGGGCGGCCGTTTTTGTAGCCCAGCAGCGGCTGGGCGATGGTGCGGATGGCCTCGACGGCGCTACCCGCCTCCAGCAGCACGAAAGTGGCCGGGCCGCCCACGCGCAGGCTAGCCTGGCGGGCCAGCAGCCGGGCGGCGTGGCTGGTTATCATCTCATACGTAGCCCGGATTTCAGCGTCGGTGGCGAGTTGCGCGATGTTGGCGTACATATTGGCCAGGCGCACCAGCGAGGCGTCGCCGTAGGGCGTGAAGGCGTTAAGGATATTGTTGCTGGAAAGCGTGGTAGTGATGCCGAGCTGGGCTAGCTCGTTGGCATTCACTACGCCCCTCGGAATGAGGTGGGTGTGCTCCTGGCCCATCATCAGCAGGTCGGTGGCGGGCAGCACCGTGAGGGCGATGTCGGCCTCTTGCAGCAACTGCACCAGTTGGGCGCGCTGAGCCGGAGGCATGGCGCTCAACTTGTTGACGTGCCCGATGGATACGCGGCCCTGGTACTTACGGCGGCGGGTTTGCTCGGCTATTTTGGGGATGCCCGACTGACTGGGCTCCAGGTCAAAATCGAGGTGAAAATCCACGTTGACATCGAACTCCTCAGCCAGGTCAAAAATCAGCTCCACGTGGCGGTCCGGGTCGGGGTCGGTGTAGGGGCAGCCGCCCACTAGGTCGGCTCCCTGGCTCAAGGCCTGGCGCAACAGGTCGTAGGTGGCCATTTCCTGGGTCAGCCCCTCCTGGGCGAAGGCGCACAGCTCGATGTCGATGGCGGCGGCGTAGGTTTGGCACACGCGCCGCAGCGCCGCCAGCGAGCGCAGGCCGGCCCTAGGGTCGGTTTCGACAAACGTGCGCAGGCCCATCGTGCCCTTTTTGATGGCCATTTCGACCACCCGGCTGGCCCGCGCAAACACGTCCTCCTCGGTGAAATCGGCCTTGGCTTCCTTCGTGATTTTGGCAGCTTCTTCCTTGCCGTGGCTGGCCGGGCAACGGTCCAGAATGCAGGCTTTGTCGAGATGAATGTGGGTTTCGAAGAAGCCAGCGCACACAAACTGGTGCTCGGCATCGAGCACCGTGCGGGCTGAGGCCGTAATGCCGGGTTCGAGCAGCTGAATTTTATCGGCCACGATGCCGATGTCCACGCCGGTTGGGTGGTCGTCGAGGTGAGCGTTTTTGACGAGCAGGTCTAGCATTATGGGATTAGGGAAGGGCGGGGAGTAGCCGGGACTAGCGCCCTCCGGCCCGCCGCACCGCTAGCCCTGTGAGGCGCGCCGCGGCCGGGTGCGCAGTACGTGGGGGTGGCCGGGGGCGTTGCCGCCGCCGAGGGCCGGAGTGGCGGTTCCCGCCATTACAAGCCACCTTTGCAGCATGAAAAACTTCCTCTCCTTCGCCGATGCGGGCGATTACAAAGCGTTGTTGCGGCAGGCCCTGGAAATCAAGCAGAATCCTTACGGCTATCAGCACGTGGGCAAAAACAAAACTGTGGGCCTGATATTTTTCAACCCCAGCCTGCGCACGCGCCTCAGCAGCCTAAAAGCAGCCTATAACCTGGGCGCACAAGCCTGGGTGCTGAACGCCGGGGCCGACTCGTGGACGCTGGAAATGGCCGATGGCGCCGTGATGAACGGTACCACGCAGGAGCACATCAAGGACGCCATCGCGGTGATGAGCCAGTATTGCGACGTGCTGGGCGTGCGCACCTTCCCGACGCTAAAGGATAAGGAGGCCGACTACAGCGAGGAGGTGATGAGCAAGATTCTGCAATACGCCACGGTACCGGTCATCAGCCTCGAAAGCGCCACGTTACACCCCTTGCAGTCGTTTGCCGACCTCATCACGGTGGCCGAAACCAAGCAAAAGGAGCGCGTGAAAGTGGTGCTGACCTGGGCCCCGCACGTGCGCGCCCTGCCGCAGTGCGTGCCCAACTCGTTTGCCGATTGGTTTTCGGAAGTTGACTGGGTAGATTTTGTCATTACCCACCCGCACGGCTACGAATTGGACCCCAAATTCACGAAGGGCGCGACCATTGAGTACGACCAGCGCAAGGCGCTAGAGGGCGCCGACTACGTGCAAGCCAAAAACTGGAGTAGCTACCGCGACTACGGCCAGGTGCTCAGCAACGACCCCACCTGGATGCTCACAAATGAGCATATGCGTCTCACCGACGATGCCAAATTCATCCACTGCCTACCCGTGCGCCGCAACGTGGAAGTATCCGACGAGGTACTCGACGCGCCGGGCTCGCTCATCATCCAGGAAGCCGGTAACCGGACGTTTTCGATGCAGACTGTGCTACACGAACTGCTGAAATAATTAAAAAGGCAGAAGGGACTGGCGCGAGTTTAGCGCAGCGTAACTCGTGCCTTGTCATGACGTGGAGGCTGTGCCTCCACTGCCGCGCCAGCGGCATACTAGCGTCAGGACTACGAGCTGGCCAGTCCCGCTTTGCCGCTGGCGCGGCAGTGGAGGCACAGCCTCCACGCCATGCTCGGCACGAGTTACGCTGCGCTAAACTCGCGCCAGTACTACTGGACTACTATCACTATGGATTCTACCATCACCATTCGCTCCATCGCCCCCGGCGATAATGCGGCCTTGGCCCGCGCCATCCGCGATACGCTCACCGAATATGGCGCAGCCAAGCCCGGCACCGCTTACTACGATGAAGCCACCGACCACCTCCACGAGTTATTCAGCCGCACGGCGCGTGGCGCCTACTTCGTGGCCGAGCTAGCTGGCGAGGTGCTGGGCGGTGGCGGCATTTTCCCCACCGAAGGCCTGCCCGCCGACACCGTGGAGCTGGTAAAGCTCTACCTGCTGCCCGCCGCCCGCGGCCTGGGTGTGGGCAAGGCGCTCATCAACCAGTGCCTGGAAGCCGCCCGCGCCAACGGCTACGGCCGCGTGTACCTCGAAACGACCGAGGAGCTAACCCAAGCCATCCCGCTTTATGAGCGGCTTGGCTTCAGCTACTTGCCGCAGGCGCTGGGCAACAGCGGCCATTTTGGCTGCCAGATTTGGATGATTAAGGCGGTGTAGCAAGTACCGTGGGCCCTGCGGGTCCGCGCGTCGGCACTTGGCTACTCACGCGCGGACCCGCAGGGGCCACGGTACTTTCTTTGTGCCCGATGCAGCCTATTATCCCTATTCTATTCGCGGCCGTGGTTGGCATGGGCCACGCCTTCGAGCCCGACCATCTGCTAGCCGTGAGTACCCTCGTGACGCGCCACGACCGCCTAGGGCCGGCCCTGCGCGACGGGCTGTTTTGGGGCCTGGGCCACACCACCATGCTGGTGCTGTTTGGGTCGATTATCATTTTTAGCCGGGCTACCTGGCTGCACTCGGGCTATTTCGAAGTGGCGGTGGGGGTTATGCTCATCGGGCTAGGCATCAGCCGGTTGCTTGACAAAAACTCGTACCAGTCGTTTCAGCTGCCGAAGCAGCGGGTAGGCTTTGCCTATACCGTGGGGCTGGTGCACGGGCTGGCGGGCAGCGGGGCGCTGGTGCTAGCCGTGCTAAGTGCCATTGCGCAGCCGGCCTGGGCGGTGGCTTATATTCTCTTATTCGGGCTAGGCTCGGTACTGGGTATGCTAGTGGCGGTGAGCCTCATGCGCGTGCCGTTCACGCTGCGCATGCAGTTGGGGCGGCGGCTACGGGCGGGGGCCGTAGTGCTGTCGTCGGCGCTGAGCGTGGGGTATGGCGGCTGGATGGTGTGGGTGAATTGCTGAATGGGTGAACTGTTGGATGGTTGAATTGGCTGATGGATTGCCGAATGGGTGAACTGGTGGATGGTTGAATTGGCAGTTCTTACATTGAGTTGATTATGGAACAACCCGAAGAGAATCTGGCTCAAGAGCCGCCGAAGAAATACATGCGGCTGGGCGACCTTGAGTGCTACCGCGTCAGCTTTGCGCTGAGCAATCGGGTGTGGGAAGTAGTAGCCAAATGGCCGTTAATCGCTCAGCGAACCATAGGCGAGCAATTTATTCGCGCCGCTGACAGTATTTCGGCTAATATTGCGGAGGGCTTCGGGCGCTATAATAAGAAAGACAAAATACGATTCTACCGCATCGCCAACGGCTCTCTGTTCGAATGCCTTGACTGGAATGAAAAGGCCAAAGTCCGCCAGCTACTTTCGCCCGAAGAATACCAGCACTTATTTGCTGAATTTCAGCGTCTCCCTAGATTATTAAATTGGCTGATAAGCTACACCAACGAAAAGCTTAAAAAGTGATGATTGGATGGTTGAATTGGTGGACTGGCGGATGAATGGCTGAATGGGTGGACTGGCGGATGGTTGAACTGGGTGGTTCGGC
>Ga0265780_10011607_pt1 | contig 10398 bp, 11 predicted proteins | sample P1T30metagenome_FD_192432 | JGI IMG/M metagenome (GOLD analysis project Ga0265780, IMG submission 192432) | Plant litter microbial communities from East Loma Ridge, Irvine, California - P1 T30 | ecosystem: Environmental > Terrestrial > Plant litter > Unclassified | place: USA: California... | reverse complement strand
GGCGCGCGGAATCGAAGATGAAGTCGTGGATCAGGTCAGCCATGGCAAGGATTCGTGGATCGCGCCGGCAGGGGACGCGCAGCCCGCAATCTTAACAGCTTGCAGCTTTTGACCGCAGCACGGTTTTTGGTTAGAGCCTATTCCAGCCGGTCCGGGGAAGCGGATGGCGACATGCGCGTTCGCGACAGCATGGCAAGCGCGGGCAAGGCGCGAGGAGGCCGCATGGCGGGCCACGGGTTTGCCAACTGCGCGACGAGCAACGCCGCCCCCGCTTGTCAGGCGCGCCAGCAGCGACTCGGACCTGCTGGAATAGGCTCTGAACATGTTTCGTGGCAAATCATTCAACACAAGGTTTATACTGGATCCATGCTTGCGTCCCCGTCTTCCACCCGTCCGGCCATTCCCCTCGCACCGGTCTTGTCTGCTTCGTCGTTCCGGCGTGCGGCAAGTGCACCTGCGCGCACGGTGCTGGATGCGGGGCCGTACCGCCTGGTGACAAGCGGACGCGTGGCGATTGCCCTGGCGCTGCGCGAATTGGGAGTAAAAGCAGGCGACACGGTGCTGGTGCCGGCCTACCACAGTCCCTCGATGATCCCGCCGGTGCTCTGGCGCGAAGCCACGCCCGTGTTCTACCGGGTCGGCCGCGATGCGCGCGTCGACCTGGACGACCTGGCGGCCAGGATCGATGCCAGCACCCGCGCCGTGATGGTTACGCATTACTTCGGCTTCCCCCAGGACATGGCACCGATCCGCGCCCTGTGCGACGCGCGCGGCATCGCCCTGGTCGAGGACTGCGCCCACGCCTTCATCGGCGAGCATGCCGGCCAGCCGCTGGGCAGCTGGGGCGATTACGCGATTGCCAGCAGCATGAAGTTCTTCCCGATCTACGAAGGCGGCGCGCTGGTGTCGAAGCACCACAGCCTGGAACGCGTGCAGGTGCAGTCGGCCGGCGCCGGCTTCGAAGCGAAAGCGGCCCTGAATTCATTGGAGCGCGGCTTTGCCTACGGCCGCCTGCCCGCCGTGCAGGCCGCCCTGTGGCTGCCGCTGCGGGCGAAGGGCGCCCTCTGGGGCATGCTGAAACGCGGCCGCACCACGGCCAAGGCGCTGGCTCCGGACTCCTCGGACAGCAGCTTCAACTTCGACCCGCGCTGGCTCGACAAGCGCTCTTCCCTGTTCGCGCGCAGCATGCTGAAGCTGGCTTCGCCGGCACGCATCCAGGCGCTGCGCCGCAGCCATTACGCGCGCCTGGACACTGCCCTGCGCGGCCTGCCCGGCGTGCGGCCGCTGCATGCACGCCTGCCCGACGGCGCCTGTCCCTGGGTCTTCCCGCTGCTGGCCGACGACCCGGAAGCCTTGTTCGCGCGCCTGAAAGCGGCCGGCGTGCCGCTCACGCGCTTCGGCTACCCGCTGTGGGGCGGCATGGATGCCGGCACCTGCCCGAACGCCGCCATGCTGTCGCGCCGGGTGCTGTCGCTGCCCTGCCACCAGGAGCTGCGCGAGGGCGAAGTCGACTGGCTGATCGAGGCCGTGCGCAAGGCGGTGCTGGCATGAGCTGGCGCATCGTTCCCGCACGCGATTTCGCGCAGCACGTCACCGACTGGGAAGGCCTGCACGCACGCGGCCCGGCGATCAGCCTGCTGGCGGCCGATTTCGTCGCCCCCCTGGTCGAACAGTTCGGCCGCGAGAACGATTTGCTGGCGATCTGGCACAACAAGGGGGCGATCGGCGCGATGGCCATCGTGCGCCCCACCCGGCGCGGCGCCTGGGCCACCTTCCAGCCGGCCCAGGCGCCAATCGGCCTGTGGCTGCAGCGTCCCGGCCTGGACACGGAAAAGCTGGCGCGCAGCCTGCTCGGCGCCCTGCCCGGCTTCCCGCTGATCTTCGCGCTGACCCAGATGGACCCGATGCTGATGCCGCGCCCAGCCGACGGCCCCTGCACCCGCACCCTCGACTACATCGACACCGCGCGCGTCACGCTGGACGGCAGTTTCGACGACTACTGGGCCGGACGCGGCAAAAATTTGCGCGGCAATCTGAAGAAGCAGCGCGCGCGCCTGGAACGCGAAGGCATCGCCACCCGCCTGCAGATCGACCGCGACCCGGCAGCCATGGCGCAAGCGGTGGCCGACTACGGCCGCCTGGAAAGCTCGGGCTGGAAGGCCGGCAAGGGCACGGCGGTCAACGCCGACAACGCCCAGGGCCGCTACTACCGCGCCATGCTCGAAGCGCTGGCAAGCCGCAACGACGCCAGCCGCATTTCATCGAGCGTTTACCGGTATTATTTCAACGAGAAGCTGGTGGCGATGGACCTGTGCGTGGAAGACGCCGGCAGCATCGTGGTCCTGAAGACCAGTTACGACGAAAGCGTACCGAGCAACTGGTCGCCCACCTTGCTGATGCGCGAGGAAGCGACGCGCGCCCTGTTCGACGCCGGCCGCTTTGCCCGCATCGAGTTCTACGGCCGCGTGATGGATTGGCACCTGCGCTGGACGGACGAGGTACGCACTATGTACCATGTTAATTATTACCGCTGGCCCGGACTGCGCCGCCTGCACTCGATGCTGGACGCACGGTCAAACGCACGCAGCCGCCCGGCCCCCTCACCGACGACGAGCTTATGAAGTACCTTGAAGAAGTCAAAACCCTCCTGATCGACGTGCTCAACCTCGGCCCTGCAGGCCAGGGCCTCACGGCCGATTCGCCGCTGCTGGGCAGCCTGCCCGAGCTCGACTCGATGGCCGTGGTCACCCTGATCGGCGCCCTGGATGAACATTTCGGCATCGCCATCGACGACGACGACATCAGCGCCAGCACCTTTGCCACGCTGGGCAGCCTGGCCGCGTTCGTCGAAGAGCGCGCCCAGTAAATGGCTGCGCCCGGCCACGCTCCCGCCGACGCCTTTTTCCTCGACACAGCGGACGGCCCGCGCTTCTGCCTGTACCACGCGCCTGCAGGCGAGTGCCGCGGCGCGCTGGTCTACCTGCACCCGTTTGCCGAGGAGATGAACCGTTCGCGGCGCATGGCCGCACTGCAGGCGCGCGCGCTGGCGGCGCAGGGCATCGCCGTGCTGCTGCTGGATTTGCACGGCTGCGGCGACAGCGGCGGCGACTTCGGCGATGCGTCCTGGGATGGCTGGCTGCGCGACGTGGCGCAAGCACGTGGGTGGATCGAACAGAAAACCGGCTGCACCGCCGGCCTCTGGGGCCTGCGCCTGGGCGCCCTGCTTGCGGTCTGCCACGCCCAGCGCGCGCCGACGCCGCCGGCACGGCTGCTGTTGTGGCAGCCGGTGACCATCGGTTCGGGCTACCTGAACCAGTTCCTGCGCCTGAAACTGGCCGGCGAACTGCTCCAGGGCGGCAGCGACAGCGGCGGCACCGACGCCCTGCGCGAAACCCTGAAGGCCGGCGAATCGCTGGAAATCGCCGGCTACGCGCTGAGCCCTGCCCTGGCCGACGGCATCGACGCGGCCGACGCACGCGCCCTGGCGCCGCGCTGCCCGATCGACTGGTGCGAAGTCGTGGCTGCGCCCGAACGCCCGTTGCCCCCGGCCGCCGCGCGCGTGGTCGAAACCTGGCGCCTGCAAGGCAGCCGCGTGAATGTGCACCTGGCCGCCGGCCCGCAGTTCTGGGCCGCGCCCGAGACCGTCGATTGCCCGAACCTGATCGCGGCCAGCAGCGCCGCCTTGACCCACCATGCCGATGCCTGAAGAACGCGCCTTATCTTTCGCCTGCGGCGACGCCTGGCTGTACGGGATCGTCAGCCTGCCAGCCACGGCCACGCCAACACCCGCGCGCGGCGTGTTGATCGTGGTCGGCGGCCCGCAGTACCGCGCCGGCAGCCACCGTCAGTTCACCCTGCTCGCGCGCGACCTGGCCGCGGCCGGCGTGCCGGCGATGCGCTTCGACTACCGCGGCATGGGCGACAGCGAGGGCGACTTGCGTTCGTTCGACAGCGTCGACGACGACCTGCGCGCGGCGATCGACCGCTTCTTCCACGAAGTGCCGGGCATGCAGGAAGTGGTGCTGTGGGGTTTGTGCGACGGCGCCTCGGCCGCCGCCATGTACGCGCCCCAGGATGCGCGCGTTGCGGGATTGGTTCTGCTGAACCCTTGGGTCCGCACCGAGGAAGGCGCGGCGCGCGCCACCATCAAGCATTATTACCGTGCGCGCCTGTTCGACGCGCGCCTGTGGAAGAAGGTCGCCAGCGGCCAGTTCGACGTAAAAGCTTCGGTGCGCGGCTTGTGGCAAGACCTGGGCAAGGCTTTCCGGCCACGCCCTCAAGCCAGCGCCAGCGTGGCCGCGCCAGCCGACGCCCCGCTGCCCGAACGGATGCAAACGGCGCTCACCCGTTTCGGCGGCCGCGTGCTGGTGGTGCTGAGCGGCGCCGACCTCACGGCCCAGGAGTTCGCCGATTTGTCGTCGCGCCCCGGCGCCTGGCAAAAGCTGCTGGCTGCGCCGCGCTTCACGCGCCAGAAGATCGACAAGGCCGACCACACCTTCTCGCGCCGGCCCTGGCAAGACCAGGTGTCGAACTGGACCCGCGACTGGCTGCGCTCCTGGTAAGCTGGTCGGCGGGAAGCGTAATATACGGAAGTATACAACGCTGTTACACTGGCACTCTCGCTCAACCACAGGACTGACCGTGCCAGCTTCCCTGACCCGCCGCCTCCTTGCCGCCGCCCTGCTCTGCGCCGCCACCATCCCCAGCCATGCCGCCGAGATCACCGTCTCGGCCGCCGCCAGCCTGACCGACGCTTTCAAGGAAATCGCTCAGGGCTATGAAGCCGCCCACCCCGGCAGCAAGGTGCTGCTGAACTTTGGCGCATCCGGCGCCCTGCTGCAGCAGATGGCCAAGGGTGCGCCGGTCGACGTGTTTGCCTCGGCCGACCAGGAAACCATGGATGCCGCCGTCGCCCAGAAACTGGTGGCGCCGCGCGAGCGTGTGAACTTCGTGCGCAACACCCTGGTGCTGGTGGTCCCGGCCGACAGCACGCTGGCCATCAAACGTCTCGACGACCTGCGCCAGCCAACCGTCACGCGCCTGGCCGTCGGCAACCCGGCCAGCGTGCCAGCCGGTCGCTACACCCAGGATGCGCTCGAGGCGGCCAAGCTGTGGGCGCCGCTGGGCCCGAAAATGATCATGACTCAAAATGTGCGCCAGGCGCTCGACTACGTGGCGCGCGGCGAGACCGAGGCCGGCTTCGTCTACGGCTCGGACGCCGTCGCTTTCAAGGGCAAGGTGAAGGTCGCCATGCAGGTGCCGCTGGCCACGCCGATCAGCTATCCGATCGCCACCACCGCCGGCGCGAAAGACGCCGCCGAATCACGCCGCTTCATCGCCTGGGTCCAGGCGCCGGCGGCACAGGCCGTGCTGGCGCGCTACGGCTTCATGAAGCCCTGAAGCGCTAGTCGATGCACCCGACCTGGACCGCTCTCGCCCTGTCGCTGAAAGTCGCCTGCTGGGCCACCGCGATTGCGCTCGTGCTGGGCGTGGCGGTCGGCTTCCTGCTGGCGCGGCGGCGCTTTCCCGGCCGCGAGCTGCTGGACACGATATTGACCCTGCCGATGGTGATGCCGCCCACCGTGCTCGGCTACTACCTGCTGGTGCTGCTGGGCCGCCAGGGCTGGATCGGCCGCAATCTGCAGGACTGGTTCGGCATCAACTTGATCTTCACCTGGCAGGGCGCGGTGATCGCCGCGGCGATCGTCGCCTTTCCGCTGGTGTTCAAGCCGGCACGCGCCGCCTTCGAGACCGTCGACGGCCGCCTGGAGGACGCGGCGCGCGTGCTGGGCGTCTCCGAAGCGGCCGTGTTCCTGCGTGTGACCCTGCCGCTGGCCTGGCGCGGCATCCTGGCCGGCGCCCTGCTGGCATTCGCACGCGCGATGGGCGAATTCGGCGCCACGCTGATGGTGGCCGGCAGCATCCCCGGCCGCACGCAGACGCTGTCGATTGCCGTCTACGAGGCGGTGCAGGCCGGGCAGGACGACATCGCGAATACCCTGGTCCTGATCACCTCGGCGGTCTGCATCGCCGTGCTGCTCACCGCGGGGCGCCTGGCGCCAGGCCGCGTGGGCTATCGCTGACGATGCATCGGTAAAATAAACGGCATGCTGTTCGATCTCGACATCCAGAAAACCCTCCGCTCCGGCAAGCGCAGCTTTCACTTGAACCTGCGTTTGCAGTCCGACAGCCAGCGCCTGGTCATCCTCGGCCCCTCGGGCGCCGGCAAGAGCCAGGCACTGCGCGCGATTGCCGGCCTGCTGCGCCCGGATAGCGGCCGCATCATGGTCGGCGGTTCCCTGCTGTTCGACGCCAGCGGGCGCATCAACCTGAAACCGCAAGCGCGCCGCATGGGCTACCTGTTCCAGGACTATGCCCTGTTCCCGCACCTGAGCGTGCGCCAGAACATCGCCTTTGGCGAAACGCCCGGCTGGCGCAACCCGGGCAGGCACGCCAGCAGCGATGCGGTCGAGCGCTGGCTGGCCGCCTTTCACCTCGAGCACCTGGCGCACCAGCTTCCGGGCGAGCTCTCGGGCGGCCAGCGCCAGCGGGTGGCCCTGGCGCGCGCCCTGGTGGCCCAGCCGGCCGCCCTGCTGCTGGACGAACCCTTCGCCGCCCTCGACCCCGACCTGCGGATTGTCCTGCGCGGCGAACTCGACCGCCTGCAGCGCGAACTGTCGCTGCCGATGATCCTGATCAGCCACGACGTGGCCGATGCCGAGGTGTTTGGCGACCACGTGGTGCGCATGCGCGACGGCATGCTCGATGCCGCCGACTCGGGTCTTGCCGAAAAGAAAACGTACGAGTAGCATCTGGCCTCCCGCGCCGCGTTCTTCATCTTTCCCTGCCCCTTTTTACCGGAGCTGCCATGCCCTTCATTTCTTTCCCGTCCTGTCACGAGGCCACCGCATGAGCGCGCCGTCCGACAAACCACTGGCACTGCAGGGCAAGCTCTGGCTGTCCGTGGGCGATGAACATTTCGGCGGCAGTAACCGCCTGGCCCTGCTGGCCAACATCGCCGCATGCGGCTCGATCACCGGCGCCGCGAAAGCCGCCGGGATGAGCTACAAGGCGGCCTGGGACGCCATCGACACCATGAACAACCTGGCCGGCGAGCCGCTGGTCGAGCGCGTGGCCGGCGGCAAGGGCGGCGGCGGCACCCGCCTCACGGCGCGCGGCGCCCAGCTGGTGCAGAACTTCCAGCAAGTGGAACAGGAACACCGGCGCTTTGTCGAACAGTTGGGACGGCAGAGCGCAGGCCTCGCCGACGACTACCATGTCATCAGGAGAATCAGCATGCGCACCAGTGCCCGTAACCAGTTCCTGGGCAAAGTTGCCTCGGTCAAGACCGGCGCCGTCAACGATGAAATCGCACTCGACGTCGCCGGCGGCCACCGCATCGTGGCCGTCATCACCCACGGCAGCACCCAGGAACTCGGCCTCGTGCCCGGCGCCGAAGCCTACGCGCTGATCAAGGCATCGTCGATCATCCTGGTGGCAGCGGACGAAAGCGCGCGCTTTTCGGCGCGCAACCAGTTGCGCGGCACCGTGTCGCGCGTGCAGCCGGGTGCGGTGAACACCGAGGTCGTGATCGACCTGGATGGCGGCGTGGCGGTGGCGGCCATCGTCACCAACGACAGCAGCGAAGCGCTGGAACTGGCGGTGGGTAAGAGCGTAATGGCGATCTTCAAGGCGTCGAGCGTGATCCTGGCGGTGCCGGATTAATTTTCTTATGCCGTAAAGAATCGTTTTCGATCAACAGAGTGGTTGAAAAAGCAAATTTTTATCCGAGCATTGTTGTATTTACGATTATAAGTCTCGCTTAAGAAACAAAACCTTCTGTTACTAGTAATATCCCCTTAAAGACTTATTATTAGTAATTTTTTTTTGGCAAAATATTATTCTTCTAGCCATTTCGCTTTGGAATGGCGCTCACTGCGTATGGGGACGCCGTGCTACAACTTATTCGATCGGTAAAACGACAATTCTTTTCACGCACGCCAATGGCCAAGCTCGCCAAAAGCGAACTGGAAGCCGACATGGCAGGACTGCCGCGGCACGATCCGGGCCATGAGGCCGTGATCGCCAGCTGCACGGCATGGCTCTGCATGGCGCAGGACAAATCGGCATCGAACGATGGCGGCGTCGCGCGTGACTTCTCGCTGCAAAAAGGCTGGGCCACCTCGTATCCGGAAACGACCGGCTACATCATTCCGACCATGATCGCGATGGCGCACCGCACTGGCGACGCCAGCCTGCACGAGCGCGCACGCCGCATGCTCGACTGGTGCGTGGCCATCCAGTTCGCGGAAGGCGGCTTCCAGGGCGGCAAGATCGACGCCACGCCGCGCGTTCCAGTGACCTTCAATACCGGCCAGATCCTGATCGGGCTCGCCGCCGGCGCCGCCGAATACGGCAATGCACGCTACGTCGACGCCATGCACCGCGCCGCGGCCTGGCTGCGCGATACCCAGGATGCCGACGGCTGCTGGCGCAAATACTCGACGCCGTTTGCCAAGCAAGGCGAAAAAGCCTATGAAACCCATGTGTCCTGGGGCCTGTTCGAAGCCGAGCGCCTGGCGCCCGGTCACGGCTACGGCGCCGCCGGCCTGCGCCAGGTCGAGTGGGCACTGTCGAAGCAGCAGGCAAACGGCTGGTTCGCGTCGAACTGCCTGAACGCCCCGGAAAACCCGCTGACGCACACCATTGGCTATGTGCTGCGTGGCCTGCTCGAAGGCCATCTGCTGTCCGGCCGTGCCGACCTGCTGCAGGCAGCGGTCCGTACCGCCAACGGCCTGCTCGGCGCAATCGGCGCGGGCGGCTACATGGCCGGCCGCCTGAACAGCAACTTCGGCCCGGCCGCAACCTATGCCTGCCTGACCGGTTCGGTGCAGATCGCCCATTGCTTCTTCCTGCTGTACCGCATCACCGGCGACGCCCGTTACCTCGGCGCCGGCCAGAAGCTGACCGCCTTCGTGCGCCGCACCGTGCGCCTCGACGGCGACGACGGCAGGACCGGCGGCATCAAGGGTTCCTACCCGGTGAATGGCCAGTACGGCCGCTGGGAATACCTGAACTGGGCCGCCAAGTTCTGTATCGACGCCAATGTGCTGGAAGTCGAGCTGGCCAGCGCCGGCAGCGGCAGCCATACCCGCAGCGACGTCGGCGTCCATGCTTAAGCCGCTGAAGAAACTGGTCAAGCGCGTGCTCGAACGCGCGCGCCGCCGCCGCAACGAACGGCAGATCCGCCAGTCGGGCCGCCGCGTCACGCGTGCCGAGCTGGCGGCCGACCTGGCGCGCCTGGGCATCCGGCGTGGCGACACGCTGTTCGTGCACTCGTCGCTGAAAAGCCTGGGCTATGTCGAAGGCGGCGCGGCAGCCGTCGTCGGCGCACTGCAGGATGCCGTCGGGCCCGAAGGCACCCTGCTGGTGCCGACCTATTACCTGCCTGCCGGTACGGTCAAGGCCACCTGCGAGATGGAAGGCTATGTCTTCGATCCGAACAGCCATGGCACGAACATGGGACGTCTCCCCGAGACTTTCCTGACCGGGGCGGCGACGCACCGCAGCGTGCACCCGACCCACTCGGTATCGGCCTGGGGCCGCCATGCGCAATACCTGACCGAGGCCCATCACCTGGCGCCATCGATCTTCGGCCAGGGTTCGCCTTGGCAGCGCTTCGTCGGCATCGAGGGCGCCAAGGTGCTGGGCCTGGGCATATCGATGGGGCCGGTGACCTTCTACCATGTGATCGAGGATGCGCTCGGCGATGCCTTCCCGGTGCCGATCTGGGAAGAGCGCACCTACCGTCTGCCCTGCCTCGACCAGGCGGGCCAGCGCTGCGAAGTCCCGGTCCGCCCGTTCGTGCGCGCCGTCTCGGCGAACCGGATCGACTATCCGGGACGCGAGGACTTGCGCGACTATTTCCGGGAAGAGTTCGAACGCACAGGACTGCGCGTGAACGGCAAGGTCGGCGACGCGCAGGCGTGGTTCATTCCGGCCGGGGCGTTCTTCGACCACCTGCAGCGCCTCGCCGCCGAGAACATCACGGTCTATTCCACGCCCGAACAGCTGGCGGCGCGGCCGGTGCCGGGCGCCGCCAGGACAGCCTAGCGCGCTGCGGCAGACGCCATGCAGGTGCCAACGTCCTCGAAGGCGCCATAGGCGCGCCGCTTGCCGGCGGCGGCGCCGCACAAATCGGCGCCCGGCGCCGCCTCTTCACGTAACGGCGGCGAGCCGCGCCAGCGCAGGTCGCGCGCCACGACATCCTGGAACAGCGCCCGCTGCGGATGCCGCCCCAGGTACAGCTGCCAGATCGGCGTCACCAGGTTCTCGCCCAGCCGCACCACGCCACCGGCATCGCTGCGGATCGGTCCATCGACCAGGTTGCCCTCGAAG